>Ga0306924_10000556_pt1 | contig 31369 bp, 33 predicted proteins | sample sta12Can44000111_FD_203756 | JGI IMG/M metagenome (GOLD analysis project Ga0306924, IMG submission 203756) | Lab enrichment of tropical soil microbial communities from Luquillo Experimental Forest, Puerto Rico - statanox.12C.anox.44.000.111 (v2)... | ecosystem: Environmental > Terrestrial >... | reverse complement strand
GGCGAGGGACCGCTTACGCGGGGGGTGAACGGAGAGAGAGCGCTAACTAGGTGCCGCTCTTTGCTGCTGAACCCGAACTCGGTGCCACGGTCGCGATCTTGGTCGCCGTGTGCAAGTGGCCGTCCCAGCGCTTGGCAAATGGCGCGGGCAGATCGAACTGGTCCAGCACGCGCGCGACGATGTGATTGACGATGTCGTCGATGGTTTGCGGATGGTTGTAGAAGGCGGGCACCGGCGGCACGATGGTCACGCCCATGCGCGCGAGCTTGAGCATGTTCTCGAGATGCACCTCGGAAAGGGGCGTCTCGCGCACCACAAGGACGAGGCGCCGGCGCTCCTTGAGCACCACATCGGCGGCGCGGTGGACGAGGTGCTCGCCGTAGCCGTTGGCGATGCCGGCCAGCGTGTGCACCGAACATGGCATCACCGCCATGCCTTCGGTTTTGAAGGAGCCGGACGAGATCTCCGCTCCCATATCGCCGGGACTATGCACGACGTTGGCGAGCGCGCGCACGTCTTCGACGGTGTAATGGGTCTCGTGCTCGAGCGTGCGCTGCGCCCACTTGCTGATGATGAGATGAGTTTCAACCTCGCTGCCCTTGAGCGCCTCGAGCATCCGCACGCCGAAGATGGCGCCGGTCGAGCCGGTCATGCCGATAATGAGCCGCCGCATGCAGTCCTCGCTTCCTCAGGAGAGGCCGTTGTATAGGTTCAATCAGTCCTTGAACAGATGGCCGAACTTCTCCTGGGCGATGCGGCGCTCCTCCAGCGTCGGGACGTTAACCTTTGGGAATTTGTCGCGCCAATGCCACGGCCGGCAGGCATCGATCACCGCGCGGCTGTTGGTGTAGTCGCCGGCTGCCTTGCGCTCGGGTTCGATGCGCGGATCGAGCGGCGTCGACCACGCGTTGCGGATGATATCGATCGAACTCGCCGGGTCGGAGCGGGTGAGCATGGCCCACACCAGCTCTTCGAGATTGGATACGTCGATGTCATCGTCGACCACGACGACGTAGCGCCCGCAATAGGCGCCGACATGACACATCGCGGCCATATGGCCGGCCTGCTTGGCGTGCCCCGGATAGCGCTGATTGATGGCGACCGCGAGCAGAAGCCGCGCGTTGCCGACCTCGTGCGCCCACGCGGCGGTGATGCCGGGCACTCCCGCCTTCTCGATATTCTCGCGCAACAGCGCCGAGCGAACGACCGCGCGATAGCGGCAGATCTCGTCGGGCGGACGCTGGGGCACGCAACCCAGCAGGATTGGATTGTTGCGGTAGTACACGGCCTTGATGTCGAGCACCGGCTCCGGCCGCACATCGCTGGCGTAATAGCCCGTCCACTCGCCGAACGGCCCTTCGACGCGCTCGTTGCCGGGCTCGACGAAGCCTTCGAGCACGATCTCCGCATTGGCCGGGATCGGCAGACCGGTGATGGGACCCTTGATGACCTCGACGGGCTTGCCGCGCACGCCACCCACGATCTCGTATTCGCTCACGCCGTAAGGCACCTCGCTCGAGGCCATCAGGAAGGTCATGGGATCGCCGCCGCAGACCACCGCGACCGGCATCGGCGCGCCGCGCGCCTGGTACTTGTCGCGCATCTGGCGGCCGTGCTTGCCCGGCGAGATGTAGAACCCTGCGGTCTTGGCGTCATGGATCATCACGCGATAGGTGCCGCAGTTGATCCAGCCCTCATCGGGATCGCGGGTGATGTTGAAGCTGCCGGTGCCGATGTAGCGGCCGCCGTCGGCCGCGTGCCATTTGGGTGCGGGGAAGACCGTGACGTCGACGTCGTCCCCCCGCATCACATTCTCGAAAATCGGACCGTCATTGACGTATTTGGGCGCAATGCGCGGCATCGGCCCGATAAAATTAGTGCGAAACCCTTCGCTGAGCTCGATCTTGCTTAGATCGGTGGGAAAGCCGAGCGTCATGTTCTTGCGCTTGCCGCCGAAGAAGTTGATCAGCACGCGGCTGCCTTTGATCGTCCCCGGCACTTCGGCGAACACGAAACACGGGGCGCCATCGTCATGCGTCGCCACGCCCGCGACCGTGCCGATGTCCTCTTCCCAGGTGAGCCCGCTCACGTCCTTGACTTCGCCGAGTTGGCGCGCTTGCTCGAGCCATTGGCGCAGATCGTCGTAGGCAAGCCGCGGCTCGATATTCGAGCCTGCACTCGCTGCCGGCTTCGGGTGAGCTTGTGCGGGCATTTCGTCCTCCAGGCGGCGAGCTTACACGCGAGGTCAGCCGGGCGCATCCGGCCTTTCGTCCTCTATCGTTGGGCCGCCGTCGCCTATTGCATCATCTGCCCGATCTTATTCGCCACCGCCGGCGGCAATCGCAGCGTCGCGCGCACGATCTCGTCGATCTCCTCGCCGGTGGCGCCGTCGATCATCAGCTTTCGCTTGTCGCAGGCGGCGAGGAAATCCGCATCCTCGAGCAAAGCTCGAAACGCCGTGCGCAGAGCGCGGAGTCTCTCCGGCGGCACGCCCGGCGTCGTGATGATGGAACGGCCGATTTCGCCCGTGCTGGCCGCCGCGTGCAGCACCTGGCGGCCTTCATCGGACAACGCAAGTTCCGGGAGCGTCGGCACATTTGCGAGCAGACGGTGCCGCTTCAGCGAGGCTTGGAAAAGCAGGGTTGCCTCACCCCGATACACCCAGCCGGGATGGCTCGCCAACATGCCGGGGAGCCCATAGGCGCCGACGATATCCACCTCGCCGCGTTCCATCGCGAGCACAATGTCGGTCGTGCCGCCGTATCCGCGCACGAGCTTGAACTTCGCTCCGGCATAGGTGTTGAGCGCGGTAGGAAACAAGACCGTGGTCGAGCCGCCGCCGGAGGCGCCGACGGTGTATTGTTTCGCGCCAACGTCCTCGAACGATGTGATGCCGCTCGTTGGGAGCGCGACGCCGGTATCGATGTTCGTCACGACGCGGCCGATATAAGGCATCTTGGCGACGTCGAGATTGGCGCTCGTGTTCGTCATGCTGTCGAGCGCCAAGGTCTGGGCAAGGCTTCCCAACACGGTGCCGTCCTTGGGAGCGACCTCGTAAATGTATTTCGCCGCCACGAAGCTGCCGGCACCCGGCATGTTCTGCGCGATGATCGTCGGATTTCCGGGCAGATGCCGCGGCAGAAACTCGGCGACAAGCCGGCCGTAGATGTCGTAGCCGCCGCCCGGCCCGTAACCGATCAGCATGCGTAACGTCTTGCCACGATAGAAATCCGCGATCGGCTCGGCTTGGACGGACGATACCGGCGTCGCCGCAACGATGGCGGCCGCAGCGCCGATCATTAGCGCTTTGCGCATCGATCCGACTTCATGAGCTCATGTGTTGTCGTCCCCGCTTGCGCGGGGACGACGGTAGGAACTGATTAGCCGACTTACGTACACCGTGGGGGATGCCGCCGTCGTCTCGCGCTCGCTTCTTATCCCGCCGAGGCGCGAAGCTTCCGGCATTCAGCCTGGAACACGTTGTTGAGGCACCATTCGGCAAGTTCGATGCCGGTCGGGAGCCAGAGATTCCCCGCCTTCTTCATGTGCTGGATGATGCCACGCAGCGCCAAGGTGCGGCCAGGACGGCCGATGATGTACGGATGCATGGTGAAGGGAATGTATTTGGGGGAAGCGGCCGACTCCGCATAGAGCTCGTCGAAATACGCCTTCCACGTCTCCAACCCGTGATACGGGTTGCCGTATTCGCCATGGCGATGGCCGAACAGCGTGCCGTCTCCGAATGGCTGGCGCGGAAGCTCGACCAACAGCTTGCCGTCCTTTTCCCAGAGGAATGGCAACTCCTCATGAAAGCAGTTGGTGTTGAAGACGAAGCCGTGCTCGATCAGAAGCTCGATGGTGTTCGTGCTATGTGTGCACGAGCGCCAGCCGTACGGGCGGCGTCCCGTCCGCTTCTCGATCATGGCGATCGCCTTCTTCATCACCTCGGACTCCTGGTCGCGCGGCAGGTAGCGCGCGATCTCGTGGTTGTATCCGTGACCTTCCACCACATGACCGTGGGCAAGGACCGCCTGGATCGCTTCGGGGAAACGCTCCGCGATGGCCCCGCAGGTCAAGAACGTCGCCTTGATGTTCTCTTCCTGCAAAATCCGCAGCAGCCGATAAATGGCATGATGCGGGCCGTATTCGCCTTGGCTCCACATTTCGTAATTCAGGATGCCGTTTTTATCCGGCTTCACGTCTTCGCCGCCCTGGAAATCGAAGGTCAAAAAAACCGCGGCTCGCTCTCCGCGCGGCCAACGGATGAGATGGTCGTAGTGATATTCCTTGAGCATGGATCTATCCCGTTGCGATGACGGAAGCGGAACGCGGATACGGCTCCTGCGAGTGCCAACACAGCTAGTTTACAATGCGTCGCATCCGATTGGTAGGTCGGATCGCGGAGACCGAGCAGGCGAGTGGGTCAGCTCGACTCCGCAATCATCTTCCGCTCCACGCATGTTCCTCATAGTGCAGGCCCAGCCAATCCATTCCGTAGTCGTTTTGCGGGTCACGCATGATGGTGTGGACGTGATTGGGCTCCTGCACAGCGAATTCGATGATCACCCGAGGACCATGAATGCGGTAGTAGAAGGGGCTGCGAAAATCGTTCGTCGGACCCCGCCACGAGAAATGCAATTGCTCGACGCCCGCCTCATGGATGGCCTCGAGGTGCCTCTCCGCCGCGTCGGTATCCGCGTTGCGGACATACTCTTCGACCAAGGCGAGCAGTAATTTCTTTTGTGGTGCATCGAGATCGCCGGCAGGAAGTCCCTCGAATCGGCTGAGGCTGTTGCGCCGGCCGACCCCGGTCAGCACGTCGGAAAAAAACGGTTCGGTGGACACGACGGCGACCTTGGCCTGGTCCGGATGGAGCGAACCGACGAGATCAAGACCGCGCAGGCCTTCGTGGCTGAGCACGGTGAAACCGGCATAGGGTCCGGTCAGATCCTCCAACGGTTGCGCGCCCAGGAACAAGGGAACGGCCGTCACGCGTCCGTTGGCGCAGGTGAACGTGGCGCCGAGATGATGGCCTGTCAGCAACCAAGCCCACGCTTTTCCGCGCACCGGTTCACCGAACATCGCAATCCAATAGTTTGCCGAACCCATACTCTCGATCGCATTGCGTCCAGCCCTCGGCCGCGGAGGATTGTGTTGCAGGTATTCGAGTTCTGCAGCCCGCAGAATGTCGTCATGGCGCATGATGGCTGCGATCTTGTGATAGCCTTGGCTGCTCGTAGAGGCGCGCAGCAGCTCGTGAAGCCGGCGCTTGCTTTCCACGCCGAGCGCGCCGACGTTTATTCCAACCCGCGGAACAATGGCGACGGGCAGATTGCTCCATGATGTTCTTTGCTCGGCGTCGAGCGGAAAGAACACAGCCCTACGTCCTGCGTCGTCGAGCGATTCGAGAAGGGCGGTGGCGGCGTCGCGCATCCGCCATGCCGAATCTGTATCCACGCTGGAAGGCGGCTGGCCGGGGCCCTGCGCGACGGCTTCGCGCAATTGCTGGGCCAGCAAAGCTGCGGCGGCGACACTCAATCCGAAATGTCGTCGATTCATGGCAGCTCTCTCTATACTTTTGAATGCTGCGATTTCGAGCCTAGCCCTTGCTTGACCGGATGGACATGGTCCCGGCGTTGCCCCGACATTAAATCGCGGTAAGGAACGTTCGATTATGCGCGTTTGGAGGGCGGCATACGCGATATGACGCGGGATGCCCTACGGAAATTATTCGACTTTTATGCCGGCGCGCTTGACCACCTCGGCCCACTTGGCGATCTCGGCTTTCACGAACGGCTCGATGTCCTGCGACGCCATGCGCGATGGCTCGCCGGCGGTATCGGCGATGCGCTGTTGCACCGTCGGATCGGCGAGCGCGTTGCGCACCTGCGCATCCAGCTTTTGCACGATGGGCTGCGGCGTGCCCTTGGGCGCCCAAAGGCCAAACCACGTGTAGTATTCGTAGCCGGGCACGCCGGCTTCGTCGACCGTCGGCAATTCGGGCATCAGCGCCGATCGCGTCTTGGACGTGACGGCAAGCGCGCGCACCTTGCCGCCCTTCGCAAGGCTCATCGCGGTCGACATGTTGTCAAAGAACACCGGCACCCGGCCCGAGATCACGTCCTGATAGGCCGGTTGCGCGCCGCGATAGGGAACGTGCCCCATCTCGGTGCCGGTCATCATCTTGAACAGTTCGGCGGCGAGGTGCTGTCCGGTGCCGTTGCCGGCCGAGGCATAGTCGATTTTGCCGGGCCGTGATTTCAGCAGCGCGACAAGCTCCTTGATCGACGTCGCCGGCAGATCGTTATTCACCACCACGAGGAATGGATAGTTGGCCAGCATCGCGACCGGCGTGAAATCCGCGAGCGGATCGTAGGGCAGCTTGGCGAACAGACTGGGATTGACGGACATGTTGCCCGTGAGCCCGACGAGAAGCGTGTAGCCGTCCGCCGCGGACTTAGCCGCCGCCGTGGTGCCGACCAGCATCCCGCCGCCGGTACGGTTTTCGACCACGAATCCTTGGCCGAGTTGCTTGGAAAGCTGATCTCCGATGAGGCGGGCGATGGTATCGGTCCCGCCGCCGGCGGCGGACGGGACGATGAGAGTCACCGAGCGCGCTGGATAGTCTTGCGCGCGCGGCGCCTCAGGCGCGGCGAAGCCAACAGTGGCAGCAACGACAACGGCCGTTACGGGCAATCGCATGATCGTCACGTCCTTCCGAGTTTTCATGAGCTTGGCATCGTGCTGAAGAGCGCCGGCCGTATGCGGGCACGTCACCAGATGAGGAAGACGACAGCCCATGCCAGAGGGGCGAGCACAAGGCCGAGGTAAACCCACATCCTATATCCCTCGGCAGTCCTGGGGAGCATGAAAAAATGGAATACGATCCACAGACACACCGCGAATCCCAGAGCAAGCCTAACGAGATCGCCCGGGGTCTCGTACACCGACGCCAGGGTTTCGCTCTGCGGGCTGCTCACGCGTACCGTCACAGCCACGAGCGCGCCGATAAACAGCGCACGGAGAATGATGGCCGCTATCCTCAGCCCCAGCGGGATGGTTGGTTCCGGTGTGGCGACGTTTGATGGACCGGGCTGATTCGGGTCGGCGCTCATGAACTTGATCTGGTGTCGATACTCGTCCCTTGTGTTCGTTCGTGTCCTACCTCTTCATCGTTTCGCGGAATTTCATCCACGCGTCGATTCCCGCCCTGGCCGATTTTTCGTCCACGCCTTCGGGCAGGCCCGCGACACCGACCGCGCCGATGATGACACCATCGAGCGCGAGTGGCACGCCACCGCCGACAAGATAAATCTTGCCGGGATACATGTTCATAATGCCGAAGTAGCGGTCGGGCCGGGTCTTATACAGCTCCCCCATCGCCTGCGTGGTTTGCCCGTAAAGCGCCGAGGCGAACGCCTTGCCTTCGGCGAAGCGAATGTTCTGCAAGGCGGCGCCATCCATGCGGTCCGAGGACACCACGTTGCCGGCGTGGTCAACCACGACCACGGCCATGCGCATGTTGCCCTCGCGCGCATAGGCGACAGCACCTTCGATGATGGCACGCGCTTCGGCGAGCGTGAGCAGCGGCGGGGGGTACGCGGGCCGCGGCGGCGCCGGCGCCTGCGCGACGGCCCCGCCCAGCGCCCACAGCAGCAATACGGTTCCTATTGCGAAGGCTCGCGACAAAGCGCCGGCAAGCGCACGCATCATGATCTCCCTTGGTTCGTTCAATCAGCTCGGGAAATCGCTGATCGATATCCGCTTAACCCCGCACGTCGTCAAATAGCGATCCGAATCTGTCCAATTCTGCCATAAAGGCCGTCAAAGCGCTCGAACCGTTTGCGCGTGCGAGCCAGTCAATAACGACATGGCATTGTTCGCGGAACGAGTGTGATAAACTGCAGGGCAACGATGTTACAGCCATGCCAACCGCAAATCCCTCACGTGGAATGATCGCCGTCGACAAGATCGGCACGAAGGTCTTGTTTCTTGATCCGGTTGGTTTTGAGACCGAAGTTGTGCTGGACGGTTTTCCCCGCACGGTGCACGAGCTTCTAGTCGTTCCGGAGACCGGCCTCGCCTATGTGCCGATCTTCGGCGATGGCATCCACGGGCGCAATCCCAATCCGGGCCATCTCCTGTGCATCATCGATCTCGAACAGCGCGCCCATATCGCAGATATCGACCTGAGGCCGTATATCGCGCCGCATACGCTGCGGCTCGGACCCGACGGCATGATCTACATCACCTGCGAGAACAGCGCCGTCGTCGCGGTGATCGACCGTTCCACGCACAAGGTGGTCGACGCCATCGATTCGGGGTCCACCAATGGGCATCGCCTGGTCATCTCGCCGGATGGTCAGCGGCTCTACACCGAGAACGAGGAAGACGGCACGGTCTCGGTGATCGATCTGCCGGCACGCAAGCTCCTCGGCAAGATCGAGACCCCGCGCGCGCTTGCCGGTATCGCCATCTCGGCTGACGGCACCGTCGTGGCGGTCGATGACGCGCAGCCTTCGTTGTTCCTCATCGATACCGCGGCTGGGCGCGTCACCGACGAAGTGCGTCTCGAAGGGGTGCCCAAAGCGGCACAGATCGCCCGCTACGCCCCCGACGACAGTCTCCTCGTCGTCACCAGCCTCAACAGCGACACGGTGAGTTTGATCGACCCATCATTCCGCCAGCAAACCGCGATCAAGGTCGGCAGTCAGCCGATGGACATGGCATTTCGTGGTGACGAATTGTTCGTCGCTTGCCAGGGCGACGGGTCCATTCACGTCATCGATATTCCCAAGCGGCGGGCAAAGCACAGCTTCCGCGCCGGCGCAGGCTGTGAGTGCGTTGGATTTTTTTAGCAGACCTCAGTCGAACACGCCTTGTTTCCGGTAGGCGTCGTACTCCGTCTGCGTCAGGCCGATGAGATCGCGAAAAACGAAGTCATTATCGGCGCCGACGCAGGGCGCGGGCCCGACAATGTCGCCGGGAGCCTCGGCGAGATCGAAGCCCGGATAGCAATAGGCGTGATCGCCCATCTCCGGATGGCGCCGCACGCGGAACTGGCGGCGGGCGCGAAGCTGCGGGTCCGAGAACAGGCCCGCCATGGTCACCACCGGATAGGCGGCGACGCCGGCTGCCTGCAAGGCGACGGCAGCGGCTTCGGCAGTGCGCTCCGCGGTCCAGGCGGAAATGATGGCAGCGAGCGCCTCGCTGTTTGCCCGCCGTGCCGGCGCCGCGGCGAAGCGGGCATCGCTCGCGAGCTTCTCGTCGCCGAGTGTGCGCGCCAGCGCCGCGAAACCGGCGTCGGACCAGCACGACAGCGCGACCCACGCTCCATCGCTGCATTCGTAGGCGCCATGCGGCACGGCGACGGGATCATCGTTGCCGCAGCGCTCCGGAACGCGGCCGCTGGCGAAGAACTCCCGCATCGCCGCGCCCATGAAGACGAGGCCGCATTCGTATTGCGACAGATCGATCAGCGTGCCTTTGCCGGTGCGCCGGCTACGGATGACGCCCGCGAGCGCCGCCGAGGTGCCGAGCAGCGAGGCGATGTAGTCGATGTAGGGCCCATAGAGCAGCATCGGCGGACCACCCGGAACGCCGGTCAACTCGCACACACCCGCGAGCGCGGAGAGCTGCGAGCCGAAACCGGGCTGGTCCGCGCGTGGCCCCGTCTGCCCCATATTGCAGGTCGATAGCATCACCAGGCGCGGGTTGAGCTGCGAGAGGGCGGCGAAGCCGAGGCCGAGGCGCTCCATCACGCCCGGCCGCATGTTCTCGATGATGAGATCGCACCATTGCGCCATACGGCGGGCGAGCGCGATCCCCGCGGCCTTCTTCAGGTCGACGGTGACGCTGTATTTCGAATCGTTGAAAAACGCGAAGCAGCCGCTGCGGTTGTAGCCGGGGCGATTGTCCTTGAACGGCGGATACTGGATGCGAAAGCCGTCGGGGCGCTCTTTCGATTCCATGTGAATGGTGCGGGCGCCGAAATTGGCCAGCACCTTGCCGATGTGGGGGCCGGCGGCATAGCCGCCGAATTCAAGCACCTTGATGCCGGCAAGTGCCTGCGCGACGGCGCTCACGACTCGCCTCCCGCCGGCGCTTTGCTGCAAGGGCGCGCGGGCGATGCGGCGGCCGCAAACAGCGCGTCCGGGTGGTGACGCAGCGACGGGCGCGTCCTGTCGATCACGGCAAAACTGCCGCAGAAGCGCTCCGCCGAACCGGCGACCGTCTGGAAGAATTCGCGCGCCTCGAGCTGCGGGTCGCTGGCGATATCGGCGACGGTCGCGACCGGATAGCCCAGCATTTCGCGCCTATGTCCTTCGGTCAAAAATTCGCGCTTGGTGAGACGAGCGAAGAATTTCGCGACCGGTGCCTCGATGGCATCGACCTCCGACTGATCGGCCTTGGTGGGATCCCAGGTTTTCCAGTCGATGGCGGCGAGCGGGCCGAGCTCGGCGCCGCATTCCCGCATCCAGGCGACGAGCTGTTCGTTGGTGCGCCGGCCCGCCACGCCGCCATAGAAGATGAAGTTGATATAGCCGTCGCGGCACGGCCAGAACACGCGATAGCGCGCGCCCTTGATCGAGCGACCGGTCATGAAAGCACCGGCGCGCGTCGGCTCGATCCCCAGGAGATCGACGAATGCCGGCGCGTGCGACAGCGCCGAGATCACGGAGGCCTGCGCAGAGACGTCGACGAGATCGCCGCGGCCGGTGGCATCGCGGCGAGACAGCGCGACGAGCGCGCCGATGGCGGCGTGCGCGCCAGCCCAGCCGTAGGATTGCGGTTCGCTGACCCGCATGGGCATGCCGTCGGGCTCGCCCGCAAGCGCCATGGCGCCGCCGGCGGCCATCAGCTCGATATCGGTTGCTTTCCAGTCCTTGCGCGGACCGATGCCGCCGAACGGGCGGATCGCCACGACCACCAGGCGCGGGTAATCGCGGCGCAACGCCGACGGATCGAGGCACGGGCCGCAATCCGAAGGCGCGGGCGTGAGCAGGCAGATGTCGGCCGCGCGCAGCAGGTCCTCCAGCCGTGTTCGGTCGGCACTCCCCTGCAGATCGAGTTCGAGAATGCGCTTGTTGACGTTGAAGGCACGCCACTCCGGGCGGCTGCGGTCAATGCCGGGAGCCTCGAGCTTGATGACGTCCGCGCCGAGATCGGCCAGCACGCGGCCGGCGAGCCAGCCGAGCCGGTCCGTCGCGTCGATGATCGTGACGTCCGACAGCAGCATCCTGCCGCGTCCGGCTCACCGCCCGGAACGGGCGAGCGAGTGGACCCATCCGGCCATGCGCGAGCGCGCGTTCTCGATGTCTTTCTTGCTGAAGAAGTCTTCCGGCTTGACCCGATCCACCGGATAGACCGGACGCAGGAAGTCGCTTTCGTAGCCGAACGGCACCGTGGCATCGATGCCCATGCCCCCTTCGAACTGCGTATTGGAGGCGGTCCACTGCTTCTCGCCCGCGGTCATGCGTTCGGCCGGCATGAAGGTCTGACCGCGGCCGCCGGGGATCGGATTGAGAATGTCGGTGCGCGGATTCACGCGCGTGGTGAGGCACCACATGACGTCGTCCATGGAGTACGGATCGACATCCTCGCTCACCGCGATCGCCAGCCGCATCCCCTGCGAGCAGGAGAGCGCCGCCGCCAAAAAATTGCGCTGCCAGCCTTCGTCGATCTGATGGCGCTTCTTCACCTGGATGATGCAGCCGCCCCAGTCGGTCATGCAGTAGGGAATCACCACGTTCTGCACGATGCCGGGCTGCAGCCGCTCGCACAGCTCGTAGAGCGCCGCCTCACGCACCGTGGTGTCGATGTTGTGGTCGTCCAGCGTGTGCACACCGAGCGCGAAGATGATCGGCTTGGTCTTGGGGTCACGCATGGTGACCGCGGTCACATGAAAGGTCGGCGCCTTATAGGCCTTGCCCATGTATCCCGCCCACTCTGGATGGAAATGGAAGCGGCCCTGGACACCGGCGTCCTCGGACTCCTTCGTTTCGAATCGGCGGTCGCGCGGGTCGACGTAGCCTTCCAGCACGAGTTCGGAATCGGCGATTGCCATGGCGTCGACGGTGCGCGCCTTCACCAGCCGGATCGGCGTGCCCTGGACCGCGCCGGCGATGCCGATCTCGTCACAGCCCATCGGCAGCACCGCGTAGTCGAAGCCAGCGCCGGCGAGCAAGGTGCAGGCCGGCGGCACGCCGAAGCACATGGTGAGGGGAACGCGCTCCTTCGACTTGTAATACTTGTTGACGACCTGCCACATGTGCGAGCCGGGCGAGATCTGGAACGTGCCGACATTGCCCCAGCGAAAATTCATACGGTTGTAGCCGAGGTCCGAACCGCCATCGAATTGCGGGCCGGTGACGCAGCGGATCGCCGAGCCCACGGTCAACTCAGGCTCGTAGGTGGTGTGCCGGATCGCGACCACGTGTTCGTTCACGTCCTTCGGCGACTTGATGACGTGCTCCTGGCATGGCGCGTCGCTTTGCGGGATTTCGACCGGCCTGAGGGGATGGCTCAGCGCATAGGCGAGCTTCTTCACCCGCTCGGCATCGTCCTTCCAGCCGAACATCTTGTTGATGACTTTGATGTCGCCGAACAGGTTGGTGAGTACGCGGTGTTTTGGCTTGCCCTTGACCTTGTTGAACAGCACCGGGCAGCCGCCATCCATGTGCTTCTGCAGGCCGGTGACCTCGAGGTCGGGATCGACCGGCTTGTCGGTCTCGATCAGATCGCCCTGCCTGCGCAGCCAATCGAGCGTGCTGCGCAGATCAGTAGCGTGGTGCTGCTGCTTGGCGCTGGGTTTTTCCTTGCGCACTATTTTTTGCATGGGGGTGACACTCCATCGTGTAAGGGCGGCTTGATCCGCTGCCCGTTTGCCCGAAATGCCTGAAATCTGCGTGCGGCCTTCCCCGGCCACGCTGAGCGTCGGGGAAGTTCCATTGCGTAGAATTCTAAGTATTATGTGCCTCTGAATCGAAACGGTGTCAACGTCGGGTGCGGCCCTCGGTCGCGCGCGTTGCCGCAGTGCGTCAACGAAAAAAACTCCGGCGTTGCAGCCGGCACAGAGGAGATAGGCCGTGGTTTCGCGTCGACCGACCAAGCGTCCAGCCTTCCGCAGGTTGGATTTCCCGCCCGCGGAAAGCTCGGGCTATCTGGTGCGCGATGCCCACCGCGCATTTCAACGGCTGCTGGAACGGCGCATCGCCGCCTACGGCGTCACCCGCGGCCAGTGGTATTTCCTGCGCGTCCTGTGGAACGAGGACGGTCTCACGCAGCGTGAGCTTTCCGCGCGCGTGGGCATGATGGAACCGACGACCGTCATCGCGCTGCGCGGCATGGAGAAGTCGGGCCTGATCCGCCGCCTGCGCAGCAGGGACGACAAGCGTCGGTCGCATGTGTGGCTCACCCCGAAAGCCCAACGCATGCGCAAGGGGTTGCTGGCGCTTGCGCGCGGCATCACCGAAGAGGCGCAGGAGGGTATCAGCCGTGGCGACCTGCTGCGCTTCCGGCGCGTCATCGCGTGCATGACGGCCAATCTTGATCGTATCAAGAAGTAACGCCACTTAGGCCCAGAACGTTCAACAAACTCCGTTCATTCCCGCGAAAGCGGAATCCAGCGGCAAAGGACTGGGTCCCCGCTTTCGCGGGGACGAACGGGAGAGAGCCCGTATCACTCCGTCACGGCTTGCGGCTCTGCGCGTTCCAGTAGCGCTCGAGATTGGCGATCAAGGCCGGGCTGAAATGGCAATAGGCCTGCTCGCGCGCGTAGACGGCGAAATAAGCGCGGAACATATCGAGCGGCTCCTGCGCGATGCGGATGGCGCGCCGGTTGCCGGCAGCGCTCACGACGCCCGACGTGGTCAGTCCTTTGACCACGCGTTCGATGGCCGCGTCCATTTCGCCCGTGGCGACGATCTCGTCGCAAATCAGCCGCCCTTCCGGGCTGTCGCAGTCGATCCGTCGCTCGTATTGGATCGCCTGCCGCGCGATGCGGTCGCCGGTGAAGCGCGGCATGCGCATATTCGCCGCGCCGGGAATGATGCCCTCCTTGCGGGCGGGAAGGGTCAGGAACGCGCTGCGCTCGGCGAGTATGTAATCCATCACCAACAAGATCTGGCAGTGACCGCCGATGGCAAACGATTCGACCGCGGCGATCCAAGGTTTCTCGATGGTGTTGCCGCCGAATTCGTCGGGCGGCGCGTCGTCGGCGAAGGCAAGCCCGCGATAGATCTTGTTGACGTAGCCGAGGTCGCGCTGGAGATACCACACGAACGGGATACGCCCGTGATAGAGATGGGTGAGATTGATGCCGGCGCCGAAGACGCGCCGCCCCTTGTATTTCGGATGCTCGACCGCGCCGCCGCGCATGACGGCGATTTCGCTCGCAGGGTCGAGCAGCGCGAGATCGACGCAGATTTCCGCCGCATCGAGCGAGGTTTGATCTTCGGCATTGAGAAAGCGCGGATTGTTCTGCGTCACCACCGCGGCCTTGCCGGCGCGGTGAACCGACGCGCCGTTGAGCTGGACCCTCCCCTCGCGCGCGAACTGCGGCAGCAAAGACTGCGCCTCGGGGCGCGGCAGCAGCATGGCGTGGCAGAGGTGCCGCCCGCAGCGCTCGCTGCCGAGCACCGCGGAGAGGAACAAACCCTGGTCGATCTCGAGCCCGCTCTTGTCGCGCTGGATCAGGCCATCCTCGGCGGCGAGCTCCTGTGCCGTCGGAAGGAGGCCCGGCACGAGGTCGGCGGCGCGGATCACCAGCTCCTCGACGCGCACGAAGCGCGAGCGGCGTTCGGTCAGTGCGTCATAAACGGCATCGGCATGGCGGCGCAGGAAACGGCTCCTGGCGTTCCGCGCCTTCTCCCGAATCAGCGCCGCCGCGGCGTTCTCGCTCGCGCTACGATCCGGCTTCTGCGGCAGTCGGCTCAGTAGGCGCGCCGATGTCCGCCAATAGTTGGAGAAATTGTCGCGATCAGCCGGGAACTCGGTCGCCTCGCCCGGTTCGGCTCGCAGCCATGCCTCGATATCACCGCCAGCGAAGCCCCCAGCGGCGAGACGGTCGGTTGCGTTGATCTCGGTTGTCACGACAGCGGACAGTAGCCAAAGCGTTGCTCAAGTAAAAGCGCAGCCGATCTCGGCTCGCCCCGCGAAAGCGGTCCAAGAGCACAGCCTCCGCTCCGGGTCCCCGCTTTCGCCGGGACGTGCGGGAAATTGTGAAGCGCGTCACGCCGCCTTGTCGAAATATTTGCGCAGATTGGCGCGCACCCGCGCGAGCGGCGGGATCGCGAGGTCGGGCAGCGCGAATTCCCGCCCCGTGACTTTTTCATAGACGTCGATGTAAGTGGCCGCCGCTTGCAAGATGACGTCCTGCGGGATTTCGGGAACAGGCTCCTTGTAGGGATCGCAGCGCGCGGCAACCCAGCGGCGGATGAAGTCCTTGTCCAGCGTGTCAGGGGGCGCGCCCGTTGCAAGGCGCTCGGGATAAGTCGCGGCGAGCCAGTAGCGGCTGCTGTCGGGCGTGTGTACCTCGTCGGCGAGCAAGATCGATCCCTTCGGGTCGAAGCCGAATTCGTACTTGGTGTCGACCAGGATGAGCCCCTGCCGCGCCGCCATTTCCCGGCCGCAGGAGAACAGCGCGAGCGCCTTCTCGGAAACTTCGCGCCACTGCTTCTCGGTGAGAAGCTTGCGCGCGATGATGTCCTCGGCGCTGAGCGGCGCATCGTGCTCCCCCTGCTCCGCCTTGGTGGTGGGGGTGATGATGGTGCGCGGAAGTTTCTGGTTGTCGCGCAGGCTGTCCTCGAAGCGGTGGCCGTACATCTCGCGCGCGCCCTTTTTGTATATCTGCAGGATCGACGTGGAGGTGCTGCCCGCGAGATAGTCGCGCACCACGATCTCCACGGGCATCATGCTGAGGCGCTTGCTCACCAGCACGTTAGGATCCGGATATTCGATGACATGGTTGGGGCAGATGCTCTGGGTGGCTTCGAACCAGAAGCGCGCGGTTTGCGTCAGCACCTGGCCCTTGAGCGGGATCACCGCGAGGTTGCGGTCGAAGGCGCTCACCCGGTCGGTGGCGATGAGGACGCGCGTGCCATTGTTGAGGTCATAGTTCTCCCGCACCTTGCCGCGGTAATGGCCGGGAAGCTCGGGAATGACGGCGTCGGGCAACGTGTGCTGTGCGTAGGGAGCGAGTGTGGCGGGGCTGATCATGGGATGGGGCTGGCTGGACGCGATGGATGAACGTCGAATCTAATGTCTTGTACAGCGCACCTCAACGCTGCCGGCGGATTATCCTCAGTTTCATATCCCGGCGGTTCCCTTCCGGCGCACGGCTTGCGCGACCGGCCGCAACCCATTTCAATCCAATCCTCGAGGAGCAAAGCGATGAAGCCAAGCCTTCGCCCGGGCGTGTCCCGCGTCAACCGCATCAAGATCGGCCCTGAGCGCACCATCGGCTTCATGGGCGAGGAGGCGCGTACCTATGCCACGCCGGCGATGATCCGCGACATCGAGTACACCTGCCGCGACCTGATCATGGAACACGCCGAGCCGGGGGAGGATTCGGTCGGCATGGAGGTCGGCATCAGGCATCTCGCGCCCACGCTCATGGGCATGACGGTCGAGATCACGGTGCATGTCGCTGCGGTGGACGGACGCAAGGTGTCATTCGACGTGAAGGTCAAGGACGAGCTCGATGACGTGGGCGCGGGCACCCATACCCGCTTCGTCATCGACAAAGCCAAGACGTTCGAGCGGCTCAAGGCGAAGGCTGCACGCCTCGCCGCGCAATCGGGGTAAGGGCGAGGGCGATGCGCAGCGACGAGAGCTACATGTTCGATCGCGCCGCCGAGACCATGGCGCGCGACGAGCTCGAGGCACTGCAGCTCACTCGCCTCAAGCAGACCATCGCGCGCGCCTACGCCGAGGTGCCCCCCTTTCGGCGCAAGCTCGATGCGGCCCGCGTCAAGCCCGACGATCTCAGAAGCCTCGCCGACATCGCGCGCTTTCCCTTCACCGTCAAAGCGGAGCTGCGCGACAATTTTCCCTTCGGCCTGTTCGCGGTGCCGCGGGAAAACGTGCTGCGGCTGCACGCCTCATCGGGAACCACCGGCAAGCCGACCGTCGTCGGCTATACCCGCGCCGATCTCGACCTCTGGGCGGATTTGATGGCGCGCTCCATCGCCTGCATGGGCGGTGAACCCGGCGACGTGTTTCACAACGCCTACGGCTACGGGCTGTTCACCGGCGGCCTAGGATTTCACTACGGCGCCGAGCGGCTCGGCCTGACCACGGTTCCGGTCTCGGGCGGCATGACCGAACGGCAGGTGATGCTGCTGCAGGATTTCGGCGCGCATATGCTCGGCGCGACGCCCTCTTACGCGCTCAACATCGCCGAGGTCGCCGGTGCCATGGGCGTCGACCTGCGCAAGCTGCCGCTGCGCTACGGGTGCTTTGGCGCCGAGCCTTGGAGCGAGGCGATGCGCCGCGAGCTGCAGGAGAAATTCGGCATCAAGGCGATGGATACCTACGGACTGTCGGAGATCATCGGCCCGGGCGTCGCCAGCGAGTGCCACCAGGCACAGAGCGGATTGCACATCTGGGAGGATCATTTCTTCTGCGAGGTGATCGACCCCGAGACCACCGAGCCGCTGCCCATGGGAGAAGCCGGAGAGCTGGTGCTCACCACGCTCACCAAGGAGGCGCTGCCGATGCTGCGCTACCGCACGCGCGACATCACGCAGCTGATCGACGAGCCTTGCGCCTGCGGGCGCACCCATCGCCGCATGCTACGGGTGACCGGGCGCAGCGACGACATGCTGATCATCCGCGGCGTCAACCTCTATCCGTCCCAGGTCGAGGCGGTGCTGGTCGGCTTTCCCGGGCTTGCGCCGCATTATCAACTCGTGCTCACCCGCGCCGGACCGATGGATGCCGTCACGATCGAGGTCGAGCTTGCGCCCCCGCTCCCGCGCGACGAGCCGTTCGCCGCGAAAATGGCCGCGGACGTGCGCCACCACGTAAAAGCGATGGTTGGCGTCACCTGCGACGTCGTCCTCAAGGCGCCAGGCGAGATACCGCGCTCGCAGGGCAAGGCCGTGCGCGTGAAGGATTTGCGGCAGGGGGTTAAGCCATGACCCGCATTCCTCTTCTGACCACCGACGGCGACGCGCACGCGCGCGGCCTCACCCATGGCCGGCGCTTCGCGCGAGAAATCGCCGACAATGTCGCGACTTATTTGCGCCGCTTCGCCGCCTCGGGACTTGATCGGGACGCGGCCTTCGTTAAGGCCGCACGCTGGCGCCAGGCCATCGCTCAGCATAACGGCGCCTATGCCGAGGAGATGCGGGGGATCGCCGAGGGGGCCGGGCAGAGCGAAGACACCATCGCGCTGCTCAATGCACGCTACGAACTCGCCTTCACGCTGTTCGGCCAAGAGGCGCGGACGCCCGCGGCGGTTGCTGAGCTCGTCGCGCCCGATGGCTGCACCACGTTCGGGCTCGCCCCGGAAGCGACCGCCGATCGCCACGCCTGGCTCGGCCAGAACTGGGATTGGCTCGAGGGCGTGCATGGACGAACCTTCGTGCTGCACGCGCGGCGGACAGCGCAGCCGAGCTTCGTCTGTCTGACCGAGGCCGGCATCGCCGGCGGGAAGATGGGCGTCAATGAATGCGGGATCGGTCTTGTCGAAAACGGCCTCGCCTCGAGCCGCGACGGCGGCAACCCCTATGCGAAGCCGTTCCACGTGCGTTGCCGCGAGGTGCTGGACGCGGAGCGATTCGACGATGCGGCGCGGCCGGTGACCGATTCCGCACGCACGTGCTCGGCTAATTTCGTGATCGGGGCCGCCGGCGGCGAGTTGCCGATTTCGAATCGAGCCCGGACCACGTCAGCCGCATCGATCCTGAAGACGGCATCGTCGCCCACTCGAACCATTTCTTGACGGAAGGCCACGGCGAATCGCTGTTGGAGAAGCTTTCTCCCAACACGCTCTATCGCGTCGATCGCATGCGGGCGCTGCTGCAGGCGCACCGCGGCGCGCTCACTTTCGCGCACATGCGCGCTGCCGCCGCCGACCATTTCGGCGAACCGTATGCGATCTGCCGCCATCCCGACGCGCGCGAGCCGAGCGAGAAACGCACGATGACGGTCGGCGCCGTCCTCATCGATCTCGAGGGGCGCACGATGCACGTCGCCAACGGTCCGCCGTGCGCGAACGAGTATGTGGCATTCGCAGTCTAGGCCGCGCACGCGCAAATCGCGATGGTCGTTTAATCTCCGCCGTAACCCGTTTCCGCGGATGGCGCTTAGTCGCCTCGGAGGGTCATGTCGACGGCATGACGCGCGCTGAGGCTTTGATCGCCGGCGAGGAATGATTCCATCGTCGCCAGCGTGAGCGTGACGAGGACAATCACGACAAGCGCTATCGCCCCGTGGACAAGGAGCACCCCATGCTGCAGCTGGGGTTTTCGTATCGCGAGACGGCTAGCGGTGCGCGGTGGACTAAAGTCGCTCTGCATGTTCGACCCCCAAATACGAATGGCCAGGAACTCAGCAAACGGCTCCCGGAAGGAGCATGCCGGCGCGATACAAATGACGACAGATCTGTGGATGGACTGACAGCCGATTATTCGCCCTCGGATGTTACGGGGCGGAGCGAAATGCTCTCATAAAGCTTCATTGCGGCTTCGACCTGCCCCTGATTGCAGGCTTTCCGCGCCTCCAGGACGGTGAAAAAAGCTTGCGCCAGGATTTCCGCGGGTACGTCTTGGGCTTCGCCGTGCGCCTCGATCAGTGTGACGAGCCTGACATCGGCCGCATTGCAGATCGGCGACGGCACGGTGGCAGCTTCCGCCGCCGTTGCACCGGCTGCCGCGAAGGAGGCGCTCGCCGCGGCCAGGAAGGAGGCGCTCGCTGCGGCCAGAAGGCGTAACGCCGTAATCCGAAACAGGCTTCGGCCGCGCTTCTGCGGGGTTTGTGGTCTGACCCCAACCATCTGACCGTCGAGCTGCATGGGGTCGATCCGCATTTCGCAGTATAGAAACCAGGCAATCCCAATCATGTATGCCTCTATGCCCCGCATTCGTTTTGACGCGCTGATTAAATGTCTCGGCGATCCCGACGTGAGCTTTGGACTAGGCAGCGCGTTGGCGCGGTGCGCTATTCCACTGGCGTTGGCGCTGCTTCCAGCTCGCGCGGGCCGGCAGCCCGTGACGCACCGCGGATTCGATCTCGTTCCGGCGGACGCCGATGTCCTGCAGCGTACGGTCGTCGAGCTGCTGGAGCTCGCGAATAGCGCGGCGGCGGCGCCGTTCGGCGGCGAAGGCTTGTGCCCGTCGTTTCCCCCGCAGGACGAGCATGCGCAGCCACTGTGCAGTCGCCTCCGCGGCCATACGCACGCCGGCCTGGATCATGCGATTGCGCTCGATGCGGGCTTGCTGCTCGAGCTCGAAGAACGAGAGCGGCGGAGTGGAATTGTCTTTCTCGAACATGCTCGGACCTCGACGCAGGATGGGCGGACGCTGCTTTCGCGACGAGGGAATCGCCGCGGCGGACAGCCCTTGGTTGAAATGTCTACTCGCGAGCGGATTGGTCCGCTTGAAGGAGCGCTTGGCCCCAGCTGGAGTTTTCGTGGAGATTTCCTGGAGATGCCGGAAATCGGCAGATGTCAGGGACTTAGGCCGCGCCTACGGCTGCTCAGGATCGGGACGGCGGCGCTAATAAATGCGCCTGCGCCTCGGTGGCAGCCTCCTCCATGGTCATAAACACCGCACCGGCAGTGGATAGATCCTTCACCAGGCCTTCCAGCGCGAGCATGCGATAGCCACGGCCTATCACGTATGGATGCATGGTGTAGGTGAGCACGCCCCATTCGACGCTCTGCTGCATGTAGCGGAACTCGTCCAGCCAGTTCCCCATCACGACGCGCGCCGACTGCAAACCCGGGAGCACCGTGGTGGGCGTGCGCAAGAACTCGAAGTGCGGGTGGTCGTCGAGCGACCAGCTGATCGGCATTTCGATCAAGCCCGTTTCTTCGCCGCGATGGTACGGCTTGCCCAGCTCGGCGCGGTCGCCGCGCCGCGCGCGATAGGGCCAATAGTCGGCACCCATCAGGCTCGAGTCGTAGAGGAAGCCGTGCGCGAGCAGGAGATCGATCGTGTTCTCGCTAAGGTCCCACGACGGCGAGCGGTAGCCGCGCGCCTTGCGGCCGGTCAATTTCGCAATCGTATCGTTGGCACGGACGAGATCGGCCTCCTCTTCCGCGCGGGTCTGCTGTGCCGGCGGGATGTGCGCCCAGCTGTGATGCGCCACCTCGTGCCCGTCCCGCACGACCGCCTCGCACGCTCGCGGATGGCTCTCGATGGTGAATCCCGGAATGAACCAGGTCGCGCGAATGCCGTGCGCCTTGAGCAAAGCGAGAATGCGCTGCGCCCCGACGAGGCCGAACTCCCCGCGCGAAAGCGCGGTCGGCGTGGTCATGCCGCGGGCGATAAAGCCCGATTGCGTGTCGAAGTCGAAGGTGAGGCAGACGATGTGGCGCGGCACCTTGCTCTCCCGCACGTGGACATGGGCGCAATCGCCATAGCATAGTCCCGCGTCAATCTCCGCTCATCTGCCGTGGCGTCGAATTTACGATGGCGAGTCAAACGATCGGCATCATTTTTAACGGCGCCACCGGCCGCATCGGCTCGACGCAGCATCTGGCCAACGCGCTGCTGCCGATCATCCATGAAGGCGGGCTCGCGCTCGGCGAGCACTGATTGCTTCCGCGCCTGCTGCTCGTCGGCCGCAACGCCGATCGCCTGGCGGCGGTCGCGCGCAGCCACAAGCTCGCGCATTGGACCACCGACCTCGCCGCGGCGCTCGCCGATCCCGCCTACGCGATCTTCTTCGATGCGGCGGCGACGCAGCAGCGCGTCGCCGCGCTGGAAAAGGCAATCGCCGCCGACAAGCACGTCTATTGCGAGAAGCCGGTGGCGCCGACCTCAGCGCAGGGCCTGGCCCTGCTGCGGCAGGCGCAGGCCCGCGGCCGCAAGCATGCCGTGGTCGAGGACAAGGTGCATCTTCCGGGGCTGCAGAAGCTTGCCGCGCTCACCACGCGCGGCGCGCTCGGACGCATTACTGGCTTCCGGCTCGAGTTCGGTTGGTGGGTGTTCGACGGCAGCGAGCAGCCCTGCCAGCGGCCGAGTTGGAATTATCGCGCAGGCGGCGGCGGCATCATCCTCGATATGTATCCGCATTGGCGCTACGTCATCGAGATGATCATCGGCCGCATCGTCGCCGTCGCATCGAGCGCGTGGACCGCCACGCCCGAGCGCATCGACGAGCGCGGCGAGCGCTATCAGGTCGGCGTCGAGGATTCGGCCACGACGCTTGTCGAGGTCGAAGGTGGGGTCTTCGGCACCATCGCGAGCTCATGGGCGACGCGGGTGCGGCGCGACGATTTGCTTACGCTGCAGGTCGATGGCACGAAAGGCTCGGCGGTCGCGGGGCTGCATCGCTGCCACGTGCAGCCGATTACGCAGACGCCGACGATCGCCCATTTCAGCGTGATGCAGGACATCGGCGCCGATTACCGCGAGGGGTGGAGCGAAGCGCCGCCGCTTGCGTCCTATCGCAATCCTTACCGTGTCGGGTGGGAAGCGTTCCTGCGCCATGTCGCATCGGGCGCGCCGCTCGCCTGCGACTTTGCCGCCGGCATTCGCGATGTCGCCTTCGCCGAAGCCTGCCATCGCAGCATGCAGGAGCGCCGGTGGGTTAACTTTCCGCCGCCTGGGCAGGAGAAATAAAGTCGTCCTCGTTCCCGCTTGCGCGGGAACGACACGATCGGATTGTCACGCGGCGGCGGCGGATTTGCCGATCGCGGCATTCACGCGCGGCATGACCTCTTCGGCCATCAGCTGCATCGAGCGCTTGTTGAGCGCCGGGTCGACCCAGTCCATGCCGGCGTAAACCAGTTCGCCGAAATCGCCAATCTCCTCGCGCAGCGCAAGAATCTGATCGACCACCTTGTTGACGCTGCCGTGGATCACGCAGTGATCCATGACGTAGTCCAGCGTGATCTCCTCGTCCGGCTGCTCCTTGTAGGACTTGAACACGTAAAGGCGCTTGCCGCGTTTCATCTTGGCGCGCATCTGCTCGTAGTAGAAGCGATACGGGCTCTTGGCGTCATCCCGGCCGTAGCGCGCCGCCGCCTTATCGTCGTCGAGCACGCAGATCGCCCGCGCCACCCGCCAATCCGCCACGTTCGCTTCGGCGCCGACCTCGGTCTTGCCCTTGCAGTAGTTCTCCCAGTGCGACTTGAGGTGCTTGGACAAGAGAAAGTTGGCCGAGAGCGGATGAAAGTCGCGCTTTCCCATCTGCACGACACCTGGCGAGAACGGCGCCACCACCGTGCCGACGATCTCCGGCCGCGGCTTCTGGTAGGGCTTGGCCATGTAGCCGATACCGAGGTCGAGCGTCATGGTGCGTGCGGTCGAGACTTTGTAGCGGTTATCGGGAAAGTCGATGTTGTAGGGCGGCTCGCCCTCCCAGATGGCGAGGATGACATCGACCGCCTCGGCGAAGATCTTGTTGCGGTCCTCGTCGAGGATGCCGAGCGCCTCCGCGTCCGAGGTCAGCGCGCCGGGGCTCACGCCGAGGATGAAGCGCCCCTCGGCGAGATGATCGAACATCGCCGCCTGCACCGCGATCAGCACCGGGTGCATCTGCGTGAGGTTCGAGGTGCCAGTCGCGAGCTTGATGCGCTTGGTCGCCGGAATCAGCGAGGCGTGGAACATCATGCTGTTGGTGATGGTCTCGCACGCGTCGGTGAGGTGCTCGCCTATGAAGGCATCGTAGAAGCCGAGCTGGTCGGCGAGGATAACGGCCTCGCGGTCCTCCTTCAGCGTCTCGACCCAACTGCGGTGCATCGGGTGCACCGGCATGGTGAAGTAGCCCAGCCGCATTGCGATCTCCGGGCGACGCCCGGCCCGTCCGCGGCGCGCCAAAGCGGCTCATCTGCCCAATTTGCTGCGCGCGCACAAGCAACAATTTGCGCGGGGGCCTATGCCTTCGCGCGGAACCGTTAATGCGGGCCGTTCCGCCACTAGTGCGGCTTCCGTACGCAGCGCCTGTATTTTCCTGTTTTTTGCCAAAAAAACCGGCTGCCGTATCAACCGGTGGGGGTGATCGCCGGGGTCGCTCAGGACATTGTCTTGGCCGCGGCGACGAGCTGATCGAGCGCCTTGCCCCAGCCCTCGCTGAAGCCCATCCGATCATGGGTGTTGCGGCTTTCCTCGTCCTTGTGCATGGCCAGCGCCGTGTATTTCGTGCCCTTCCCATCCGGCTCCATCGTGATGACCGCGGTAAAGCTCGGAACGTCGAAGCTGGGATTGGACGGCCGGAAGCCGGGCGCAAGCGCCACGGTCCACACCAGCTTGCGGTTCGGTACGATCTCGAGGAAGCAGCCGACGTTGTTGATCTCTTGACCTTCCGGCGAGCGCATCACGGTGCGGAAGATCCCGCCGGGGCGAAGGTCGATTTCGCAGTCGACCGTCTTCCACGGCGCCGGCGTGAACCATTTCTTGACATGCGTTGGCACGGTCCACGCCGCCCATACGAGCTCGGGCGCGACGTCGACGACGCGCTCGAGAATCAAATCAAGCCGCGGATCGTGTTGCACGGTGGCGGTCACTTCGTCTCCTCCTTGAGCTCCAGCAGATAGTGATCGAGTTGATCGAGGCGGCGCTCCCACAGCGCGCGCTGTTGCGCCATCCAGCGCTCCGCCGCCTTGAGCGGCTGCGGCGCGATCCGGTAGGTGCGCACGCGCCCGAGCTTGCGCGAACGCACCAGCCCGCAGTCCTCGAGGACGCCGAGATGTTGGATGAATGAGGGTAGCGCCATCTCGAAGGAACGCGCGAGCTCACTCACCGGGGCGGGGCCGGCGCTCAGCCGGCTCAGCACCGCCCGCCGGGTGGGGTCCCCCAGCGCACGAAATACGCGGTCGAGGTGGGTTTGTTGGTTAGGCATATGCCTCACCATACAGCGAACCTAAAGTTAGGTCAATGCCTAAGCAAATCCCGCCGCCGGGCGGCCCTTCCTCCGCCATAGAAGGGCCCTACCGAGCCTTATAAATGCGGAGTTGGTGGAGCTAGTAAGTAAGGGAGCTGGGTATGGCTAAGACTCTATTTTCGCTCGTTTTTGCGGCCGCGGTGCTTGCGCTTGCTTCCGCTGAAGCCTCGGCCAACACCTTCGTGTGCCAAGCTGTCGGCCCGCGCTCGGTCGGTTATGGCCGCGCCTTCTTTGTCGCCGATGCCAAGTGGCAGGCGCTTCTCCGCTGCGAACGGCGCAGCGGACTTTGCATCATCACCTATTGCGTGCCGTCGTATTGATCGGCGGTTGATGCGGTCATTGCCGGGCTTGACCCGGCAATCCATCAATCTTCGCAAAAAGTTTTGGGAAGAAGATGGATGCGCGGGTCAAGCCCGCGCATGACACGCTGGACAAGCGTTAGCTCACGGCGCGAGGCAAAAGGACGTCGGAGCTTCCCTACTCTCTCCGCGCTAATGCATCGAGAATCCGCTCGGGCGTAAAGGGCTGATGCCGCACCTTTGCGCCGAGCGGCTTTAGGGCATCGTTGACGGCGACCCACACCGAGCCCATCGCCCCGATCAGGCCGCCTTCGCCGATGCCTTTGGCGCCGAGCCTGGTCGATGGCTCGGGTGTCTCCACATGGTCGAGCACGATGTCGGGCATCTCGGCGGCCATGGGGACGAGATAGTCGGCCATGGTTCCGTTGAGCAAGTTGGCGTCGTCGCTGAAGATGCACTCTTCGAAGAGAGCGGCGCCGATCCCCTGCACGATGCCGCCGCGCACCTGCTCGTCGACGAGAAGCGGATTGATCACGCGGCCGCAGTCGTCGACCGCCCATTGGCCCAGCATCGTGGTGAAGCCGGTCTCGCAATCCACTTCGACGTAGCTCCCCTGCACGCCATTTGCCATGTAGTACATCTTGTCGTTGGCGACGAAGCTCGCGCTGACCGACAGCTGTACGTCGAAATCGGCCGGCAAGGTGTCCTGCCGGAAGTAGCCGATGCGGCCGACGTCGGCGAGACTGATGACGGCTTGGCCGCTGCGCGTGTTGATCACCTCGCCGTCGGCGATGCTGAGCGCGTCGGCCGGCGTCTGCGTGACCGCCGAGGCGAGCGCGAGGATGTTCTGTTTGAGCATCAGGCCAGCCCGCAGCGCCGCCTCGCCGCCGATGGCGGTGCCGCGCGAGGCCCAAGCGCCGCCGCCATAGGGCGAGATCGCGCTGTCGCCGCCCGCCACGCTGACCTGCTCGATGGATACGCCGACGCTGTCGGCCACGATCTGGGCAACGCTCGTCAGCGTCCCCTGCCCTTGATCGGTGAGGCTCGTGATGCAGCGCACCGCGCCCGACGGTTCGAGCCGCAAGGTGCAGCCGTCTTGCGTGGAGATCGATGCGCCGGACGGGCCGTAATAGGGCGGGCCATAGGCGGTCTGCTCGCAGAAGGTCGCAATGCCGATGCCGCGGTAGACGCCCCGCGCGCGCAATTGCGCCTGTTCCTTGCGCAGCGCGTCGTAATCCATGAGCCGGACGAGCTTCTCCAAACATTCGTGGAATGAGACGTTTTGCAGCTTCTGCCCGCCCGGAGTGACGCAGGGGAGCGACGCCTTCGGCCAATAATTGCGGCGCTTGAACTCCACCGTGTCGAGCCCGAGCTTTTCCGCCGCGAGATCGGTCAGCAGCTCGGTGGCGACGCAGGCGAGCGGCATGCCGACGCCGCGATACATGCCGATCAGGTTCTTGTTGACGTAAACCGAGCGCGTGCGCCCCTTGTAGTTCTCGAACTTGTAGGGCGCGCCCGCGAGCGTGATCGCCATCATGCCTTCGGCGACGTTGAAGCGAAGCGGCATGCCGTAGGCGCCGACCGCGGAGATGTCGTCCATTTCCATGGCGGTGATTTCGCCGGTCTTGTTCAAAGCGATGCGGCACTTGATGCGATGGTCGCGCGCCTGCGAGTCGGAGACGAACGACTCCAGCCGATCGGCGCAGAACTTGACCGGCCGGCCGAGCAGCATGCTCGCCACCACCGTCGCGATCTCGTCGGCATAGAGGTTGAGCTTCATGCCGAAGCCACCGCCGATATCGGGCGCGATCACGCGGATTTTGTGCTCGGGGATCTTCAGGTGGCGGCTGAACACCTCCTGCATCTGGAACGGCGACTGGTGCGCGTGAATGACGGTGAGCGAGCCCTCGGCCGGATTGAAATCGGCAATGAGCCCGCGCGTTTCCAGCGTCATCGCCATCTGCCGCTCGAAGCGCAGCTCCTCCTCGATGACGATGTCGGCGTCGGCGAACGCCGTGGCCGGCGCGCCCTTCTCCAGGGAAAAATCGAAGGCGATATTGTCGCCGAGCTCGGCATGGATGACCGGCGCGCCCGGGGCGATCGCCTGCAGCTGATCGCCGACCGCGGGCAACGGCTTCCATTCGATCGCGACCAGCTCGGTAGCGTCCTCGGCTTCGGCGCGGCTTTCCGCTACCACGACCGCTACGGGCTGCCCCTGCCACACCGCCCGCTCCTCGGCCAACAGACGCTGCGGCGCCGAGCGATGCCCGGGCCGGTGCAGCGCCACGCCGACGAACGGCTCGCACTTCGGATTGATGTCGGCCGCGGTGAACACCACAGCGACGCCCGGCGCGCCTCTCGCGGCCGCGACATCCACCGAGGCGATCTTGGCGTGCGGATGCGGGCTGCGCACGAAGCAGGCATGCAGCATGCGCGGCAGCGCGATGTCGTCGATGTAACGGCCGTGCCCGCTGAGCAGGCGCTTGAGCTCACGCCGCGGGATGCGCGCGCCAACTCCGGTCGATGATGACGCTTTTTCCGACACTAGAGATCTTTCGCCGAAGTCCACATTAGGACTTTCATCCACCCTTCTCAGCATTCTTCGCGATGACGGCCTCCACCGCATCGACGATGGCGTGGTAGCCGGTGCAGCGGCACATGTTGCCCGAGATGAAGTCGCGGATCTCCGCCCGCGAGATTGACCTGCCGCTCCTCACCAATTCGTAGGCCGTCAACAGCATGCCGGACGAGCAAAAGCCGCACTGCGCGGCGTTGCGCGCGATGAACTCGCGCTGCAGCCGCGCGAGCTTGCCGCTTTCGGTCAACCCCTCGATGGTGTCGACCGATTTGCCGGAAATCTGTGCCGCCAGCGTGAGGCAACCGCGCGCGACGCGGCCGTCGATCATCACGGTGCATGCGCCGCAGATGCCGTACTCGCAGCCGAGATGGGTTCCCGTCAGCTGCAGCTCCTCGCGCAGGAAGTCGGCGAGGTGCTGGCGCGCCTTGACCCGCCGCTTCAGCGGCTTGCCGTTCAACGTCGCTTCGATTGCGAGCTCGTCCTCTCCGAGGAGATCGGTCATGGGGTCGCCCTTTGCGACAGCGAGTTGAACACGCGGCGCGTGAGCACCGTGGCCATGTGGAGCTTGGTGTCGGCGCGCAGACCGGCGGTGTCCTCAGGGGCGAGATCTTGCCGGATCGCCTGCGCAAAGGCTGACGTATCGGGCAGCGGCATCGAAAGCCCCCTCACCGCGGCTGAAACTGCTGGCGCGAGCTTGGCGCGGTCGACGCAGCCGAAATAAGCAAGCCGCGCGGTGCCGATCCGATCGCGCTGCAAGCTCGCCACCGCGGCCAAGCCAACCAACGCAAAATCGCCTTGGCGGCGCGACAGCTCGGCGAGTCCCACGGCCGTTCCAGGTTGAATGGCCGGAAATTTGACGGCCACGATCAGCTCGCTGGGCTTCAACTCGGTCTCAAACAGCCCGGTGAAGAAATCCTCCGCCCTCACCTCGCGTTCGCCGACGACGCTCCGCAGCATCAGCGTCGCGCCGAGCGCCACGGCGCAGGCGGGCAGCTCCGCCGCCGGGTCGGCGTAGGCGAGGCTGCCGCCGAGCGTGCCGCGGTTGCGGATCGCCACATGCCCGATGTGCGCCGCGGCGCGTGTGAGCAGCGGAACATGCTTTTGAATGAGTTCGGAGCCGAGCAACTCGGCGTGCCGCGTCAGCGCGCCGAGGCGCACGACGCCGTCGTGGTGGGTTTGGCCGGTCAATTCTTTGAGGTCGCCGATATCCACCAAGAGCTTCGGTGCGGACAGCCGCATGTTCAGGCCCGCAAGCAGACTTTGGCCCCCCGCGAGCGGAACGGCATCGCCGCCGCCGTCCGCGAGAATGCGGCAGGCTTCCTCGAGCGACGACGGCCGGATGTAGCGGAAGTTGCGGGCCTTCATAACGTTACACCACCATCACGCGATGCCCATATGGGCTTCGCGGATCGCCGGATCGTTGGCAAGGCTCGCGGCGGGGCCGTGCTTGGTGACGCGGCCATGGTCGATCAGGTAGGCGCGATCGGCAAGCTCGAGCGCGTTCATCACGTCCTGCTCGACCAGCAGCACCGCGACGCCTGACTTGTTGATCTCGCGCAGCCGCTCGGAGAGCAGCTCCACCATGCGCGGCGCGAGCCCGAGCGAGAGCTCGTCGATGAGCAACAGGCTCGGCCGCGCCATCAGGCCGCGCCCGATCGCGCACATTTGCTGCTCGCCGCCCGACAGCGTGCCGGCGTCCTGCCGCTGCCGTTCCAAAAGAATGGGAAACATCGTGTAGACCCGCTCCAGGTCGGTCGCGATCGCGTCCTTGTCCTCGCGGAGATACGCCCCCATCAGCAGATTGTCGCGCACGCTCATGGCCGAGAAAAGACGGCGTCCCTCCGGCACATGCGCAATGCCGGAGCGAACGAAATCGGCGGGAGTCGCCGCACCCATCGCCACGCCGCTGAGCGCAATCTCACCCGCTGTGACGGGCAGCAGGCCGGAGATGCAGCGCATCAGCGTGGTCTTGCCGGCGCCGTTTGAGCCGATCAGGCAAACGAGCTCACCCGGTGCGACTTCCAGGGTCACGTCCCATAGCACCTGCACGTCGCCGTAGCCGGCTTGCAGATGCGAGACGCAAAGCTTTGGTGCGACTTCCGTCACGGCTCCCCCTCCCTCCCCTCCCCTGCAAGCGGGGGAGGGGACGCACGGGGCGCGCGATTGGCGGCCGCATATTTCGAGCCGAGATAGGCCTCAATCACCCGCCGATCGCTGACGACCTCGTGCGGCGCGCCCTGCGCGATCAGTTGCCCGTGATGCAGCACGACGACGCGCTGCGAGATTGAAAGCACGACCCGCATCAGATGCTCGATCACGATGATGGTGACGCCGAGCTTTGCGATCTCGCGAATGAGCTCCAGCGCCCCTGCGATCTCCGCCGAATTGAGACCGGCATTGACCTCGTCGAGCATCAGCAGACGCGGCTTCATGGCCAGGCTCTTGGCGAGTTCGAGGCGCTTGCGCCGCGCCAAGGTGAGGGTGGCGGCGGGACGGTCGGCGACCTCGGCAAGCCCGGTGAATTCGAGTTGCTGGCGCGCGAGAGCGTAGGCGTCGTGCACGCTGCTGGCGCCGCCGGCAAACAGCGCGCCGGCCGCGGCATTCTCCAGCACCGTCATTTTCGGGAACGGCTGCACGATCTGGAAGGTGCGCCCGAGACCGAGCCGCGCGATCCGGTGCGGCCGCCGGCGGGTGATGTCCTGCCCGTCGAAACGCACGCGGCCGACGGTGGCAGGATGCACGCCGGTGATCACGTCAATGAGCGTGGTCTTGCCGGCGCCGTTCGGACCGATGAGCCCGACGATTTCTCCCGGCGCGACTGAAAAGCTCACGCCCTCAACGGCATTGAGCCCGCCAAAGCGGCGGGTGACGTCCTCGAGCTTGAGCAGCGCGCTCATGCCGGCTTGCCCCGTCGGGCGAGACGCTCGCGCAAGAGCGGCACGATCCCGTTCGGCAAAAACAGGATCAGCACGACGATGATGACCCCCAGCGCCGCCGCGTGGATGGTCAAAAGATTGCGCCAGACAAACTCTTCGAAGGCGATGAGGATCAAGGCGCCGATCGCCGGCCCGAAGATGGTGCCAAGCCCGCCGAGCATCACCATGACCAGCGGCTTGATCGCAAGCAACACGTCGAAGACGTCAGGCGGGTCGATGTAGTTCGTCCAGTTGGCGTAGATCGCGCCGGCCATGCCGACGAACACAGCCGAGAGCGAGAAGGCGGCGGTTTTGTAGGCGTAAGTATTCACGCCAAGCACGTTGGCGGCGTCCTCGTTCTGCTGAATGCAGCGCAAGCCGAAGCCGAGCTTGCTGCGCTGAACCACGATCGCGGTGGCGGTGCACAGACAAGCCAAGCCCAGCATGGCAAACAAAAAGAACTGCGCCTGCGCGCCGACGGAGATGCGCATGATGGGCAGGCTCAGTCCCATCCCGCC
>Ga0306924_10000554_pt1 | contig 31412 bp, 28 predicted proteins | sample sta12Can44000111_FD_203756 | JGI IMG/M metagenome (GOLD analysis project Ga0306924, IMG submission 203756) | Lab enrichment of tropical soil microbial communities from Luquillo Experimental Forest, Puerto Rico - statanox.12C.anox.44.000.111 (v2)... | ecosystem: Environmental > Terrestrial >... | reverse complement strand
AGGCGCGACGCCAAGGCGAGCCATCCCCGAAACGCAGGTCCGACGCAAGTCGTGAAGTCGCCATCCGGTGACGCCGGACAGCTCGTCCAGCCGGCGTTTGGCGCGACTGAATTCCTGGAAAGGTTTGGTTCCCACCAGAGAGAAGACCAGTGCACCTCGATCGGCTGCGCGGTTCAGGACCGACAACGATTGATCGGACAGATGCACGACGTGTGCCTTGGCATTCTTTGTGCGTGATTTTGGGATCGTCCAAACTCGGTTGGCGAGATCTACTTCTCCCCAGATCATCCGTGCGACTTCCTCGCGGCGCTGACCCGTGAGGGCCAAGAGTTCAACAATGCCATCGTACGGATCGCCGATTTGTCGAGCGGCGAGGATCACGGCGGCGAGCTCCTTGTCGTCGAGCACCCGGTCGCGAGCGGTTTCCTTTGCGGGTAGAGGCACGCCGTCGGCCGGAGATTGATCGAGCACGCCCCGCCCTACGCACCAGCGCAGGAATGTCTTAATGCACTTCAACGTCTTGTTGGCGGCGATGGGTGCTCCACGTTGGTCAATAGCGCCGACGATTTCAACTACGTCTCGCTTTCCGATCTCATGAATGCTTCTCCCAGCCCAGGTCTTACCGATCTCTCGACGAAGGAGCCTTGAAATCTCGCCCGCGGAGCGGTTCTGTGACAGACGTTGAGCGATATAGGTCTCCAGCAGGTCTTCGACACGATCTGCCACGATTCGACGCTTAGCCTCGCGTTTCTCAGCCGCCGGGTCGCGGCCTTGGAGCTTCGCTGCAAAGATCTTCTGCGCAGCGAGGCGTGCCTGATGGAGCGTCACGCGCCCATACGGACCGATGGTATATTTGCGCAGCTTCGAGCCGGCGCCGGCAGTGCGGTAGAGTACGACGAACACCTTGCGACCTTTCGGCGTGATCTTCACGCCGAATCCAGGGCAGCCGGCGTCCCAGTAGACGATATCCGTTTTAGGAGTAGGGAGGGAATCGATAGCGCTCTTAGTTAGTCTGAGGCGAGGCATACAAATCAGGTCCTCTCGGGCGCGCTACCTCCACTTCAGATAGGTAGCGCCGCAAATGAAATGACAAGAACGAACGTGGTACTTGGTCCGCATTGACGCAAGAGAAATCAACGCATTATGAACTCTCAGCAATCAACTTCCATCTCGGGGAAACGTCGCCCCGAGAACCCGAGGGGAGAGGGTTTCTTCGCACCGGTGAAGCAGTGTTCGTCGCCCTGGCTTATCCCTTCTGCGTCAGGCGGAAGCCCATAAGCACGATGGCAAAGCCGGCGAGCTGCGCGAGGCTTGGCACATCTCCGAGCACGAGAAAGCCGATCAGCAGCGTGAAGCCCGGCACCAGCGAGGGAAACAGCGCAGCACGACCGGCGCCGAGCAGCGCGACCGAACGGGCGAACAGATAAGTCGCCCCGGCGCCGGCGAAGATGCCCTGCATCACGAGCTGCAGCAGATTTTCCCGCAGACCCAGGCCGATCATGTGGTCAAATCCGAATGCCAGCCACTGAATCGGAACATCGATGAGCGACACGACGCTGGTGATCGCGACTGCATGCATCGGCGTAATACGCCAGAGCCGCAGCAGCAGCGCGAATGTTGCGAACATGAGGCCCGCACTCATGAAAGAGAGATCGCCGAGGAGACCGTGCATGCCGATCGTGGCGAGCGCCTCGCCACCGATCACGCACAGGCCGATCACAATCATCGCCGCGCCGAGTGCGCGCTGTTTCGGCAGCTTCTCCTTGAGCACGACGGTCGCGAGCAGGAGCCCGCCGAGTGCGGCGCTCGACGGCTGGATTACGCCGCCGTGGGCGAGCGGGACGAATAGAAAGCCGGCATAGCTCAACAACGCGAGCGGCGGTCCGCCGCAGACCGTCAGCAGGATCGCCTTGAGCCAACCCGTGCCCGCGAGATCGCGCGAGCGGGCGACGAGCGGGAGGAAGGCGAGGCCGGCCCAGACGAAGCGGTGAAACGCGATATCCGCGGGGGAAAATCCCGCGGCGATGCCGTGCCGCGCGGCGACGAATCCGCCCGCCCAGAACAATGCCGCGCCGGTGCCGCAGGCGATGCCGCCGGCGGTCGCCGAAATCCATGGTGCGAAACCGCCAGACTGGAATTTCATCGCAAATGGCTTGATTGCTTCGTACGACAAGAGAGTAGTCTGGGTCGAGGATTCGCGCACCATGGCCGCTCTCGATACCGTCAGTATCGGCATCCTGTTCGGCGCCGTCTTGGTGCTGGCCGGCATCATGTCGAGCCTCATCGCCATGCGGTTCGGGGCGCCGCTGCTGCTGGTGTTCCTGATCGTCGGCATGCTCGCCGGCGAGGCCGGTCCGGGCGGCATCAAGTTCGACGACGTCTACGTGACGTACGTGGTGGGCTCGATCGCGCTCGCGCTGATCCTGTTCGACGGCGGTTTGCGCACGCGGTTCGCCACGTTCCGCAGCGTGCTGGGGCCCGCCGCCACCCTGGCGACCGCTGGCGTCCTGCTCACCGCGGCATTGACCGCGCCGGTCGCCCGCCTCGTGCTCGGCCTCTCCTGGACCGAGGCGCTGCTGGTGGGAGCGGTGGTGGCTTCGACTGACGCCGCTGCGGTGTTTTTTCTTATCCATTCGCGCGGCTTGCGCCTGCGTCCGCGCGTCGGCGCCACGCTCGAAGTCGAATCCGCCAGCAATGATCCATTCGCGGTTCTCATGACCGTGCTGCTGGTCGAGTTTCTCGCGATCGGCGATCGAACCTGGCAGCACGTCCTGGAGGTGCTTGTCGAGCAAACCGTAATCGGCGCGATCGTCGGCGTCATCGGCGCCCACGTGATCGTGCTCGTGCTCAACCGGCTGGCGCTGCCACAGGGCCTGCATGCGCCATTCGTGACCGTGAGCGCGCTGGTCACCTTCGCAGTGGCGTCGGCGCTGCACGCTTCCGGTTTTCTCGCCGTCTATCTCGCCGGCCTCGTGGTCGGCAATCGCCCCACGCGCGCCCACAATACGGTCATCGTGTTTCTCGATGCGGTGACCTGGCTCGCGCAGATCGTGATGTTCGTGCTGCTCGGCCTGTTGGTGTGGCCGCACCGACTCGTGGAGAGTGTGTGGCCGGCGCTTGCGGTGGCCGCGACCTTGATGCTGATCGCGCGACCCATCGCCGTCTTTCTGTGTCTTCTCCCGTTTCGCTTTACCTGGCGGGAAAGCGCGTTCGTCTCCTGGGTCGGTCTGCGCGGCGCGGTGGTCATTTTCCTGGCGTCGATCCCGCTGCTGATCGGGCTTTCGCGGGCGCACCTTTATTTCGATATCGCCTTCGTGGTGGTGCTGACATCGCTGTTGATCCAGGGTTGGACCATTCCGTTTGCGGCCAGGCGATTGCAAATCGCGCTGCCCCGGCACGATGCGCTGCCGCGCCGGGTCGAGCTCGACCTCCCCGGTCAGCTGGAGCAGGAGATCGTCGGCTATCCGGTTTCCGCCAACAGCCCGTATCTCAAGCGCAACCTGCTGCCGTCCTGGGCGCGCCCCACCTTGGTCGTGCGCGAACAGAAAATCTTAAGTCCTGCGGAAGCCGATCCAGTGCAGCCGGGCGACTACGTTTATCTGCTGGCGCCGCCGGAGAAGGCGCAGGCGCTCGACCGCTTCTTCGTCGATGTCCCGCCGCCGGCGGAACCCGATCCGCGGCTGCTCGGCGATTTTTTCGTGTCCGGTGAGGTCACGCTCGGAGAGTTGGCGGAGATTTACGGCTTGTCGATTGCGCCGCGGGCCGCCGACCTGGCACTTGCGGATTATATCGCCACCGCGGTGATCCGGCGCCCGCGCGCCGGGGACGTGGTTCCGCTCGGGCCGATTGCGCTGCTCGCGCACCGCGTGAGCGACGGCCGGGTCACCAGTGTCGGCCTGCGCCTCCCGGAAAGCGAGGAGGTGCCGCGCACGATTGCAGCGCAGCTCAAACGGCTCGCGCGCGACCTGTGGTCGCGCGGCGGATGAGCAATTGGTCTCCGCTCATTCCCGCGTAAGCGGGAATCCAGACACAGTTACGGGTGGACTAGGTCCCCGCTTGCGCGGGCACGAGCGGATTCAGTACGCGTCGCGCCAACCACCAGCTGCCGAACAAGACCGCGCTCCAGAACATGTCGCCGCAAAGTGTGTTCTGGAAAAACGGCAGCGCCGCCAGATAGCAATGGGCAAGACCGGAAATGGTAAGCGGATAAATGCCGCTCCACACCCATACCGCGAAATTCGTAGTCACGAAGAAAATGAGTGATGAGAACAAGACCACTGGCACGATTACGAATGAAGTCCGCAGCCGGCGCGCAACCATGGCCAGGCCGGCGGGCAGCGCGAGCGCGGCATAGACCACCCCCATAACGCGCCAATCGTAACCGCCGAGGAGCGAATCGCCGAGCAGCATGGCCGCGAGCGGCACGGCCAATGCCAAGGCGTGGTTGCGCAACATCATGCCGGCAAACACCGCACTTGCCGCAATCGGGGTAAAATTCGGGGGATGCGGCAGGAGGCGCGCGACCACGTCGAGCGCGACCAGACCCGCCGCGAGCGGCAGCTCCATGCCCAAGCCGCAAATCATGCGCCGGTAATTCGAGATTGCAGCCATTGCTCATTTCCCCTGTTCCGTCGTGAAGCGCCAAAATACCACGTCGGACGCTTGCAATTCATATGCACCGAAGCCGCGCTCAGCATGGGTGGTGTTGACCCACAATTGCCAATTCTTTTTGCCGCTGCCTCCGCCTTGATTGGCGACATCGTCGATTTGCGTGAGGAACACCGAGGCGCCGCTGCCGCTCGCGCGGAACGTGATGCCATGCGCGTGAGTCTTGGCGGCATTCATCAGGTCGAGCACCGTCTGGCCTTTCGACCAGGGCAGGTCGGTGATGCTCTTGATCACGCCGTCGCCGTAATCGACCACCAAGCGAACCGTGGCTCCTTGCGCGAACGCCGGTCGAGTGGCTCCGACCGTCAGCACCAAGATGGCCAGCAATGCGGCCGCACGCCGCGTGATCCATTGCCTCTTGGTCATCGAGGTTTCCTCTGTCGCGCTGCCTCGGTTCTCAACCTCGATCATACGCTCACGCCAGCGCGTCGGCATCGGCTTCCGCGAGCAGCTCCAGCCCACCGACCGCGGTCACTCGGCCGGCGTCGAGCCGCACCACGCTGCGGGCGAGGCGACGCAGCTCGCCGGCATGATGGCTCACGTAAATCATCGGCACGCGCGCCTCGTCGTGCAGCTTTTGCAGATAGGGGAGGATTTCGCGCTTGCGCGCCGCGTCGAGCGAAGCGAGCGGCTCGTCGAGCAGAAGGAGCCGCGGGCGCATCAGCAGCGCGCGGCCCACCGCCACCCGCTGACGCTCGCCGCCCGATAGTTTGCCGGGCCGGCGCGCCAGCAAATGGCCGATATCGAGCAGCTCGGCGATGCGCTCGAGCTCCGCCGCATTCGGCGCAAATCCGCTCATGCGCCGGCCGTAATCGAGATTGGCCGCAACACTGAGGTGCGGGAACAGGCGTCCCTCCTGGAACACGTAGCCGATGCGTCGGCGATGTGCCGGCACGTTAATGCGGCGCTCGGCATCGAACAGGACGGTGTCATCGAGCACGATGCGGCCGTGGTCCGGCGCGATCAGGCCGGCGATAATGTTGGCGAGCGTGGTCTTGCCGGCGCCGGAGGGACCGAACAGTGCGGTGACGCCGCCCGCGGTGTCGAGGCTCGCCTTCATGGAAAAATCGCCGAGCCGCTTTTCCACGTCGAGCGCGAGCACCCTCACTCTCCATGGAAGCGCGTGCCGGCGCGGCGCGCCAGCCATTCCGCCGCGATCAGCGCCGCAAGTGAAATGGCGATCGCGACCAACGCAAGCCGGCCCGCCGCCGCATCGCCGCCCGGGATCTGAACGAACGTGTAGATCGCCGCCGAAATCGTCTGCGTCTCGCCCGGAATGTTTGAGACGAAGGTAATGGTCGCGCCGAATTCCCCGAGCGCCTTGGCGAAACACAGCACAAGCCCGGCAATCAGGCCGGGCATCGCCAGCGGCAAGGTAACCGTGAGGAACACCCACAGCCGATCGGCGCCGAGTGTTGCTGCAGCGTCTTCGAGCTTGCGGTCGATCGCCTCGATCGCCAATCGGATCGGCCGCACCAGTAAGGGAAAACCCATCACCCCGCAGGCGAGCGCGGCGCCGGTCCAGCGAAACGAAAACACGATGCCCAAGTGATCCGCGAGAAACGCGCCGATCGGGCCGCGCCGGCCGAACGAGATCAGCAGCAGATAGCCGGTGACGACCGGCGGCAGCACCAGGGGCAGATGCAAGAGGCCGTCGAGCAGCGTCTTACCCCAAAACTGCTTGCGCGCCAGCAGCCAGGCGACCGCGACGCCGAACGGCAGCGCCACCGCGGTTGCCACCAGCGCGATCTTGAGCGAAAGCCGCACCGCTACCCATTCGTCGGGGGAAAGCGAGAGCATCACGGCAGCGCAATGTTTGTGGAGCAACGGGTCACGACGGTGTCTTCGCCAAAAACATGAATCCGTACTTTTCGAACAGTGCCTGCGCGGCAGGGGAGCGCAGGAAGGTGAGATATTGCGACGCGACTGGTTTGGCGGTCATCGTCAACGCCACCGGATAGACGATCGGTGGATGCGAATCGGCGGGAAACACGCCGATGACCTTCACGTTCGGTTCGGCTTTGGCGTCGGTTGCGTAGACGATACCGAGTGCCGCTTCGCCGCGTGCGACGAGCGTGAGCGCCGCGCGCACGTTCTCGGTCATCGCGACCTTTGGGGAGACGGCCCCCCAGATGCCGAGCTTCTCCAACGCGACCTTCGCATATTTTCCGACCGGAACTGCGCGCACGTCGCCGGTGACGATGCGGCCATTGCCGGCAAGCCCCGCCAGATCGAAACCCGGCCCGATCTCCGCCCTTGCAACATTTGAATCCTTCGGCGCGATCAGTACCAGCTCGTTGCCGAGCAGATTGACACGCGTGTCTTCCCTGATCAGCTTGTGCTGCGCACCATAATCCATCCAGTCGAGATCGGCCGATGCAAACACGTCTGCAGGGGCGCCGTTCTCGATCTGTTTGATCATCGCTGAGCTCGCCGCATAACTCGCCACTACGCGCATGCCGCTGTTTTGGGTGAACGTCTGATCGACGTCGTCGAGCGCATTTTTCAGCGATGCGGCGGCGAACGCCGTGACGGTTGTCTGCTGCGCGATCGCAGCCGGCCGCGCAGCCAGGATCGCCAATGCGACGATGGCACCGCAAGCAATCGAGCCAACGCGGTCGCGCATGCTGGCACTCCTTCGATAACGGCCGCGCGCACGCGCGCGGTCGTCCAGCCGGTGCTTTGTCGGGAAGCGACCAATCCGGAAGCGCCGTTCCGGGCCAGATGGCGCGCTTACGGCGCGCCGCGGGTCGCAATTCGAGACTAGCAGTATTGCGCGGCAAGGCAAAGCCAAGCCACAGGTCAAAACCTGGGCTTGACCCACGGCTCGTTGCCCTAGATCACTACGCGCGCCAATTGGGAGTTCATCCTCCCGCACAGGCAGAGCGGCAGTAGCAACGCATGGCAGAGGCAGCGCCGATCGAGGGAGACTACGATTACATCGTGGTCGGCGCGGGTTCGGCCGGCTGCGTGCTGGCGAACCGTTTGTCGGCCGATCCCAATACGCGAGTGCTTCTGCTGGAAGCCGGCGGCCGCGACAACTGGATCTGGTTCCACATTCCCGTCGGCTATCTGTTCGCGATCGGCAATCCGCGCGCCGACTGGATGTTCAAAACCGAGCCCGAGGCGGGGCTCAACGGCCGCAGCCTGAATTATCCGCGCGGCAAGGTGATCGGCGGCTCCTCCGCGATCAACGCGATGATCTACATGCGCGGGCAGGCCGCCGATTACGATCATTGGCGCCAGCTCGGGCTCACCGGCTGGGGTTGGGACGACGTGCTGCCGTTCTTCAAGCGTCACCAGGATCACTTCCTCGGCGCGAGCGACGCGCACGCGGTGGGCGGCGAATGGCGCATCGAAGCGCCGCGGGTGCACTGGGACATCCTCGATGCGTTTTGCCGGGCAGCGGAGCAGGCCGGCATCAAGCGGATCCCCGATTTCAACACCGGCGACAACGAAGGCAGCTGCGCGTTCCACGTCAACCAGAAGCGCGGGCGGCGCTGGTCGGCCGCGCGCGCCTTTCTCAAGCCGGCGCTCCATCGTGCCAATCTGCGGCTGGAAACCGGCTGCCTGGTGGAGGCGGTTCAATTCGAAGGCAAGTGCGCCGCGGGCGTGCGCTGGCGCCAGAACGGCACGAGCCGGTCCGCGCGCTGCCGTGGCGAGGTGATCCTTGCCGCCGGGGCGATCGGCTCGGTGCAAATCCTAAAACTGTCCGGCGTGGGTCCTGCTGGCGAGCTTGCGCAGTTCGGCATTCCGCTCGTGCTCGACCGCACCGGTGTCGGCGAGAACCTGCAGGATCATCTCCAGCTGCGGCTCATATATAAGGTGTCCGGAGTCAAGACCCTGAACGAGAGCTACCGCTCGTTCGCCGGCCGCGCCGGCATGGTGCTGGAATACGCGCTGTTCCGCCGCGGTCCGCTGACTATGGCCCCCTCGCAACTCGGCCTGTTCACGCGCTCGGACCCTTCGCGCGAGCGCGCCAATATCCAGTTTCACGTGCAGCCCTTGTCGCTCGACAAATTCGGCGACCCGCTGCACGAATTTCCCGCCTTTACCGCGAGCGTGTGCAATTTGCAGCCGGCGAGCCGCGGCTTCGTGAGCTTGCGTTCGCGCGACCTCTCCGACAAGCCGGCAATCAAGCCGAACTATCTTTCCGCCGATGAGGATCGCCGCGTCGCCGCTGATTCCATTCGCGTTGCGCGCAGGATCGCGGTGCAACCGGCGCTCGCGAAGTATAGGCCGGCGGAATATCTGCCCGGCCCCGCAGTCGGCGATGACGACGCGGCGCTGATCAAGGCCGCGGGCGACATCGGCACCACCATTTTTCATCCCGTCGGCACTGCCAAGATGGGTCTCCCCAGCGATTCCATGGCGGTGGTCGACGCGCGGCTGCGCGTAATGGGGCTCGAGCGCCTGCGCGTGGTCGACGCCTCGGTGATGCCGACGATCACGTCGGGCAATACCAACGCCCCCACCATGATGATCGCCGAGAAAGGCGCCGCCATGATCCTGGAGGACGCGCGCGCATGACCGGCGCTGAAATGAAGAAGGCGGCGCTGCAGCTCGTCGAGCGGGTCAAGGCGATCATGCTCAGCCCGAGCAGCGAATGGCCGGTGATCGAGCAGGAGCCGAGCACGCTCGTGGGCTTGCTACTGCGCTATGTCGCCATTCTTGCCGCGATTCCCGAGATTGCGCACCTAATTGGCCAGACGGTGATCGGCGCCGCTCAGACGCCGCTCGCGTCCAGTCTGTTGCGCGCCGTCATCGTCTATCTCGTCACCTTCGCGATGGTCTACATCATCGCCGGTATCATCGATCTGTTGGCGCCGCGCTTCGGCGGCCGCAAAAACTTTCCCAACGCGGTCAAGCTCTCGGTCTATTCCCACACGCCGCTCTGGCTGGCCGGCATATTCCTGCTCATCCCGGGCCTCAATTTTCTGGCGATCCTCGGACTCTACGGATTCTACCTGCTCTGGGTCGGGCTGCCGCTGCTGATGCGAGTCAAGAGGGAACAAGCATTGCCCTACGCGGTTTTCGTCACCGCCTGCGCACTCGTTCCCGCGGTCGTGCTTTCGTTGGTATAGGAGGGAGCATGCCCGGCGATTTTGTCCTCGCCGACTTTTTGCTGCTGCTGGCCATCGGTTTCTTTGCCCAGATCGTCGACGGCACCTTGGGAATGGCTTTCGGGGTGATCTCGACCTCGGCGATGCTGACGTTCGGATTTGCGCCGGCGCAGGCGAGCGCGCTGGTGCATACCGCCGAGGTCTTCACCACCGGCGCCTCGGCGGTCTCGCACGTCTACCATCGCAATGTCGACTGGCGGTTGGTCATCCGGCTGGGTGTCGCCGGCGTGGTGGGTGCGGTGCTGGGAGCTTGGGTCCTATCGAACGTGGATGCCGCCGTGATGCGGCCCTACGTGTCCGCCTATCTCGTTGCGATCGGCGTCTTCATCCTGTTCAAGGCCTGGCGAATGGCGCCCCCGCGCGAGGCTCCGGCGCGGTGGACCCCGCCGCTCGGCTTCATCGCGGCCTTCCTCGACGCCAGCGGCGGCGGCGGGTGGGGACCGGTCGCAACCTCGACCCTGGTCGGCTCCGGCCACGCGCCGCGCATGACCGTCGGCTCGGTCAACACCACCGAGTTCTTCGTGACGATAGCCGCCGCCACCACCTTCTTCGTCGAACTCGGCGCCTCGCCATTGTTGAATCTGGCTCCGCTCGTGCTCGGCGGTTTGATCGCGGCGCCGCTCGGCGGATGGTCGGTCAAGCACCTGTCCGCCCGTGCGCTGATGATTTCGGTCGGTGTGCTGGTGATCTCGCTCGCGGGCTGGCAGCTCGCGCGCACGCTGAAGCTGGTGTAAGTGCGGCGAAGTCCCTGCTACGGCAACGCGCGCAGATGCCTGATCGGGCGGCCCGGCGCGACGGAGGCTGCGGCCGCAACGATCGCGTTCGCATCGATGCCGTAGTGGCGATAGAGTTCCGGGATCGAGCCGGTCTGCCCGAAATGCTCCACCCCGAGCGGACGCACCGCATGCCCGTGCACGGCGCCGAGCCAGGCGAGCGTCGCGGGATGGCCGTCGAGTACCGACACGATCCCGCAATGGGCCGGAATCTCCGCCAGCAGTTTTTCGATATGCGAGCGCGCGTGCACCAAACCGCGCTCGCGCGCGCGCTGCGCGGCGGTCCAGCCGGCATTGAGCCGGTCGGCGGAGGTGACGGCAAGGAGCCCGACGTCGCGCCGGTCCTCCGCGATCAAGCCGACCGCCTGTATGGCCTCCGGCGCGACCGCCCCGGTATAGGCGACGACGACCTGACAATTTGGTCCCGGCCTGCGCAGCCAATAGGCGCCGTCGACGATGGCTTGGCGCAGCTCCGGCGTCATGGCGCGCTTGATCTGCTCGATCGGGCGCGTCGATAGCCGCAAATAAACCGAGCCGCCGGTCTCATCACGCAGCCAATTGCGCTCCGACGTCTCGCCTTCGCCGCCGCGCTGGATGTAGTCGCAGGCGAAGGCGAGAATGGCCGCAAGCTCGTCCACGAATGCCGGCTCGAACGCGGCGAGCCCGTCCTGGGCAAGCCCGATCAGCGGCGTTGCGATCGATTGGTGCGCGCCGCCTTCGGGCGCGAGCGTGATGCCCGACGGCGTCGCCACCAGGATGAAGCGCGCCTCCTGATAGCAGGCATAATTGAGCGCATCGAGACCGCGCTGGATGAACGGATCATAGAGCGTGCCGATCGGGATCAGGCGCTCGCCATTGATCACGTGGGAGAGCCCAAGCGCCGAGAGCAGAATGAACAGGTTCATCTCGGCGATGCCGAGCTCGATGTGCTGGCCCTTTGGCGAGAAATCCCAGGTGAACGTGGAGGGAATGCGCTCGCTCTTGAAGATATCCGCCATCCGCTCGCGTGCGAACAGGCCGCGCCGGTTGACCCAGGCGCCGAGATTGGTCGAGACGGTGACGTCCGGCGAAGCGGTGACGATACGGTTGGAAAGCTCGCTGGTTTCGCGGCCAAGCTCGTTGAGCAGGGCGCCAAAGCCGGCCTGCGTCGACGTGACCGCTGGAATCGTGACCGGCAATCGCTCGGGCACAGGAATGCACGGCGCAGCGTGGCGGCGCGCGCCTTGAACATACGGCACTTGCGCCAGAAAATTTTCCAGCGCGGCAGGCGCGATGCTCAGTCCCTCGAATTTGTCCCATTCGTGCTCGGGCCGGATGTTCATCGCCTGGCGGAAGGTTTCCATCTGGGCAGGCGTCATCAGGCCGGCATGATTGTCCTTGTGCCCGGCGAACGGCAGGCCGAAGCCTTTGATCGTGTAGCAGATGAAACAGATGGGCCGGTCGTGATCGACCTGGCCGAACGCTTCGAGCAGCGATGGCAGATCATGGCCGGCCAGGTTGGTCATCAGCCGTGCCAGCTCTTCGTCGGAGCGGGTCTCGATCAGCCGCGCGGTCGGCTCGCCGACCTCTGCGATGAGCCGTTTGCGCCAGGCGGCCCCGCCCTGGAATACGAGCGCCGAATAAAGCTGGTTCGGACAATTGTCGATCCACTGCCGCAGCTCATCGCCGCCAGGTTCTGAGAATGCCTGCTGCAGCAGCGAGCCGTATTTGAGGATCACCACGTCCCAGCCGAACGCGGCGAATAGCGCCTGGTAGCGCGCCCAAAGTCCTTCGCGGATCACCGCATCCAGGCTCTGGCGATTGTAATCGATGATCCACCAGCAATTGCGCAGATCTTGCTTCCAGCCTTCCAGCACGGCCTCGAAGACGTTGCCCTCGTCGAGCTCGGCATCGCCAACCAGCGCGATCATCCGGCCTTCCGGCCGCTCGAGGCCCCAGCCGTGCGCGCGCACGTAGTCCTGCACCAGGGATGAGAATAGGGTCTGCGCCACGCCCAGGCCCACCGAGCCGGTCGAGAAATCGACGTCGTCGACGTCCTTGGTGCGCGAGGGATAGCTCTGCGCGCCTTTGTAACCGCGGAACGCTTCGAGCTTCTCGCGGCTCTGGCGGCCGAGCAGGTATTGGATCGCGTGATAGATCGGACTCGCGTGCGGTTTCACCGCCACCCGGTCCTGTGCGCGCAGGACATGGAAATAAAGCGCGGTCATGATGCTGGCGAGCGAGGCGGAGGAAGCCTGATGGCCGCCGACTTTCAATCCGTCGACGCTCTCGCGCACATGATTGGCGTGGTGGATGGTCCAGCTCGCCAGCCACAGCACCTTCTTCTCGAGCTCGCCGAGAATCCGAAGCCCGTCGGGGCCGGTATTGCTGTTGCTGTTTTCGCTCATCGCCACTGTGTCGGCTCGCTCGCTAATGCGTCGTCCCGGCCGAGCGAAGCGAAGCAGAGCGAGAACCGGGACCCAGTAATCACTGACAGCACCGTGATTACTGGGTCGCCGCTTGCGCGGGGACGAGAGCGGAGGACCTATCGGGCTTGGTGTTAGTCCGCTTCGGGCAAAAAAGCGAGAGCGCCGCGGCCGACTACGGCGCGAGCAGCACCTGGCGGCAGGCGGGCGGCAGGTCGGCCATTTTGGGGCCGGGCTTCGGCTTCACCGGAAACGGCGAGGGTTTTGGATGCAGCATCGCCTCGGTGAACCAAGGATCGAGATCCTTGCTGCTGCAGCCGTCGCCGGACGGCCGCGGCGGTTGCGGCTCGCATTGCGGACTGTCGGCCGGACAGTTGAGCCGCACGTGGAAGTGATAGTCGTGTCCCCACCACGGCTGCACTTTGCTGAGCCACGCGCGATCGCTGCCGGCATCGCGGCATAAGGCTTTCTTGATCGCGGCGTTGACAAAGATGCGCGCGACCTCCGGATCCTTCGCAGCCGCCCTGATCAGGGCGACGTGCGCCGGCGTCCACACATTGGGATCGACATCGCGGCGGTCTTCGGCGACCACCATGGTCGCCGACATCTCCTCGCGCTCGAGCGCGGAAAGCTCGCGGTTGGGCATTGGCGTGAGCCAGATGTCGGCGTCGAGCCCGATCTGATGGCTGGCATGGCCGGTGCGCATCGGCCCGCCGCGCGGCTGCGACATGTCGCCGACGAGCAGCCCATGCCAGCCGGTTTTCGGCGCCTTGTTGGCTAGCCGCTCGAGAAATTGCACCAGCTCGGGATGCCCCCAGTTGCGATTGCGCGAGAGCCGCATCACCTGCCAGGTCGACCCGTTGATCGGCAGCGCTTGTGCCCCGGCCAGGCAACCTTTCGAGTAAAAACCGATGGTGCGCGTGTGCAACGCGGGCAGCGCCGCCGGCTCGGTCTTACGCCCGAACAATTCCTTTGCCGGGGTTGAGGGATTATCGGGATGCGCAAGCGGCGGCAGCGGCTGCGGGTTGAGCGTGCCCTTGTCCTGCGTGCGTGCGGCGCCGCTGGCAAAGCACAGCAGCGCGGCGGCAATTGTTGCGAAGCGAGCGTGACGGTGAACGCGAGCCATTGTGCGCCTGAGAAGCACGTATTTCAGGCAAGTCTGTGACGCCGAGTAAACACGGAACTCGGCACGCGCCGGCGCCGTTGTCCCAGACTTGAACAGGAGGACGCCATGGCGAGCCAAGGCAAGACGCTGGAGAAACGCGAAACCATGAGCCTGATCGGCAGCGACAAGGTCGAGGGCACGCCGGTCTATCGCTCGAACGCGAGCGCGTCGGCCAGATCGAGCGGATGATGATCGACAAGCTCACCGGCAAGGTCGCCTATGCAGTGATGAGCTTCGGAGGCTTCATGGGGATCGGCGAGGATTACTATCCGCTGCCGTGGTCGCTGCTCACGTACAATCCCGACCTCGAAGGCTACGAGGTCAATATCAGCGAGCAGCAGCTCAAGGGCGCGCCGAAATATTCCAAACACGAGAACTGGGATTGGTCCGACCGCGCCCGCGGCGAGAGGGTCTACGACTATTTCAACGTGGCCCCGTTCTGGGGGTCGTAGCCTCCACCTCAGTGTCGTCCCAGCCGAGCGAGCCTAAAGCGCGTTTAAGCGCGTCCATAGCCCGTCGAAGACGGGCGTGAACGCCCTGATGGACGCGCTATGGCGAGCGAGAGCCGGGACCCAGTAATCACTGACCGTGCGGTTTTGCCGCTTTCGCGAGGGCAGGGGTTACTGGGTCCCCCGCTATCCGGGTCCCCACGAAAATCGCCGGGCACAGCAGTGGAATGAGGACGGTCTCGCATCGGCGATTTTCGTGGGTGCCCGACGCGGGGACGACAGCCGCAAACTTCCGGTCTATGCCCACCCGCGCACACAGAATCGGTTAGACTGGCACGCGCATCATCCGCGACGTTTCGGGAGGGATCACCGTGAGCCGCCATCGCGACTGCGCCTGCACGCACGCTTTCCCAAGCCGGCGCGCGATCGTCACCGGATTGGCGTCCGCCGCTATCCTCCCGGCGGCGGCGCGCGTGGCGAGTGCCCAGAGCGCATCAGCCGAGGACGAGCGGTTCATGCGCATGGCGCTCGACGAGGCGCGCCAGGCCGACTTTCCGTTCGGCGCGGTGATCGTGCGCGACGGATCGGTCATCGCGCGCGGGCGCAATCTGGGACGCAGTGAGCGGGATCCGACCGCGCACGGCGAGATGGTGGCGATCCGCCGCTGCCTTGCCGAGCACGGACGGGAGGCGCTGCGCGGCAGCACGCTTTATACTTCGGGCGAACCGTGTGCCATGTGCATGGGCGCGATCATCTGGTGCCATATCGGTCGCCTGGTGTTCGCCGCCTCGATCGCTCAGCTCGCCACCAAGATCGATCAGATCATGGTGACGAGCGCGGAGATTGCGGAGAAGGAGCGCTTTGCCCCGATCACGATCACCGGTGGCGTGCTGGCCGAAGAGGCGCTGGCGTTGTTCGGGAAGTAGCGTTCGGCTTTCTACGGTTGTCGTCCCCGCGAAGGCGGGGACCCATGCGCCGTGGACTATCGAGAGTCCGTGACGCATGGGTCCCGGCTCTCGCTACGCTCCGCTTCGCTCGGCCGGGACGACAGCTTCGAAAGGAATTCCATGATTGCCATTCGTGTAGCGAAGACGATAGCGGTTGCGGCGATCGCGTTGTTCGCGAGTCTGGTCGCGTTCGGTAACATCACCGACTCCAACACCAATTTCGCTTTCGTGCAGCACGTCCTGTCGATGGACACGATCTTTCCGTTCTCCACGATCAAGTACCGCGCGATCACGGATCCGGCGCTGCATGGCGTAGCCTATGCGCTGATCATCGCAACAGAAGCGGCTACCGCGGTGCTGTGCTGGGTCGGCGCCGCCGCGCTCGTGCATTACATCCGCGCAGAGGCGAGGGCGTTCAACCGCGCCAAGACCTTCGCCATCCTCGGGCTCACCCTCGGCTTTCTGCTCTGGCAGGTCGGCTTTATGTCGATCGGCGGCGAATGGTTCGGCATGTGGCAGTCGCAACAATGGAACGGCGTGCCCAGCGCGTTCCGGTTCGTGATGGTGATCCTCGCGGTGCTGATCTTCGTGGCGCTGCCGGACCAGGAGCTGGATCGGTGAGGGCAGGGTGAGGGCCGAGCTCACCGGCGCGTTGACTCCGAAGAACCTTATCCAAATACTGCCCGGACGCCATCGCATCGCGGCCGGTAACGGGCGGCATCGCGATGATAGGGAGGAACGCCATGCAAACCAAAACCTCGCGCAGATCGCTTCTGAAAAATTCAGCCGCCGCGCTCACTGCGCTTAGTCTCGACGGCAAACTCGTGGCCGCCCAGGAGCAGCCGATCCGGATCGGCGTCATCTACGACCTGTCCGGGCCGTTCGCGGCAGCTGGCTCGGTGCCTTGCGCGATCGGCGCGCAGATCGCGATCGACCTCATCAACGAGCGCGGCGGCGTGGCCGGCAAGTACAAGGTGCAGCCGATTAACGCCGATTCGCAAAGCAAGGCAGATGCCGCCATCAATGAGGTGGAACGGCTGCTCAATCAGGAGAAGGTCGAGATCGTGCTCGGCGTGTACGCGAGCGCGCATGCGGTCCCGCTCGCCGCCAAAGTCGAGGCGCAGAAAAAGATCCTTTGGATCACCACGGCGATCGCCACCTCGGTATTCAAGGACCAGAACCGCCGCTACGTGTTCCGCGCACAGATCCACTCCGATCAATACGGCCAGGCGTTCGCGTCCTTTCTTGCGGAGAACGCCAAGGCAAAGCTCGGTCTCGAGCCGAAGGACGTCAAGGTTGCGATCATTCACGAGGACGGGCCGTATGGGGTCGGCGTCGCGCAGGCGAGCGAGCAATTCTGCAAGGAGCAGGGCCTGCCGATCGTGTTGCGCGAAGGCTATTCGGCGAGCGCCCCCGATCTTTCCTCGCTGGTGACGAAGCTCAAGCGCGGCGGTGCTCATGTCATTTCCCATTGCGGATACAACCCGGACATCACGTTGTTCCTGCGCCAAGCGCGCGAGGCCGGCCTGCGCTTCAAGATGCTGGTCGGCAACGGCGCCGGCTACAGCCAGCTCGACAAGCTGCGAGGGACATTCGGCAAGGACGTCGACAACTTCTGCAACATCGATCCGGTGCCGGCGCAGCTGCTCGATCCCAAATCGCTGGCCCCGGGCTTGGGCGAGCTCACCAAGACCATGGTCGAGCGCTACAAGGCCAAGACCAACGCCACGGACGTTCCGCCGCACCGCTCCATGGGCTTCAATCAGACTTGGATCCTATTAAGCGCCGTGCTGCCGATTGCCAAAGAGAAATACGGTGGTTTCGACGTCGAGGCGGTGCGCAAGGCGGCGCTCGACGTCGACATTCCGTCCGGCGGCACGATTCAGGGCTACGGCGTAAAGTTCTATCCGCCCGGCCACCCGCTCTCCGGTCAGAACGAGCGATCGACGCCGGTCGTGATGCAGAACGCCGGTGAGCACATCGCCGTGGTTTGGCCGAGCAACATCAAGACTCAGGAGCCGGTCCTGCCGCTGCCCGCCTCGTCGATCTACGCCATGCGCTGAGCGGGGCATGGTCCGACCGCGTCAGGAGGTCGTCATGGCCGGGGTTGGCACCGCAAGTCGGGTTTACCCGATCTGCGGCAGTCATAAATGCGCAACTCGGGTAAGCCCGAGTTGCGGTGCCGTCCACGTCTTCGCCCCCTCCGTTCCCTCCCCCGCTTGCGGGGGAGGGTTAGGGTGGGGGTCGTGGATGCGCGGGACAAGCCCGCGCATGACGGCCGCGAGAAAGGCGCGCTGACCAATGCTGGTCGCGACCGAGCTTTCCAAGCGCTTCGGCGGATTTCTCGCGGTCAATCGGGTGTCCTTCGAAGTCAAGGAAGGTGAAATCGTCGGCCTCATCGGACCGAACGGATCGGGCAAGAGCACGACGTTCAATCTGATCACCGGAAACCTGCGTCCCACGGGCGGCGCGATCCGGTTTCGCGGTGAGGACATTACCGGACTGCCGGCGCATGCAATCTGCCACCGTGGCATCGCGCGCACGTTCCAGATTCCGCGGCCATTCCGCAAGCTGTCGTTGATCGAGAACGTGACGCTCGCCGCTTACTACGGCGGCGCCGGCCCGGTCGGCCGCGACGAGGCACGCCAGCGCGCCGAGGAGGCACTCGATCTCATCGGGCTGCCGGGCGATGCGGCAATGAGCGGGCTCGGCGCGGCCGCGCTCAAGAAGCTCGAACTGGCGCGCGCGCTCGCTACGCGGCCGAAGCTGCTGCTCGCTGACGAAAGCCTCGGCGGCCTCGACGCCGCCGAGATGGAGCGCGCCGCCGACCTGCTCGCGCGCATCCGCAGCCGCATGGGCATTTCCATCGTCTGGGTCGAACACATCATGGGCGTGCTGATGCGCGTGGTGGAGCGCGTGATCGTGCTCGACCACGGCGAAAAGATTTTCGACGGCTTGCCCGGCGACGCGGCGCGCGACGCGCGCGTCACTGAAGTTTACTTGGGCAAGCGGGCCTAACCACTCATGCTCTCACTCGCCGATGTCTCCGCCGGCTATGGCTCGTTCCGGGCGCTGTTCGATGTATCGCTCTCGGTTGCCGCCGGCGAGACGGTGGGCGTGATCGGCCCCAACGGCGCCGGCAAGACCACGCTGATGCGGGTGATATCGGGACTCGTCGCCGCCGTCGCCGGCGCGATTACGCTTCATGGGCGATCGATCAAAGGCGTTCCGGCGCATCGCATCGTCGCGCACGGGATCGCACACGTTCCGGAAAACCGGCGCCTGTTTCCGAGGCTCAGCGTGGAAGACAATTTGAAGATCGGCGCCTTCATCCCTGCGGCGCGTCAACATTTCGCCGATCAACTTGCCTCGGTCTACGAGCTTTTCCCAAAACTTTCCGAGCGGCGTAGCCAGCCGGCCGGGACGCTGTCGGGCGGCGAACAGCAGATGTGTGCGATCGGTCGCGCGCTGATGTCGCGGCCGAAGCTTCTATTGATGGACGAGCCGTCCGCCGGGCTCGCGCCGCTCGTGGTGCAGCAGGTATTCGAACTGATCCGCCGCATTCGCGGACAAGGGCTCACCGTTCTCATCGTCGAGCAGAATGTCCAGCAGGTGCTCGACGTCGTCGACCGCGCCTATGTGCTCGAGGCCGGCCGCATTCGCCTCGCCGGCACTGCGAGCGAGCTCAGGAACAACGACTTCATCCGCCGCTCCTATATGGGCCTGTAGCACGACATGGACATCTTCCTGCTCGAGGCGGTGATCAACGGCCTGCTGCTCGCGGGCGTGCTGGCACTGCTCGCGCTCGGCTTGAACCTGATCTTCGGCGTGATCGACGTGGTCTGGATCGCCTACGCCGATCTCGTCATGTGCGGCATGTACGCGGTCTACTGGCTGTTTGCCGAGTATGGGTGGCCGCTTCCTCTGGCATTCGCGGCGGCGATCGTTGGGGTGGCGGCGCTCGGCCTGCTGGTTCACCTGCTCATCATCGCGCCGATCCTGACTTCGGCACCGATCAACCAGCTGCTCGCCACCGGCGGCCTGCTTTATTTCCTGCAAAGCTTCGCGACGCTCCTCTTCGGCACCGACTTCCGCAATATCGGCATCCGCCTGCCGATCATCGAGATCGGCGGCATCTATGTCAGCTACGCGCGGCTGCTCGCCTTCGGCGTGGCGCTGATGGGAGCCATTGCGCTCTATCTCTTCCTCAAGCGCAGCTATGTCGGCACCGCCATTCGCGCGATTGCCCAGGACCGCGAGATCGTCGGCCTCATGGGCGTCGACCAGCGGCGCATTTATCTCGTGACCTCGGCGATCGGCGGCGCGCTGGCCGGGCTCGGCGCCTGCCTGCTGGCGCTGCAATACGACGTGCATCCCTTCATCGGCAACACCTTCGGCCCGCTGATCTTCATGATCTGCGTGCTGGGCGGTCTTGGCAACATGATCGGCGGCTTCATCGCTGCGTTCATCATCAGCCAGATCATCGCCATCGGTGGCTACTACTACTCGACTGAGCTTTCCTACGTGCTCGCATTCATGCTGTTCATCGTGCTGATGTTCATACGCCCGCAAGGGATCGTCAGCCGATGAAGGAGAACAGCGTCGTGGTGCTTGTCGGCCTCGCCATTCTGATCGCGCTGCCGTTGGTCACGTCCGCGTATTTTCTCCACTTGGCGATTCAGATCCTGCTGTGGGGGTTCGTTTACACGGCTTGGTCGATGATGGGGCGGTTCGGCCTAGTGTCGCTCGGCCATGGCGCGTTCATGGGAATCGGCGCCTACGTGCCGGCGCTGCTGTGGAATTATTACGACATGACGCCGTGGCTCGGCATCCCACTCGGCGTCGTGCTCTCGGCGCTGCTCGGCCTGGTCATCGGCTACCCGTGTTTCCGGCTCAAAGTGGTCGGCCATTATTTCGCGTTGGTCACGCTCGCCCTGAGTCAGGTCGTGTTGCTGTCGATCGTGGCGGCGCGCGACATCACCGGCGGCTCGCTCGGCATGACGCCGCGCAGTATCGGTCACTCCTGGTACGCGCTGCAATTTCCCGACAAGATTTATTTCTACGCGATTGCTGTGATCGTGTGGCTGCTCGGTCTTATCGTCTGGCGCGCGATCGACCAAGGCATCGGCCGCGAGGCGCTCGAGGCGATTTCCGACGATGAAGAGGCGGCCGCAGCGGTCGGCATCGACGTCACGCGCGAGAAGCTGCGCGTCACCGTGATCAGCGCTGCGCTCACCGCGCTCGGCGGCGCGCTGTTCGGGCAGTATCTGATGTATCTCAATCCCGAGAGCGTATCGGGCATCGGGGTGTCCCTGCAGATCGTGTTCGCGGCGATCGCCGGCGGCATGTACGCGATGCTTGGGCCGACGGTCGGCGGGCTCTTGACGATCGCGCTCACCGAAGGCCTGCGAGTCTGGTTCGGCGCCAGCTTCGTCGGCGCCGCCAACAGCATCTACGGAATTCTACTCATTCTGTTCGTTGTCTTCATGCCGCGCGGCATTCTCGGCTGGTTCGAGCCGGCGCGCGGGCTGCGCAAGGTGGCGATGCTTTTCCTGTCGTCCCGGCCGACCCCCGCGAAAGCGGGGGGAGCGCCGGGCCCCGGTAATCACTGATCCCTCCGTGATTACTGGGTCCCCGCTTTCGCGGGGGCGACAGAAGAATTGATCGCGCTGATGTGCGTTACAGCGCGATGCGTCGTCCTTCCTCGGCCGACCAGTAGCCGGCGTACTGGACCTTCATGGTGTCGCAGGCCAAGGCGAGATCGGCGCGCGGCTCGCGTCCCAACGCCACGCATTCCATGAAGTCCTGGATCTCCTGCAGGTAGCCGCGCGTCCATTCCTCTTCCAGGCAGATGAACTGCCAGCCGGTTTTGCGGTCGACCTTCTCGGTTATGTAAACGCCCGCCAGCTTGCTCTCATCCGTGAAATAACTCGTCATGTGATTGTTGGGCGTGATGTTCGCGAACACCGCGCCGCTGTTCGTGTACGCCTCGATCATGTTGCGCACGCCGCCCATGATCATGTCGCCGGAGAACACCGAGCTCTTGGTTCCGTCGGAGAAGGTGAGCGTGAGCATTCCCCAGTCTTCCACATCCACCGGATTGGAATGGATAAAGGGCCGCTCCGGCGGCTTGAGACACGCGGCGACGTTGCCGATATCGGCGGTCACGGTCGCAACCGCGATGCGCTCGCCGCGCGCTTGCGCCTCCACGCGTTTGAGATAGAGCACCGTCGACAGCGGATGACAGCCCATGCGGATGAGCGAGCCGCCCCCGGTCATCGCCCACTGCGCGGCATGGGCGGCATGCGAGCCGCTGTGGCTTTCCTCCGCCTTCATGAACAGGATCTTGTCCCTGCTGGCGTTGACTATTTCGACGATCTTCGTCACCGCCGGCGCATAGACCCAGTCTTCCGCATACATGAACAGCCGCCCGGTTGCTTTGACCGTCGCGCAGGTCTTCTCCATTTCCTCCATCACGCGCTCGTACATGAGCGATTTCGCCACATGCTTGCCGATCGGCGTCTTGTCGCCAGGACGTCCGAAATAGCCGGTGAATGGCTTCTCGCAGATGACATGTTTTCCCGCTTGTACGGCCGCGACGATCATCGCCGCATGCAGCGCGGGCGGCGTGCAGATGTCGACGACGTCGATGTCCTTGTCTGCGAGCAGGGCATGGAAATCGCGATGCGTGGTACGGATGCCATGTTTCTTGGCGAAATCGAGAACCTGATCGCCCCGCGCGGCAACCGCGGTCACTTGCGCATCGACTCCATAGACGCGTTTGTAGGCGTACATGTGCAGTTCGCCCGCGAAGCCGCATCCCACCAGGCCCACTTTCACCTTCGCCATCGCCGCGCTCCTTCCCCGAAAGACTTATTGCGCGGCTGCCACGCGCTCGGCCTTCTCCGCTCTGTCACGCTGCGTCAGCGATAAATCCTTGGCACTTTTAAACGTGCGCACCACCAGCCGCTCGACACGACCGCGGATTTCGATCTCGTGGCGCGGTGCGTCGCCGACGTCGATGCCGGCGTGGCGCACCACCGCCTCGGAGATCACCAACTCACAACCGTACGTCTTGGTAAGCGCTTCCAGCCGGCTCGCGGTGTTGACCGCGTCGCCCACCGCGGTGATCGAGACCGCCGTGCCGTAACCCATTTCGCCGACGATGGCGGGGCCAGTATGAATGCCGATGCCGATCCGCAGCGGCGCCGGCAAATCGTGAATGAGCGCGCGGTTGAGCGACTGCAGCCGCTCCGCCATGTCCTTGGCCGCGGCGAGTGCCTCGCGGCAGCCCGCCTCGACGCCGCTGTCGAGCCCGAACAGCGCCATCACGCCGTCGCCGATGAACTTGTCGATATGCCCGCCCGCCGCCTCGACCGCATGGCCCATTTCCGCGAAGTAGCGATTGAGCAGAAACACCAGATCGTAGGGAAGCTTCTTTTCCGAGAGCTGCGTGAACGCGCGCAGATCGCCGAACAGGATCGCCACCTCGCGCTCGGCCCCGTGCAGATAGCCGGGACGGCGCAAGGCGTCGCGCGCCTGGGCGGTAGCGGGCAACAGCGGCGCCACGCGCAGGTCGCCGTGCGGGCGCAGCTGACAGGCGAGCCGCACGTCCGGCGCCGCCCCCACGCGGTTGAGCAGCTTTGCCTCCTCGGGTGCGGGAGCCGGGATCGCCTCCTTCGCTCCCTCGACCTTGATGCGGCAAGTGGAGCAGCGCCCGCGCCCGCCGCAAACGGAGGCGTGCGGAATGCCGGCGATGCGGCTCGCTTCCAGCACCGACACGCCGCGCAAAATTTGCACCACGCGGCCGCTCGGATAGCTGAGGCGAATGACGCCGCGCCGCCGCTGCCAGTACCAGCGCGCTATGCGCGCCGCGAGCACCGCGAGCAGCGCCGCCAGGAATCCGTAGCGCACCCACACCACCATGCGGTCGATGAAGGCGGCGTTGGCCGGCGCGGGACGCGGATGGACCTGCGCGAGCTCGGCGACCCAAGCGGGATCTTCGGCGAGCGTCATGACCTGACGGCCGGCCTCGAAGAAACCGAGGATTGCCAGGGTCGGCAGCAGCAGCGCGAAGGCGAACAGCAGCGGCTGCCAGCGCTCGTACCAGGGTTTCAGTCGCAGCCAGAAGCGCAGGCCGATCACCGCGTGCACCCAGGCGATCACCAGCACCACGAGCTGCATCGCGCCGTGCAGCGGATTGGTCACGAAGAATGAATACAGCAAGGCCGAGTAGTAGCCGTAGTCGGCCTCGTAGAACGTGTCGGCTACGCGCGTGTCCAGGACATGCGCGGTGAGGAAAAACGGGATGGAGAAGCCGAGCACGAGCTGCGCCGCCTCGGCGAACGGCATCTTGAGCGAACGGCGCAGCCACAGCGCCCACAGCGCCAGGCAGTAATGAATGGCGAAGGCGCTGTAGAGAAGCACGCCGCCGAGCGGGCTTGCCCAATACTGATAGATTTGCCGCAGCGCCTCATCCATCACCTGGACCGAGACGAGGCCCAGGCTGTGGTTGACGAAATGGGTCGTCACGTAGGCGAACATGACGAGCCCGGAAGCCAGCCGCAGCCGCCGGATCATGGTTTGCGTCCGCGCAATGGATCACTCAGCGCCCGCATCAGGGGGTCTCCGCAGGCGAGCATACCGCTTCTGAATGACCTGTGAGAGCGGTCAGGAATTCCCGGGCAACGGGTCAATGAGAGCATACTTTCACGATCTTGCCGTCGTGGGCGCCTTTATCTCTGCGTCGTTTCCGCGAAAGCGGGAACCCATACCGCCACGCCCTTTCGGGGTATGGGCCCCGGGTCTTCTCCGCTCGGCGGGGTCGTTCGGGGACGACGAGTGAAAGAGGATGGCGCGAACCTTCCCCCGCGCGGCCTCGGCCGCAAAGCGGCACAGCCGATCAGTTGGCATTGGATATCCCAGCTTAGAGTGCCGAAGGCTTCCTGCGCCGCGCGCTTCGGCGAGTCCGTCGCGGCGGAGGCTTCGCAGCCAAATGACCGTGAACTCCACCCGGTGCTTGGACGTTATAAAGACAAATGCGTCAGCGTGGGCGGTAACGTTTTTGCTGTTTCCGTTACCCGCGTCTTAGCCGAAGCGGAACAGCGGCAGGCCAGGTCCCACGGGCGTCAAGACGATCCAGGCAGCTGGTTTCGGGCGGTTGCTCATTCAGCAGCTTTTTCAACTACGCCATTCGCAACAACTTGCTGAGCTCTGAGACCTCCCTTTTTTTCAAAGATGCCGGCGCATGAACGCGCCCGCGCTGGCGAGCGCGCGCCGGCCGGCGTCCAGGTGCGCGTTCCATAATGGCCAGGCATGGATCATGTCGGGCCAAATCTCGAGCGTCATCGCGACGTTGGCCGCGCCTACCGCGGTCGCAAAGCGCGCAGCGTCGTCGAACAGCGTCTCGGCCGATCCGGCCTGGATCAGCGTTGGTGGCAGGCCGCGCAAGTCGGCATAGAGGGGAGAGACGCGCGGGTCGCGTCGATCCATTCCGGCGGGAAGATAGGCTGCGGCCAATTCCTCGAGATAGGGTTTGTGGATCAACGGATCGACGGCGTCCTTGGTGAGGAGCGTCGCACCGGACATGGTCAGATCGGTCCACGGCGAGATGAGCCAGGCGCAGCCGGGAAGCGCTTCCCTGGCATCGCGCAGGTGCGTAAGCAGCGCCACCGTAAGTCCGCCGCCGGCGCTGTCGCCGCCGACCGCGATACGCCCAGCCGCAATTTCGTGCTTGCGCAGGAAGCGCCATGCCGTAAGCGCATCGTCGAACGCGGCGGGAAACGGGTGCTCCGGCGCCAGGCGATAGCCGATCGCAAGCGTGCGGACACCCGCCGCCCGTCCCGCCTCGGTCACCATGCGGCGGTGGCTCACGATCGAGCCGGAGCAATAGCCACCGCCGTGGAAGAATAGAAGAACGCGGGACGCATCGCTGCCGGGAACCATGGACCATTCGCCCGGCACGCCGCCGAGATCAATCGCCTCCAATTTCACATCGCTTGCCACCGGCCAGACCGAGCCGACCTCGTCGAGCCGCTGGCGTCGCTCCGCCCAGCCGACCGGCCGCGGCTTTGCGCTCAATAGCGCGCGAACCGCGTCGATTTCGTTTCGCCTCATCGCTTCAGTTCGCGTGCGCTCGCCTGGTCGAGCGTAAGCGAAATATGCGTCACCTGCGGCTCGCGCCGTATCGCGAGCCGCAAGCCGCTTTTTTCGAACACCTTGAGCATCGCGCGGTTGTCCGGCAGCACCTCCGCGATCAGTTCGTTGAGTCCGGCTGCACGGGCAATCTTGGTCAGGTGACGCATCAGTGCCGAGCCGATGCCGTGTCCCTGGTACGCATCGATCACGGCGAATGCAACCTCAGCCTTTCCAGGCTCGACGAGCACATACCGGGCGCCGCCGATGATCACCGGGCGGCCTGCTTCCTCGGCAACCGCGACCAAGGCCACATGCCTGATGAAGTCGACGTTCACGAAGAAATCGATTTCCTGCTGCGAGAACTCGCGCCGCACGGCGAAAAAGCGGCGGTAGAGCGACTCGCCGCTGGCGCGCCTCACCGCGGCAACGAGCGCGGCCCGGTCTTGCGGCCGCAGCGGGCGGATTTCCACCTTGCGCCCGTCGCGCAGCAGCTCGATCGCCGCGTAGTCGGATGCGTGCAGGGGGTCCACACGGTGCTCCATGGGTAGCAACTTGCTAGGCCTGGCTTGCGCCGCGTCTCGTTAGCAGCGCGAGCGTATGACGCGCGATCATGAGCTCCTCATCGGTCGGAATAACATAGATGGCGAAGCGACTATCTCGCGCGCCGATCGAAGTTTCCCCCGCGGCATTGGCCTCAGCATCGAGCACGCCAGCGAGCCAGGCGAGTTTTTCCACGATGCGTGCGCGCACGCCAGCCGAGTTTTCGCCGATGCCCGCGGTAAAGACGAACGCGTCGAGCCCGCCGAGCGCCGCGGCGAGCATGCCGGTGTAAAGCGCAACGCGGTAGCAAAAATAATCGAGCGCAAATGCCGCCTTCGGATCTTTGCTTGCCTCGAGCTCGCGCACGTCGTTGCTGATGCCGGACAAGCCCTTCAGTCCGCATTCGCGATAGCAGAGGTCCTGCACCGCCGCGGCGCTCATGCCTTTCTCGCCGATGAGATAAAGCACCACTCCGGGATCGAGCTGTCCCGGCCGCGTGCCCATGGGCAAACCGTCGAGCGCGGTAAACCCCATCGTGCTTTCCACGCTGCGCCCGCCGGCGAGCGCGCACATGGAAGCGCCGCTCCCGAGGTGCGCGACGATCACGCGCCCGCGTGCCACCTCCGGAGCTAATTCCGCAAGCCGATCCGCGATGTATTCGTAGGACAGGCCGTGAAACCCGTAGCGGCGCACGCCCTCCGCGTAGAAATGCTCCGGGATCGCGTAGTGATCCGCGAGCGCGCTGTGCCCGCGATGAAATGCGGTGTCGAAGCAGGCAACCTGCGGCAGGGAGGGAAAGCGCGTGAGGATCGAGCGGATCGGTGCAAGGTTGTGCGGCTGGTGCAGCGGCGCGAGCGAATTCAGGCATTCGAGCCGCGCCAGCACCTCGGCATCGATGCGAACCGGACGGTCGTAATCGGGCCCGCCATGCACGACACGGTGACCGATGGCGGTCGGATCGAGATTCTGCTCTTGGCGCAGCCAGGCGCCTGCCGCGTGTAGTGCCGCCGGCACGCTGGAAATCGTCGCCGCATCGTAGTCGCGCTCGACAAGAGCCATTCCGTCCGCACCGCTGGCCCGCAGGCGCGGGCGCGTGCCGACGCCGTCCATCTGGCCTTTGATTCTGCGCTTGAGCGCCCCGGCTTCAACCGCAAAGACCTGGAATTTGACGCTCGAGGAGCCGGCATTGACGACGAGGATCGTATCCATCGAACGTCATGCCGCCGGCACCGGCGCCGTGCTGCGGCGCGCATGTGCGTAAAGCACCGCCATCGCGCACGACGCCATGCGCGAGCGCACGGAATCCGCACGCGAAGTCAGGATGATCGGCACGCGCGCGCCGAGGACGATCCCCGCCGCGTCCGCCTTCGCGAGGAACGTGAGATTCTTGGCCAGCATATTGCCGGCTTCGAGATCGGGGACGACCAGGATCTGCGCGCGGCCTGCAACCGCGGACTTGATGCCCTTGATCGCGGCCGCCTCGGGATCGACCGCGTTGTCGAAGGCGAGCGGGCCGTCGAGGATGCCGCCGGTGATCTGTCCGCGGTCCGCCATCTTGCAGAGCGCGGCCGCCTCGATGGTGGACGGGATTTTCGAGGTCACGGTTTCCACCGCGGAAAGGATTGCCACGCGCGGCGTGCCAAGACCCACCTGCGTGAACAGATCGATCGCGTTCTGCACGATGTCGCGCTTGGCGTCGAGATCGGGAAAGATGTTGATCGCCGCGTCCGTGATGAACAGCGTGTCCGCGTGGGTCGGCACGTCCATGATGAATACGTGGCTGATGCGGCGCGCGGTGCGCAGCCCGGTCTTGCTCGAGGTCACCTCGCGCATCAGCTCGTCGGTGTGCAGGCTGCCCTTCATCAGGAGCTCGCCTTTGCCTTCGTGAATCAGCGCGACCGCCTTCGCCGCCGCGGCGTCGCTGTGCGGCGCGTCGACAATCTCGTAGCGAGCGATCTCGATGCCGTGCTTCTGAGCCACAGCGGAGATCTTGGCGGCCGGCCCGACGAGAATTGGCGTGATGATCCCGAGGTGGGCCGCCTCGACCGCGCCCCGCAGCGAAGTCTCGTCGCAGGGATGGGCCACGACGGTGGTGGCGGGCGGAACCTGCTTCGCGAATGCGATGAGGCGCTCGTATTTGCTGTGCGGCGGATCGGCGACCGGCCCGATCGCGGCGATGCTGCCGATCTCGCTGTCCTTCAACATGACGGTCCCTCGATCATGGAAGCATCGCCGGGTGACCGTGTCATTACGCTTTCGCCTGCAGCTCCTCCTGATCCTGCGGGACGATCGTCAGATTTGGCACCGTGGTCACTTGATCGTCGACGTCGAACGCGCGCGCGATGCGCAGCATCCGCGCTCTGTCTTTGGTCGAGAGTTCGCCGCGCGCGCCCATGACCTGCTCGATCAATTCGAATCCCTTGCGTCGCATATTGGGATCGGCCGGCAGCATCGAGGGAAGCGCGGCGAGCGCAGCCTCGGTATCGACCAGCAGGATCAGGAATTGCTCGCGCACCAGCGCCTTGAATTGCGCCAGCGGCATATCGCCATGGGCTTGGCGAATTCGGCGCACCGTCTCGAAGCCGCGCTCGTCGACTGCCGCGCGCCCCAGGCCGGCATAGATGAGTGCGCGAACCACCGCTTCGCGCAGCCCACCGACCGGAATGCTCGCCCTGAGCTCGGCGATGCGCTTTTCCAGGAGCTCGCGGTGCAATGGATGTTTGCCGGCCCGCCGTGCCGGACGCGTGGATGCCGGATCGATGCCGACCGCGGCCTGCAGCGCGGGCGACCCATACATCGCCAGAAAGGTGCGCTCGGCCAGTGCCTCGGTCATGTCGCGCCATGCGTCGAGGGCGGCGACGATTTGGCCGGATATGGCTTCTTGAAGACCAACAAACGGATTGTTGGCAGCCGCCGGCGTGCGGCTATTACGAACTTGCTCCGCCATCGTCGCGACCGGCGTCATGAGCGGGTTCGCATTGGAAAAGAGCTCATATTGCAGCCGCAGCGGATGCAGCTGCTGCATCAGTTGCGCCAGCGGCGAGTTCACCAGCGCGCGAAGCATCGGCTGGGCAAACGTGCGGTAAAGCGCGAGATTGGTTTCCGACACGCGCGCAGCGGTGGCGAAGCGCCGCTCGTCGGCGGCGTCGTTGCCGCCGAGCGCGCGAATGTCGTCGAGCGTGCGTTCTTCGCATCGCATGACCCAATTTCCGATCGCCAGATCGGGGTTGACGGTGTCCGCGGTCTTGTCCTCGAACACGGCTTCGTAAAGTCCCGGCGGCAGCGTGTCGATCAGATCGATATTGCTTGAGAATTCGCCGTGTTCCTTGCGCGCGACGCCGGCGGAAACGAAGATGCCCAGGTGACCGACGCGCTCGTGGATCGTGTAGACGATCGTCTGCCCGTAGGAGCGGATTTCATCGATGCTCTCGTAGAGATCGAGAATCCATCCGAGCGCCTGCTGAGGTGGCGTGATGTTGTCGCCCTTGGAGCAGAACACCACGATGGGGGAGCGGATGTTGCGCAGGTCGATCGCGATGCCGTCCGAGGTATGAATTTTGCCCGCAGCCAGATTGTTGCCGACGAACAGCTCATCGACGATGAACTGGATCTCCTCGGCATTGAGATTGACGTGGCCGCCCCACCAGCGTTCGAAGCCAAGATAGCGCGGCGCCTCGGTGTCGATCTTGGAATAGAGATTGTACTGCTTGGTCCAGAGCGTGTTGGCGGGATTCTGGTTCTCGAAATTCTGCACCAGCCAGGCGCCGTCAAACTTGCCGTGGCCGAGGTCGCTGGCAAAGGCGGTCAGCCAGCTGCCGCCAAGAAGGCCGCCGCTGTAGCGCATCGGGTTCTTGCCGCGCACGCCGGCCCAGTACGACAGCGGTGAGCCAGCGATGATGATCGGCCCGAACAATTCCGGGCGCACGGCGGCGAGCATCATGATCGCCCATCCCGCCTGACAATTGCCGATCACGCAGGGCCTGCCGTCGGCATCGGGATGCAACGCGATCACCTTTTCCAGGAATATCGCTTCTGCGCGCGCGATGTCCTCGATGGTCTGGCCCGGCATCGGGTCCGGCAGAAAACCGACGAAATAGCAGGGATGGCCCGCCTTGAACGCGACGCCGATCTCGCTGTCAGCCTTGAATCCGCCGATGCCAGGGCCGTGCCCGGCGCGCGGATCGACGACGACGAACGGCCTGCGCGTCGGATCGACTTCGACACCCGCAGGAGGAATGACTCGCACGAGCCCATAATTGACCGGGCGATCGAACGTTCTGCCGTCGAGAACCAGCTCGACCTGATAGTCGAGCACGTGGGGAACGGTCTCGGCCAAATGCTCGCGGTACTGATTGCCGCGTTGGCGCATCACATCCCAGAACAACACGGTGCGCTGCGCCGCATCCACCATGTATTCCACGGCCGGAGCGAACATGCCGAATGGCGCGGTAAATGCGCTCACCGAAGGTAAATGCTCGTTTGGCATGTCGGTCGCTCCTTGCGCTTGTCTCGCCGCCGCTTTGCCTGATCCCGCCAAAGCGCATCAGCCCTTACGCCAATTGCGTTGCCGCCTGATTTCGAACTGCACGTTAGGATCGGGATCGATGCCGAACCGGTGTCGGCCGCCATACCCATCGTGCGAAGTCGCTTGCCAGGAACGGTTCGCGTTGCGCCCGGATTCCGCGAAGGCAGGCAAGGCGGCAACGACGATTAGTGCCGCCGCGATGAGGAATTTCCTCATGCGACCTCCCGACGCTTTGTCGGAGCCGCTCAGCCCCACTTCAGCGTCATGGCGACATCTCCCGGCATGCCGCCGGGAAAATCGATGATCTCCACCCTAAGCTTGTAGCCGCGCTGACGAAAATACTTCGCCCAGAGCTGATGGATTTCCTTCGGAATGCCGGTGAGCGTGTCTTCCCAACCCGGCTCCTGCTGATTGATGGCGCGTCCCTTGTCCGTGCACAGTATGTTCGGAAAGCGGTACACCTGCACCTCTGTCTTGCCGTTGGCCACCGCGCGCTCGATGATCCTGATGCCGCGCTGAATTGCCTCTTCGTCGGAGACGCCCGACGGCTTTCGCAGATGTTCGATTAGCGCCTGCTTCTCCGCCTCCGCCTCAGCGTGCTGCCGCGCTTGCTTGGATGCCTCTTCCGCTTCGGCGAGTGCCAGTTTCTTCATGTAATCGCTGGCAGAAGGCAGCTGCGC
>Ga0306924_10000553_pt1 | contig 31457 bp, 28 predicted proteins | sample sta12Can44000111_FD_203756 | JGI IMG/M metagenome (GOLD analysis project Ga0306924, IMG submission 203756) | Lab enrichment of tropical soil microbial communities from Luquillo Experimental Forest, Puerto Rico - statanox.12C.anox.44.000.111 (v2)... | ecosystem: Environmental > Terrestrial >... | reverse complement strand
CGCAGCGGACTTGGAGAGATGGCGGCGAGCGCCTCGCAACGCCGATGCTTTACCCGTAAGCTAGGGGGATCAACACAGGAAGTACAGGCATGCCGACCACAAGGTGGAGTCCTACCGCGTACAGATTAGGCGCTATTGTGGCGCTCGCGTTCTGCTTTGTTGCCGGATACGTCGTGGCCGGTTTGCGGTCGAGTGCACGCGATACCCTCGCGCAAATCTGCGCCCGCGTCGATTACGTGAACGGCTTGCAAGAGAACCTCAAAGGACAGGACCCTGCAACCGAGGAAGTGAGCGTCGGACTTAGGGCGTTGGTCGAACAGTGCCGCGCGGCACTGAGAGATCGCGCTGAAGAAAACGACTAAGGCCGTTGGTTAAGAACATCATCGTCGAGAACCTTCACCTTGGACCGGACGGACTAGCGTATTGTGCGGCCGGGTCCAGCCCATGGGCGCCCGCAACAACGAGAGGATGAGGGATGAGCCAGGAGATCCTTTACAGCGTCGAAGAAAGCATCGCGACCATCACGCTCAATCGTCCCGAGCGCATGAACGCGCTCACGCACGAGCTCGAAACCGAGCTGCATCGGATCTTCGACCGCGCGGACGCCGACCGCGCCGTGCGCGTGATCATCCTCACCGGCGCGGGCCGCGCCTTCTGCGCCGGCTACGACCAGAGCACAACGGATAAGTCCGGCGCGCGGCATTCCGATCCGAAGGGCAAGTCGCATGCCGACTTCATCGAGTTCTGGCAGCGCATCGACGCCGGGCGCGTGGCGCTATGGACGCATATGTGGCGGCTGGGCAAGCCCGTCATTGCGGCGGTCAACGGCTGGGCCATGGGCGGAGGCTTTTGGTACCAACTCGCCGCCGACATCACCATTGCGTCGGATCAGGCGGTGTTCGCGCAGCCCGAGGTCCGGCACATCTCGAACACGACATTTCTCTTCGGCGCACTGTGCGGCTGGAAGGCCGCCAACCGTTGGGGGCTCACCGGCGACCATTTCGATGCGCAGGAGGCACTGCGCATCGGCATGGTGAACGAGGTGGTGCCGCACGATCAACTCATGGAGGCGGCGCGCGCGCTCGCGAAACGCATCTGCCTCGTGCCGGAGCCGTCGGTGCGGCTCAACAAGGCCGTTACCATGATGGGCATGCAGGCCGCCGGCGTTTATTCCGGCCTTCTGCTCGAAGGAGCCCTCGGCGCGCTCGCGCACTCGTCCCACAACGAGTTCCGCGAGAAACTGTTCGAAGCCCAGCGCCAGCACGGGCTCAAGGGTTATCTCGACATGCGCGACGGCCCATTTCAGCCCGAGCCCATGGGGCCGCGGTCGGCGAAGGGACGACAGAAGAAGGCGGCGCAGTGATTTTCTCGCGCGGGTTAGCGGTTGCGTCACCCGCGGGACGGGGCACCCCGCCGACATTGTCGGCGGGGACCCCGTTGACCCGCGGGTCCATCATCTGCCTAAGAAGTTTTGCGAAGAAGATGGATTGCCGGATTTAGATCCGGCAATGACGCACCGTGGATTCTCCAAGGCAAAGCGTGCAAGCCGCCAAATACATCGGCCGCTCCGTCAAGCGGCTTGAAGACCGTCCGCTCCTCACGGGTGGCGGCCGCTTCGTGGCCGATCTCGCCTTTCCCGACATGCTGGAGGCGGCGTTCGTGCGCAGCCCGCACGCCCACGCCGCGATCCGCGGCATCGACGCTAGCGCCGCGCAGCGGTGCGCGGGCGTCCACGCGGTGCTTACGTTTTCGGATCTCGCGCCGCTGCTCGCGCAGGAGCGGCTGCCGCTGCAATTTCGCACCGCGCGGCTTCCCGGCGACATCACCCCGCTCGTTCTTGCCAAGGACGAAGTCGCCTTTGTCGGCGAGGCCGTGGCGGTCGTGGTCGCGCGGACGCGCTACATCGCCGAGGACGCCGCCGCCCTCGTTGCGGTCGACTACGCGCCGCTGCCGGCGGTCTCGGACTGCCGGCAAGCGCTCGCGCCGGGAGCGCCGTGCGCCCATCGCGCGCGGGCGAGCAATCTCCTGATCGAGTTCCAGCAGTGCTATGGCGACGTCGCGGACACATTCGCGCGCGCGCCGCACCGCGCCAGCGTCAATCTCAAGCAGCATCGCGGCGGAGCGCATTCGATCGAGGGACGCGGCGCGGTCGCCGCCTACGACGTCAACGAGGACCGGCTCACCCTGTGGTCGTCGACGCAACTCGCCCACGAGGTGCGCGCCTTTCTGATGACGATGCTGCGCCTCGACGAAAATCAGCTGCGCGTCGTGGCGCCCGACGTCGGCGGCGGCTTCGGCGCCAAATTCGTGATGTATCCGGAAGAGGTGACGCTGGCGGCGGCGTGCCTCCTGTTGCGGCGGCCGATCAAGTGGATCGAGGACCGGCGCGAGCATTTTCTCGCCGCCATCCAGGAGCGCGACCAGTATTGGGACCTCGAGGTCGCCTTCGACAATGACGGCCGCCTGCTCGCCGTGCGCGGGGGGATGATCCACGACGAGGGCGCCTACACCCCACAGGGCATCAACCTTCCCTACAACGCGTCGACCGCGCTGCCCGGACCCTACATGCTGCCGGCCTTTCAATTCGACGTGCGGGTGGTCGAGACCAACAAGGTCGCCACCATGCCGGTGCGCGGCGCGGGCTATCCGGAAGGCGCCTTCGCGATGGAACGCCTGCTCGACCGCATCGCCGACGAGCTTCGCCTCGACCGCGCCGAAGTTCGCCGGCGCAATCTCGTGCCGCCGGAAAAGATGCCCTATGTGTTTGCGCTCAAGACCCGCGCCGGCTCGCCGATCACGCTCGACAGCGGCGACTTCCCGAGCTACCAGCGCGCCGCGCTCGACGCGATCGACTACGCCGGATTTCCCGAGCGCCAGCGTCGAAGTCGAGCGAGCGGCCGCTATCTCGGCATCGGCGTCGGCAACGGCGCCAAGGGGACGGGCCGCGGCCCGTTCGAATCCGGCATCGTGCGGATCGGCCGCTCCGGCCGCGTCTCCGTCTACACCGGCGCGATGCCCATGGGGCAAGGGATCAAGACCGCGCTTGCCCAGATCTGCGCCGAGCAGTTCGGCGTCGCGCCGGACAGCGTCAGCGTGGTGGCCGGCGACACCGCCGTCATTCCCTATGGCCAGGGCGGCTTCGCCAGCCGTCAGACCGTGACCGCGGGTTCCGCGGTGCATCTCGCCGCCATGAAGGTGCGCGAAAAAGCGCTCGAGGTTGCCGCCCATCTGTTGGAGGCAAGCGTGGGCGACCTCGAGCTGCGCGACGGGCGGATCGAAATTGCCGGCGCGCCGGGCAGCGGGCTTTCCCTGCGGGAGGTCGCCGAAGCGGTCTCCGGCGTGCCCGGCTACGCCATGCCCGGCCAATTCGAGCCGGGGCTCGAAAGCATGCAGAGCTTCCTGCCGAGCGCGCTCACCTACGGCGGGGGATGCCACGCCGTCGAGGTCGAGGTGGACATCGAGACCTGCGGCGTGCGCATCCTGCGCTACGTCGTGGTCAACGACAGCGGCCGGATCATCAATCCGATGATCGCCGAAGGACAGCTCGTCGGCGGCGCCGCGCACGGAATCGGCAACGCGCTCTACGAATGGATGGGTTACGACGATGAGGCGCAGCCCCTCACCACCACGTTCGCCGACTATCTCATCCCGAGCGCCACCGAGGTGCCGAAAATCGAGGTGACGTTCGCCGAATTCCCCTCGCCGCTCAATCCGCTCGGCGTCAAAGGCGTGGGCGAATCCGGCTGCGTTCCAGCGGCGGGCGCGATCGTCTCGGCGATCGAGAACGCGCTTGCGCCCTTCGGGGTGCGCATCAGCGAATATCCAGTGACGCCGGCGCGGCTCTACGCCTTGCTCGCAGGCCGCCAACAGCGGCAGCCGTGACGACTATGGGGTGACGCGAGACGGCCAGGGACCTCACCCGACCAAGTCGCAATGCGGCTATTCCGGCATGCCCGCCTTGCGCAGTCCCTCGTTGACGCGTGTACGCAACTGCCGGTACGCCGGGCTGGTGAGTGCGAGGGGAACGGGCGAAAGCGTGCGGAACGTCGATATCCTCGTTCCCGGACGTCTTTCCAGGTAGGTGGCGAGCGCCGCGCGCGCCTCCTCGGAGCGATCGAGCAGCGCGTAGGCGGCGGCGAGAAAAGCGTGCGGCGAGGTGTTCTTGGGATTGGCGTCGAGCGCGCTGGTCAGTGTGCGGATGGCTTCCTCATCACGCCCGAGAAGAATGAGAGCGTGGCCTCGACCGTCGAGCCAAGTCCACCGCCCCGGGTCGCGCGGGCCGATACGATCGGCCTTGGCGAACCATTCGAGGGCTTGCTCCGGCTTGCCGAGATACAAGGTCGACAAGCCGATTTCCTTGTAGGCCCAAGGCTCGCCGGGATTTTCCATGATCACCGCTTCGGCCACGACAATGGCGTCGTCGAATCTGCCCTGCGCGCGCCGCAGCGCGGCATTCGCCTTCAAGGCCATGAGATGACGGGGCTCGATCGCGAGCGCGTGATTGAGCAGCCGCTCCGCCCTGCCCAGCCGCTCCTCCGCCCCGGTTTCGTAATAGCCGTTGAGGAACTCGAAAACGAGCGTCGTGGCGACGCCAGCGAGGCCATCGACGCTCGTCGGCTCGACCTTGAGCGCCTGCTCGAACAGACCGCGGGCGTCTGTCATCGTTGTCGGCGACGACGGCAGGTTGAGCACCGCCTTGCCGCGCATGATGAGGTCGATGAGCTCGGCGCTGTCCGGCCTTTCGCGCAAGCTTCGCCGCGCTTCGATGTCGACGACCTGCAAGCCGATCGCGCGCGAGACCCGGCTGACGATCTCATCCTGAACGTCCAGGATGCTGCCTCGTTCGGTATCGAAGCGTTCGGCCCAGAGCTGGCTTGCTTCCTTGGTCTCGACCAGGCGGGTGTTGACGCGTACCCGCTCGCCCTCGGGGACGACGCTGCCCTCGAGCAGATAACGGACCTCCAGCTCGCGGCCGATCTGCCGCGCGTCCGCGCCCCGGCCTTTGTAGGTGAAGGCGGTATCGCGGGAGACGATGGAGATTCCGGGCAGCGCGCGCGCCACATCGCTGATGAGGCTGTCGGTGATCCCGTCGGCCAGGTAGTCCTGCTGCGCATCGCCGCTGAGATTGACGAACGGAAGGACGACGATTGACGGGACCGGCGCTCGGAGCCGCTCCGCCGAAGATGGCGCTTCGCTTGCCAGCGCAATGTGGTCTTTGGTGTGCGGTACGGGCGGTGGGAAGGGTGACATGAGCCACCACGCGGCGGCGACGCCCAATGCGACAAGGGCCATCGCCGCTGCGGCGAACAGCGGGTGTCGTGCAGCCCGCCGCCCGCTGGACGCCGTCTCGTTCTCGACGGATGCGGTGTCAGCTTGGCGGGCGTCATGCAATATTGCATTTCCTCCAGGCGCGTCCGATGCCCCGCCGGAGAGCGGCGGCGATTCGCCGGTTGGCACGACGTCCGCCGCGTTCTCGGCCGCACCCGGAGATCCTTTCTCCACCACAACAGTGGTCGGCGCGGACGTGTCGTCGTCAACGTCACCGACAAAACGAAATCCGCGCTTGTGCAGCGTGCGTATGAAGCTCTGGTCGGTGCCGCTGTCGCCGAGCGCGCGCCGTGCCGCGCTGATGCGGGAGCTCAGCGTCGCCTCCGAGACGATGCGGCCCTGCCAAATCACGTCGATCAGCTCGTCCTTGCTGACGATCCTATCGCGGTTGCGAATGAGGTGAACGAGCAGATCGAATACCTGCGGCTCGATATGAACGATCGCCCCGGCGCGCCGCAACTCCTGCCGCGCGACGTTGATCTCGAAATCGGCGAAGCGGAAGTTCAAAGTGGCCCCCTTATTGGCGGAGTCTTGGTCGCCGCCAAGCGACGACTTGTCAAATAGTCGGCGGCTATGCGAATGGTTGCATTATACCATTTTGGGGAAATCTGCAGCAAATCTCATAAGAGATTCACGACGGGCTGGAGCTTGGCTCCAAGCCTGTCGTCTCGTTTGCAGCTAAAGCATCGTTAGGCACCCCCTGGATTCTATTTGAGCTAACGCCCCCTGGTCCGAGGTCAAACCTTCGAAACGACGGTGAGAATAGGTAATTCCGGTATTGGATCGGCTGCTCGTTCTCGCCGCATGGTTCGAACTACTCGGATGTGACGGCTGCGGCTGTTGGCGAGGTCAAGGACATCCCCGGGGATGAGAATCGCGGATATTACGCTTGCAGTGTTCACGTTTTGCAACAGCCTTCGTTTCTTGGCCTACGTATCTCAGATTGCCAGGGCGGTGAGGGATCAAAGTGGTGCGCAAGCCATCTCGCTGGGACCTGGGGCCTGTTCTTCATCTCGCATGCGTCGGCAATGGCCTATGCGCTCGTAAATAACGAGGATTGGATAATGGCTTTCATGTTTCTGGCCAACGCTATTGGTTGCGGCGCGGTCCTGCTCATAACCGCTTGGAAGCGCTCGCAACATCGCAGCAGGACAAGACAGTATGAAACGACACCCACAGTCCTCGACGTCCTTGCTCGAAAGATGGGATCAAGCATCCGCAAAGCTTGGCTGCGGCGTAGCTTCTCCCGCAAGAAGACAGGGTCTTGGACCGATGGCCCCCTAAGCGGGTTCTAAAACCGCTCGGGTCGTTCGGCGTGGGCATCAGCGCCGGCAGAAGCGTCCCACATTGCAGCATTGTGCAATTTGCATGGCGCTTTCTCTGGTCGTGCAAAGCGGCGGGCTAATCCCGATATTGCGTACCCGTCCCGCCCGCACACGGATTTTTGAAGGCGCTCGATATTCGTGTAGCGATAAAGCGATGTGCAGTTGAACGCAGAGGCTGCCACCTATTGAGGCCAGGAGGATACCCCGCTCAAGGAGGCCACCGGATCGCGAAGATCAGGAGCCCTCGTCATGAGCGAATCGGCCGCCGTTTCGACGCCCATTCTCTGGCCCGTCGTACAATTTGCCCCCTCGGATATCGCGCGCCGTCAGATCGCGACCTGGAATGGAATCCGGACCGACACCGTCGAAGTCGTCCGGCGTGAGCCGTTCCAAGCCGGCTTCAGGGCGCCGTGCCATCTGCTGATCATGTGCGAGCGCGCCGAGCGGGACGACGGCGAGACGCTGGTGGAGGGGCTGCCGCGCTCCACGCTCCAGGAGTTCAGCCGGACACTGAGCTTCATTCCCACCGGTCACTGGTTCTCCACCTGGCACAAGCCACGCAAGCTGACACGCGTCACCTATTTCTACATCGACCCGCGCGGACCGCTGATCGACCCCGAGCTGCGTTTCGCCGAAAGCGAGTTCACGCCGCGGCTCTTCTTCTTCGACCACGACTTGTGGGAGACCGCGCTCAAGCTCAAAGCGCAAGCAGTCAATCCGGGCGCGGGGCAAAAGCAATACGTGGAGGCGCTGAGCGTCGTGCTCATGCACGAGCTGCTGCGCCTCAACAACGGTGCTCGCCTCGCCAAGCGGCCGATTCGCGGCGGCCTGGCCGGCTGGCAAGAGAAGAAAGTGGCGCAATACATCGAGGAGCACCTTTTGGACGACATCTCGCTCGCGACATTGGCCGGCGTCGCAAGACTGAGCCCGTATCATTTCGTGCGGGCGTTCAAGCAATCATTCGGTCTGCCGCCGCACCGCTATGTGAGCAGCATGCGCATCCAACAGGCCAAGTCCTTGTTGGCGGATCCCGCGATGTCGGTGACGCAAATCGGCCTCGATCTGGGTTTTAGCGAAACGAGTTCGTTTACGACGACGTTTCGCAAACACACTGGCCTGACCCCGACTGCGTACCGGCGCGGCCTCGAATGAGATCGGAACTCGCACGCAGGAGATCGTAACGATGCGCGTTCCATTTGCTGCCATCCTCGGGGCGCTCCTGCTCGTCTCGGCTCCAACCAATGTGCCGAATGAGCGAACGGAGTGCGTGCAGCCGTCGATCTACTTGCCCAGCTATCTGTTGCCGAGCTTTCTCGAATGGCTCACGTGCCCCGAGCCGGAAACGCCCGTGGGAGAGCCGGACTCCGCCATAAGGCGGCCGGCGCGCGAAGGCAGGCGATCCTAGAACCGCTCGCGCTCGAGCTGGCGCCAGCGCGACATCCGCCGTTCCAGCCACATTACGAACTCGGTCAGCACCACGCCCACCAGCGCGATGACGATGATCGGCACGAACAGCTTCGCAGTCGCGAACACGTTGGCGTATTCGACGATCATGCCGCCGAGCCCGCTGATGGCGGTGAAGAACTCGGCGACGATGATGCCGATGATCGCCAAGCCGACCGCGAGCCGGATACCCGCCATGATGAAGGGGATCGCGGCGGGCAGAACGATCTTCCAAAAAATCTGCCATTCGGTGGCGCCATAGGCGCGGCCGATCTCCAGCATCGCGCCGCGCACGTCGCGGATGCCGGAATAGGTGTTCACGGTGATGGGGAAGACCGCGACCGAGACCAGAATCGTGACCTTGCCGACGAATTCCAAGCCCGCCCACAGGATGATCAGCGGAATGAGGGCGATGCGCGGGATGGCATAGAGCGCGTTGATGAAGGGATCGAGCACGTATTCCAACGTGCGCCACTGCGCCATGACGATGCCCAGCGCAATGCCGATCGCGACGGTGAGCGCCATGCCGACCGAGAACGGCCACAAGGTCTGGATCAGCGCCTTCTCGAGCGCGCCGTTCCGGATCAGCTCGAGCGCGGCCGCAAAGATCGCGCTCGGCGGCGCCATGAAGATCGGATCCATCCGGCGGCCGTAATATTCCCACACCACGAAGAAGACCGCGACCGAGGCGGTGCGGATGGCGTTGGGGCTCAACACAACCTCGCGCAGGCGTTGCGCCCATGTCGAGTGCGGCGCCGGGACCGATTGGCGTGGCGGCGTTTCCGGTGACGAATTCATGACTCGCTCCTGAGCATCTCCCGCAATTCGGCGCGGCATTCTCCAAAATCGGGATGGGTGCGGACGTTGCCGCCCACGCGCGCGCCGGCGACCGGCGAGTCGACGATGGTGCGGATCCGCCCGGGGGCGGTGTGGAACACGAAGATGCGGTCGGAGAGGATGAGCGCCTCGTCGATGCTGTGGGTGACGAAGATCACTGTCGCGCCGGTGCGCGACCATATCGCGAGAAAGTCCTCCTGCAGCTGCTCGCGCGTCTGCGCGTCGAGCGCGCCGAAGGGCTCGTCCATGAAGATGAGAATGGGCTTGCGCATGAGCGCGCGCGCGATGCCGACCCGCTGCTGCATGCCGCCGGACAATTCATGGGGCAAGTGCTCGGCAAAGGCGCCAAGCCCCACCAGCTCGATGAAGTGGCGCGCAAGGTCGCGGCGCTCGGCCACGCCCACGCCGTCGATCTCGAGCGGAAACTCGACATTGCCCGTCACGGTGCGCCACGGCAGCAGGCCGAAATTCTGGAACACCATGCAGGCGTCCTTGCGCGGACCCGTCACCGGCGTTCCTGCGATGGTGATGCGCCCCTCGTCCGCCGCGATCAGCCCGGCCGTGAGTCGCAGCAAGGTCGTCTTGCCGCATCCGCTCGGCCCCAACAGCGTGATCAACTCGCCCTTGCGCACGGTCGCATTGATGCGATCGAGTGCCACCATCAGCTCCGGGCGATCCGTCCAGCCAGGCCGCACGCGCACGGGGAAGAATTTGCTGACGCCATCGTAGACGACCATGCCGTCGGGGGCCGCCGGCGCTTGCGTCATCGCAAAGCTATTTCGCCTGGTAGCTGCCGAGCTTCGCGAGCGCGCGGTCGACAAAGCGCGGCTCGAGAACGTCCTTGGCCGGCGCCGCGACCGGCAGATTGCCGAGCTTCATGTTGAGCTCGGCGGTGAACTCCTCGATCGCCGGATCGAGCCCCCCGTTCACGCCCCAGACGTTCTCGCCGTTGAGATCGCGCACCACCGCGGTGAGGAACGCCAGGTCGAGATCGCCCAGCCGCTCGTGCAGGATGTCGGCGGCCTGGTCGGGATTGGCCATGATGAAGCGCGACCCTTGGATGCCGATATCGGTCATGGTCTGGAAGGCGGCGGCGAGCTCGCTCTTCGCGAGCGCTTCGGTGCGCACCACGTTCCAGACGTAACCGAGGCCCGGAAATTCCGCAGACAGCCTCGCCACCACCGTCACCTTGCCGTCCCTTACGCCCTTGAGCGCGGTGACGGTGTTGACCAGCGTCGCATCGGCGCGGCCGCCGATGACGGCCTGGAGACGGGCGGCGTGGCCGCCGACCTGGACGAACCGCGCCGTGGTTTCGTCGATGCCGTGCCTGCGCATGATCAGCCGTGGAAGCTGATCGGGCAAGCCGCCGGGACCGGACGATGCGAAGGTCTTGCCGGCGACGTCGGCAAGCGTGCTCCCCTTCCCCGTCGCCAGCACGAGGCTGTAATCGCCGATCGGCTGCCAGGAATGCACGGCGCGGATGCTGGCGCCGGCATTGATCGATGCCAGCACGTTGAGCGTGCCGATGAGAGCGATGTCGGCGTTGCCGGAAAGGAGCACGCGCATGGCGTTGGCGTCGCCGGTGACATGGACGTCCTCGACCTCGAGGTCGCCCAGCCAGCCTTTCTTCTGCGCCACGAGATAAGGCAGCGAAAACGTCGTGACCGGGCCGGGGAAGGCCATCTTGATCTTGCCGGCATCCGCGGCGGGTGCGTCGAAGACGACGAGCGCCGCGGCGATGCCAAGGCTGATGCGAAGACTGACGCAAAGACTTCGACCGAATGCGCGCAATCGAATGTGAGGCATGACAACTCCCCGCCGGGGCGAAAGCGACATCGCCGGCGGAAAATGAGCCTTTCGCCCACGTCATGCAAATTATTTCTCGGGCGTCCAACGCGGCGCTTCGCGTTGAAAATCCCCGACCCAAGGCTGCGCCACGATTGGAGCTTTTCGCAGCTCCCGGCAATCGTCACATGCAATAGCCCCGCGAGGCGCCACAGCGTGCGGCGCGTGCAAGGCGTTTTTTCCCGTTAGATATCGATCCTGCCCGCCGCCGTTTTGCAACGGCGCAGGCCAAGTCGACCGGCAGCTTTCACTCGGACGGGCTTATCGGCCGTGACGCTCGAACCACTTCGGCCCAGGGCCGCGCATGTAGTGCAGCTCCGGTCGATAGCGGCGGTGCGACAAGGCGGCTCTGATGGCCCGGATAACGGCCAAGAGATACATCCCCTCTTCCCCACGCTATTTTCCCCACGCATGTTGTGGGCGCAACTTTCGGCCAACGCATGGAACTTGTGCGGCGATAATGTGAAATGAGCCGGGCGGAATTGGACGCGCGCTGGACGCCGTTGCGTGGGCGTTCACGGAAAGCCGTCTCAAGGTGTCATGCCCGGGCATAGCGCGTCGGAAGACGCGCGTAAACGCGCTTACGCCCGGGCATCCATCGAAAAAACCTTCATCGAAGAGGATGGATTGCCGGGTCATAAGTGCGTTTACGCGCATCCATAGCCCGGCCCAAAGGGCGTTTACGCCCGTCTTCGCGGGCTATGGACCGGCGTCAACGCCTTTGAGGACGCGCGATGCCCGGCAATGACGGCGGACGGGTCGTGGCGATGGCCGTTGGTCTCACACCGCCGCGATCGCTTCGATCTCGAGCAGGAAATTGGGGTTGGCGAGCCCGCGCAGAATGCACAGCGTGCTGGCCGGCGGCTGCCCGGCGAAATAGGTCTGCAGGATGCCGCGCGCCTTCGGCACGTCGTGCGGGTTGCAGATGTAGATCGTGATCTTGGTGACGTCGGCGATTTTGGCGCCGCCGGCGGCTAGCGCCTTGGTCAGGTTCGCCATCACCATCTTGGCCTGGGCGTCGAAATCGTCGGGCGGCAGCACCTTGCCATCCACGTCCGCCCCCACCTGGCCGGCGCAGAATACGAGCTTCTGCGCGCCCTCGGCCGTGACCACATGGGAGTAATTTGAAAACGGCTTCGAGATGCCCTCGGGGTTGGTCCTGGTGATCTTGGCCATGGCTGTTTCTCCCGGTGCTCGCTCTTGAGGTGGGCGCGATATGGCTTCGCCGATGGGGAGTTCGGCGTCAACCATCTCGCACGCCGGACGCCCAAGTGGACATGAGCGCCAACAAGCCTTGCAATGCGGAGAAGCTTAGATAGTCTGCCCGAGTGGGTTGCGTCCGAGGATCCCTCCATGACCAAGGCGTTCGCGCCGCTTGCCCTCCTGTCATCCCTCCTCTCGTTTCACGTATCTGATGCCATGGCCGACACTGTTCCACGCAACGTCGTCACCGAGCTCGCGCCGAGCGGCAAGCTGCGCGCGGCGATCAACTTCGGCAATAGTGTACTGGCGCAAAAGGACCCGACGACCGGGGAGCCGCGCGGGGTCTCATCGGAGCTTGCGCGCGAGCTGGCCAAGCGCCTCGCCGTCCCGATCGAATTCGTCACCTTCGATGCCGCCGGCAAGGTGTTCGACGCGGTGCAGAAGGGCGCCTGGGACATCGCGTTCCTGGCGATCGACCCCGTGCGCGCCGCGGGCATCGACTTCACCGCGCCCTATGTCGTGATCGAGGGCGCCTACGTCGTGCCGGCGGACTCGCCGCTCAAGACCGTCGAGGACGTCGACCGCGACGGCGTGCGCGTCGCGGTGGCGCGCGCCAGCGCCTACGATCTCTATCTCACGCGCGCGCTCAAGCACGCCAAGCTGGTGCGGGAATCGAGCGGACCGGAAGCGCTCGCGCTGTTCCGCAAGGATCGGCTCGAAGTCGCGGCCGGGGTGAAGCAGCCGATCGTGGCATTCGCCAAAGAGCACCCGGACACCCGCGTGATCCCGGGTCGCTTTATGGTGATCGAGCAGGCCATGGGCACGCCCAAGGGCCGCGAGGCCGGTGTACGTTATCTGCGCGAGTTCATCGAGGAGATGAAGGCTTCGGGCTTCGTCGCCAAGGCGCTCAGCGCCAGCGGCCAGACCGATGCCGCGGTCGCGCCGCCGTCGGCGGCGAGATGAGCTCCAACTCGGCCGGACTTACATTCCGTTCCGAACAGTCATAGATCTGCACGGCATGAAGGCAAACCGTGTGCTCCTTTTGCGAGGAGCAGTGTTGTGCATCTTTGTCGTTGCGGGAGCCGCCGACGTGGCGCGGGCGCAAGTGTTCGCGCCGGCGCCGAGCCAAGTCGGCCCGCCGCTGCTTCCCGCGCCGCCGCACACGCCCATGCAGATTCCCGCGCTCAAACCCTCGCCGACGCCTACTTTTCCGAAATGTCGTGACGCCGCGGGAGCCGAATGCAGACGCGCGCATCAAAATTCACGCCACCGGCGGCTTCGCAAAGCAAATTGGTGTTGAACGCGGCACACGACTGTCATTCAGAGGTCATATCTCGGTCTAGGTGAGACGGTACCGGCCGCCGAGCAAAACTTCCGCTTTCGCGGAGGTGAACTCCAGCGGGAATCCAGGGCCGAGGGCCGGGTTCCCGTTACGAGGCACCCCGCGTGGGGACGGGCGGGAACAGTCTCTTAAGACACTGCCGGCAAACTGCTGCGACGCGACCCACTGCGAGACGAGCTTGCGCGCAAGTCGAGTTTCGATTATCCTACATGTTTTTTCGCGGCTCAGCCGCAGGGCTGAGATTGCGCGTCAGTGGCGTCACATCGACGTCAGTAGCGTGTGTCATGAACCCCGCGTCTGACGTCCCTAGGGGTCTGTCATGAACCCGAGTCTGTTGAGTACCGCAAACGGGTCGCCGAACCAAAGCATGACGGAGCGGCCGCACCTCGTCTGGGGCGCGCCCACCGCCGCCGAACGCGGACCGGTGATCGCGACCTTGCGCAACCCGAACCATCGCAACGCGGTCGGAAGCCACGCCGGCGGCTATTCGGTCTATCGCGCGCTCGCCATCGCGGCGCGGACGCTCGCCCACGATCACATCGCGGATCTCACGGATACCGCGCCGGTCGAGCGCATCGGACCGCACCCGCAGTGGGGCGATGCCAAAAAGATCGTATCGCTCGATCCCTGGGGGCACCTGGTAGGCGAGGTCTTCCGCGCTCACCTCGCGCGCGGCTACGACGTGCGGCCGACCATCGCGGTCACCCGCGCCCATATCGACATGCCCGAAATCCGCGCCGCCATCGCGGCGCGCCGCGTGCGTGCCGACGGCGATATCGTCTCCGCCCACGGCAGCGTTCGCGTGATGAAGGCGGCGATCGATCCGGTCTGGTATCTGCCCGGCATCGCCGAGCGCTTCGGGCTCGACGAAACCGACTTGCGTCGCGGCCTGCACGAGCAGACCGGCGGCATGTATCCGGAACTCGTGACGCGGCCCGACCTCAAGGTGTTTCTGCCACCGATCGGCGGCACCACGATCTACTGCTTCGGCGACCCGGCGAAGCTCGGCGACGGCACCACTCCCCTCGCCTGCCGCGTTCACGACGAGTGCAACGGCTCCGACGTGTTCGGCTCCGACATCTGCACCTGCCGGCCCTATCTCGCCCACGGCATCGAGATCGCCATCCAGATGGCGCAGGCGGGCGGCGTCGGGCTCGTGGTCTACAATCGCAAGGAAGGCCGCGCGCTCGGCGAGGTCACCAAGTTCCTGGTCTACAACGCGCGCAAGCGCCAGAAGGGCGGCGATCGGCCCGCCGGCTACTTCAAGCGCACCGAATGCGTCGCCGGCGTGCGCGACATGCGGTTTCAAGAGCTGATGCCGGACGTGCTGCATTGGCTCGGCATCACCCGCATCCATCGCTTCGCCTCCATGAGCGACATGAAGTGCGACGCGCTCGTGCGCCAAGGCATCGCCATCGACGAACGTGTGCCGCTGCCCGACGACATGATTCCGCCCGACGCGCGCGTGGAGATCGAGGCCAAGCTCGCCGCCGGCTATTTCGCCGGCGAGCGCCCGCGCGGCGACTACGCCGGCACGGTCGGGCGGAGCCTCAACGAGTGACGGCGGTGCCGCTGGGCGGGCGAACTCCGTCATCCTCTCGCGGCACCCCTCCGTTCGTCCCCGCGAAAGCGGGGACCCAGATTAGAGACGGGGTGATCACTGGATTCCCGCTTGCGCGGGAATGAGCGGTGGAGAGGTGAATCTCGCCAAGCTCAACGCCGCCGCCGCGGTGCGCGAGCGTTGCGGCATGGTGCATCGCTGGGTGGCCGACGGGCGCTCGCCCCATTTCACGCTCGACGAGAGCCGCCTCGCGGTGGTTGCCGCCTACGTGGCCGACGTCACGCGCGAGGCCTATCCCGTTCTGAAGATTCCCTATCACAGTCGCTGGCGCCATTTCTCGGCCAGTGGCATCGACCGTTGGGGCGCGCTTGCGGCGCGCAGCGACGCAGATCGCCTCGAACGCGCGCGCATGGCCGTCGACTTGGCAACCGTGAGCGTGCTGCTCGACGCCGGCGCCGGCGATCGCTGGCGCTACCGCGAAGCCGCGAGCGGCCGCTCCTTCGCGCGCTCCGAAGGCCTAGCCATCGCGAGCTTCGACATGTTCCGCGCCGGCGCGTTCTCGTCCGACCCCGCTCGACCGTGGCGGGTCGACGGCAGCGCGCTCACGAACACCGACGCGGCGACGCTGGCGCGCCATTTTCAAGTCGACTCCGGAAATCCGCTAGTCGGATTGGAGCAACGCAGCGCGCTGCTGCGCCGGCTCGGACAAGCACTCGCCGATCGCGCGGATCTGTTCGCACGCGCGGGAGCGCGTCCCGGCAACCTGGTCGACTATTTCCTTAGCGTCGCCCGCGACCGGCGCATCCCGGCGTCCAAGCTACTCGCCACGCTGCTCGACGGCCTGTCGTCGATCTGGCCGTCCGCCCTCACGCTCGACGGATGCCCGGTCGGCGATGCCGGCCGTCATCCCGCCGTGCGCACCGGCGACGCCACCGACCGCATCGTGCCGTTCCACAAGCTCTCGCAGTGGCTCGCCTATTCGCTCATCGAGCCGCTCGAAGCGGCGAGGCTCGCCGTGGAGCGGCTCCACGAGCTCACGGCGCTCGCCGAATATCGCAACGGCGGCCTCCTCGTCGACCTCGGGGTGATCCGCCCGCGCGCGGCGATCGATCCGGCGCTCCGGCACGAGGTCGGCTCGGAGCTCATCGTCGAATGGCGCGCGCTGACGGTGGCGCTGATGGAGCCATTGGTTGGTTTGGTGCGAGAAAAGTTGCGACTCGATGCAAGCTTCACCATGCCGCAGCTGCTGCAGGGCGGCACCTGGAGCGCGGGACGAAAAATCGCGCGCGCGTTGCGGCCGCCCGATGGTCCCCCGCCGATCGCGGTGGCGGCCGACGGCACGGTGTTCTGAGGCCGGCGATCGGATCGATCTGCCATGATGCGCCGCCCTTCAACCCTAGGCGGTGGCGCAAGCCGCGATCGGCCGCGGCGGCAATTGTAAATAACAATCCCAAAACAATGAGACCGCCGATCCGCAACCTTGGGTCTTCCTTGTCCGAGAGCGCAGGCCGCGCCCCGGTGCCATCGACTTCTCCCGTGCTCACAGCTCTTTAGCCCCGCTCCTGCAACCTGAGGACGTGCACGCGCGCAATCGATTTCGATGGTCTCGCGCAAACACCGGTAGAAAATAACAATGAAAAACAACAAAACACCGCGGTTGGCGCAGACCGAGTACGGCGCGGCCGCACCTTTCCAGGGCATCAGGCCGCACCGAGCCGACAAAAACGCCCGCAGCGGTCTCCCACCCGGGCGTCATGCGTAGCTTTGGTGAATACGCTTTTCTGGAAGATTCTCGTTACGCGAGTCAACAAAAATTTGTGGTGTGCACGCCGCGCGTTCTTTTCCCTCTCCGAATTCCCAGCCGCTCGTCCCCGCGAGGGGCGCCCCGCGACGCTAGCGTCGCGGGGACCCCGTTGCGGGGACCCAGAGTCGGGACGGAAGATAGACTGGATTCCCGCTTGCGCGGGAATGAGCGGTGGGGCGGAAGTGTCGGATTTCAAAGCTGCATCTCTTGAGGAGATGCGCTAGGTTGGCGGCGCATGCTGCCGGGCATGCCCATGATCACTCACCAGGGGGTTTTTCATGCTCGCCCGGCCCTTCAAGCTTGCGCTGCCCCTCCTCGTCGCAGCGCTCTCGATCGCGTTCGCCCCGCAAGGTCATGCCCAGGACAAGGTGCTCAAGGTCGGAACCTTGAAGCTCATCCACGGCATTTCCGCGTACTTCTACGAGAAGTTCGTGCCCGCCGGCTACACCGTCGAGGTGATTCCGTTCGAGAGCCCGACCGACGGCAAGAACGCGGTGCTCACCGGCACGGTGGACACCTGCATCCACGGCATCGCGGCCTTCCTGCTCGGGGCGGCGGCCGGCGAGCCGGTGCTGATCGTGGCCAACGCCAACAACGGCGGCATGGCGGTCATGGCCGGCGTGAACACCGACATCAAGACGATCAAGGATCTCAAGGGCAAGAAGGTCGCGATCTGGCCGGGATCGACGCAGGAGGCGGTGATCCTCGAGCGGCTGCGGATGGAGGGCATGTCGATCAAAGACATCCAGCCGATCCGGCTGCAATTCAGCGACCACGCCGCGGCGCTCGCGCGCGGCGACGTCGACGCCTATGTCGGCGCCGAGCCGGCGGCGGGCATCAGCCTCGCCAACGGCACCGGCCGGCTCGTCGAGTATCCCTATTCCACGGCCATCGGACCGCTCAACATGATCCTGTCCGCGAGCGAGAAGGCGGTCAAAGACAATCCCGCCCGCGTCAAGCTCATCGTCGACATGCACCGACAGGCGGTCGACTACGCCATGGCCCATCCCGGAGAGATCGTCGAGATGGCGATGCAGAAGCTCGGGCAGCAAAAGAAATCGATCGAGCTCGCGGTGCCGAACGTGGAACTCGCCTGGAAACTCGACGACGTGTTCATGGAGCGCGCCAACGCCTATACCCGGCTGATGTTCGAGAACAAGCAGATCCGCCAGGTGCCCGACCTCAACCGCCACATCACCAAGCAGTTCATGTAGCCGATCGAGGGCGCGTCTTGAGCGAGCAGGTCACGGCGCTTCCGGAGGCAACGCCACAGTCCATGCCGGAAGCGCCGTCGGCGGCCCGCCGACGGCGGCGCCTTGCGGAAAGGGTCCGCGCCGTCGCGCTCGGCGTGGGCTTTCCGCTCGTGTTGATCCTGCTGTGGGACCGCGCCGTCGCGATCACCGGCACGCGGCTCGTTCCGAGCCCGCGCGAAGTCGCGGTGATGATGTACGACTTCTCGTTCGGCGGCGTCTATGACGACGCCTTCAGCGCCACCATTCTCACCCATATCTGGAAGTCGATGACGCGGGTCTACGGCGGCTTCTTCCTGGCCGCGCTGATCGGCATCCCGCTCGGCCTGATGATCGGCCGCATCCGGCTGCTGCGGCAGCTGCTCGACCCGACGATCAACCTGTTGCGGCCGATTCCGGTGACGGCGTGGCTGCCGCTGTCGATGATCTTCTTCGGGCTAGGGCCGAACGCGGCGATCTTTCTGGTGTTCCTCGGCGCGTTCTACCCGATCCTGCTCAACACCATCTTCGGCGTGCACTCGGTCGACGTGCGGCTGTTCGAGGCCGCCGCCATGCTGGGCTGCTCGGGCTCCGCCATGTTCCGCCAGATCGTGTTTCCGGCCTCGCTGCCGTCGATCTTCAACGGGCTTCGCATCGCCCACGGGTTTGCCTGGATCCTGATCGTGGTCGGCGAGATGACCGGCGTGCCTACCGGCCTCGGCTCCGTGATCATGGACGGCCGCACGCTCTCGCGCACCGATCTGGTGGTGACGGGGATGATCGTCATCGGCGTCTGCGGCTTCGTGACCGACCGCATCATCGTCGTCGTCAGCAACCGCGTGCTGCAATGGAGCCCGCAGCACCATGCGTAACGCCGAGCGACCCCACGTCGCCATCCGCGGCGTCAGCAAGCGCTTTCAAGTCGGCGACGGCGAGGTCGAGGCGCTCGCGCGCATCGACGCGACGATCGAGAGGGGCGCGTTCGTCTGCCTGATCGGCGCTTCCGGCTGCGGCAAGTCGACCTTGTTGCGCGTCGTCGCGGGCTTCGAGGAGCCCACCACCGGCGAAGTCCTGGTCGAGGGTAAACCCGTCACCGCGCCCGGCAGCGACCGCGGCATGGTGTTCCAGGACTACGCCCTGTTTCCCTGGATGACGGTGCGGCAGAATATCGGCTTCGGCCCGCGCCAGCGCCAGCTACCGCGCAAGGAGGTCGAGGACATCGCCGACGAATTCGTCAAGCTGGTGGGGCTCGAGCGCGCCGCCAACCGCTACCCGAGCCAGCTATCGGGCGGCATGAAGCAGCGCGTGGCGATCGCGCGCGTGCTTGCCAACAACGCCAATATCCTGCTGATGGACGAGCCGTTCGGCGCGCTCGACGCGCTCACCCGCGAGCAGCTTCAGCGCGAGCTGTTGCAGATCTGGGCGCGCACGCGCGTGACCATCGTCTTCGTCACCCACTCGGTCGAGGAGGCGGCGCTGCTCGCCGACCGCGTGCTGGTCATGAGCGCGGGACCGGGGCGGATCGAAAGTGACATCAAAATCGACCTGCCGCGCCCACGCGACGTGTCCTCGCCCGAGTTCAACGCCGTGCGGCGCGAACTCGCGCAACGGCTCACGAGCCACATGGCGCCGGCGCGCACGCTCGAGACGATGGCCTGAATACCCTTGGCCGGTGGCACTCACCCATCCGCCGTCATTGCCGGGCTTGATCCATCGTGTTGAATTGAAGCGCGCTTCCTTTCGATGGATGCCCGGGTCAAGCCCGGGCATGACGAGTCGAGAACACCGTTCGGTGGCATGACATGACGGAAACATCGGCGCGGCCGGCGGCCGCAACGGCGATCTACCGCGGCATGGACCGCGCCGCGCTCGACGCCGCCTACAACAACGGCGCCGCCGTCGCCGACAGCGCGGACTGGCTCGCGCGCTGGCGCGAATTGAGCGCCGCCGTGAGAGCAAGCCCCCGTGCGCGCCTCGATATTCCCTATGGCAGCCGGCCGCGCGCGCGCTTCGATTACTTCTCCTGCGGCACCGCACGGGCGCCGCTGTTCGTCTTCATTCACGGCGGCTATTGGCAACGCAACGACAAGGACATGTTCGCCTTCCTCGCCGACGGACCGCGCGCCCACGGCATCGACGTCGCCGTCGTCGGCTACACGCTGGCGCCGGAGGCGCGCCTCACCGACATCGTCGAAGAAATTCGTCAAGCGCTCAGCGTTCTGCGCGAGCGCGCCGGCGAGTTCGGGTTCGACCGCGATCGGCTGTTCGTCGGCGGCTGGTCGGCCGGGGGACATCTCACCGCAATCGTGTCGGACCACCCAGCCTCTCGCGGCGGCCTTCCCATCAGCGGCATCTTCGATCTGGAGCCCATCGCGCTCAATTACCTCAACGAAAAGCTCGCCCTCGATGCGAGCGAGATCGCAACGCTGTCGCCCGTTCGCGTGCTGCGCGACCGCTCACCGCCGTTGCGGTTGTTCGTGGGGAGCGACGAACTGCCGGAGCTGAGGCGGCAATCGGCTAGCTATGCCGAAGCGGCGCGCGGGCGCGGACTGCCGGTAGCGCTCACCGTGTTGCCAGCACGTCACCACTATTCGATCCTCGACGAGCTTGCGCGACCGGACGGAGCGATCACGCGCGCGCTGGTCGAGCTGATCGAAACGCGCAATGGATGACCGCGCGGACCGGTAATGGCGTTGCCCGCCGCCGGTGGCCCGCATAAGGTTCGTCTCAGCGTTCGTGTCGCGGCAGTCGAGGCGCGGCATCATGTCGTGGAGGGCGGGGAGCCGGTGATCGACCAGGCGTTCGACCGCATCGCGCGCGTCATCGAAGTGATGCTTGCGCTCGCCTTCATCTTCGCGGTGCTGCTCAACTTCGCCAACGTGGTCGGCCGCTATCTGCTCGGCCTCTCGCTGCTCGGGGCCGACGAGGTGCAAATCTTCATCATGGTCGCGATGACGTTTCTCGGCGCCGCCGTCGTCACCCGGCGCAACCTGCATCTGCGCATGGACGTCCTGGTCCGCTTCCTGCCCGCGCCAGTGCGCGTGGCGCTTCGCGTCGCCGAGCAGGTGCTGCTCGCGGCGCTCGCCGGCTTCGTGCTGACGCAGTCTTATTTCTATGCCCGGCAGATGTGGCGGATCGGGCGCACCAGCGACATGGCCGGCATCCCCATGTGGATTCCCCACGCCACCGTCGCGCTCGGCTTCGCCCTCATCCTCGTCGTCGCCCTCTGTGGCCTCATCCGCATGACGCGGCGAGTGCCGGAACGCGAGGCCGAGCCATGACCTTCGCCCTCGCGGTGGTGCCGATCGCGCTGCTGCTGCTCGGCTTCCCGATCTTCTTAGTTTTGCTGACCGCGGTCACCGTCGCGCTTGTGTTTTTCATGCACGTGCCGCTCGCGGCGCTGCAACAGACCCTGTTCGCGTCGGTCAACGCCTTTGCGCTGCTCGCCATTCCGTTCTTCATCTATGCCGGCGAGCTGATGGGTCGCGGCAGCGTCGCCCAGCGCTTGGTCGATTTCGTGCAGGGCGGCGTCGGCTCGATCCGCGGCAGCCTCGGCGTGACCGCGGTCGGCACGTCTGCGATCTTCGGCGCGATTTCCGGCGCCAGCGCGGCCACGGTGGCGACCATCGGCAAGGTGATGGTGCCGGCGATGCGGCGCGCCGGCTATCCGGAGACGTTCATCGCCGGCCTCATCACCGCGGTCGGCGCGATCGACGTGATCATCCCGCCCAGCATCCCGATGATCGTCTACGGCGCGGCGGCGGAGGAATCGGTGGCGCGGCTCTATGCCGCCGGCGTGCTGCCGGGGCTGATGATCGCGGCCATGCTCGCGCTCTACGTCATGTTTCGGGCGCGGCGCGAGAACTTCGGAGCGGGCGAACCGTTCCGGCTCAAAGTCTTCCTCACCGCGTTCGGCCGCAGCCTGTGGGCGCTGGGCGCGCCGGTCATCATCCTCGGCGGCATCTATGGCGGCGTGTTCTCGCCGACCGAGGCCGCCGCGGTCGCCTGCGTCTACGCGGCGTTCGTCACCGCCGTCGTGTTCCGCGAGCTCACACTGCGCGACATCGTCGAAGCCGCCGCCTCGACCGTGCTGTTCACGGGTCAAATTCTCATCATCGTGGCTTGCGCGGGCGTGTTCGCCTGGCTCTTGACCGTCAACCAGGTGCCGGCCGCCATGACCGCGTGGCTGCAGTCGTTGAGCGTATCGGCGTGGATGCTGCTCCTCGCCATCAACGTCCTGTTGCTGGCGGTGGGATGCTTTCTCGACCCGCTGTCGGCGATCCTGCTGCTCAGCCCGCTGCTCGTGCCGCTGGTGAAGGCCGCCGGCATCGACACCGTCCACTTCGGCATCGTGGTGACGGTGAACCTCGCGATCGGCCTGTTTCATCCGCCGTTCGGGATCAACATCTTCGTGGCGCAGTCCGTCCTCGGCCTCAAGCTCGAGACGATCTATCGCGGCATCATCCCGTTCGTGATAATTTATCTCGTGGCCTTGGCGGTGATCACGTACATACCGGACCTCTCGCTGATCGGGGTTCGCTACCTGCTGGCCAGGGGCTGAGCTTGCGACCATATCGAGGGAGGAAAACTCAAAATGCACGCGATCAACGCCCGTCTCGCGGCCAGGCTCATCGCAATCGCAGCGGCCAGCGTGCTCGCCACCACGGCGGTGAGCGCGCAGCAATTCACCATGAAGCTCTCGCTGCCGACGATCAACGACGTGGTGCATGAATATTACAAGACGCTCAAGGCTGGCGTTGAAGCGCGCGCGGGCGGGCGCATCAAGCTCGAGATCTACCCGGCGAACCAGCTCGGCCAGCTCCCCGCGGTGGTGGAAGGCGTGGCGCTCGGCACGATCGAAGCGGGGAGCGCGGCGAACGGTTTCTGGGTGAGCCTCGAGCCGCGCTTCCAAGTCCTCGATGCGCCCGGCCTGTTCGACGACGTCCTGCACGGCAACAAGGTCGTGAACGACCCCGCGATCCGCAGCCGCCTCGCCACCTTCGGCAAGGACAAGGGCGTCGAGATTCTGGCCCCCGGCGTCTACAGCCCGATGATGCTGCTCACGCACAAAGGCGTTCGCGCCGTCGCCGATTTCCAAGGACAAAAGGTGCGCACCCAGGGCGGCGCGCCGATCCAGGTCGAGCCGTTCAAGAAGCTCGGCGTGCTGCCGGTATCGCTGCCGCTGGGCGAGGCGCTGCCGGCGATGCAGAACCGCACCATCGATGGAATGATCGCCGGCGTCGCCCCGTTCACCGCGTTCAAGTACTACGACATCGCCAAGCCCCTGACCTATCTGCCGTCGACCACGCTGGTCGCGCCCATTCTGGTCAACCGGCAATTCATGAAGTCGTTGGGGTCGGAGCTCGAGGCGATTGTACGCGAGGAAGGACGCAAGGCGGAGGTGCTGTTCACGGACTGGAACGTCGCCGACATCAAGCGGGCGGAGGAGGTGTGGCGCAAGAACGGCGGCGAGCTCATCACGCTGCCGCCGGCCGAGGCCAAGCGCTATCTCGACTTGGTCGCGCCGGTCGCGACCTCGGTGCTGTCCGCCAATCCCCAAGTCAAGGACGATTACGAGGCGTTGCTGGCGGCGGCCAAGAAATACCGCCAATAACGCCGGCGACGGTCGGCTTCGCTCGTCATGCCCGGGACCCGGGCATCCATCGAAAAAAGCTTCAATCGAAGAGGATGGATTGCCGGGTCAAGCCCGGCAATGACGCCATCGATAACCCGCGAAGGCGCGTCAACGCATCACGGAGCGCCGTGGGCCCGATGCGCCGCGCATCATTGCCGGCTTTACGTCAAATGCGCTCGAAATTGCTGGCGTCCACCACCGCCGTCCACTTGGCGATGTCGTCGACGATGCGCGCGCGGAATTCCTCGGGGGTCGTAGGCCTCGGATCGTTGCCGAGCGCGCGCAGGCGTTCCACCACGGTCGGCTCCTTGAGAATGGCGACGACCTCCGCGTTCAAGCGATCGACGATCGCTGCCGGCAGCCCCGCGGGCGCGAGCAGGCCTTGCCAGCCCGTCGCCACGTAGCCGGAAACGCCGGCTTCGGCCATGGTCGGGACCTCGGGGAGCGCGAAGAAGCGGCGATTGCCAGTCACCGCGAGCGCGCGCAGCCTGCCGTCCCTGACGAATTCGATGAGCGCCGCCGCCGGGTCCATCATGAAGTCGAGGCGCTTGCCGACGAGATCGAGCGCGGCCGGCGCGCTGCCACGGTAGGGCACGTGTTGGAGGCGCACCTGCGCCGCTTTTGCCAACAGCTCGACCGCCAGGTGCGGACCCGATCCATTGCCGGGGGTGCCGGAGAGCAGCGGCGTGCTGCGCGTGCGCGCGAGCGCGATGAGATCCGCGACCGTTCGCATGGAATGATCAGCGTATGTCGCCAGCAGGTAGGGATACTCCGTGAACATGCTGATTATGGAGAAGTCGTCGATCGTGCGGTAAGGCAGCGTCTTGTAGGTGGCGGCCGCAAACGCGTGTCCCGATGGAATCGCAAACAGCGTATATCCGTCGGGAGCGGCGCGGGCGACCAACGCCGCCGCCGTCGTGCCCGACGCGCCCGGCTTACTTTCGATCACGACCCGCTGGCCCAGCCGCCGCGTGAGGCCGTCGGCGACGATGCGTGCCACGAGATCGGTCGGCCCGCCGGGCGGAAAACCGTGGAGCATCGTGATCGGCCGATCCGGCCAGTCCGGATTGGCACGCGCCGGCGCGGCTGCGAGCATCGCAACGGGCCGGCGATCACCATGCGGCGCGTGAGTCCCCTCACCTCACTCTCCTCCCATTATCCGTCACGATCAGAACCTTGAACGCCAAGGCTGTGTACCGACTTGGCCGCGATCGCCCAAGGCTTCGGGCTGCTAGTCGAGCCGCGCGCCCGAGCGCCGCACAACCTCGCCCCATTTGGCGGAATCGGTGCGGATCAGTTCGGCGAACTCTTCCGGCGTGCCTCCGGCCGGCTCGTCGCCGATCGCGGCGAAGCGGTCCTTGAACGTCTGCGAGGCGATCGCCTTGTTGATCGCCGTGTTGAGCTTGTCGATGATCGGCCGCGGCACGCCGGCGGGCGCGATGACGCCGCTCCAGGTCGGCGCCGCGTAACCGGGAACGCCGGCTTCCGCGACCGTCGGCAAATCGGGAAAGCCCGGCGAGCGCCGCGCCCCGCTGACCGCGAGCGCGCGCACGGCGCCGGACCGCGCGTGCGGCGCGATCGAGTTCAAGCTCTCGAACATCAGGTGCACGCGGCCCGCGATCAGGTCGTTGATCGCCGCCGCGCCGCCGCGATAGGGAACGTGGACGATATCCGTGCCGCTCATGTACTTGAACAGCTCGCCGCCGACGTGGCCCGGCGATCCGTTGCTCGACGACGCGTTCAACAGCTTGCCCGGATGGCCCTTGGCGTAGTCGATGACCTCCTGCACCGATTTGAACGGCAGCGTGGGCGAGACCGCGAGCAGGAGATGTCCGCGCGTCGCGAGCGCGATCGGCTGGAAGTCCCGCTCGATGTCGTAGGGCAGCTTCGCCACCATGTGACGGGTGATGGCGAGCGCGCCGATCGGCCCCATGCAGAGCGTGTATCCGTCGGGCTCGGCCTTCGCGGTGAGGTCGAGACCGATGGTCAGCGCGCCGCCCGGCCGATTGTCGACCACGATCTGCTGGGCGAGCTCCTTGCCGAGCTCGGCGCCGAGGATGCGCGCGACCGTATCGGTGGCGCTGCCGGCGGCTTGCGGGACGATGAGCCGGATGGGCTTGTCCGGGTATTGCGCCGCCGCGCTGGTCGCGAACACGCACGCAAGCAGCAGCAGCAGCAGGGTCACTCGAAGCGCGCGCATGTCGTCCCCTCTCACGCTTGCGGGTGTGCACGCTGGCGCGAGTGGGTCCGATGGCTCATCCATGCGAGGCTAAAAAGGCACCTCACGCGCGTCGCCATCACGGGAAAAGCGACACATTATAGACCCTGCTCGTCTGACGCTCGCCGTCCTTGGTCTTGTACTTCACGCGATACGTGAGTTTGGCCTCCACAGGGTCCTTTACATCTTTTGCCGTCGCCACAAGGATGCCGCCGGGCACCCGATTTGCACAGTTTAGCACGCGAGGAAGAACCATGTCCTCTTTGATGGCAAGGGTCAGCTCTGCGGGACCTTCGAGAATTTCAATCTCGGGAATACCCACCATAGTCGACCTGCAATTCACCACCCAATAAATGGGGTGTAGTTCGACGCTCTCGCCGCTCTTCAATGCGATGCGTTGTACGTTGGTCTGCGCATCAACTCCGGTAGCGCCGAAGGCGCTTACCACTCCGAGGCCGAAAATCACCGCAAATGATTTCGCCCGCATACGCTTCCTCACGAGCCGGATCCGAATCTTGACGTAAGGCCCGATCTAACGCCCAATCTCATCGCACGTCATGGCAGAAGCGACAGATTAAAGACTTGACTGAATCTTCTCTCGCCATCTTTGGTCTTGTAGGTGACGCGAAGTGTAAGCGGGGTGTAACTCGGGTCCTCTATGTCCTTGGCAGTAAGCACCACCGTGCCGCCGGGCACCCGATTTGCGCACCGCCCGACGCGAGGAAGGACCATCTTCTCCTTGACGGTGGCGGTCACCCCAGGAGGACCGTCAACGATTTCAACTTCGGGGGTGCTTTGCAAAATAGACTTGCAATTTGTGACGTAAAAGACGTCTCCAACCTCGATGCTCTCACCACTTTTCAAGGCAATAGAGGCTGATCCCCAGATGGTCTGTGCATGCGCTTGCGCGCGGCCCAAGATGCCTGCGATAGCAAGGCAGAAAATCACGAGAAATAGGTTGCACCCAGTTCGCATAGGTCCCTCCCCAAGCCGAACTGACCGCGCTCGTGCTGTTGCGCTGAATCTGTAACTTAAAATTGTATTCGAATGAATGCAAGACTCATGGCAGGGGCAAGCGAATTCCTAGGCGTATGACCAGAAGCGCTCCACATCGATCGCCCTTTAGCGCAAGGCGCGGCGGTGCTAGCTTGATGCGTCCCTAGAACGGCGGGAGTCGCTTGCGACATCCCGGCCGGCCCGGCGAATGGGCGAGGGAGAGGAGGAGGCCATGAAAGAGCTGATCAAGCAGTATCTGGACCATGGGATGTCGCGCCGGCAGCTCATGACGGGGCTGAGCGCGCTCGGCATGAGCACTGCCGCGGTCAAGTCGGTGGCGCAATCGCTCGAGACCTTCGGCCAGGGCTCGCCTCCCGCCTCCGCCATGCGCACGCTGAAGGGAACGGGCGGCGCGCTGTTCGTGCAGCAGCTCAAGGCCGCCGGCGTCGAGCACATCTTCTTCAACCCGTCGACTGGCGACTATCCGATCTTCGACGCTTTGGTGGACGAGCCCGCCATCCACCTGATCAAGGGCATCCACGAAGGCGCGGTGGTCGCCATGGCCGACGGCTATGCGCGCGCGTCAGGCAAGACCGGCGTCGTCATCGTCGCCAATATCGGGCTGCCCAACGCCATGACGCAGATGGTCAACAGCTGGAAGGACCAGATCCCGATCCTGGTCGCCGTCGCCTCGGTGGAGCAGGACGCGCTCGGGCGCGACCTGTTCCAGGAGAGCGACCACTGCGAGGTCATGACCCAGCCCATCACCAAGTGGTACTGGGCGGCAAAGACGACCTCCTCGATTCCGGAAACCGTGCGCCGCGGCATGAAGTTCGCATCGACCTCGCCCTGCGGTCCGGTCTTCCTCTCGCTGCCGACCAACACGCTGCGCGAAGAAGCGACCGCCGCCATCTGGGACCAGGCCAAGTTCGACGTGCCCATGCGCATCCGTCCCGACAAGGACGATATCGCCAAGGCCGCGCGCACGCTGCTCGAGGCCAAGAACCCGCTGATGAGCGTCGGCGACGAGGCCAGTTGGTGCCGCGCCAGCAAGGAACTGATCGATCTCGCCGAGCTCCTCGGCCTTCCCGTCACCGGACAGGGAGGCTCGCTCGGCTTCTGGTCGAAGCCGTTCCCGACCCGCCATCCGCTCTACATCGGGCCGCAACTGCGCGACATGCGCTACCCCGGCAAGGTCGACGTGCTGTTGAACCTCGGCAACCGTTACGGCGAGCGCGCCGCGCCCGGGATGCAGTTGATCTCGATCCGCCTCGATCCCACGAGTCTCGCCCGCGGCGGACCGGTCGACCTCGGCATGGTGGCCGATGTGCGGCTCGCGGCCGCCGACCTCACGGCGGCGATCCGCGAGCTGGCGACACCCGCGCGGCTCAAGGAGATCGCCGAGGAGCGCACCGCCCGCACCCGCGCCTACAGCACGCAGATGCGGGAGTTCCGCCAAAGCATCGCGCGCGAAAACGCGCAACGCACGCCCGTGAGCCTCGAGCGCATCGGGCTCGAGCTCGAAAGCGCCCTCGAGCAGGACACCTGCTACGTCTGCGACGTCGATTCCGGCAAGACCATCGACCCGCTCTTGTCCTTCGGCGGCGCCGACAAGCACTACATCGGCACCGGTCCGAACGTACTGGGATGGGGCCTAGCGGCGGCGTTCGGCGCCAAGCTCGCGCGGCCGGACGTGCCCGTGGTTTCCGTCGTCGGCGACGGCAGCTTCTGCTTCTCCGGCCCGCAGCCGCTGTGGACCCAGTCGCGCTACAAGGCGCCGGTCATCAACATCGTGCTCAACAATCACAGCTACAACAACGAGCGCAATCGCATCTGGCATTACGGCGGCCGGCAGTTCCAGACCGGGCGCGACATGACCTGCTATCTCGGCAGCCCCGACGTCGACTACGCCAAGGCCGCGGACGCCTTCGGCGTCGAGGGCGAGGTGGTGAAAGAGCCGGACAAGCTCAAGGGCGCGATCGAGCGCGCCAAGCGCGCGACCGCGGACGGACGGCCCTATCTCTTGGACGTCCATACCTATCGCGACGGCGTCGGCGCGGCCTCGAGCTGGCATCCGCCCTACTCGGTCGCGGACTTGCGCCAGCGCAAGGTGTGACCATGCGGCGTCTCGTGTTCGTAGGCGCGCTTGCGCTCGTTCTCGGCGCCGCCACGCCGCTCCGCGCTCAGACCGCGAGCGCGTTGCCGCCGGGAGAGGGCCGCGACCTGGTCGCGACCGCCTGCTCACAATGCCACACCTTGAACGTCATCATGGCGGGCCGCGACGGGCCGGTCGGCTGGAAGAAGCACGTCTACAACATGGTGCTGCGCGGCGCGCAATTGACGCCGCGCGAGGCCGACACCGTCATCCAATATCTCATCACCAATTTTGGGCCTGGCGCGCCCGCCGCCACCGCGGCCGCGCTGCCGAGCGGGCCGGGCAAGGAGCTGGTCGAGACGCGCTGCGCGGTTTGCCACAACCTCGAGCGGGTCACTGTGGTCAAGCGGCAGAAGCGCGATTGGGAGACGGTCGTCGCCAATATGTACGAGCGCTGGGGCATGTCGGCGCCCGACGAGGTCCAGGCGATCTCCGCTTATCTGGTCGCGCAATTCGGCCGCGATTGAACGGGAGGAAGGCCATGTTCCTCAGAAACTACTGGTACGTCGCGGCCTATGACCACGAGATCGGACGCCGTCCCCTCGGCCGCATCATTCTGGGCGAGCCCATCGTGCTCTATCGGCTCGAAGACGGCACGCCGGTCGCGCTCGAGGATCGCTGCGCGCACCGTCATCTGCCGCTGTCCATGGGGACGTTGGTCGGCGACACCTTGCAGTGCCATTACCACGGGCTTCGCTACGACAAGACCGGCACCTGCGTGCGGGTGCCGGGCCAGGACACGATTCCGCGCTCGGCGCGGGTCAAGAGCTATCCCGTGGTCGAGCGCTACCATTGGCTGTGGATCTGGATGGGCGATCCCGCGCGCGCCGATCCCGACCAGATCACCGACTTCCACTGGTTCGACGATCCGAACTGGGGCGCCAAGGGCGAGTACCTCCACGTCAAAGGCAACTGGCAGCTCATCGTCGACAACCTGCTCGATCTCACCCATCTCGCCTTCGTGCACGGGACCACGATCGGCAATCCCGCGCTGGTGGACCAGGCGCAGGTCAAGGTGCAACGCACCGAGGACGGCGTCGCGGTCACCCGCTGGATCGTCGACGCGCCGCCGCCGCCGACCTTCGTGAAGGCGGGTGGCTTCACCGCCAACGTGGATCGCTGGCAGATCATCAATTTCACCCCGCCGGCGTTTTTACGCCTCGACGTCGGCGCCACGCCGACCGGCACCGGGGCGCCCGAAGGCAAGCGCGTCGGCGGCATCGGCATGTGGAATCTCAACGCCATCACGCCGGAAACCGAGACCACGAGCCATTATTTCTGGGGCCAGGCGCACAACTTCGACGTCAAAAACCCGAAGACGACCGACATGCTGATCGAGCAGATCAGGACCGCGTTCCTCGAGGACGTCGCCGTGTTCGAGGCGCAACAGCGCAACCTGCAGCTCATTCCCAACCCGCCGCAGACCGACATCAACGCCGACGCCGGCGTGATCCAGGCGCGGCGTATCCTCGACCGGCTCTATCACGAGGAGCAGGCGGCCGCCGCGAAGATGGCAGCGGCGGAGTAAGATATAAGGGAGCGAAGCGCATCGCGACCTGTCCGCAAGCCGCAGCAGCCGGTTGTCGTGACCGCGCGCGAAAGCGGTATTCGATTGCCGCATTGGATACAAATTCCAGGAAATCTCCAGACAAGCTCCGCGCCACCTCCAAGATTGTCACGCCGCTCGCTGGTAGAGCGCCCACATGCTGCGGGCTTGGGCGCATCCATCGCCATCGACGAAAACTCAAACGAGCGGACACCAGACCGCCGGCGCGCGCATGCGCGCCCGCCGCACGGGGCGCAACCGCGCGCGGCTGATCGCGATGGCGTTAGTTTCAACCGTGGTCTCAACCCTTGCCGGCGTCGCGCAGGCGCAGGAGGACCGCGTCGAAGCCGAATGCCGCAACCTCTTACACCGCTCCGTCTTCAATTGCGGATGCACGGCCGAATTCCTCGAAGATCATCTGGGCAGCGAGCAGGCCGATATCCTGCTCAGACTCTGGACTTATGGCGAGAACGGCGGCGACCACGACGAGATGCTCGATCTCTATACTCGGTACGGCTCGGAGAAGATCTCCGACGCGGTGATGAATTTCCACCGCCACCGCGATGATCTGCGCCGCTACTGCGCGCAGGGCGACGGGCCCACGATCTCAGATTAGGCGTGGGACTCGGCATTCGCCCGCTGTGTCCGGCGCGGGATTAAGACAGCTACCTCAGATAATCCAGCATCATGAACGCGTAAACCTTGGCCGAATGATCACTGCCGCTGCTGACGCGCAGAATTTTCAACGCGACCGAGTGTGAACCGGCTCACATCGTGCTTCCGCAATTCGGCATATTTTACCGTCAGAATGCGGGAAGTCGCGGGCAGCGTACGCGAGAGAGCGCACGAGCATTTCGATTTTTGCACCCGCGCCCTTCCCCATTTCCATGGGCCTCGCCGGAGGCACAACAAGCGTCAACCGCACCTCCGGCTGGACGGGAGGTTGTCATGCAACAGTTGATCCAATCCAGCGAATGGATCATTCCAGCA
>Ga0306924_10000545_pt1 | contig 31684 bp, 23 predicted proteins | sample sta12Can44000111_FD_203756 | JGI IMG/M metagenome (GOLD analysis project Ga0306924, IMG submission 203756) | Lab enrichment of tropical soil microbial communities from Luquillo Experimental Forest, Puerto Rico - statanox.12C.anox.44.000.111 (v2)... | ecosystem: Environmental > Terrestrial >... | reverse complement strand
TTCCGTCCTGCTGCCAGTCGCGCAACCGCCGCCAGCAGGTCATGCCGGAGCCGCAACCCAGTCGCTTCGGGAGCATCCGCCAAGGAATACCACTTCGCAGCACGAAGATAATGCCCGCCAGGCAGGCCCGGTCTGCCAGGCGTGGTCGGCCACTTTGCGGCTTGGGCAACCGAATTCTGAGAAGCGGTTCGATCAAACTCCATAATGTATCAGGAACGCTCACGCTAGCCATGTTTAAAGGTCTCCCAGCGTAATAGACTGCTGGATACGCTAGCGCGGCACAAGAGGGGTTTTGTTACAGAATCTAAATTAAATCGGAACGAGCGGCCTCAAGTGAGGTGCGCAAGAGAACCTTCACCACCTCGGGCATTCTTGCGAAGCGGGGATCCCGCGTCAATCCATGATGGTAGCGGTAGTAGATCTGCTGCACGATGACAGCCACTTTGAAACGCGCAAAAGTCAAATAGAAGGGCATGTGGCTCGTGTCGCGCCCGGTCTTCAGTTTATAGCGCTCGACGAGCCCTGCGCGGGTCATGCTTCCCGCGTACGTCGTAGGCCCCCACCGGATTTCCTGCAATTCGCTCGGATCGTCCGGGTCCACCCAATACGCGAGGGCCGTCCCCAAATCGCTTAACGGATCGCCAATCGTGCTCATCTCCCAATCGAGCAGGCCGATGATCTCGCTGGGGTTGTCTGGATTGAGAACGGTGTTGTCGTACTTATAGTCGTTGTGGATGAGTGCAGGCGTGCTGTTGGGCGGCATGTGCTGTAGCATCCAGCTTGCAATCTGCTCGACCTCGGCCAAGTCATGCGTTCTGGAGCCGGCGTAGCGCTCGATCCATCCAGTCACCTGGCGCTGAAGATAGCCATCGGGCTTGCCGATTTCCGCGAGTCCGATGGCTGGGTAATCCAGTCCATGCAATCGAGCCAGGTTATCGATGAAGCTCTCGCTGAGCCGGCGCGCCGTCTGAGGCGAAAACTCCAACCCTGGAGGTGGATCTCTCCGGATAATGATTCCATGCAGCTTTTCCATGAGATAAAACGGGGCGCCTACGACGGTTTCATCATCGCAGTAAAGAAGTACTGCTGGCACGAGCGGATACGCATTGTGAAGCTTCGAGAGGACACGAAACTCACGACCCATATCATGAGCTGATTTCACTTTTGTGCCAAACGGTGGACGACGCAAGACCATCTCGCGATCGCCGAGCAAAATGGAATAAGTCAGGTTCGAATGGCCGCTTGGGAATTGCTGGAGGATGATTCCCTCACGTTCCGCCGGGAAGCGGCCTCGGAGGAAGGGCTCAAGTTTGATCAAATCCAATTCTTCGCCAGGACGCACAAGCGTTGGCGCGTCAAGAAGTGTCGTCATGCCTGATCCGGTTATCGACTCCCCAGGGTCTAGGCGGCAACGCCCCGCCCCGTTTGAAAGTCGTTAAAGCTTTTGCCCTGCGCAGCCAACTGCTTGAGCAGCGGTGCCGGTTCCCAAAGCGCACCAAACTGCCGATGAAATTCGCAAACGCGATTATAAACTTTGTCGAGTCCGACGCGGTCAGCGTACCACATGGGTCCGCCACGGTAAGAAGGAAAGCCATATCCGTAGAGATAGATAATGTCGATATCCGTGGCGCGTAGTGCATAGCCTTGCTCGAGAATGCGCGCCCCTTCATTCACCAGCGCATAGATGCAGCGGTCCACGATCTCGTCGGTGGAAATGACACGCTGAGGAATACCGGCCTTTTCAGTCCACTCTTTTAGCAGTGCTGGGACGGCAGGATCGGATTCTGCGCCGCGGCGTTCATCGTACTTGTACCAACCTGCGCCAGTTTTCTGGCCCAATCGGCCGAGCTCGCAAAGCTTGTCTTCGGCGAAAGGCTGCCGGACATTTGGATTCTGTAGGTGGCGATACTCTTTGCGGATGCGCCACCCGACGTCAAGACCAGCAAGGTCGCCGGTAGCCAATGGCCCCATCGCCATGCCAAAGTCGAACAGGGCCTTGTCCACAGCTTCGATGCTGGCACCTTCTTCAACGAGAAACTGGGCCTCGCGGCGGTAGGGTCCAAACATGCGGTTGCCGACGAAACTCACGCAATTCCCGACGAGAACGCCGACTTTGCCCAGCTTTTTTGAGAGTTGCATGCAGGTGGCGATGACCTCTTTCGATGTGGCTCGGCCGCGGACAATTTCGAGCAGCCGCATCACATTCGCGGGACTGAAGAAATGAGTTCCGATGACCAGTTCCGGACGCGAAGTTGACGAAGCGATTTCATCAATGCTCAGTGTAGACGTGTTGCTGGCCAGGATGGCGCCCGGCTTACACGCTCGGTCGAGTTCCGCGAACACTTGCTTTTTCAATTTCATGCCTTCGAATACCGCCTCGACCACGATGTCGACGGCGGAAAAACCGTCAAAGGTGAGCGTCGGCTGAATCAGTTTCAGCCGCTCATCCACAAATTGTTGGGTGAAGCGGCCTTTGCTGATGGAATTTGCATAGTTCTTTCGAATGTTGGCGAGGCCACGACCGAGTGCCGGCTGGTCCACCTCTTTCAGCAGAACCGGAATACCGGCATTGGCAAAAACCACGGCGATTCCAGCACCCATCGTTCCTGCGCCGACTACGGCCGCGGATCTGACGGGCAAGACGGGTGTTTCCTTCGGCACGTCGGGGATTTTGGCCACTTCGCGCTCGCCAAAGAATACATGGATGAGCGCCTTCGATTGTTCGGAAAACAAGCATTCGATGAAGCGATTCCGTTCAAATTCGCAGCCTCGTTCGAATGGCATCAGGGTGGCCGCCTCCACAGCATCAATCGCTGCCAGCGGCGCGATCATGCCCCGTTGCTTCGTGCGCGCGTTTTGGCGCGCTGCGGCAAAGATGGGTGCGTTTTGCTTCGGGGTGCCAAGCTTGTCACTGCGCTCGCGGGCCTTGGGCACCGGCTTTGCTGCAATCTGGCCGGCGAACTCAACTGCGCCCGTGCGCAGGTCGCCGTCAATTAGCCGATCCAAAATGCCCCACTGCAGCGCGTCGCTAGCCTTGACAGGATTGCCTTGCGCGCACATCTCCACGGCCTTGGCCACGCCAGCAAGACGCGGCAGGCGCTGTGTTCCCCCGGCGCCGGGAATGAGGCCAAGCTTCACCTCGGGCTGGCCGACCTGAGCGTTCGGGTTAGCGACACGATAGTGAGCGGCCATCGCAAGCTCCAGGCCGCCTCCAAATGCGGTGCCGTGAATGGCGGCGACGAGCGGTACCGGGCAATCCTCCATCTTCAACAGCAGTTGAGGGAGTTCTGAACGCCGTTCGCCCGAGGTGATTTTGCTAAATTCCTTAATGTCTGCTCCCGCGATAAAGGTTTTGCCGGCTCCGATCAGCACAGCGGCCCTCACGCGATTATCCGCGGCGATGGCCTCGATCGCTTCGGCAATTCCTTCGGGCACACCCGGACTCAGTGCGTTGACCGGTGGATTATTGATCGTGATTACGGCAATTTCGCCGTCTTTGCTGAGTTGCACGAGGTTGCTCGTCACTGTCATTCTCCCAATTGTTCCGAAAAACGTGAGGCGCGCTCCTCACGCGCTCCTGCCAACAACCGAAGCTCGGTCGATCAACAGCCGCGCGAGCCGTTCGCGATGAAAGGTTGCGTCGCCGAAAGCAGTCTCCGAAGCCTTGGCACGGCGATAGTACAGATGCAAATCATTTTCCCACGTGAAACCCATTCCGCCGTGAATCTGGATTCCCCGGTTTCCCACCGTGCGGCCGGCATCGCTGGCGTAGATTTTCGCGATGGAGACGGCAGCGGATGCGTCCGGTACATTCTCCTGGAGCGCCCATGCCGCGTAATAGGCTGCCGACCGTGAACTTTCTGTTTCCAAGTACATGTCTGCACATTGATGCTGCACGGCCTGGAACGAACCAATCGTCTTGCCGAATTGCTTGCGGGTTTTGGCATATTCGACCGTCATGTCCAGGGTGTTTTGCATCCCGCCGACCATCTCGGCGACCAGCGCGCTAGTCGCGAGGTCCATTGCAGCTTTTACTCCCGCCAAATCGCCGAGTTTCTCTACGGGAGCGTTATTGAATTGAACCGCGTAGAGCTTGCGTGTCAGATCCATGCTGAACATCGGTGAAATCGTGACGCCGGTAGACTTTTTGTCTACCAGAAACACGCCGTTGCGCGCCAACACCAGAATCCAATCGGCGACTGCCGCATCGGTAACGAAAAGTTTTTCACCGCTCAGTGTTCCGTTGACAGCCGCCATTTGGATATCTTCCAGCTCCCAACTCGCAGCCGCTTCGAGAATCGCGAGTGTCGAGCGCACCTCACCGCGGCAAATCGGCACGAGGTAATTCTTCTTTTGCTCTGAGCTGGCGACAGCGTCGATGACCGATCCACAAAGCACAACCGTCGAAAAGAAGGGCCCGGGCAAGAGAGCACGGCCAGCTTCCTCCATTAGGAGAATTAGCTCCACTTTGCCGAGGCCCACGCCGCCATATTCTTCCGAGAAGATTATTCCCGTGTACCCTTGATCGGCCAATTTCCTCCACAGCGAAGCGTCGTACGCGGAATCGGTCGCCATCAGACGGCGCACTTCGCTCATCGGGCATTCGCCGGCAAAGAAGCTGCGCGCGCTATCTCTCAAAATCCCCTGGCTTTCGTTCAAACCAAATTGCATCGCCGATCTCCCTAGTAGCTTCTCGGCAGCCCGAGCACGAAATGGCCGATTATGTTGCGCTGAACTTCCGAAGTACCGGCTTCGATGGTGTTTCCGCGCGTACGCAGGTAGCCGTAGGACCACACGCCTTTGTCTACCGCATAGGAGTCTGCTGCGAGTAACTGTCCGTACGGGCCCAGAATCTCCTGCGCAAGCTGCTGTACGCGTTGGTTCAATTCGCTCCAGAAAATCTTTTGAATGGAACCCTCGGGACCTGGCACCCCCGTCGTAGTAATGCGGCTGAAAGCACGAAGTTGATTCAGGCGCATGATCTCGATCTCTGCGAAGCATTGCGCGAGTTTCTGCCGGATCACCGGGTCTTCGGCGGCAGTCCGGCCATTACGCGGGACGGTGCGCGCAAGCTGGATGAGCCGGTTGATGTTACGTTTGAAAAGAAGGTGCAAACGCGCGCCATACGAGCCTCGCTCGTACATTAGCGTGCTCACGGCCACGTTCCAGCCGTCGTTCACTTTGCCGAGCACGTTTTCCACCGGCACTCGAACGTCGCGGAAAAACAGTTCATTGAACTCGCTCTCGCCAGTCATCTGACGTAAAGGCCGAACCTCGACGCCTGGTGACTTCATATCGACGAGAAGAACCGTGAGCCCCTTGTGCTTTGGTGCCGCCGGATCGGTGCGAACGACGAGTTCGCACCAGTCGCCCACCCAGCCATAGCTGGTCCACACTTTCTGACCGTTGACGATATAGTGGTTGCCCTCCAGGCGGGCCTCGGTCTGCAACGAGGCGAGGTCCGAACCGGCATTGGGCTCCGAGAAACCCTGGCACCATATCTCGTCCGCACTCAGAATCTTGGGAATAAAGCGCTTTTTCTGAGCGTCCGTGCCGTAAGCGATGATCGTTGGTCCAATCAATCCGAGACCCAGGGCGTTGGCCATGGGAGGTGCCTCGACCCGAGCCATCTCTTCCCAGAAAATCGCTTGCTGCATCAAGGTGGCGCTGCGGCCTCCGTATTCTCTGGGCCAGGAAACAGCTGCCCAGCCTGCTTCGTGCAGCCTGCGCTGCCATGTTCGGAGATAGGGGAAGGACTCCTCCAGGGGCTTTTCGCGCCAACTACTCCAATCCTCAGGAACGTTAGCCGCTAGCCACGAGCGCAATTCATCGCGGAATGCCACTTCGTCGCGGGTGAGGTTCAGATCCATTCCTTTGATCTGCTCCTTTCTGACCGAAACTGCGGAATCAATTGTTTTGTGCCACGCGGGTCGCTTGCCCTAGCCAGTATTTTTTGCGCAGATCTCTCTTCAGCACTTTCCCGGTGCCGGTCCTCGGCAGGCTCTCCAAAAAATCAACAGACTGCGGGCATTTATAGTGCGCGAGGTACGAGCGGCAGTGTTCGATGAGCTCCGTTTCTCCCGCGCGCACATTTTGCTTTAGAACTACTAGCGCCTTCGGGACTTCTCCCCATTTTTCGTCAGGTACGGGTATAACGGCTGCTTCCAGCACGGCGGGATGCGATAGGAGCACCTTCTCGACCTCAAGGGAGGAGACGTTTTCGCCGCCGGTGATGATCACATCCTTCTTGCGATCGACGATAAGAATGTAGCCCTGCTCATCCCATACCGCCATGTCACCGGTATGGAACCAGCCGTTGCGCAATGCCTCTGCCGAGGCTTCGGGCTGCCGCCAATAGCCCTGCATCACGCCATCGCTGCGGGTGATGATTTCGCCGACGGAGCGCCCGTCGCGCGGGACATCTTGATCATTGGCGTCGACCACGCGGAGCTCGACGCCAGGGATCGCGTACCCTGTCATGGCTTGCCGCACAAAGCGCTCCTCGCCTTCGCACGAGAGGCCGGGTTTTATCAAAGAGACCGACAAAACCGGCGCTGTTTCCGTCAAGCCGTATCCCGAGAAACAGGCACAACCCAGCTTGTCTTCAACTTCGCGTACCAAAGTGGGAGAAGACGCCGCGCCACCGATGTTGACCCGCCGCAAACTGCTTAGGTCGTATTTGGCCCGCTCTCGGCAATTAACCAGCGCAGTCGCCATGGCCGGTACGAGACTGCAGTAGTTCACGCTTTCCGCCTCGATCAACCGAAAAACCTCGAGAGGGTCGAAGCGTTGAATCATCACGTGTTTGCCCCCGAGCAGCGTCAGAAAATGCGGTACACCCCAGCCGTTCGCGTGAAACATGGGAATGGTGTGAAGTTCGACCCCGGCTTTCTCCCCATCGTGGAGACCCAAGCCAGTATTGTGGGCGTGCAGGTAAATGTTCCGGTGGGTGAGCATGACGCCTTTGGGTTCGGCGCTCGTTCCGCTGGTATAAAACAGCTCGGCGAGAGAATTTTCATCGACAGTCATGATATCCGCGCGAAATTCCGGCGCTTTTGAGATCAGTGCCTCGTAATGCGGCTCGGTTTCCCAATCTTCCTCCTTCACGCCGTCGAGGATGTAGAACGCGGTTGGATTAGAGAGCTTCGAGCGAAGAGATTCGACGACATCGAGGAAGCGCTTTTGATAAAACAACACCTGCGCGCCGGAATCATTCAGTACGAATGCCAGTTCCGGAGGAGCCAGGCGAATATTGAGGGGCAGTAATACTGCGCCTGCTTCGATCACGCCGTAGTAGGCTTCGAGAAGGCGATGACAGTTGGTACTGAGAAACGCGACGCGGTCGCCAGCCTGCACGCCCGCTTTGCGCAACGCTCCGGCAAGCCTCGAGACGCGCTCGGCGAGTTGAGCGTATGTGAAGCGTTCTTGTCCACAGACGACGGCGATGCGCTGCGGATACTGTTGTTGCGCGTAACGAAGGAAGCGGATTGGCGTCAGTGGAATATTCATGGCTTATCGAACCGACTTAGGCTGTCTGTCCTCCATCAACCACCAGTACATGTCCCGTTACATAATTGGAAGCGTCCGAAGCCAGGAAGACTGCCGCTCCTTTCAAATCGTCATCACCGCCGAACCGACCCAATGGAACACGTTTCAGAAACGCATCCCGGTTTCTTTCGATAACCAACTCGGACATATGCGTAGGGAACCAACCCGGTGCGATGGCATTGACTTGAATGTTGTGAGCGCCCCACTTGCACGCCAGGTCCCTGGTGAAAGCGATCACCCCTCCCTTGCTGGCGTGATAACCGATGGCCTGAAGCTCCGCCGACGCACCTCGAAGGCCGGCCACCGACGCGATGTTGATGATCTTACCCCGGCGCTGGCGCACCATGAACCTTCCGGCAGCCTGCGAAAATAAAAAGGTGGCGGTCAAATTCGTTTCGATCACCTTATTCCAGTGCTCCAGGCGCATTTCCTCAACTGGAGTGCCCCAAGACGTCCCCGCGTTGTTAATGAGGATGTCGATTTTCTGAAACCGGCAAAGCGTCTCCTCCACGACGGTCACGATCTGCTCGCTGTTTCGAACATCGCAACCGAGCGCGAGCGTTTGGACTCCGAGCCGTTTCAGTTCCTCCGCCGCCTGTTCGCAACGGTCCTTCTTCCGGGCACAGAGCACCACGTTCGCGCCCATCTCCGCCAAGCCCTGGGCCATTTGCCGCCCAAGCCCAATTGAGCCTCCCGTAACAATGGCCACGCGCCCCGTAAGGTCAAAGAGCTGCTTTGTATTCACGGCAAGTCCTGCTGCTCATGGATCAGTCACTTACTCGCGTGTTTAGTGCAAAAGCAAAGCGAAGCTCATTCACCGCACCGGCGGCCGGACTCGCACTCTTTGGACTCGCTATCAAATGGACGTAGATACGAGCCGGGCTTGAAGTCAACAAAGGCCGGTGGAACAGGGACGATTGCGCCTGGCGAGTTGCTGAAGATATTAAAGAGGGGGCCGAGTGAGGCGTCAGCGGCGTTCAAGTCGGTCGCGTCCAGGTGTTCCCATTTTCCGGCCGCCATGCGCTCAAGAAGCGTCTGAACCGCAGCGATGGTCTCAGCAGGTGTGAGGGTACAATGTCCGGCACGTGCAACGAAAGTTCGGCGTAGGAATGCTTCGTTGCCTTCTTCGCGCACAACCTGTTTGTACGCACTTTCGTTCTCCACTACGACAAGGCCGTCACCTGTGGTGTGAAGCGTCAACACGGGAATGTGGATTTCGCCGTTGTAGATGATGTTCTTCTCCAGATATTCCGTGGCCTTCGGGTCAGCACTGATGCGCGCCGTTTCGTTCAACATCTTCAAGTCGGCATCGAGATCGAGCCCGGCCTGCTCGTAGAGCGCGCGCACCTCAGCGGCATCCCTGGAATGCTCCAGCTGCCTGCGGTAATCGACACCCGTATTCCAGGACGGATTACCCTGGGCGCGACCTTCGAGTTCAGCACGAAAAGCGAAAGCGAAAGGAAAGTCCACGTTCTGAGCCCAGAGGAATTGGTTGATTTCCTGCCCGGTAAAGTCCGTTGGCGCAGGCTCCGGAGAAAGAGGGACGAACCAGCCCGGTCCGTTGGCGAAAGCGGAGGCAAGGGCAAAGCGCGCCCGGCCTTGCGGCGTAGCCTGTGCGGCCGCTAGCGCTCGCTCGGCGAGGGCGAGGTTGTCTATCGGATCAACGATGTTGACAAGCTGCAGCGTTGATCCCGCCGACAGAGCATTGAACGCGAAAGCCGAATCCAGAGCGGTGTTCCATGTCGCAACGCCGCCGGACAAGACGCCGCACATCGGCAGCGCCGCGTCAAAGCGATCGGGGTAGCGTTGGATCAAACCTGCTGTGATCATGCCACCAAGAGAATGTCCCCACGCGATGGTTTGCTTGGGCGTCCCCACGGTTGTGTTGAAAGCATCGAGCACGGCGATCTGATCAGGCAATGCCTGCTCGATGGCCCACCCCGTCGTGGCGTAGGAGGAACCAGCAAGAGCGAATCCGCTGGACAGCATGAAGATACGCGTTACGGGATCGCCGACGTCCAGCGCAGGATTAGATGTGCCCGGTACGACATAGCCGTGGCTGTACAGGAACAGCGTCCCGTTCCAGTCGGCCGGAACCTCGATCAAATATGTGGCGCCATCCGGCAATGCCCCGACGTAAATAGTGACCCCAGTTTGAGCCGAAGCCATACTGGGAACAACCAATAAAACGAATGTCGCCGCGAGGCAGAAAATCAGATCTTTGATCGTTGGGCGCATAATTTCTCCCCTTGACTTCGGTGTGGTCCCCGGCACAGCACTCCATCTTGTTTGATGGAGTGCTGTTGGACCAGCCGGAGAGGCGGTCCGGCGGAGCGTTGCCGGCAATTGCTCTCACCATTCTCAGAAAGTCAGACGCAAACCGAGCTGGATTTCTCGATTGGGAAACGCCGCGGTAAATCCTAGAGGCTGGCTCGGCCCGACGTTTGCGGTTCCGTGCACATTGAACGGTGGACCAAACGCCGCGCCGACGATATTGTTCACGCTGGCGTAGTTCGTGTGATTGGCGATGTTGAACGCTTCGGCGGTCAATTGCATGTTCAGCTTTTCGCCGAGTTTGAAGATACGACTGAGGCGCAGGTCGAGGTCCGTGTAGCTCGGGCCAATTCCCGTGTTGCGGCCGGCACCCGGTGGGCGGTCGTTGGTAAAGTGACCGTCCCCGTTGATATCCGCGCCGGCGAGGAGATTGAAGGGATGGCCGCTGTTATAGCTGAAAATCGGCGCGAACTCAAAGCCGCTGAGGATTTTGGAGTGCTCCCAAGGACTTTGGAAAACGCCGGCGAGCACGACTTTGTTGCGCTGGTCGAAGTCGGAAAGCGAGTAGTCGCAACGGAGACAGGTGGCGTTGAAGGGAGAATAGTCGCTGTTGAAGTCGGTGGCGTTGTCGGTGGCACGACTGTAGGTGTAGTTTGCGAGGATCGTGAAGTGATTCGAAAAGGCCTTCTTCACCTCGAATAAGCCGCCCTGATACAGCGCCGAAGCGGCCGAGCTGTAGACGTTATTCTGCAGGATGACGTGGGTCGGGTCCGCGAAGCAGAGCGAAGGATTGGCAACACAGGCCGGAGCTTTCCAGTTCTGGAATGGCAGCCCGTTCGTCGGCAAACCATTTGCACCGAGTCCTGGCGAGCCGCAGGCGGCAACACCGGCAGTGGGACAGACAGGAGCGCCCGGAAGCAGGTTCGAATCGAGAGCAACAGGCAGATGCGTGGTGTGAACCCATATGTAGCTGGCCGAAAACGAGAACCCTGCACCCAGCGCACGTTCTATACCGAAAGAGACTTGCTGTGACATAGGGCTGTCGTAACCCGGCTGACCGGCGAACAGAACCGTCCCTGGAGGCAACGGACCGGTGTTGGACACGACGAGCCCGAACTGCTCGAGCATCGCCGGAGTGATGCACGCATACTGGCCCGGTTGGGGCGTTCCGCAGCCGATGATACTGTTTTTCGTGGGGTTGGCGGGGTTGAAGCCCTGGAAAAAAAGTGTCTGGAATATGAGCGGTGAAGTGACCGCGGGATTGAGCGGATTACCAAGGATGGAGACGAGAGTGTTGGCGATGCGCCGCGTGCCATTCACATTCCCGAGGACATCGACAACACCGCTAATCTGCGCGTAGATAGGCGAGTAAAAGATTCCGTAGCCGCCGCGAATAACGGTCTTGTGGTCGTTGAACGGGTCCCACGCGAAGGAGAATCGCGGGGCAAAGTTGGTCCCGGGGGTGTGCAAGGGGCCGTACTGACTGTCCAGTTCGTAGCGCAAGCCGTAGTTGAGCGTGAGCTTAGGGTTCATCTTCCACGAGTCCTGCCAATAGAGGGCCGTGAACGGGCGAGTCTGGATGTAGCTGGGATTGCCAAAGCCCTGTTCATAGAAAGCGGGGAGGCCTAGACTCCAAGACTGAAGCGTGCTGATACCGCTGGAAGCCTGTGATGCGGGCAGGCCGCACGCGGCGGGGGCTTCAAGACACAGGCTAACGAGCGCGCCGGGCAATTCGAGGAATTCAAAGCGGCCCGGGAAAAAGGTTTGAGAAGAGGTGTTGTTGCCGCGAATCAGTTCTTCGAAGCCCATTTTCATGGTGTGACGGCCGTGGACCAGCGTGAAATTGTCCGCAAATTCATAGCGGCGAGCGGTCGTGTGGCTCGGCAGAAAGATTCCCCGACTGAAGAACCCGTAGCCTTCAACGTCGAGTCCCGGGCCCCCGGGATCATTGGTATCTACGTTGAATTGATACCAGTTCCACTGGATGCTGGCTTCGTTTTGCATGTCTGCGTTGAACTGGTGGAACCAGGAACCTTGCAATGTGCTATCCCATGCCAGTTCGGAAGTGCCACGCGAGAATGCGGTGAGGGCCTGAACGTCGGGACTCTTTTCGGTGAGATGCACAAAGCTGTAGCGGACAAAGGCCTGATCCCTCTCGCCGAATTGATGATCAAAGCGCGCCGAGAACTGATGCTGGTGCGTTGGAAATGGAAACAAACCGCCATTCACCTCGAACTGATTCACGATGTACGGATTCAGCGCGCGCTGGGCATTGCCGACGAAGGGATTCAAACCGGGATTGGGATTGAGGGTCAGAATGCTGTTCAGCGCGAAGGCGCACTGCGCCGCGGGCAGAACCAGCGGGTTCTGCAAAGGATTCGAGGGGTTCCTAGTGATGCACGGAACTGGCGCCGCCCCTTCGGCAGCTAGCCCCGAGATGATGGACTGCTGTGTCGAAGTGGGCGCAAAAATATTGCTGTTCGTGAGGAGGGGCACGGAATCTTGTGCGTCGGATAGGAGACCTTCATAGGCAACATACAAGAATGACTTGTCTTTGGAGACCGGGAAGCCGGCATTGCCGCCAAATTGTTGGCGATTCAGAGAATTCTTGATCGGAACCCCTGTAGCGGTCAGAGAAAATGGGTCGCCTGGCTGAAGGGCCTGGCTCATGGCAAAGCGGTCACGCGCGTCCAGGGCCTCGTTCCGGAAATATGCGAAAAGGTTAGCGTGCAGGTCATTGGTGCCGGACTTAGAGACGATATTGATCGTGGCGCCGCTGGCACCTCCAAGATCGGCGGCATAGTTGCTGCGATTGACCTGGAATTCCTGGACAGCGTCCTGGCTTAAAGTCAGGCGCACGCCGCCGGCATCATCGTTGGCCTCACCACCGTCCACGGTGACGCTGTTGCCACGGCCGTTGCTGCCGTAAAACGATAAGCCGCTTTGTGGAGTCTGTTTAACACGGAAATCCGCATTATCTGCGATTGTGTTCGAATTGCTGACTCCGGGGGCAAGCAGGGTGAAGGTGAGGTAACTGCGCTGATTGATGGGAAGTCCGTCAACATAGTTCTGTGTGATGGTATCGGCCTGGCTGCCTCGTTGGGTTTCCACCACCGGGAGTTCGGAAGTCACTTCAACCATTGACGTGGTCCCGCCTAACTTGAGATGAAAATCCAAAACCAGCGTCTGTCCCACCGTGATCACGACGCCGTTGATTGTCTCTGTCTGGAAGCCATCGTGCTCGACGCTGACTTGATAGGTCGTCGGTGCCAAACCGGAAACGCGATAGGCACCTTGCTCATCCGTGGTTACGACGCGTTTCAAGCCCTTCGCGGTGTCAACGACAGACACCCTGGCATTGGGCACGTTTGCGCCCGCGGGGTCGGTTACGGTTCCGGTCAAATCCGCCGACGATCCTACACCTTGAGCCTTTGCTTCCTGACCTCCCAGAACTAAGCAGATGGCAAGCAACACGGGAACCACACTTAAGGTCGCCTTCATATCTCCTCCTGCTTCGTCAAAAGCGTCGAGAAGCTGTTTAAGAACAGGAACAACTCTGCTCGGCCACCCACACCACTAGCAGCGTCCATGTGACGTTCGCTGCTCCCGCCACCGACGCACTCGACTTCCTAAGAGAGCACCTGGAACCTACTTGGAATCAGAACCCCTTGAATGCTGCGATCGCTTCCTCCCCGGGTGTACTATTCAAGATTGTGATAGTCGGTATCACATTTTAGGAACTAACGTCAACGAAATTTTCAGGCCGAATTGGTCCTTGTCAGAAAGAGGGGCAATCGGAAGCCGGGAGCGTCCGTCTACCGAAAACCAGCATCAGGGATTGGCAAGGCTGAACTTTCGGGGAATTTTTTCAGGAGAATGTAAGGGCGATGCGCCCGGATACTTGCCCGTGACGCAACTCATCGAGGACTTCATTGGCGTGCGCTAGCGGGCGGGGCGCCACGTGGCAGCGAATTTTTCCCTTGCTGGCCATCGTCAACACTTCACGGACGTCCTGACGAGTTCCCACTGCACTCGCTCGGATGTGAACTTCTCTTGCACTCATCAGGATCGGAGAGAAGCAGATGTTGTCAGAAGGCAAGCCGACAACCAGCAGTGTTCCTGTGGGGCGCAAGCACGAGAAGGCCAAGTCATAAGCTGCCCTTGCCGCTGATGTCACAAGCGCCACGTGGACGCCCCCTTTGGCTCGCAATTCCTTGATGACGTTCGCCGACTTAATGTTGAGACCGCTCGTGGCGCCCAATGTTCTCGCAAGTTCCAGTTTCTCGTCCGAGACGTCAACGGCGATGATTTCGGTCCCAAATTCTCTTGCAATCTGCACGGCAATATGCCCCAGTCCGCCGATACCAAAAATCGCCAGCCGCTGACCGGAAAACACCCCGGACTGCTTCAACGCTCGATGCACGGTCACACCGGCACAGAAAAGTGGTGCCGCTTCAATCGACGAAAGTTCCTCGGGAATCTTGACCGCGTGACTCGCCGGCGCCTTAACAAACTCCGCGAAGCCGCCGTCCACGGTCACGCCCGTAATCTTCTGCTTTAGGCAAAGATTTTCATTACCTTCTTGGCAGAATGCGCACTCACCACACGTCCAATGAATCCAGGCTATGCCGACTCGGTTACCAACTTGCAAATCACGAACCGCAGCACCTCTCTCAACGACGCGACCGGCAATCTCGTGGCCGAGGATCACGGGCTTCTTGATGATCGCGGTGAGTTGAGGCCAATCTCCATCGGCAAGATGCAAATCCGAGTGGCAGACGCCGCAAGCATCAACCTGGATGAGAACCTCGTTCGCCTCCAGTTCCGGCCGAGCAACTTCCTCGAGCGCGAGAGGCCTTTTGAATTCCTGTAGGATTGCGGCCTTCATGCTCACCTCAGTGTGAATTTCAAGCAAGCGGCGGAGAAATTCGCGGTCAGCAGATTTCCGGCGGGAACAAGATGAAGCCGACGTCGAAAGAAGCGCGCTCTTTCTCTATCGTGCTTGCGGTTTATGGCTGCGCACCCTCAAGAAAGAACCCAACTGCGCTACGCACCCGTTCGGTCAAGCTATGCGGCCCCGAAAGTTCGACCGCCCAGCGCCGGACAACCGTGGTGTAAAGCCCCTCTAGAAACTCCGCCATATGAGCCGGCGGAAACTTCTTCGTTAGCTCACCGCGCTTCTGGCCTTCCTGCAGGACTGCCTTCAGTAGCGCGCATGCGACTTCGTCCGCGCGCCGCATCTGCGGCGAGCGCACTGGGTCCATCGCCCCGGAAAGCACGATGGCTCTCCACAGTGGCCGGTCGGATTCCACCTCGCGAGCCATATCGTCATACATCCGCTGCAAGCGCTCTGCGGTCGTCGCATCACTCGAGAGCTCGGTTTCGAGGTGCACCTTGATGCAGTTGAAGCCTCGCCGCCCGACCTCGCGAAGAACCGCGTCCTTGCTCGGGAAGTAGCGGAAAAAAGTCGGCTGGCTGATTTCGAGGATTTGCACGATATCCTCGACTCTGGTGTTTTCGTATCCGCGTTTCCGGAACAGACGAATCGACGTATCAATGATCTGTTGGCGTAACCGCGCCTTCTTGCGCTCGCGAAGCCCCAGTTCTTTACCGGTGTCCGCTTTGGCCTTGCGCAACAGTCGCCCGGGAGAACCCATCTTCGCGCGAACGAGCGAGCCCGTTACCGCGCGGACAGGCCAAGCCTTGCGAATGCTTTTTGTGGGCATAACCGAGTATTCTCCTGGACTGATTGTTACGGCACACCGATCCGCGTCATGGGCCAAAAGCAAGAGTTACTCTAACATGATAGAAACCCACGTCAAGACGGCAACATTGCCTGAGTGATCGCAGTCTATCAAGGCCTTCGCTGAGCTTCTTCACTCTGTCCGCGGCTCGAAATGCTCAAGCGTGTGGTGCATGCTCGCCATGCGCCACCGCTCGTTGGACTTGCGGCAAAGCGCCATGCCCCTGCCACTCAGTGAGCCGCGTACGGACTTGATCGTGAATTCGTATTCGTACCACACCGCCTCGCCGATGGGGTGAAAGGCGCTCTCCTCTATTTCGAGCGTCGCCTTCGGTTTCTGATGAAAATAAGTTTCCCGGAAATACCGAACCACCGCGTCGCGTCCGGTCAGCGCTCGATCCTGAGTGAAAAGCGTGATCTGGGGCTCCAGGCAGTCACCGAAGGCGCGCTCATCGGAATCGTTAAACGCAGTCACGCAGCGCATCATTTCCTGGTGCATCTCTCGCGCCAACTGCAAGCCGTGCTCGTCATCGACGGTCATCAAGTGCATCGTTTGGCGTTTAAGGTCGATGGTGGCGCCTAACTTCGCGAGAAGGTCGACACCGAGGACACCGTCAATCTTGCGGCCGCAAGCCTTGCCTATGGCCGACAGGTCGATGGCGGGCAGTTTCAGGATGATAAGCTTGGTTCGACCAACAATCATCTCGTTGACAGTAACTTCACGGGCGCTGGTCGCGAGCGTTCCGGTCCAGGACGTGATTTGCACGTCCCGCGCGCGGCCTGCGGCGAACGATTTCAGATTCAGCAGAGAGGTTGCGGCAGTGTCCACCAGGAAATGCATAGCCCGACCGTCGACTTCGATCTCAACGAGTGGCAGCGAGTCGCATGGCTCCAGGGGGAGCTCTTGCGCGCCAGCGGGCAGGCCAAGAACCAGAAGCATCGCGAACCCAGCGAGCCAGCAGGCAAAGGCGCGACGAAGCATCAGCCCCTCCCGGTGCGGGAGAGTCTATCACACAATACGAACGTTCGTGCTATTAAATATTAGGTGTGCTAAGCTCGCGACGTGCGTCACGCGCTTCGATCGCCGGGAAAGAAGGTTGTGCCCCGCAGGGCCCGCGGACTGCGCACGCGCACGGCCATTCTCCGACGGTCCGTGGACCTTGCGTCGGCGGAAGGACTACAAGGTCTCACGGTCGGCCGGCTGGCCGATGATCTGGGGATGAGCAAGAGCGGCTTGTTCGCGCATTTTGGTTCCAAGGAAGAGCTACAGTTGGCGACCGTGGAAATGGCGCGCCAGATCTTTATCGATCAGATCACGCGACCCGCGCTATCAGCGCCCAAGGGTATGCCCCGTTTGTGGTCGATCATCGACCGGTGGCTTGCTTACATTGAACGAGGAATCTTTAAGGGCGGCTGCTTTTTCACCGCCGCGTCGTTTGAATTCGACAGTCGGCGCGGGGCCGTACGCGATCGCATCGCTGAGATTATGCGCGAGTGGATCGGCGTATTGGTCCGTGCCTTGGAGCAAGCCCAGAAGGAAGGGCACATTGTACGGGATACTGATGTGACGCACTTGGCGTTCGAGATCCAGTCCATTGCCATCGGCGGCCACTGGGCCAGTCAGTTGCTTGACGATCGACAGTCGTACTCGCGCTCGCGGGCCGTGATGCTCGACAAACTACGCAGTGTCGCAACTCCACAGTGCCCATCACTTCCTCTTCCAACAATCTCCGCCCGGCGTAACCCCGTCAAATCCTTCGGTCAGCCTGCGCCTACGAAACGGTGACTACTCCCTGCGCCGCCCTCGTCGTGCCAAGGCTTCGGTTTTTGTGATCAACTCAGCAAACAAACCCGGGTGCAAGCAAAGCCGAATTCTTGACTGAAGACGCATCTTCGGACCTCGACCGTTTGACCGTCCAAAGACACTCCCGGCTGGGACTTGCATCAAGCAAAACTACGCTCCGCGTAGAGGCACAGCGCCTTCGGATGTCCAGAGTGAGGCGCACACCCCACGCCCTAAGTACCCCCTGAAGGCATCTACGCATCGAATGAGCACCTTGGGAAGAAAGGCCCCCAAGGCGTTCTTTGGTCTGCGCACGGAGCTTGAGAAACGCTTCAAGTCGCTCGAGCGTATGACATAAGAGGACGCAAGAGGCGAACCCGTCTCCTCAGGGCGTTCAGCCCAGTTCATGTTCGAGAGTCTCGAATCCAGGAAAGTAGGGCCAGCGCGATGCGAATTGCGCCGGCCACTGGATTTTACATTCTGAAACGTTGTCGATTTTTGGGGGCGGTCGATCAACTACGTACTGTTAGACGTCCACGCTCATAAAGGAGAACGGACCGGATTCCAGGGAATATGGAGAGATCGTAATGGGGCCAATCAATCGCGCTACTGAGCTCAGGGGGGTGCAGGCAACTACGCGGCGGAGGCTACCCTTGGGCAAACGAGTCTTTGGGCCGCTTTCTTTGTTGCCGCTGGTTCTGATTTGCGTCTCCTGCAACCGTGGCGCAGCAAGGGCGGAAGGAGCCGCGGCGCTGCCGCCGCCGCTGGTTACGGTTGCCACCGCAACGGCTCAAGACGTGCCACGGTACCTGGACGAGATCGGCAGGAACGCGGCTTTTGAATCGGTAAGCGTAATGCCACAAGTTGCGGGACGAATCACGGAGCGGCAATTCCAGGACGGGGAAAACCTCAAAAAGGGGCAGCTTCTTTTCGTCATCGATCCAAGGCCCTTCAAGGCCCAGCTTGACTCAGCCCAGGCGAACTTGGCGCAGGCGAAAGCAGCGCTTGAGCTGGCCAAGATTCAGTTCGCACGCGACGAGGAGCTGGTCGGCACACGCGCCATCTCCAAACAGGACTACGACACGAAGAAGAATACAGTTGACGTCAACGAGGCGCAGGTAGAGGCAGCGCAGGCTGCCGTCGAAACTGCCAAGATCAACCTGGACTATTGCTACATTCACTCTCCGATCGACGGACGCGCCGGTGCCCGCCTGGTCGACGTCGGGAATATTGTGCAGGCCAACACGACTTCCCTCCTTTCGATTCAGCGCGTCGACCCAATTTACGCCATCTTTACCATAACTGAGCGGGACCTTCCCGAAGTACAAAAACAAATGAGCCGCGACATGTTGAAGGCGCTCGTCCGGCTGCCGGGCGATCCAGAAAACAGCGCGCGCTCTGGAAGGGTGGAGTTCCTTGACAATGCGGTGCAGAACGCGACAGGCACGGTAAACCTTCGCGCGACGGTTTCGAACCCCGACCGACACTTCTGGCCCGGCCAGTTCGTCAACGTAAGGCTGGTACTTGCCACGCAGAAAGGGGCGGTGCTCGTTCCGAGCCAGGCGACGCAAATAAGCCAGCAAGGCCCGTTCGTCTTTGTGATCAAGGGAGACGACACTGCTGAGCTCCGATCGATTACATTGGGGCAGCGTCAGGGCAACGATGTGGTGGTCGCCAGCGGAGTCGCGCCCGGCGAACGCGTGGTGCTCGCAGGCCACTTACTGGTGAGGCCCGGAAGCCAGGTGCACGTTGATTCGGGCGCACCCGCAGCCACTCCGCGATCGAAAGGCGACGGCAAAGCGAGTAGTCCAGAAAGAGGCCGCTCGTGAACTTGTCAGAACCTTTCATTCGCCGCCCGGTAATGACCGTAGCCCTCACGACCTCGGTCCTGCTGTTTGGGGTGTTTGCGTATTTCCGATTGCCGGTGAGCGACCTGCCAGCCGTGGACTATCCGGTGATTCAGGTGCAGGTGAACTATCCGGGCGCCACACCGGAAACCATGGCGAACAACGTCGCAACTCCGCTCGAGCGCCAGTTCATGCAGATTCCGGGACTCGAGATGGTGACTTCAAACAACGGACAAGGTCACTCGAGTTTTGTGCTTCAGTTTGACCTCTCAAAGAGCCTCGACGGCGCAGCCACTGACGTGCAAGCGGCTATTACACGCGCTAGCGGGCAGTTACCGGTCGATCTTCCCAGTCCACCCACGTTTACGAAAACCAACCCCAACGATCAGCCGATCATGTATATCGCCATCGTGAGCGACACGGTGACGGAGGGGCAGCTTTACGACTACGCCAACACGCAGATCGGCGAGCGGATCAGCATTCTGCCAGGAGTGAGCCAGGTTTCTATCTACGGATCACAATCGGCGGTACGCATCAAAGCGGAACCCTCGACGATGGCAACGCGCAATATCACGCTGGAAGATCTGACCAATGCGGTCAAGAACGGCACCGCTTACACCGGAGCCGGGCAATTCGACGGTCCGCATCGCAGCTTCTTGCTGCAGCCGCAAGGACAGCTGATGACTGCTGACCAATATAACGGGCTGATTGTCGGACAGGCCAACGGCGCTCCGGTTTACTTGAGAGATGTGGCAAGCGCCAAGCAAGGAGTGCAAGACGAACGCATTGACATGCGTGTCTGGGTTCGTGGCTACCCACAACCGGGGGCAAACGTCTTCATCGGCGTCTTCCGGCGGGCGGGGGTAAATGCGGTGGACGTGGCCAAGTCGGTGCGCAACCTGCTGCCGTCGATTCAAGCGCAACTGCCGAGTTCTGTCGTGCTTTTCACGGCCTACGACCGCTCGCAGACCATCGTCAGCAGTATCAAGGACGTGCAGGCAACCCTGTATATCGCCTTTGTTCTGGTTGTAATGGTGATCTTCGTCTTCCTTGGACGAGGCACGGATACATTGATTCCCGCCGTGGCGCTGCCGCTGTCGTTGCTGTTGACATTCGTAGCGATGGACGTTCTCGGTTACAGCCTGGACAACCTGTCCTTGATGGCACTTACGCTCGCCATCGGTTTCCTGGTCGATGACGCCATCGTGTTTCTCGAGAACACGGTGCGGCTGATGGAGGAAGGCCGAAGCGCATTCGATGCCACCCTCCAGTCGGCCAAGGAGATCAGCTTTACGATTTTGGCGATGACGCTTTCGCTGGCCGCCGTGTTCATCCCACTGGTATTTATGAGCGGTTTGATGGGGCGTATCTTCCGCGAATTCTCCATCACCATCGTGATTTCGATTCTGGCGAGCGGAATCGTTTCTCTGACACTGACACCCTTGATGACGTCGAGGTTGCTGAGCAATCGCGGCGCAAACGCGAAGAAAACCTGGGTGGAACGAGTGATCGGCGGCATAGAACGTCGCGTGCTGGATGTTTACGGCCGCTACCTATGGTTCTTCCTGAGAAATCGCTGGATTTCCGCGGTGACTTGGGTCGTGTGTCTTGCGGGAACCGCGTACTTGTTCTACCTTGTGCCGAAAGCGTTCTTGCCTGTGGGGGACAGTTCGTTTATCCGCGGTGTGCTCGTGGCCCAGGAAGGAACGTCTCCTGAGCAAATGCACGCTTATCAAACGCAAGCGGAAAAGGTCCTGCATGCCAATCCCGCCGTGCGCAGCACTTTCACGATGAGCGGAAACAGTGCATTTCTGGGATCGAACCAGGCGTTCCTGATCGCATTTTTGAAGGATCCCTCGCAGCGTCCACCGATCCAGCAAGTGGCAGGCGAGTTGATGGGCGGAATCGCGGGCACGATTCCTGGCGCGGTGGCATTTTTGCAGCCGAACCCAGCGCTTGAAATCAGCACGGGCGCCACGGCCAACGTGCAGGGTCAATTTGCCTTTGCGCTTTCGGGAATCGATCCAGGCGAAGTGTATGACACAGCGGGCAAGATGATGGCAAAGATGTACCAATATCCGGGATTTCTGTTTGTGAACTCCGACCTCTATAATCACACGCCGAATCTGCAGGTGGATATCTTGCGGGATCAGGCAAAGCTCTACGGCGTTTCGGAGACGCGAATTCTGACGCTGTTGCACGACGCGTATTCGCAGAATTACAGCTATCTGATCAAGAAAACCACAGATCAGTACCAGGTGATTCTGGAAGTGGCCGACGACCAGCGCGCGGGGCCCGAGGATCTCAGCAAACTGTACATCAAGAGTGATGATGGCCAGCGAATGATTCCTCTGAACACGGTGACGAGCGCACATCCAGTAATCGGTCCCCAGGCGGTGAATCACATCAACCAGTTCACCAGTGTAACCATGTTCTTCAACCTAAAGCCTGGCTATGCCATTGGCTCGGCAACTCAGTTTGTGCAAGAGTCGGCCAAGCGGATTTTGCCTCCGGGGGTTCAAGGATCGCTCCAGGGTGAGGCGCAGACGTTTCAGAACACGGTTGCCGACTTAGCCGTCCTGATGCTGGTTGCAGTTTTTGTTATGTACGTCATTCTGGCGATTCTGTATGAGAGCTACCTACATCCGATCACAGTTCTCTCATCCTTGCCTGTGGCGCTCCTTGGCGGACTGCTCACCTTGTGGCTGTTCAGGGAGGAAGCATCCCTATACGCCTACATCGGCATGTTCATGCTGATGGGCATCGTGAAGAAGAACGGAATCATGATCGTGGACTTTGCGGAGCAGCGTGTTCATCAAGGAATCAAGGATGATCAAGCGATTCACGATGCGAGCATGGAGCGATTCCGGCCGATCATGATGACGACGATGGCTGCCTTGCTGGGGGCGCTTCCGATTGCGCTTGGTTACGGGGCCGACGGATCGTCGCGTCGGCCGCTTGGCCTCGTCGTGATTGGCGGCTTAATCGTTTCGCAGTTCGTGACTCTCTTCGTCACGCCGGCAATTTACCTGTACCTTGAGGAATTCCAGGAAAAAGTGTTGGACCGCTTCTCTTTCTTCCGGTCGACGCGCAGGCGTTTTCCTGAGGTTCCTGCTGGAACTCCTGCCTACGCGCTCGAGGAGCGCAATGGAGATTAAGGCGACTATGCATGCCCGTTCAGCTTTGCTCAATGCCTTACTGGGTTGCCTTCCCGTGTTCTGCGTTGCAGCATGTACCGTGGGGCCCAACTACAAACGACCGGCGGTGGCGGTTCCGACCGCCTATCGAGGCGTGAGTGCGGCCGAAGCATCGTCGACCGAATCGACGCCATCCTCCACGACCCCTGCCTCTTCCACTAACACTGCATCGCTCGGCGACGAGAAGTGGTGGGAAGTTTTCGAGGATAAGGAACTTCAGGGCCTGATCCGCACCGCTCTGCAGAATAATTACGACGTTCGCATCGCAGCCGAGCGGGTCCTTGAGGCCCAAGCGCAACTGGGAATTACGCGAGCAGATCAACTTCCCTCGCTGGGTGTAGGGGGCAACATTACAAGTATTCGCAATCCCGCGGTCGGGCCCATCCCGGCCTACGAGGTCACTCAGGGACAAGTTTCGGCTTCCGCCGCCTGGAACTTGGATTTCTGGGGCCGTTATCGAAGAGCGACCGAATCCGCGCGGGCGACCCTTCTGGCCAACCAGTGGGCTCAAAAGGAAGTACTGGCCACATTGGTCGCCAACGTGGCCAGCTCTTACTTTCTGCTTAGGCAGCTCGATCTGCAATTGGAGATATCGAAACGCACGTTGAGTTCCAGACAGGACTCGCTGGAATTGACGAAAACGCTGGAGCAACACGGATTGAACACATTGTTGGACGTGCGGCAGTCGGAGCAGCTGGTGTACACCGCCGCCTCGGAAGTGCCTGACCTGGAGCGGCAGATTGCCCAGCAGGAAAACGCGATCAGTATTCTCCTGGGGAATAACCCGGGCGATATCCCGCGCGGCTTGAAACTCACCGAACAACCGCATGCGCCCGAGGTTCCCGTCGGACTTCCTTCGGCGCTTCTCGAGCGGCGCCCTGATATTCGCGAAGTGGAGCAAAACCTGATTGCAGCGAATGCTCAGATCGGCGTGGCCAGGTCGGCTTATTTTCCGCAAATTTCCTTAACGGCAAACGCCGGATATCAAAGCGCGGCGCTGACAGATCTGTTCACGGGGCCCGCGGGCGTGTGGACATTGGCGGGAACCCTGACACAGCCGATCTTTGAAGGCGGGCGGCTTAAGTCAGGCGTTCGCTTGGCTGAGGCCCAGAACGAGCAATTGCTGTTGGCTTACCAGCAGGCGATTCAAGGCGCTTTTCGCGATGTATCAAGCGCGCTGGTTGCGTATCGCAAGAATCGTGAGTTCCGGATCCAGCAGCAGAATCTGGTGGACTCCGCTCGCGACGCGGCACGACTTTCTGAAATTCGCTTTAAGGCTGGAAGTACTGACTATCTTGAGGTTCTGACAAATGAAACAAACTCTTTTTCGGCCGAGTTGGCGTTGGCGCAAGCACAGGGAAACGAGTTGAACGCGCTCGTGCAACTCTATCAAGCTCTTGGCGGAGGCTGGGAGTAGAAGATAGGCGCGCGGATTCACGGTCGCGGCTTTGGGCAAAACAACCAGCCACAAGCGCAGGAATTGGGCGACTTCTTGGAGGACTACGACAATTCCCTCCAAGGTTCCGATGTGGTGAGTCACGTTAGATCGAGCACGAGCCAGCCAGTCGTTGCCTTGTCCGTGGTATCTCGCGGGAAGAGGCTGATGGCTTGAGTTTCATTCTTCGTTGTCATGGCCGTGAGTTCAAATCGCAAACGCCAGGTCACCGAGGGGAAGCGCGCCCGCCGAATCTGAAATTCGCGTAAGGGTGTTGGAAGAAAAGTGCGTTCCTCGAAGGAATCCACGCGTGACACATTGGCGGTCCAGTCGCGATTGTTCCACCAGCTCCAGTCGGAGTATCCGCTCGCCTGAAGTTTACGTTCGCCTAACTTAGCCGAGGCATGCAAGTTGTAGACCTCCCCTTCCGAAGGGCACAGATAGAGATCGACGATCCCCGAGGGCGATGTCTTGTATTGCACGGCGATATAAACGAAGTCGGTAGATTGTTGAAAATATAAGAGAGCCACGCCGGCAGCGTCGATCCTCTTCGCGTTCTGCCATTCGTCAGGAGAGAGTACACCATCAATCATAACGGCAGATTGTGTGTGAGGCACCGGGGCCCGCAAATCCTGGACCTCGGCTTCGGAAAAGATGTGTACGAGCGCTAAAGTGCCCGCCAGAATTGTCGGTAATTTCATGTCGACCGATCCTACTGAGACCTATTTCCATCAAATCCCCGCTGCGACCAGGTTCGTCGCCAACTCAGCGCTTGTAAACAGCGCACGTTGTCGTGCCGACCGGCACGTCGGCATCAAAATTCGACTGGATTCTCTCGAGGTTCTTGGGATCGAAAAATTCCTCGGGCGGGATCAGGCCTTCGCAGGCCAAGACGAACCGCTTGGTGTCCACCGGATTGTCACGGAGAGCCATGCGCAGTCGCAGGAACTCGCCGGGCAGCGGCTCGAACCTGGCTCGCGCTATGTTTTCGCGGTAATCAGCGAGGGTCGCTTCATTTCTTCGACGCTCATAGGTCACCAGAGCCTCATCCAAGGGATACTGGCCCGTAAGACCTTGGTTAACCGCGGCCGCTAGAAAATCTGCGTCGCGAAGGGCGTCACAAATTCCGAGAGCCCCGAACGGGTCCTTATGGCAGCCGGCATCGCCTACGAGGGCCCAGCCTGGTCCGTACGGACGACGCATAAAATTGGGCAGATCGGCGGTGCCGTAGAATCGTTCTTCGCGACGTCCACTCCGCACCCGCTCAGCGAAGCCGGGCACCAAATCCAAAGCGCGCATGAAATGCCCTTCGATGTCGACTCTCGCGGAATAGAATTCGTCGATCGGCCAAGCCACGAAGATCGCAAACAGATTATCGTTGGTTAGGAAACTGAAGATAGCCCGTCGAGGTCGAACGTACAGTTCAAATCCTTCCGTCGGGATGCCGCTCCAGTAGGAGAAATACCAGCAAGTGAGGGAGGGAACCTCCTCGTAAGAGGGAGCGCCGACCGCGCGAGCGAAAGCGGAATTCTTGCCGTCTGCGCCTATGACGATATGTGCCTCATCTGTGCTGCTGGTGTGGCTACGATGATCACGGCCGCGAATGCCCTTGACCCGATCACCGTGCCAGACGCAGTTCTCCACTAAGAAACTCGGCCGTAACTCAGCACCTGACTCGACCGCAGCTTCCACGAGCACCTGATCCAGTTGGTGCCGTCGCGGTCCATATCCCCAGGCTACGTTTCCCAGTCGAACGTCTTTTGCAATCAGCGGGAAATCACCGAAATCGGTGTGATGGACGGTGATTGCCGGGCAGTTGGTGCGAACGATTTTATCCAAAAGCCCCCAATCGGCCAGCCGCTTCGGGCCATGCCTGCGAATAAAGTGCCCTTGGGGAATGTTACTGGGCATAACGCTTCGCTCGACAAGCAGGACGCGATGGCCTTGTCGGGCCAGCAGCATCGCCGTGGCTGCGCCCGCGCACCGCGCTCCAATCACAATAACATCGTACATGTAACCTCCCGAATAACTACCGCCGCATACTTCTGCAGCGTGATTAAGGTGATGATGGATGGGAAGACTGTTTGCTCCCTACAATGACCGCTATTCGCCTAATCTGATAAGCGAATCATTGCCTGGTCCATCCGCAGGACTTCAACCTCCTGCGCCCGTTCGCGTGGAGAATCTAGCGATGAAACGTCCATCATGCAGTGCTCCTTGACATGGTTTTTGGTTGTTTGATTGGTCGTTGACGGAACATCAATTGGGAATTCATTCTGCGCTTGCCACCACGATCTTTTCGGCCAGTTCCACCGGGCGGGTGAACATGACTTCGTGGCTGCCGTCCATTTCAAGCACTTTGCACGCTCCAAGGCGGGACGACATTTTCGGATGAAAGTAGCCGGGAGGCATCGCGTTGTCATGTCGGCAATAGATGAAGCTTTTCGGGACATCGAGCGAGTAAAAGCGCGTGAGATCTAGGCTGTCCAAGTTGACCTGCGCGGGCTCAGGGGACAGTTGTTCCCAGGCCCACCGCGCAAGAGGCTCCGGTGCGTCCTGGATGAAGTTGTGACGCCAGGTTTCCCACGGAGGAGGAGGGAGAATATGGCCTGTGTTTTCATCGCTCGCGACCGCCGGCGCATGGCCGTTCTTTGAAGTCAGAGAGTCCAAGAAAACGCTTGGAAGGACATCGAATACGCGCTGGTTGTGCTCGAGGATTAGGGCATCCAGAAAGACCAAGCTTGCGATTCGATCGGGAACCTGCTCTGCTACTTTTTGAACAACCGTTCCCCCGAAACTATGACCGACCAGCACCACGCTCTTTAGACTGCAGTGGCGCACGCAAGCGATCACGGTATCGACGCAATCCTGATGTGTAATTCCGGCGCGCATCGCTCCGTGCCCGTGACCTGCAAGCGTAGGTGTGTGCGCGATGTGGCCCCTGTGAGAAAGATGACGGACGACGTCTTGCCATGCCCACCCGCCATGCCATGTACCGTGAACCAACACGAAGGTTGTGCTCATGCTCGATTCCTTTCGGGTCCGTAGAAGGGAAATTTCACAACGGGCCGGTATCCCATCCTGTGTAAACGGGTAGACCTTCGTTGGTTGCGTGCAGGCTGGTCTGTTCGAGGCCTGTTGCTTTTGTGGCTTCTTCGAGGCTTGTGCGGATCACCAGTTCGGCGAGTCCTGATCTCCGATGCGCGCTTGATCCCACGAAAGCCAGTGGTGCGGCTCTCCCCGCCGCCCGCGCCACCAGAGACGCGTTGAAGGCCATCGCCACGGTCGGCCCTACGACGGACAGAGAAAGCCCAACCGTTTCGGCGAGGCCCAGCTTTCGTTCGAGTGCGAACTCCTTTACCAATGGTCGGCCCGGCCAAGTGTCACCACGGTTATCAATCGACACAGTTGTTTTCTCCCCTTTTTACTTCTTGCGTGACAGATCACCAGACGATGGAGTCATCGCTTATGGCAGAAGGGCTGGCGTGAATACCTGGCTTTCTTCCCCAAGCGGTCCACATCATGGGCGAGGGCATCAGATAGTCCTCCTCGTCAACGCGGCGGAGATCAGCCTCTAATTCCTCTTGACATATCAGGCCAGAAGCGATCATGGGCTCGCGCAGTTCTTCGCAACTCAACTTCAGTAAGTCGGTCCCTGCCGAACCCCCGTTCCAGACCGAGACGCTAGCTTCTGCGCCAACACTCAAGAACCCGTTCGCTTGCAGTTCGTAAGGTAGAAACCGGCCGTAGCGCAGATTCACTCCACGCGACGTCAGAACGTCCCGGAAAGCGCGCCCGATTCTCAAGCTTTCCTCGCTTCGGTTAATGTATGGGTCCGGCAGAAACGAGAGATCGTCAAATTCCTCGGCGACAACCCAGGCTCCCGGCTTTAGTGCGTTAATAATCTGTTGCCAGGCTTTTTCCCGGTCAGCGAGATGCATGAGCACCAGTCGTATGTGGGCGACGTCAAATTCCTGTTTCGGAAGTCCTTCGCAACAAATGTCGTGCCGGCGCACTCCCAGATTCGGGTACGAAAGGGCTTTAAGAAAGCGGGTATCAATATCTGTTGCGAGCACGCGCCCGGTAACGCCGACTCGCAAACAGAGCCAGGAAGCGATCGATCCTCCGCCTCCGCCGACCTCCAGACAAGACCAGCCTCTATCGATGCCTCGCCGCTCGATGTGGCGGATTGTGTTTGCGTCGTAGAGTCTCGACAATTGGTGATACCGTGCCTCGGCATTCTTGCCGCCATTTTCGAAGATGTACCCTGCGGCCTCAACTGTTCGGATTCCATTTGCGTGCGATACTTTCACTTCCTTCCTCCTCGTTCACTTTCTGCGCCAAGGGGACAGCGAGCGGGATTTCTTGCGGCCATTTGGCCTCACCCGTCGACGGCCCCGGGGGACATAACGTAAATAGGCGAAATACCGTCTAATTGTCTTTGGGCCCTCCTTGGGATCTTTTTAAAGTCGTTTGAGGTTCCAATGTCACTGACGGAAAAAGAGATGTACCAGTTCGGTCCCTTCTCGTTGGACCCAGCCGAACGCGTCATTTCGCGCGATGGCACCCCATTCCCCCTGACCCCCAAGGTTTTTGACACACTAGTGTGCCTGGTGCGCCACCGCGGGCGGCTTCTCACGAAAGACGAGCTGCTGAAAGAGATTTGGCCCGATACCTTCGTCGAGGAAGTCAACCTCGCCGTGAACATCTCGACGCTGCGCAAAGCGTTCGGAGAAAGTCCACAAGACGGTCGCTACATCGCTACGGTACCCGGTCGAGGCTATCGTTTCGTTGCCCAGGTGCAGAAGATCCCGACTGCCAATGGAAATGAGCAGATTGCAATGACTGCCGGGGGCTCTACTTTGGGTTCCCGAGAGGACTTGAGACCGCTTGAACACGCGGTAGAACCGGTTAAACAAGAATCAAACGGGGCCGGCCACTTCGGGTTCAGGCGAGACGCTGCCAAGAGCAATCGGATCTTGAATCTGGCAGTCTCAGTTGGAATTGCACTTTCGTTGGCTGCAGCCATCTGCATCTACCTACTGCTTGAACAAAGGAAAAAGAACGCTTTAACGGCGGTCCCTTCGCTCGCGGTTCTGCCTTTCACCGATCTGAGCGTTGCCAAGGATCAAGAGTATTTCTCCGATGGCCTAGCCGAGGAATTGATTGACTATCTCGCCAAGGTCCCTGGCATGCGGGTAGTGGCACGCGCGTCATCGTTTCAGTTCAAGGGCAAGAGCGAGGATCTCCGTACTGTCGCAAAAAAGCTTGGAGTAACGAATATCCTGGAAGGCAGCGTTCAGAGGGAAGGCGATCGCGTCCGCATCATGGCGGAATTGGTCAAGGCCGATGACGGGTTTCAGCTTTGGTCAGAGACTTATGACCGTCAGATCGTCGACATCTTTTCCGTGCAGGACGAAATTGCTCGTGCAGTGGCTGGCGCGCTCCAGGTCAAACTGCTAAATGCCAGAGGCCTGGCACCTTCTGCTAACGTCCGGAATACCAACTCCAAAGCTTATGAAGCCTACCTCCGTGCTGGATATTTTAACAGTCGCGGTCGAGGCAAGACTGACCTTGACAATGCGCTCGCTTATGTCGAGCAGGCTATCAAGTTGGATCCGAAGTACGCTCCAGCCTGGGAGCTACGCTCATACATATTGGACACCATGGCAGACGTTGGATTGGTAGAACCTGCTGTCGGATTCCGCGGTGCCCGGGAAGATGCGGAACGAGCGATTGCGCTCGATTCTAATCGAGCCGCTGGCTATCTGGCGTTGGCTTGGGTGCAGATGAATCGCGACTGGAATTGGGAAGGCGCAGAACTTTCCGTGAACAAGGCCGCCGAACTGGAGCCCGGGAGCGCTGCGGTGCTGCGCTTCCGTTCCTTTCTTTGTCACTCCCTCGGCCACCTGAACGAAGCCATTGAATTCCACCGACAAGCCTTAGCGTTAGATCCGTTGCTTGCCGGTTCTCATTCTTATATGGCTTTCCTGCTGTACTCCGCCGGCCGATACGACGAAGCTGAGGCAGAAGTGCAGGCAGCGTTGGAGCTAAATCCACAAAAGACCTACGATCATTTCACTCGCGGGGAGATCCTACTCGAGCGCCATCACCCGTTGGAAGCACTGACCGAAATGGAACAGGAGCCGGCCGAGATTTGGAGACTCACGGGCGAGGCGCTCGCTTACCACGCTCTCGGTCGTTCGAGTGATTCGAGCACCGCTCTGGCGCAGCTTATCACGGACCATCAGGCAAACATGGCGTATCAAATCGCTGAGGTCTACGCTTATCGCGGCGAGCCGGATAAGGCCTTCGAGTGGTTGGACCGTGCCTACGAACAGCGTGACGCTGGTTTGCGCAGTCTGAAGATCGATCCGCATCTGAAGGGCCTGCGTCACGACCCTCGCTACATCGAGCTTCTACGGAAAATGAAACTTCCGACGTAGCACCCCTAGCTCGACCCAGGTCGCGCCCACGCAAGCAGGCTTGCGGCGAGGGCCATTCTGAAGGATCGTGTGCCATTTCATCTCGACCGCTATGGCGGTCGGACGGGCGAAAGCCGACCGCACGATTGCACGCGAGGCGTGGTCGTCGACGCAAGAGTCAAGGAAAGCGAACTAGAGCATTCGCGCGAATGAGTGGAGCTGCACGCGCAAAGGCGTAGAAGTGGCATGTGTAATGAATCAGGGGTTCTCTTCGGAGTTGTTCATTATAATCTTCGTAGGCAGATTTTCGCTATGCAACCCGATCAAGCCAAATTTCTTCTGGATTTCTTACTGCCTCGCCTCAAATCCGAGCAGGCCACAACGAAGAAGATTCTTTTTGCCGTTCCGCCGGACAAGGGCGACTTCAAACCCCATCCGAAGTCCATGAGTGCGCTGAAACTGTCTTGTCATATCGCCGCCACGGAGATGTGGTTCCTGGATGCCGTTATTGACCACGTCTTCAAAGAAGACGATTTACCCATACCTTCAGAATTGAAGCCCGGCTCTGACATCGCCCATTGGTATGAGGAAAACTTCGCCGAGCGCCTGCCGCGTCTCGAAGCGTTGTCCGGCGAGCACCTTGCCACCCCAGTGGACTACATCGGCCTCTTGAATGACCCTGCCGTCGCCTACTTGAGTTTCGGGATCCGCCATTCTGTCCATCATCGCGGCCAGCTCTCCGCGTATCTCCGGCCGATGGGCGCAAAGGTTCCCGCCATCTACGTCGAAAGCGCTGACGAACCCTTCCCTCCGGCTGCCCGCTCTGCCGGATCTTAGCTTCAGCGTCCCCGGTCCCGAGATGAATCGACAATTCGCTCGCAAAAGCCCTCTGCGCGCCCAGCAGGTGCTTCCGCAGTCCACGTGGTGCATCTCGCTCGTCGGACGAGAAATCATTACGGTGTGATGGAGCGTAACCAAATACATGTATATACATCTATAAGAGGTGAGGATTTGCCTATGAGATCATTTTTGATTTTCTCTGCTCTCTCGCTGGTGGTGCTGCTTTTGCTCGCGGGATGTGGCCGAACGCGATCCAAAAGCGGAGCCGTCCAGATCCCTTCCGAACCGCGGCGCCCTGAACTTACCTACTATGAAACCGTGAACCGGATCGGACCGCCGCAAGACCCACAGCTTCTGTTTTTGCTCATGGCACAGTATTCGAATTCCAACGCACAAGCGGCGGGTGTAGAGTTCTTTTCGGCTCGCCTCCAGGAATTCGGCCCTCGGCTCACAGATGCGCAAAAGGCCCTTTACCTTAGCGCTATTGGTTTGCTCCGCGCGCAGAACGCATCCAACGTTTCTCTGATACATCGAATCGGCTACGTCAAGGACACGATATCGATGTTGGATCAGGCAAGGCAACTTTCAGGAG
>Ga0306924_10000544_pt1 | contig 31810 bp, 29 predicted proteins | sample sta12Can44000111_FD_203756 | JGI IMG/M metagenome (GOLD analysis project Ga0306924, IMG submission 203756) | Lab enrichment of tropical soil microbial communities from Luquillo Experimental Forest, Puerto Rico - statanox.12C.anox.44.000.111 (v2)... | ecosystem: Environmental > Terrestrial >... | reverse complement strand
AGCAGCGCGACACCGCTTGTCATCCGGTGTGTGAATTCAATAATTGTTTGCGCCTTGGCGCTCGTCCCCAGAACACTGCCGCCACAGGCAGGCCATCTATTTCCACAACCTGCCCCCGAGCCCGTGGCCCGCACAAACGCACCCCAAAGCACCACAGCCACGTTGAAACAGAGTGTCGCCCAAGCGAAACGAGCCACACTAGACACCTTTTCACCCCTTTGTTGCTGACGTTGCAGGAGTTGGCGTCAGCAGCTTCTCGATGGCCCGCTCCATCGTTCGATTCATCTCAGAGACGACGGCGGGTACGTCGCGCTGGCGGACTGTTCCTACCTCGTCGACGGTGTTCGTCCACACTGGGGCACCAGTGATGAGATTCGTCATTTGAGCCGTGATTGCAACCTCGACTTTGACCCCGCCCTCATAGTCAATTTCCTCAAGTTTCTCAATGCGACCACTGAGGACGTAATCGATGTCAGATCGTCCATCGTACAATCTGACCTGTGTAAAGTTTCCGCTCGCGCGCAAGCGGTCAGTCACGGCATTGGTCACGACCTCTCGCGGGTCGACCGCCCATCGGTGGTAATTATAGAAACCGATTTGTTCCGGGGAGGTTTTGTAGACAATGGCGCCTTGATGCAGGTAAGCTGGCGATCGGAATTCGCGTACGGCCAAGGATGCGCGGACACCCTCTTGCGCCGGTGGATCCGGCGGCGGCGGTACGTGAAGAGTGTAATAATTCGGGTATTTCACCGCTCCCCCGCACCCTGCCAAAGCGATCAGAGCTGCCAGCACAAAAGAAGTTGCGATTAGTTTTTTCTTCATATATCCCCTCACTTTTCTTGTGGGACTGCGCGTTCTTTAGGCTGCTTGATCCGGATCAAGCTCCAGGGACGCTGCTTCAGTGAATCGGTCAGCTGATCCAGGTTGTCGGTTGCGACGCGCAGGTTTTCCACCGTATCGTCGATTTTGTAGTCATTCGCGCGCACCATCACCTGCATGTCCCCGAGCAATTGTTTGGCTTGCTGCAGGGTGTTCTGCAAATCGACCAAGTCTTTGCGAACTGGCTCACGGATATCGCTAATTGTCCCATTCACGTTCTGAACGGTGTCATCGGCGTGCTGGCTGAGCAAGATTAGCTGATCGGAAATACGATCGATCTTCGGCCGTTCACTCGCCAACATTCCATTAACGTTGTCCAGTACCGCCTGAATTTTTTGCTGGCTTGGTTTGCCGGTCACAGTGTTCAGATTCGCAAGAAGACTGCGCGCGTCGCCAGTGATGCCTTCCAATTCTCCACGTGCTTGGGTGATCAGACCGTTTGCATTGTCCGCAACAACGGCCAACTTGCCGGCGATCTCATCCAGGCTGGAGGCTTCTTGCGATTGAATAGCCGATCCGGGAGAAAGGCGTTTGGCATCATTGCCGCCGGTAGTAATGGATAGCGAAGCAGCACTCATGACGCTGGTCAGACCTAACTTGGCCACGGACTTCTCATTCAACGGGGTGCCTTGTTTCACGTTTAGCAGAATCTCGATCTTCGTAGGGTCCGACGTCCATGGCCGAACGGATGTTACCTTGCCTACGTTGATCCCACCAAAGAGCACAGACGCACCCGGCTCAAGTCCGCCGGCATATCGCAAGTATGTTCGATAGGGAACGGTATGGCCACCGAACTGCGCATTCATGAGGTAGATGACCGTGAACGCCAGAATCGCGAAACATCCCAGGACGAATGCCCCGACTTTTGCTTCGGTTGTCACTGATGTGTCTCCTGAGTGTGCAAGTACTTTTCGAAGTGAGCGGCGACGGCGGTCGCATCCACCAGGTCCTCGGGAATACGATCGAGGAAGTGCCTGATCCGCGGATCCCGACTCGCCCTAATCTCGTCCTTAGTTCCAACCGAGCTGAAGATTCCCTTGTGCAGCATCGCAATACGGTCTGCGATCCGGAAGGCGCTCGGCATTTCATGGGTGACGACAATTACTGTCATATGAAAGGTCTCCTTCAGGAGCAGGATGAGTTCATCCAACTCCGCCGCAACAATCGGGTCAAGCCCGGCGGAAGGCTCATCGAGCACCAGAATTTCGGGATCAAGTGCGAGAGCGCGAGCGACGGCGCCGCGTTTTTTCATGCCGCCGGACAGGGACTGTGGAAGTAACTTGCGGAAGTCTGCCAGACCGACCACTGCCAACTTCATCCACACCATCAGATCGATGATAGACGGCGCGAGCCTGGTGTGTTCCCGCAGCGGCAGGGCGACATTGTCCTCGACCGAGAGTGAGTTAAACAAAGCAGCACTTTGAAATGCCACGCCAATGGAATGCCGAACCTTCTTTAGCTCGGCGGGGGAGCAACGGGTAATATCAACCCCCTTGACGATCACATTGCCGGATTTCGGCTGCTCGAGCCCAATGATCTGACGCAAGAGCGTGCTCTTTCCGGAGCCGCTCCCACCCAGCAGGACCATCGTCTCGCCTGGTTCGACGTCGAGATTCAGTCCGTCCAACACTCGGCGCCCATCGTATTCAACCACCAGGTCGCGAACAGAAATAATTGCCATCAGGGTCTCATTGTGAAGTAGAAGATCGCGGTGAAGATTGCGTCGGCAACGATGACGAGGAAAGTGGACTTCACGACCGCGCTGGTGGTCGACCGGCCAACGGAATCCGGTCCTCCACGGACCCGAAACCCTTCGAGGCAGCCGACGTGAGCGATGATGGTGGCAAAAGCCACGCTCTTGATCAGACCTGTGATCACGTCGCGCAGAGCAATGGATTCCAGTACGTACCGGAAGTACAAGAACGGCGCGAGCCGCGTGCTGAAGAACATGAACAATCCACCGGCGACGATGCCGAAAGAATTGGAGACGACCGTCAGACACGGAATGCTGACCAGCGCGGCCAGATACTTTGGCGCAAGCACGAATTCGATCGGTTCCAGGGCCATGACTCGCAGCGAATCAAGTTCCTCGGTAACCTTCATGGTCCCGATCTCGGCTGCGAACGCCGAACCCGACCTTCCGCTGACCGCAATCGCTGTCAGCAACGGACCGAGCTCGCGTGTGAAACCGACCGAAACCAGATCGATGACATAATGCAGGGCGCCGAAACGTCGCAACTCGGAGGCTCCTTGCAGGGCAAGAATGAATCCCGTGCAAATGGCCATCAGGGATACCATCGGCAGGGCGTCATACCCGATCTGAAGCATCTGCTGCACCGTTGTCTTCCAGCGGTAGCGGTTCCCGACTAGTGGCAACGCACTCTTCATGGCGCGTAGCGTCGACCACAACTGAATGTTCAAGCTCCCGACATAATCGAGTTCGTTGAGGGTCCTTCTGCCAACGTCTTCGAGAACATTTGCCATTAGGACGCCTTCGACGCCGATGAAGCGCTTCCACACCCGTTCTTTGCGAACAGAGTGGACATGCCGATAACCTGAAATAAATGAAGAAGACGATCTTGCAGGCCCTGCACGCACAACGTGGTCTGCCGCATGCGTGCTATTTTGAGTCCTTCGATCAGGGTCGCAATACCAGAGCTGTCAAGGTAAGAGACTTCACTGAAATCAACGATGACAGCTTGCGGCGAGTGCGCTTGTAATATGGACAGGAGGCGATCCCGAAAAGCCGGCGAAGAATCGATGTTGAGGCGGCCACGCAAACACAGTGTGCTGCCTTCGTCACCGGGGAGCACAGTGATCTCGAGACTGTCAGTCGGGGGGATTGTGCCACGCGTCATCTTAACTGTTCGCCTCTGCATTGTTCGTAAGTGCGCAGGCGCACTGAATTGGTAAACCACGGAACTCTGGGATATGCGGTGGTTCGGCTTTATGATTTTCTAATTTGCTGTTCCGGGCTTCGATGGCTTTGATGGACTTGTCAAACGCTCGTTGCAGGACGTGCCTGCCGATGGTCCTTAATACCAAGCCGAGTGCCCGTCCCTTGCAGTTCCTACCCTTGCGTACCAACACCACTTCAATATCGGTCGTCCCGCTAAGGCGACGCGTGAAGGTGTAGGTGTAGCTGGACCCGTAGTCCCACACGTTGGAATCGATCGTCGTGAGGACAACGCAGTTGGGATCGGACCAGTCGTAGTACAGACGTTCCCAGGTGCCCTCCGAGCCTTCGGTGACGTCAGCCTCAGACCGGCCGAGGTAATGCACCTTGAGGTACTCGTCGGCGCTATTGCCAAAGAGCTTGGAGCGGCCAGGTCCGAAGTCGGTGAGCCCGGCGACGAACTGCCCGGGTGTCAAGGTCGTCGTCCGGCGGAAATGGATTTCTGGGGTCTCGTTGATGATGCACATTGTCGTTCTTCTTCCTGTCGAGCACCGACACAAGAGACCATGCAATAGGCTCTCCATCTGGAAGTGACTGAAAAGAATGAAAATGAACCCCGGAATCGAGGCGCTGCACTCAGCAAAATGACGAACGATGAGCAAGAGCCAGTTTGGATGCGGAGCCATTCTTTGCCCTTACAAACGGCATCCTCAAGATTCGCAGAAAGGCTGGAGCCCGGGCCTTTTGACCCGGGCCGGAATGGTAGGAAGTGCGGGGTGGGAAAGTGGAGGTTTGGCGATCGAGCGTCGCGCGCACCCACTGTAACCTGCGGTTCGTGACGGGACGGTTCGTGAGGGGACAGTCTCGGGGTGGGCTGCTGGTTGGGCTGAGGCGTAACTCGGGGTTAGCAACAGCAGTGCGCCAGCAATAATCAGCGGCGCGGTTGTAGGCCGCCGAGAGTCCGACATGTTCCGCTTGCGATTTTGCCTAACGATCTGCATGAATTCGAGCGAATACGGCATCTCTCTACCGCAATCGAGACAGCACACATATGCAAGGCCGACCTGGTTCTGGCGCGGCCACGTCGTGTGGGAATGCACACACTCGAACAAGTAAGCCCAAATCCATCTCAGCACGCTCATATTTCCTCTATGCCAGCGCGATCTGTCCGAGCATGCCGGCGATTGCATAAGCTCCTAGCTGGAGGGAGGCTAGCTGCAGGTATGCTTTTCGCAGCTGTTTGTGGTACTCCTTCTCGCTAATCCGCGCCATTGCCGCGGCTCCGTTAATGCTGAAGCCGAGCACGTGATGTAGAACAAAGGCAATACGCGCGCACGAATCGAGAAGCAGGATCGGATTACCCTTCGTCTTTTCTTTCAAAGAGAGAGTCAGAGTTGATGTGGCAGGGCTGGAGCCGCTATACAGCAAAGCCTCAAAAGCCAAGGACTCGCGGTCCGATGCCGCCGAGGCATCGAGTCGCAGCTGAGCCAACGAAATTTCGATTGTGCGCCGGAGCAGATCGCCGCGCGAAGCAAGATCCCCCATTGACGCGTCAACCGCTGCCATCACAACCGAAAGGGCCAGATCCGGGTCAAGCGTCAGCAAGTACGCGGAATAAGTAAGTTGATCGAGTTCGACATCGATGCTGTTGTTTAGGGGCTGAATGAGTTGTGGAGTCATGGTGCTTGCTCCTGCAATCCATACAAAATCAACTGAAAGGCGGATTGCCGTTTTCCTTTCGCTTGAACACCCGACACAAGGGAACAAAGCAACCCACTCTCCATCGGCAAACCGCTGAAAGCAAAGAATGTGAGCACCAAAATCACGCCGCATGCTCAGCAAAGTGACGAACCGTGAGCAGGAAGTCGGTGTGACGCCTATCGAGAGGGGGATCGATCCTAAAGCACTTGTTGATGTCACTCATTCACTGTCACAGGTGACAACCCCAAAAAAGGCCGGAGCCCGGGCGTGGCGACCCGGGCCGGAACGGTAGGGTCAATGGTGGGAAAGTGAGGTGGGATTTGGGGCAGAACTGTGAAATACGTTCGATTCACGCTCCGACGTTATGTTTCATCGGTTTGAGAGTGTCACTGCATGTGACCACCCCGTTTGGTGAATCTGCCCAGGATGAACTCCTGAGCAAGGCTGGCGCCGATCCGTTCTGCGGTGCCGATTGCGAAATTCCCAAAGACAAGGCCAACGCCGCGATTTGCTCGGGGAAAATAAAGATTCGAGAGGCCGGCTGATGCCAGGTTACCGCCGAGGCTGGAGTAATTTGGCATCGATTTCCCGCTGTCACTCCGGGTGACAAAAGGGCTAAACATTGCGTGCCGGATTCGAGAGCTGGTTGTGCCAGTTCCCTGATAGAAATAACGGGGATCTTGATGGAGCAATGACGGCAGGATGGCGCCACCGATCATAATGTCAGAGAAACCATCAGCCGCAGTTGCGCCAAGGCGCTTTCCGTAGGCGCCCCACCCTTGACCGTATTTTGGACTGTCTGCCGCCTGTCGGATACCCGCCATGCCAAAGACCCCGGCAGCAGTAACCGGATCTGTAGACACCTTTAAGGCAAGCTGAAATTTCATTTTCGCGGTGAGGGGTGCAGGGTTCTTCTCATACGAGACGTAAAAGTTGGGAATGAAACCCAATACCCGTTGATGTTCCTCGGCCTTGAGTTGCTCACTCGCAATCTGCAACGGGTCGTAGGTGACATTGACTTGTGTGACCTCGGTTCGAATCCGTAGTTGAATTCCAGTCACGATTTTGAACTGACCTGGTTCGAGCGTTGTGCGGGAAGAATTCCAATCCGCAAAACCCTCGGCAGCAATAGTGATGTCGTACGGTGTTCTCGGTTGCACGTCGCGGAACTCGAAGGATCCACTTTCTGGCGTCGTTACGGTGCGGCGCTCGCCGCTGTCAAAGCTCTTAAGCTCAACCGTGGCATTGGGTACAGGATCACCATTTACGTCAATTACTGTGCCGATGATAATTCCCAACTTCAGCTCTGGTTTGACACTCTGTCCAAACAAGCACATGGGGATTGCGAAGGTCATCGCGCCTGCGATTGCTAAACGAATTCGAGCTAGGCTCAGCATGCGTTTGGTCCATTTCAAAGGTGAGTGCATGGGAGCAGGTTCGCTCCCATGTGCTCTGTGTTTCGTCCTGTCACCGGTAGGAACCAGGTGTGGTTCTCCTTTTTTTGATCACCGACGCAACAGAACAGTGCAACCAGCTCGCCATCCGGAAGTTACTGGAACCAAAGAAAGTGAGCACCGGAACGAATCCGCATGCTTCAGCAAAATGACGAACGATGGGCAAAGGAAGCGCATGTAACGCCATTGAGAGGAAAGTCTCGCGCAAACCACAGTGATGGTGATGAAACGGTTTCCAAAATTCGGACTGCCGCAGGTCTTACAGAAGATCAAGCTTTTACTGCGCCCTACCAGACTCAGGCTTACCCCCTTTGAGATTGGTGGCCGGTCTTTGGTTTTCTATAGGCACCTCATGGGATTGGCCCAATATATCGTTGTACCGAATTGTGTTCTTGCCCACGAGTATCAGCAACTCGCGGCCGGCGGCATATTTCACAGTCTCCTCGTGCAGTGGAGGCGTATACAGCACCACATAAATCGTGTCGCCGACTTTTACGGACACGTCATAGTTGGTGGCCTCTGAAGCCCCAACCTTCTCGGCAGTCTGATGAATCTTGACCTCGGTGATAGTGCCCACTTGCCACTTCGATGCGGACTGGGAAAAAGCTGGCAAGGCTGCGAAACAAATACAAAAGATACCCACTAACTTCAGCATGGACGGCTCCTCTGTTTGCTCTGGCCGAGCTCTCATTCTTCTCAAAGATTTAAATCATTTGCTGGCGTATGCTATTCGCGCTAATTCCCGCCGTGGCGAAGGCGTGGTCAGAGTCCGAAGAAAGTAGCCATTCCCGGGCTTCGTCATGATGGTCTTCTTGCGCCAAGTCCTGCACCGCGCGGAGAATTACGGCCTGATACAGACGGGCATACCGATGATGCGCAATCAGCGGTGCGGTTTGGCGTTTGTTCGGAAGTGACATCACCGCATTCTCCCCATGGCAATCGCCGCCGGTGCCTCACAGCCAGGACAAAACTGTGCCTTTGAGCCCCGCAAGCGAAGCAGCAAGACTCCGCAGCCTTCGCAGAATTTAAGTTCGCGGGCGTCAAACACTTCAGAAGAGTGCAGGGATTCTTCGTAACGATGGATGGGATTCCAGTTCGACCCTTGGCTCATTGGCTCACCGCCATTCTTTGGTATGCGAAGTTCATCGAGATCCTTATTTCTTGACTCCTGACGCACGATAGCAATGCAACCGACCCGCCATTCGGAAACCGTTGACAACAAAGAAAGTGAGCACTCAGAATCGCGCCGCGCGCTCAGCGAAATGACGAAGCATGAGCAAGAGTCCACTCTCCGACAGTTGCCAATGGAAATGATTCATGCCACCCACTCGCACTAAGCGGCTCGACCACCGGGAAGTATTTCCAAGCTGGATGTCGTGGCCCAGAACGATCCCACGGGGGTGGAAATCAATTCCTGAACCAAATAATGACCTGTTGCTGAATCCTGAGTGATCGGCTCCCAGCGTCGCCGACGTTGAGGAGGTTTCGGATTCCTCCAAACAATCTCTAGTACTGCTATTCGCCCCATTGTCGTTCTCCTTCTCCTCAAGACCTACGCAAAGAGAAGAACGCAACTGGCTCGCCATCCGGAAATCGCTGAGAGGAAAGGAAAGTGAGGCCCAGAATCAAGCCGCATGCTCAGCAAAATGACGAACGGTGAGCGAGAGGAGGGTGGTGATCTTATTTAGGGGTGGGTCGCTTTTCTCCGTACTTGTCGATGCCCAGCCGCCGGATCTTCGATTCCAAGGTCTGGCGCGGAATCCCGAGTTTCGCTGCTGCTCCCGAGGGTCCGGAAATCCGCCCATGGGTTTCTGCGAGAGCCGCTTTGATCATTTCTACTTCACGATCCCCCAATGCCGAAAGACCCTCGGGCGGCGATGACTCTTCCGATTCGCCATCGAGCCAGCTCTCATCAACGACGAAGGTGTCGGTTTCACTGAGGATCACCGCACGCTCCACGACGTTCTGCAGCTCGCGAATATTTCCCGGCCAATTGTAGGCTTGTAGCTGCTCCAGCGTCTCCTTCCTGATATGGCGGATGCTCTTGCCGGCGTCTTTAGCAAAGCGCCCGACGAAGTACTCCACGAGTAATGGAATGTCATCCACTCGCTCGCGTAGCGAAGGAATCGCGATTGGAAACACGTTCAATCTGAAAAAGAGGTCCTGGCGGAAGGTTCCGGCTGCCACGGCAGCGGGGAGATCGCGATTCGTTGCTGCGATCACCCGAACATCCACTGAGATCGGATTGTTACTCCCGACTCGCTCAAATTCCTTCTCCTGTAACACCCGGAGGAGCGCGATCTGTGTCTCCATTGGGAGTTCGCCGATTTCGTCCAGGAACAGCGTGCCGCCATTCGCAGCTTCAAACCTCCCCACACGGCGTTGCAGTGCGCCGGTGAAGGCTCCCTTTTCGTGCCCGAAAAGCTCGGAAGCGATTAGCGATTGCGGAATCGCAGCACAATTGACCTTTACGAAGGCTCGGCTTGCACGTTTCGATCTCCTGTGCAAGGCACGCGCTATCAGCTCTTTTCCGGTTCCGGTTTCGCCCAGAATGAGGACCGTCGCGTCAGAAGGTGCGACCTTCTCCACCTTCTTAAGCAGCTGGCTGATCGGTTTCGAGGAACCGACGATTTCCTCAAACATCGAAGAGCGATCGATTTCCTCCCTCAGAACGAGGTTCTCGTTGCGGAGCCGGTCTTCCGTCCTCTTTTGGTCCTCGATGTCGGTTCCGGTAACGTACCAGCGGATAACGGTGCCGGACTGGTCTTTCAACGCGTCATATTGAACCAGCTGCCAGCGATACTGCCCGTTCTTGAACAAAAGGCGCATTTCCGAATCGAACGGAATTCCCTTCGAAAGTCCTGCGTTACGCTCGTCGACGACGCGATCCACATCATCAGGATGGCAAATCCGTGCTACGTATCCAGTACCTTTCATCTCGTCCATTGTGAGTCCGGAATCATCCAGCGCAACTCGATTTGCGTAGAGCAGCGTGCCATCCGGTGCCAGGACTACGATGGGCTGGCGGATAGTATCGGTGATCGTGCGAAGGTCTTCTTCACTTTGGCGTAACTTCTCCTCGGCGTGCTTGCGGTCGTCTATGTCGGTTGCCGTACAGTACCAGCGGATGATCTGGCCAGATTCGTCTTTTAGCGGATTGTACTGAAAGAGCTGCCAGCGATACTGCCCGGTCTTGAACAACAAGCGCGCTTCCATCTCGAACGCGATACCCCGCGAGAACCCTTCTTGACGCTCGGCCTGGATACGTTCCCTGTCGTCAGGATGAGCGGCGAACCGCCACACCTGATTCCAAGTCGGCTCGCCCGGAACAGACGCAGGCTTGGTCATCCCCGCGCGCGTGAACAAGTTCTCATCGCTGAAGTCGCGAAGGGCGAACCCGGTATTTTCCAAAGACACCCTGTTTGCGTACAGGGTGGTCCCATCCGGCGCGAGGACCACAACGAATTGGCGAATAGCGTCAGTGATTGTGCGAAGTTCTTCTTCACTTTGCCTTAACTTCTCCTCGGCACGCTTGCGATCGTCGATGTCGGTTGCAGTAGAGTACCAACGGATGATCTGGCCAGATTCGTCTTTTAGCGGGTTGTACTGCATGAGCTGCCAGCGATACTGCCCGCTCCTGAACAAAGCACGAAACTCCAGATCGAATGGAACCCCACGCAAAAGTCTCTCTCTACGCTCGTCTCGGAGGCGTTTTAGGTCGTCGGGATGCACCACTCGAGCCCAAAAACCTTGCTCATCCAGTTGGTCCCTGGTGTATCCCGTGAGATCAAGAGCCACTTGGTTTACATAGAGTGTCGTACCATCCGGCGCCAGTACCACGATGGGTTGGCGGATGGTATCGGTGATCGTGCGAAGGTCTTCCTCACTTTGCTGTAGCTTCTCCTCGGCGTGCTTGCGATCATCGATGTCTGTAAGAAGGAGATACCATGCGGTTATTCTGTGTTCCGAATCTTGCACCGGGAGACCGCGTACTTGGAACCATCGGTACACCCCATCCGCACGCCGGCAGCGGTGCTCCACTTCATAGAGCCGACCCTGTTCGATCGATTTGATGCGAGCCTCGATTACGCGCGGAAGATCATCAGGATGAACGGCATCAGTTAGGGCCCAGTGCTTCAACTCCTCATTTGTTTTACCGAAATACTCTAGTGTCTGGCCGTTGAGAAACTCGACCTCACCCTTTGCACCCATTGTCGCAACCAGCCCGGGGATGTTATCGACGATCTGCCGCCAGGATAATTCCCTCGCTTGCAGGTCCTCCTCCACGCGCTTGCGATCCTCGATGTCGATATTGGTTCCGTACCATTTGAGGATATTGCCTGATTCATCTTTCAGTGGATTGGCGCGAATGAGGAACCATCGATAGGAATTGTCGAAACGGCGCGTCCGCGCCTCAGTGTCGACCGGGATGCCCGAGGCCAGGGACAATTGCCACTCCTCGACAAGTCTCTTGCGGTCGTCCGGATGAATCGCTTCCGTCCAGCCCCAGCCCTGCGCTTGTTCCGCTGTCATACCCGCGTAATCGAGCCACACCTGATTGATGAAGTCACAGTAGCCATCCGGGCGAGTAGTCCATGCCGCCGTGGGGATCGTATTGATGATGGCGGCAAGATTGCGCTCGCTCTTTTGCAGCGCCTCCTCCACACGCTTGCGTTCAGTGATCTCGCGATAGATTACGTACTCGGAAATCTGGCTTCCCGAAATCGATACAGGCCCGCTGATTATGGAGACGTGAACGGGTGTGCCATCCTTGTGCTTCCGCACCGTTTCAACGTTCAGGCTCTCTCCTTGAAGACCCCGGCGCGTGTATTCGTCCGCCTCAGCCGAAAGTTCTTCAGGAACGACGAGTTCGTTAATGAGACGCCCGCAGGCTTCCTCTTGGGGAAAGCCGAAAATCCTGGTGAACTCCGGATTGACCTTCAGGATTCGATCATGTGTGTCGAGCAGAACGACCGCCTCTGGCACTTTGGAAAAAAGTCCGCCAAGCAGGGCTTCTTGGCGAATCGCTTCGGGAATGGTGCGAGGGTCTATCCGTTCTGGCGGGAGCTTCTCAAGCGCGCTCATAAGGCCAATCCAGCGAGCCGGCATAGGTTGGGGGAACGCATACAGGGCAAACTGATTAGGCCATGACTGTGGGTTCCAAACAATTAGACAATGGTACGGATAGTACTTTGGTATAAGGCTGGGGCGAGCCGGGAGCGTACTACTTTTGACGAAGCGGGACCGCACGATTCCATCAAGGACGAGCGCGGCCCGGGTAGAGGTTCCGAAACGCGGTGGTGTCAGCCGGCATCCGAAGAACCGGGCTGCTCCCCATCGGCACGCTCGCGAATCATCCATTCGTGGACATAGGCAGGGCAATGGACGAGTTGAACGCCCGCATCTTCGCAGTTGATCAGGAACCGGACCACCCCGAGGTCCACTAGTGTAACTTCGCTTAAGTCCAAGATCTTGCTTGCGCAGCCGTCATCCATTTCCGATAGAATGCTGGCGATTTGGTCCGACTGAATCCGCCCGCTCAGCTGCAACTTGATCACGCATCCATCGCTATCTTTTTCAATCCTCAACATTTTGCTCATTCCTGCGGCGTGACGGTTAGTCACGCGTAATCTCTGGGAACTACATTTGTCGTTGCAGTGACTCCAGTTCGATCCGACAGATATCGCTGAAGGCCCTCAATGGATCGTTCCCCGTCCCGGCCTGGGCTTCAATCTGTTCGGCTGTAAGGTTGGCTTTTGGATACGTGCTGACAATAGCTCTTATGACCTGTTCGGCTTCTTGCAGAACGGGCTCGGACGAACTGAGCCGAATGCGGCTCGCCAGCGCATAGACTGGCAACATTTTTTGAGGATCACTGGAGTTGTGTTGCATGGCGTCCACTAGCAAGCGCGCGCTTTCGCCAATGAAGTCGGAATACAGCGCCTCCCGTCGCGCAATCTGCTTTCCCAACAAATCTCGGCGGTCCTGATGTCTCGCCGTGATCCACGTACCGACAGCCGAGCCTAATGCACCCACCAGCGAACCACCAATAGCCGCTACGGCAGTGATCACCACCGAGTTCATAGGAGTCCCGAACGCATCCGGTAGACCTTCACTCCTTGACCGCCTTAGCAGTCACTACATCACCCGTTCCATTGACGACGCCGTGCTTCCGGAGGATGCTGTAAGTGATGTCTTCTAGCTGTGCCATAACCCCAACTCGAGGGTGCTCGCGCCGTTCAACGAAATTCGCCTGGCTCTTCATTCCCTCACCTCACTGTTTGCTTTCTGGGCAGCACCGAAGCCATCAACCGCCGCCGGCGTGTGCCAGACGCGATTCCCACGTTTGAGTTTGCAATTCCAGCGCCGTTCGTAAACTACTGGCGCGCAAGGGTTGACATGTCGACCCCAGGGACCCGTCTTCAGCAAAATGCTGAGCTTTCAGCAGACGGGATCGGTTGCGCATCATCGTTCTCCCTTTGCTTTCACAACATTGCGGGTGGCATGAGGCTTGCATTCCTCGGGTATAACGCAAGGCGGATTGATGAAGGATGGAGCTGCCGTGGTGAGGCGTTACGAGAAGGAAGCTAGGAGGTCACCATGTGGATGCGTTGCTGTGCAAGAGGTAGGCGATTACTTAGGAAAGCCAGGCTATCCGATCACATTTGCTGCGAGTGCGGCTGGGAGTGGTAACTGCGATGAAAAACGTAATTGAGTACTACGTATCCGAGCAATTCCGAAAGCGGAGCGGAAGATGGATTGCCCCCGAGCAGCGCGGGAAGATCATTTCGTTTCCCACTCCGCAAAAGAAGTCAGCAGAACATGAAGTCGCTGTGCAACAAAGGAGCTAGCTATGAGCGCGGTCGAATTTGGGCTGGCATCGCAAACAGCTTTTGTAGAAACACTGTCGCATAGTCCCTTTGAGGAGGGTTACAACGGAACGCAATCGTTGGAGTCCTCCGAGGACAACGGTTCCCTCGCTGACGAACCAAGGAGTGAGGCGGGCTTTGAACAAATCATCGGCCGATGCACGGCCATGCGTCGAGTTCTGCAGCAGGTGGAGGTGGTAGCGCCAACCGACTCTGGCGTCCTGATTCAGGGAGAAACGGGCACCGGAAAGGAATTGGTTGCCCAGGCCATCCATAATCGAAGTGCGCGGCGGGATCGACCGTTTATAAAGGTAAATTGCGCCGCTATACCTTCCGGCCTACTGGAAAGTGAATTGTTCGGACATGAAAAGGGCGCCTTCACCGGGGCGATTATGCGAAAGCCCGGCCGGTTCGAGTTGGCGGACAAAGGAACCTTGTTCCTGGACGAAGTCGGAGATATTCCCCTCGAGCTACAGGCAAAACTGCTGCGCGTTCTGCAAGAGCGTGAATTTGAACGGCTGGGCAGTACGCGGACGCAGCAAGTCGATGTACGCGTGGTCGCGGCGACACACCGCGACCTGAAGCAGATGGTGGAAGAGGGAGCCTTCCGCAGCGATCTGTACTACCGCCTCCACGTATTCCCGCTGACGGTTCCTGCCTTGCGCGATCGGAGCGAGGATATCCCGTTCATCGTCCGTCACTTCGTGGCCAAGTATTCCCAACGAATGAACCGGCGCATCGAAACAATTTCACCCCGCACCATGGAAGTGCTCAAGAACTATGCTTGGCCAGGGAATGTGCGGGAGTTGCAGAACTTCATCGAGCGAGCTGTGATCCTTTCGCCCGGAACCGCACTCAGCGCTCCCTTGGACGAATTGACACAAGAGACGGTTCAGAGTTCACAGGCCCAGAGTTCACAAACCCACTTGTCCACACTTGAAGAGATGGAGCGGGAGCACGTGCTACGCGCTCTGAAGGAATCGAACTGGGTCACTGGCGGACCCAACGGAGCAGCGGCCAAACTAGGGATGAAACGGACCACCCTGGCATATCGGATTCGTAAGTTGGGAATTGCTGTCCGGCCGCAGCTATAACGAGAGATTTCTTAAAGCTCAAAATCGACTCGCGACGCGCTTTCGGCGGCTCATTCGAATCTGGACCATTACCTTGATAAGGAAGTTCGAGCTCGCAGGCAACGAACGTCCACATCGAGGAAACACGAGGTTATATCAACGATTTCAACGCTAGCGTGGCGAGTACATCACCGGCCTTTAAACTTTACGAGAAAATGTTCACATTGCATCCAAACGGCGTTAATCCAGGTTCGCTTTGGGCAACCGCAAAGGCGGTGATAAGGAGCTGTAAAGGCAGCCGCATAAGGAGCGCCTAGGCAAGCGCACCTTGGAAAAGGCGTTGGAAACACCATCAGTGCCGTCGAAGCCAATTGAGAGGCGAGCGATACCCGCACGATGAGCGACAGTCGCTACCTTGTGGAAATGCAGAGCGAAGCCGTTTCAGCTATTCGAACTCTACGTCGCTGAAATCGATTGAGACCATCAGCATTTCCTGGATCGGCCGCCGGTCAGGCCCGCGTGTATATGCACGCCTTCTGGTTGGGAAATGAATTCCGTTTGCTGTCGCATAATCGGAGGTCAGCTGTGCTGCTGGAAAACCGCCCGCAATGTTCACGTTGTAGTCGTGGCGGCGAAGCATGAAGTCGGCCTCCCCAAAGAAAAAGTCCTGGATGAGGCTGTGAGTTTCGATTGAACCCGGGAAATAGGCGCGCAATACGCGCCATGTCTCTGCTCCTTCCCGCCAAGGTTCTGTTTCCTCCACTCGTACACCCTCCATCGCAAGAAGGAATGGTGTGGTGAGATATGTCCATACGGCTTCTCCGTTGAAGTACGCCCTCTGAAGGGGGTCCCAAGGAGTGCTCATCTGGTGACCGGCGAACGAGTCCTTGGGCGCGTGTCGTTCGGCCACCACTGTGCCATCGAGCTTCTCGATGGCGATCCGCTCCGGAGTGAACATCGTTCTCTGATCTGGAGCCCCGAACGGCAGAACGGATGAGCGTTCCTCGTGCAACCACACGGACATGCGCCGGGGAGTCGAGTCCTGCAGCATTCCTTTGAGAGCAAAAAAGCCGCCGCCGGTCACAATCGCGGCTTCGACTTTCTGATATTTATTCCAGCGGTTCAAGCCGCCGTGAGCGTCGAGAACATTGGCAAGCACTTGGTTCATCAGATTCGGACCTCACCGAGCGTTTTGATTACGCCAGAAATCTCGGGAAGAGGCTATTGGACGATGGTACTGGCGATGCTCTTTTATTAGTCTGCACTCAGAAGGTTCCTGCGTTATCGGTTTCTTGGGGTGGTTGATCAGAATGTGAAGCGTGCATCCAGCTGAATCTGGCGCCCAGTGCCAACAGTAGAGAATATTCGCGCGACGTTGCTGGCGAACACGGCGTCTCCATTCCCTCCCAGGGTGAGCGGGCTTTGCGTGTTGCTTGGAACTGCAAAATTCGGACGATTGAGCAGATTGTACGCTTCCGCCCCAAACGTAAGCTTCGTGCCCTCCCACAGATGGAAGCCCTTTTGCAGTGCCAGATCAAATTGCGCGAAGGCGGGGCCGCGTAGGATATTGCGTCCAGCAGTGCCAAACTGACCAGGAGGCGGTAGTGCAAATGCGCTTGGATTAAACCAGCACAACGGAGTACCCACTCTGGAGCCGTTTGGGCAAACACCCACGTAAGGATTGCCCGCAAGGTCCGGTCTTTCCGAAGTCAACAGTGATTGGACATCTGCATTGTCAAACCCGAGCACTGGAGTAAAAGGTACGTTGCTGTGAACGTTGACGATGGCGGAAATCTGCCAGCCACCCAATCGGCTTCCGCGTCCAAGAGGCAGCTCGTAAACAAGGTTGGCAACGAAATTATGCCGAATGTCGAATCCTGACCGCCCTCGGTCCCCCTTACGATTGAACGGGTCTTGAGTCGTGGGAGGTTCGTTTACCGCTTCGATAGAAACATTGCTCGAAGCATCGTCTACTGAATGGGAGAATGTGTAGGACGCCTGCCAGGAAAGATTATGCCCGTTACGCTTCGAAACGGACATTTGAAATGAATTGTAGAAAGACTGTGCATCGGTTAGATCCTCCAACAGAGGTGAAGGCAAGTTTGGATTCAAGCGATGACCTAGGCCTGGTTGGAATGGATTCGCTTCGACTTCGCGAGGAAGGTGGTTGCCTCGCGCGCCCAAGTATCCGGCGGTGAGAACAGTGCCCGGCGCGATTTCCCGCTCCAAGTCGAGATTGTATTGCCATGCATATGGGAACTTTGGGTGGTAAGTCATCTGAAGCACGGAAAGTGGCTGTGTCAGGAGAGCACTTCGCGGATTGAGAAAACTAGGAAACACGTAGGAATTTATGTCGTAAAAAGGACGCAGAGCCCGATCGATACCAAACAAGATAAAGGGAACCTGATCGCGAAAAATGCCGGCTCCGCCCCGCATTATCGTCTTGCCGTTACCGAAGATGTTCCATGCAAAGCCAGCTTGGGGTGAAAACAAATCCCGTGGTGTGGCAGCGAATAAATTGCCGACCGTCGGGCCGGAATCCCTGGCGGGATTACGAATGACCGACATGCGCCCGTGTGCCTCAGTGGGATTGGAGTAGAAGTCGTATCGTAAACCGACATTCACAGACAGACGGCTCGTTGCCCGAAAGAAATCCTGCGCAAACCCAGACACAGCACTCTGACGGTAATCCCGATTCGAGTCGGAGTTGGAAGGATCAACGCCCACATACGACAGAGGCAGAGCTTCAAGGAAGAATTCAAGAGCAGGGTTTTTGGACTGTGCCTGAAGCCCGAACGGACTCAAATCCTGGAAGGTGTATATCCCATTCACCCCAAAGTCCAGCGGGCCATTGGATTGGATCCTTCGGAACTGGGCTCCGAATTTAAGCGTGTGGCGATGAATTGTCGATGAAAGCTGATCCTGAACTTGATAGACGGTCGAAAAATCGCCTAACGGAAAAATGGGACTATTGCCCACCAAACTCATACCTGCAATGTCGATGGTCCCCAACGGTCGGCCAGGCACTAAAGAAATAGAAAGCCCCGGGTGTGTATCAACGATTGAAGTCGACGCGGTGGTGCGGTTGATACCGAACCGCAACTCGTTCAAGATTTCTGGTCCGAGATTGCTGCGGTCCTGAACAGTAAAGTACTGATTGCGGGCTTGATGAAGCGTCGGGAATCCTGGAGCGAAAGTTCCCGGTGGTGTCGCGACATAGGGAACCACCGACGAACTGTCATCGATCATGTAACGCGCGAATACCGAATGCGAGTTGGAGAAGTTGTGGTCGACACGGACGATGCCGAGATTCTCAGTGGTGGAACCCTCATTGGCAGTGATTAGGTCCCCGGTTCCGTCTCTATTGTCCGCCCCATTCGGCGGAGCAAGTAGCGCGAGAAACTGCTCTACGCGATGATCAACCGGGACGGCAACGCAGCCGCTCGGAGCGCTGCCGTTACAGGCGCCTGCGTTAGTAGCAGAGGGCAGCAAACCCTCGTGAGCCAGAGCATTGGGTACCGTGGCAATTGCTGTGGACGCTTGTACTTCACGAAAACCTTCATAGTTTGCGAAGAAAAAGGTTCGATCACGGATCAACGGTCCTCCGATGCTAGCGCCAAACTGGTTGCGCACGAATGCTGGAATCGGACGGCTTCCCAAATCAAAGTAGTTCCTGGCATCGAGCGAAGCATCTCGGTGGAGCTCCCACAGCGATCCATGCAACTGATTACTTCCTGCTTTGGTCACCGCCTCGATTACGCCACCTGCATTCCCGCCGTACTCCGTATCGACGTTTTGAGTCAGGAAGCGGACTTCCGTGAGCCCATTCAGACCGAGAAAGAGCCCCGAAGCACCCGCCGGAGAAAAGCCGAAGACCGGCTCATTCGCGTCCATGCCGTCGATGAGAACGTTCGCCCAACTCGGACGCATGCCGTTAACTGAAATCTGGCTGGACTTCCCACCCGAAAGCAACGAGGGAGCACTGCTGGGTGTCGGCGCGACTCCTGGCTCGAGCACCGCCGCTTTGAACAGATCGCGCCCGTTCAAGGGAAGGTCGGTCAGGCTGCGTTCAGCAATGGCGTCACTAATGGTCGAAGTAGTAGTGTCGATCTCCGCATCCGCCTTGACAGTCACATCTTGCGGTACGGTCCCCACCCTCAGTGACAGATTGATTGCGATTGCAGCACCTGAACTGAGTGCAATCCCTTCGAGCACCTGTGTTTGAAATTTGTCCTTCTCTGCGCAAACCGTATACATTCCGGGGGGCAAGCCTGCCAAGTGATACTGACCTCTGATGTCGGTGAGACCAGCACGTTTCAATCCCGTATTTATGCTAGAGGCCGTGACTCGGGCTTCCGTAATAACAGCACCCGTTGAATCAGTAATGGTGCCGAAAACGGTCGCAAGCTGAGTTTGCGGCCACGCGGATACTGGATATAAGACCAAGGCGAAAGCCAAAAGTACGCACTGCCTGTACGAACCGCGCTTAGAAGAGGGATAAAAACCACCCCGCATAACTGTTACCGCCTTGTCTGCGTTTCCACAAGACACCAAGCCCTGCCCCCCATCGCTGAAAGGTCGACGCGGCTTCAGATTTTCTGGCAGTCGGGTAAGATCCTTTGTTAGCCAGAACTCACTGAACGATTCGTGGCAGTACTTGGATGGAGTCTCGCGGTCATTTTCACCAAATCTGCTACCGAGTTGGCTTTCATCTTCTGCATCACCTGGCCGCGGTGTGCCTTCACTGTGCTCTCGGTAATGCCAAGCTCGCCAGCGACCTGTTTATTCAACAGACCGGAAACGACCAAGGCCATGACATCCCGTTCGCGAGGCGTAAGTGACGCGTAACGCTTCCGCAGCCCCTGCAGCTCCGCCTCCTGCGCGAGAGCTAGACGGCTGCGCTCCAGGGCTTGCCGGATCGCCGTCAACAGCACTTCGTCATTGAATGGCTTTGTCAGGAACTCGACCGCGCCGGCCTTCATGGCGCCGACGGACATTGGAATGTCGCCGTGTCCCGTGATAAAAATGATTGGCATGTCAGTCCGTTCGACGGCCACGCGCTTTTGCAGTTCGAGACCGTTCAGGCCGGGGAGAGAAATGTCGAGCACGAGACAACTCGGAGTAAATGTTCGCGGGCGATCGAGGAATTCTTGTGCGGAGGCGAACGTTTCTGGCTGCCAACCTTCGTCACGTATCAGAGTTTCCAGTGACTCGCGCAGCCAGACATCGTCATCAACCACGAAAACGAGGGGCTTGCCATTCGCCATTGGTGGTGACCCCACTTCATGAGCAGATATGCCAGCTAAGCTCATTGCCAGGCTCTCAAACACTAACGATACGAAGCCAAAGAGAGTCAATACGGTGAAGTCCGTAGAAGCCCCACTTTTCCACAGCCGGGCCCGCCCTCATTCCCCAGAAAGGGCTGCGTTGACTGCATCAAGCAAGGCGCTGTCACTGAACGGCTTGTGCAGGAAGCTCGCGGCTCCTTGCTTGAGCGCTTGTTTCCGGATGTCTTCGTCCTTCTGACCGCTGATGAAGATGATGGGAATCGCTTGCCCGCGACGTTTCAACTCTTTTTGAAGATCCAGTCCGGACATTCCCGGCATCGCGACGTCGAGGATCAGACACCTGGTCTCATCCACATAGTCAGACGAGAGAAACTCCTGCCCTGACGAAAAAGCTCGAGCCACAAAGCCGAACTCTCTGAGCAGGTCGGGTAGCGATTCGCGCAGCATCTCATCATCGTCAACTACGGACAGAAGTGGACGTTCAGTGGCACCGTTGCCCCGATGAGATTTCATAACAAAACAATGCAGCACTTTCGAAACGGCGTCCATTCGACTTTAGTACTGCTTCGGCCAAAGACCAGGAAGGCCGGAGTCAGATCACTCCGCAGCAGGACAATGCGCCACTGTGCGAGCGGCGTCAATTCGACTTTGGTACTGCCTCGCCCGTCGATGTCAACTCACTTTTGGCGCTGCATCGGCGTCTGGGGCAGGTATGTTCGTAAGTTCCGTGTTCTTATCAGTGGAGTCGGAAGGCTTTAAAGCCTCCGTTTTCGTGACACGCGCGACCAGTTCGTCCAATTGGGAAAGCAAGAACTTCAAGATGGGAGACTGGCTCGATTTTCTGTAGCCGAGAACCAAGTCGATCGTCGGCGGCTCCCCTTTGAGAGGGCGTGTGGTTACGGAATCGGGCAGGAAATTGTGGAGGTGAGTCGGCCAGATGGCGACGCAGCCGGATGAGATTAAGGAAAACACTTTCGTGGGATGGTCCACCTCGTGATTTCCCGCCATATGGACTCCGAATCGCTTGAGGTAATCGTCGACGATTCGATGCAGTACAGGGCCCGTCTTGGCGGCTATGACAAAAGTTTCTCCGTCAAGGTCTTTCGGGCTAATCTCTTGAAACGTCGCAAGACGGTGATTCCTGGGCAGGTAGACGATCAAGGGCATGCGGAGGAGAGTTTCATATGCCAGATCTGGCCAGCCTTCTTCCCTACGAAGTAAGGCCGCGTCGATCTGTCCGTTCGAAAGCCCCTCCGCAAGTAAAGGCGAGAACTGGCTTGATGTGGTGACATCCACGTAGGGAAATTCCTCGTGGAGAATCTTCGTCACCTCGGGCATCCACTTCAACTCGTCACCGTTGCTCAGAAAGCCTATGGCAAAGGAAGGCTTGGCAGGATGAGCTTGTATTCTCGGAATCGAGAAGGAAAACGTTGCTCCAGGGCCAGCATTCGGGGCTGCCCATAAACGCCCCTGGTGAGCCTCGATGATGGAACGGCTGATGGACAGCCCGATACCCATGCCGCCACTCTTCGTTGTGTAGAAGGGCTGGAAAAGCCGCTCTGCTGCCTGCGGTTCGAGGCCTACTCCGGCGTCTCTCACGCTCAGCCGTACGCGATCGACTTCTTCTATTCCGGTTCTGATGAGCAACTCTCTTGCGCGGTCGTCGATGTTGCTCATTGCGTCCGATGCATTCCGCAACAGGTTCAGGATGACTTGCTGAAGCTGCACTCGATCGCCTTTAACGGCCGGCAGGCCGGCCTCAAAATCAGTCAATAGCAGGACTCGTTTTCTCTGAAGCTGATCCGAGAAGAGCGCAATTATCTCTCGCGTGACCTCGTTCAGATCCAGCGGCTCGAGTGTGAGTTCTCTCTTGCTGAACAAAGCGCGTAGCCGGGTGATTACATCCGAGGCGCGGTTGCCATCGCGAATAGTGCGCATCACGGTTTCGCGTGCGCCGTCGACATTCGGAGGATCAGCAGTAAGCCTCCGAAGAGCAATACTGGCGTTGGTGATGAGGCTCGCGAGCGGCTGGTTGATCTCGTGAGCGATGGACGCGGTCAACGCATTCAGCGTTGTGACACGCGCTACATCGGCGAGCTCGGAGCGTGCCTTGTTCAGGGCCTCCTCGGCGATTTTGCTTTCCGTAACGTCCTGAAGAGCACCGATGAACAGAGGCCGATCTGCACTTTGAACCATGATACGGGCCATGCCACGTATATGTTTCATGGCGCTTCCAGACGTCAAAATCCGGAATACGAAATCGACATCCTCACCCGTCATGGCGCGTGCGATCATGGCGTCGAACGACAGTAGGTCCGCAGGGTGGATGACATCCCGAATCCTCTGCGCCGTGACCTTGGTTGCGGGGTCGAAGTCGAAAATGCGGAAAGTCTCTTCGGACCAGTTGTGCTCGTCGGCTGCCAAGTCCGTGATGAAGCTGCCCGTTTTGCTCAGACGCTGGGCTTCGGCGAGACGAAGATAGGCTTGCTCGATTTGCGCCTCCGCCCGTTTCCTGTCATCGATGTCTGTAAGGAGCAGATACCACGCAGTTACCTTGTTTTCCGCATCTCGAACTGGGAGACCGCGAACCTGGAACCATCGATAAATACCATCAGCGCGACGGCAACGGTGCTCAACCTCATAGATCTGTCCTGTCTCGATCGATTGTTTGCGCACCTCAATTACGCGCGGAAGGTCATCTGGATGAACCGCGTCGATGAGGGCCCAGTCCTTCAACTCTTCAGTTGTCTTTCCGAAATACTCCAGGGTCTGCCGGTTCAGAAACTCAACCTCGCCCAGTGCTCTTGTCGTACCGACGAACCCCGGAATGTTATCGACGATCTGCCGCCAGGAGAGTTCTCTGGCACGCAGGGCTTCCTCTCCCCGCTTGCGATCCTCAATGTCTACGCATGTCCCGTACCATTTGAGGATGTTGCCTGATTCATCCCTCAATGGGTTGGCACGAATCAGGAACCATCGATAGGAACCGTCGAATCGACGAATGCGAGCTTCCGTGTCAACCTGGGTGCCCGAAGCCAGACATGCCTGCCACTCCTCGACAAGGTTCTTACGGTCATCTGGATGAATCGCTTCCGCCCAGCCCCATCCTTGCGCTTTTTCCACAGTCAGGCCCGTGTAATCGAGCCACACCTGATTGAGGAAGTCGCAGTAGCCATCGGGGCGAGTAGTCCATGCTGTTGTGGGGATCGTATTGATGATGGCGGCAAGGTTACGCTCGCTTGCTCGCCGTGCCTCCTGCGCCTGCTTCAGATCCTCAATATCCGTGCTTGTCCCGTACCATCTGACGATGTTGCCGGAGTCATCCCGGAAGGCCTGAGCGCGAATGAGAAACCAGCGATAAACGCCATCATGGCGCCGAAGACGCGTTTCGATTTCGTCTGATTCTCCTGAAACCAACATTTTTCGCCATTTTTCCATTACTCGCGGCAGGTCCTCCGGATGGAAAGCAACTTGCCAGCCCCAACCATGCGACTCGTCAACCGTAAGTCCGGTATATTCCTCCCATTGCTTGCTCAGAAATTCGTTGGAGCCGTCCGGCAGCACGGTCCACGCGAGTGTGGGGATCGTATCGATGATGGCGGCGAGATTGCGCGCGCTCGACTGCAGAGCATGTTCCGCGCAGGCGTTGCTGATAGCGAGTGCCGCCTGATTCGCGAACAGACCTAACCAAGTGAATTGTTGTTGACCGAGTGGGTGGCGGCTGAACACGGCGATAACGCCCAGCAGTTTGTCTCGAAAAATGAGGGGATAGCCCCCAAAACTGCGAATCTCCTCACGTTTGGCCCACTCTGGTCGCACGACCCAATCGTTTTGAGTGGCGTCTTCGACGAGAATCGGACGCCGGGTGGCTGCCACTTGACCAACTTTTCCAACATTGAACCGCACTCGACCAAAGTGCCCCTGCAAGAAACACCAATCTTCCCCTGGTGAATTGATGGGAATTCCTGCGCTTGCAACGAGGCAGAGATTATTTGAGGAATCCGGCACATCGTGGCAAAAGCCGGGGAGGTCGACGGATGGCAGCAGCCAAATCCGAGCCAATGCCACTCCCGGCTGGGATGCCAACCCCTGAACGATACTCTGCAAGACGGAGTCGATGCGCTGCTCTGAGGTAACGGTCACTGCTAAGGCGAGCAGCGGTTCCGCCGCCAGTGAGGTCCCCACAAAACCCTCCCTCAATGGCTATGAATTATGCTCCATTTCCCTACGCTGGGCCAATCTGAGTGCCACTCCACACTCTGTCCATCTCAGCAGTTCCCAGCCGCGTGATCGCCCCCGCGACCTTACGAGCCCCTGCAGCCGAAGCTGCTAGCAATCGCACAGACATGCGGGCAGATGCGACACACGGATTAGACGTGTGACAATGCTGACGACATATCCAAGACTTGTGCCAACACGTGAACTACGACGCGGAAGGATGAGCATGGAGAACAACTTTCGTATTCGCTCAAACGCGATCGAGATGGTGGCGATCCGGAAAATCAGGATCAGGCTGCTGCCGCTCCTCTCCGTGCTCTATATCGTCGCCTTCGTCGACCGCGTCAACATAGGATTTGCGGCGTTGACGATGAATCGCGAGCTGGCCATTACCAGCGAGCAGTTCGGCTTCGCTGCTGGAATCTTTTTTGGGGGTTATTTTCTGTTCGAGATCCCCAGCAACCTCATTCTGCACCGAGTTGGACCGCGGGTGTGGATCGCACGCATCCTGATTACCTGGGGCGCGGTGGCGACTCTGACCGGTTTTGTGCAGTCCGCGCATCAGCTCTATATCGCGCGATTTCTGCTCGGGCTAGCAGAGGCCGGTTATTTCCCCGGCGTTGTTCTGTATTTAGGCTACTGGTTTCGGCAACGAGAAAGAGCAGAGGCGATGGCGCTGATCCTGGTGGGCATTCCTCTGGCCAGCGTGCTCGGCACCCCCCTTTCGGGCCTCATTCTGGATCATGTCCACTGGTTCGGCCTCAGTAGCTGGCGGTGGCTGCTTATTCTCGAAGGACTGCCAGCCGTAGCTTCCGCATATCTTGCCAAGGTGTTGTTGCCGAACGGGCCTGATGAGGCGGGGTTTCTCGGTGGTGAAGAGAAGGCATGGGTCACTGCACAACTAGAACGGGAAGAGCAACAGAAAACAGCATTGAGATCGCTGTCCGTGGTGCGCACCTTCATTCATCGAAGAATTTGGCATCTGGCTTGTATTGGTTTTGCTGGGGCCTTTGGAGGTTACATCTTCAATTTCTGGTTGCCGCTGATGATGCGGTCGATCTTGGCGGGGAGCTCCAATACCGTGGTGGGTCTGGGGGTGATGGTCCCAAATCTTCTTGGCGTAATCGCGATGATCTTCGTATCGCGCCACTCCGACCGGACACAGGAGAGGCGGTACCATCTAGCAGCGTCGGTGGCCTTATCGGGATTGGGGATGCTGCTTCTTGGCGCGCCGCGCTCGCCATGGCCGTCATTCGTCCTCCTTTCCGCGGTCGCTATCGGTACGTACAGCTCGCTACCGGTTTTCATTTCGATACCGGGCGAATTCTTGACCGGCTTTTCGGCCGCCGCCGGCATTGCGCTCGTCACGTCGGTCTCGAGCACTGGCGGTTTCGTCGGCCCTTATACTTTCGGACTCATTCGACAGCGGACTGGCAACTCGTACTACGGCTTGATCTGTGCCGGAATTCTCTTTCTTGTCTCGGCGATAATGGCATTGATGTTGCCCAAGCAAGTTCAGCTAGCCCCTGAACAACCATCTGCAGCGGGCCGAGGCACTTTCGAAGCGGGTGTCTGAGATACGCTCCAACGGATCTCCTGCCAGTTACGACGACCTGTCGCTTGGTCCCCTACCAAAGTCGTGCCGTACCATCGTCCAATTGTTTTCTCCGGCGCGGCTGTGGTTTTATCGCGTTGTTGCATCGGACTCAATCGGGCGCGCTCAAACGGGTCCTTCAGAAGGGAGGCGCAATGACTGAAGTGGGACAAGCACACGAATCTTCCATGCGCCACTCGGGTGGAGGAAATATTGCTCAAACCAAAGAGCGACTTAACGATTGGTTCGGATTCGCTTGGGCTTTGCAAAAAATGACAGCGATACCCAAAGTGATTGCGAGGATCGCCACGAGGTCTTGGAATCTTGAAGATCAAGACGATTCAAGAGACCGGGCGAAGGAGGTTGCCATGGCCAAAGTAATCGAGTTCTACATTCCGCAGAACTTCCGGAGAACGACGAAGTGGGTTCCGGGTGTACGGCGCGGAAAAATCCTCGAACTGCGCCAACAGACAAAAAAGTCGGCTTAACTAGCTTTGTTTCAGCTTCTGGAATGGGGAAATAACCAGGGAGGCACACCATGAGCATCGCTGAGTCCGCAATCAGGCCTGAATTGCCACCTGTGAGCGTGCTACCTCCAGTGGCATTGAGATGTCCAGGTGAACATTCCGAAACTACAGTCAGCGCTGTAGATGGCGCAACTGCGGGACCGAACGTCAGTCGTGCGTCGTGGAAGCGGGAGGACGGCAAAGAAGAGGCGTTCCATGGCGTCGTGGGCAGAAGTGCGTCTCTTCAACGTGCGCTACGGGAAGTCGAGGTCGTGGCGCCCACTGATTCCGGAGTGCTCATTCTGGGAGAAACGGGTACCGGAAAAGAGTTGATTGCCCGAGCGATCCACAATGTGAGCGCCCGACGGGATCGACCCCTTATCAAACTGAACTGTGCCGCCATTCCTTCCGGTTTACTGGAAAGCGAGCTTTTTGGCCATGAAAGGGGCGCATTTACCGGCGCCCTCGTGCGCAAAGCGGGTCGCTTCGAGGTTGCAGATAAGGGGACTCTGTTCCTCGATGAAGTCGGTGACATTCCCCTCGAGCTTCAGCCGAAACTGCTGCGAGTGTTGCAGGAACATGAATTTGAAAGGTTAGGCAGTACCCATACACAACAGGTGGATGTTCGCGTGGTTGCCGCTACCCATCGAGATCTGAAGCAGATGGTGCAAGATGGAGAATTCAGAAGCGACCTTTATTATCGCCTGAACGTTTTCCCATTGTCTGTTCCGCCGCTGCGAGAGCGCCGCGAAGACATTGCTATTTTGGTGCGCCATTTCGTGAACGAATATGCTCGGCGCATGCATCGGCGCATTGAAATTATTCCTTCCCAAGCGATAAAAGCTCTTACAAATTATTCGTGGCCGGGCAATGTGCGCGAGTTGCAGAACTTCATAGAGCGGTCGGTAATTCTATCGCCGGGGAGTGTCCTGCGTCCGCCTCTCGCAGAGCTGAAAGAGTCTGCTGTCCAAACACCGAGTTCGGAGCTGAGTACCTTGGAAGAAGTGGAGCGTGAGCACGTACTGCAGGCGATCCGAGCATCCCACTGGGTTCTCGGTGGTCCGAATGGCGCCGCCGCACGACTAGGTATGAAGCGGACGACCCTGGCCTATCGGATACGCAAACTTAATATTCCCCTGCGCCCTCAATGAACGAAAGTGGTTTTATACACAAGCCGAGCATGCCTTGACTATTCGGTCTCCTTAAGCCGAGCGATACCCTCGGACACGCACTGATTTTGAAATGCAATCATTCTGCCGTTTGTCCGATCGCGTCGGTCAACGCGTCCTGCGCTTGAGCGTATTCGAGTTGCGATTGCAGCAGGAGTGTCTGGGCCTCGAACTCTTGCGCCGTAGCGCCGTCGGCTTGCGATGGAAGATAAGCGCCCCGTTGTAGCTGTTGCGCGGACACTCGCCGGCCCTCTTGGCGTGCGGCAAGGAGTTCACGGGAAACCGCGACCATTTGCTGGGTGCGTTCCACCTTGTTATAGGCAGTTTGCACTCGTACTTCGACTTCGTCGCGAACTCGGGCTAAGTTTTCTTTGGCTTGTGCCAACTGGGAGTCACGCTCCCGAAGGGTGGCGCGTTTCTTTCCTCCGTCGAACAGGTCATAGCCCAGGTGAACGCCAAAAGTCCCGAAGTTCCGGGCGAGGAACGGCACATTTTGCTGGTAGTTATAGCGTGCGGACGCATCGATATCGGGGATATATTCGCGTTTGGCCGCGCGCACGCCGGCCGAAGCTTTCTCCACTTCAGCCCGCGCTTCCATGACTTCCGGGTGAGACTCCAAAGCGAGTCTTATGCATTGCTCACGCTCACAGCTTTCGTGAGGCTCTGGAACATCGGGATCGAAAGCGATATCAGTCTTGAGCGGGAACCCGACGATATCGTTGAACTTCAATCGCAGATCCGAGAGTTGCAGCTCCGTTGTGAGCAGATCCTGCTTCGCCTGCAGTAACTGGGCTTTACTCTCGATCAGATCTACTTCGAGCGTACTGCCGTACTTGACCTGCTGTACGCGCTCACCTTGCAGGTCGTCAAAGGCGCGAATCTTTGCTTCGATGGCCTGGTGCTGAGACTGCACTACGAGAATGTTGTAATAAAGCTCACGGACTTTCAGAGCGACATCATTCTCAACTCCCCGGGCCTTTTCACGGCTCGCGTTTAACTCTGCGCGCGATATGTCGTTTCTTGCTTTGATTTTGAAAAGTTCGGTGAGCGGCTGGGTAAGCCCCGTACCACTCACGATGAAGTTCTTGTCGCCCTGGTTGATGTTGTACAGCCGCGGCGGAATCGCAGTACCTCCTACGGTTCCAAACGCACCCGCGGGAATGGCGATGAATTGTGTATCGGTGGCGTGCGTAACCACACTGTCATTCCTAAGCGTTGGCAAGTAGGCGCTTCTGGCAACTTCTTTGGCGTGTTGCTCTTCTTCGACATGAAGAGCCGAGATACGCACAACGTGATTATGTTTCAGCGCCAGTTCGACGGCTTCATGCAGATTGAGACGACGCGCGATGCTCGACTCTGGTTGCTGCGCGAGGGCAAAGGTTAAAAAGCTGAAGAGGGAGACGAGGACTGTCGCCCCCTGGCGGAACAGGCGATTTGAAGGATTTTGATGGGGAGTCATGATTTCGCATCCTGAGGCGCGTGTAGTTGTTCCTGAATTGCAGTGAGATCGCCATAATTCAGAGGAGACTTTCGCAGCAGGACTGTTAACAACAACATGACCGCGCACGCCCAAGCCACGAGATAGAATCCATCGTTTATGCTCAGCGTGTAAGCCTGAAGACGAAGCCGAGCGCTGATAACGCCAACTGCCCACCCTGTGGCTGCCGCAACTCCGGATGATTTTGAAAACAGTCCCGTCGCAAGCTGGTAAATGTTGGTGTCCGTGATCCAATTTCCGCTCCGTACGTGCAGGCCGAGGAGATTCGAGTGCAGCTTCTCCCGTTGCGCGACGAAGTGGCCCATGTAAACGGCACCCAGGTTTCCGCCAAATATCCGAACAGTCTGAAAGAAGGCGGAGAAGCTCAAGATCCACTGCGGCTTCGACATCCCCCCTGAAAAAATCCCCTGCAAGATGATGGTTCCGACCAGGCCTATAAACGCGAATCCCTGCCCAACTCCCAGCAGTAGTTCGGTGCGGTAATAGTTCGAGGCCGACCAGACGCTGGTGAGGTCCGCATTCAGATAACAGGCAAATGCCATGCACACAAATCCTGACGCCATGAGGAAACGTGAGTCCAGTTTGTTTGCCATTAAGAGACCTGCAATGAGTGCGATGAAGAGCAAGGGGAGAGCGCTCCAAATAACCGCAGGTCCGATCTGATCGGCAACGAATCCCTGAACGGCCAACGACTGCGGAATAAGGATGATGGTTGACACCAGGCAGAATCGAAAGAAAAACAGTGCGATACCCAGCAGGATCGTGTTCCACTGCCGAAGATAGGGCACTGCGACCAGAGGGTTAGGGATTCGCAGACGGCGCACGATAGCGCAAACAACCAGGAACGCGCCTCCGTAGAGCAATGCATTGAAAAGGCCAGAACGCCACCAGTCAAGCCGTTCGCCTTGATCGATGGCTGCGTATAGCATTGCCAGTCCCGCACTCCAGTACAGAAAACCGGCAAAGCTTGGAGCCGGTTCTGATTTCTTTGCTGCCGCCGGTTTGGGAATTCCGAAGTAGATGCAGATCATCATCAACGCCGTAATTACCGCGGAATTCCAGAAGATCCAGTGCCATGAAAGGTGCTCTCGGTACCACCCGTACAGCGATGGCGCAATATTGACGGCTCCGTCCACAGAGGTCGCATACAGGGCGATGGTGTACGGAAGAAATCGAACTGGAATATTCCGGAGCGCAAAGGTCAGCGTCAGGGGATAGAACGTGCCTGAGGTCAGCCCGGCCAAAACCATGGCAACGATCATCAGGCTGTAACTATGGATGAACGGAGTTAGCAGGCAGATCAATGTAAACGAGGTCGCAGCAAGGAATAAAACTCGCCGCGGTCCCAATAAAGCCCCGACATACACAGTAAACGGCCCAATGAACATCAGGGCAATGTTGTAGGCGCTGCTGATCCACGCGCCGTCATCGAAACCAAATCCCAGACCGCCCTTGAGATCGGCCAGACCGAGCGAAATCATGCGCCCCGTAAGTGTGACTACGCCAGCGCCGATGATTACACCCAGAATCCCGAGCAGCGGACTCTTCGAGATCTCACTCGGCATCGCCGCAGCGACAGATTGCGCAAATCGGATCGGGCCATTGTCCGGCATAGCGATGGTAGAGGAGGCCATCATTTATTCCATCAGTGCCGTGTGTGGACGGTTGCGATCACGGACAGACCCGGCTGTAGTGTGGTGGCGGTAGTTGGGTCGTCGAACGCAATTTTTACTGGAATTCTTTGCACGACCTTCGTGTAATTGCCAGTAGCGTTGTCGGGTGGTAGCAAAGCGAATTGTGAGCCACTGGCGGGCGCAATCTCGATGACCTGCCCGCGAAATACCTTTCCTGGATACTCATCTACCCGAATCTCCGTGGGGTCGCCGACCTTGACATTTGTGAGCTGTGTCTCGCGATAGTTGGCTTGCACCCACTTGATCTTGCTGACAAATGGAATGGCTTGGGTTCCAGGGGATACCAGCTGTCCAGGTCGAACTTGCCTCTCGCCCACGCTTCCGTCGGCTGGAGCTTCGATCTTCGTATAGCCGAGATTCACCTGTGCCACGGTGAGTGCCGCCTCTTTTGCATGGAGATCGGCAATAAGTTGAAGTTCCTGGGCACCTAGAACATCAAGCCCACGGCGTTCCGCATCGACGGCCGAATGATTGCTCGATAGAGTAGCTTTGGCCTGTTCCAAATCGGCCTGACGGCTCACAAGCTGAGCGCGTGAACTTTCCTCGGCGGAAGTTGCCTGTTCTACTTTCTGCTGAGTCGTAGAGTTCGTCGCGATGAGGTTTTCCTGCCGACGGCGCTCTGGAAGAGCACGGTCGATATCGGCCTGCGCCGCTCGAATTCCGGCTTGAGCCGCCGAGATCTCCGCTTCCGCCTGATTCACTCCAGCAAGCGCGCGGTCAATTTTGGCTTGTTGCAGTTGCTTTTGGCGGCGATTGTTCTCAATTGCTGCTCTCGCAGCTTCGACTGCGGCAGCAGCCTGCCCCACCTGGGCCTTGTAATCGTCATCGTCGAGTTGAACCAGGAGGTCCCCCTTGTGGACCTGTTGGTAGTCGTTGACGCTCACCTCGCGGACCAAGCCTGGAACTTTTGTGCTGAGCGGCGTGAGATCACCACGAACGTACGCATCGTTGGTGACCTGCTCGACGCGGCC
>Ga0306924_10000538_pt1 | contig 31877 bp, 29 predicted proteins | sample sta12Can44000111_FD_203756 | JGI IMG/M metagenome (GOLD analysis project Ga0306924, IMG submission 203756) | Lab enrichment of tropical soil microbial communities from Luquillo Experimental Forest, Puerto Rico - statanox.12C.anox.44.000.111 (v2)... | ecosystem: Environmental > Terrestrial >... | reverse complement strand
ATGGCCGGGTCGTCTCCAGCTGCTACCAGAGCCCGTCGGGCGAAAGCGGCGGCATTGCGTTTGTTTGCTTCCGGATCTTCGCTTCGGCCTCCCATGTAGAGCGCACTGTGACAGACCGCAGCCAGGGCCAGCGCAGGCCCGTACTGCGGATCACGTCGAATCGCCTGCTCGAGAAGGTGCAGCGCCTCACCCGATTGCGTTCCGGCCGACAAGTGTTTCGCGTGGGCGCGCAGATAAAGGTCGTAAGCGGTAAGATCGCTTGTCGGGCGGGCAACCAAGCGAGCGGTTTCAGCACTCTGTAATGCTGGTTCGATGATGCCGGCGACACTGGATGCGACCTTGTCCTGAAGGTCGAAAACGTCTTCGAGGGACCCGTCGAAGTGGTCGGCCCAAATATGCCTGCCGGAGTGGGCCTCGATCAGCTGTGCCGCGATGCGCATGCGGCTGCCGGCTTTGCGTACCGAGCCCTCGAGCACATAGCGCACACCCAGTTCGCGACCGACCTGCTTCACATCGATCGCCTGGCTCTTGTAGGTAAAGCTCGAATTGCGGGCAATGACGAAGAGCCAGCGAATGCGGGAAAGCGCCGTGATGATCTCTTCGACCACACCGTCGGCAAAATACTCCTGCTCGGGATCGCCGCTCATATTGGCAAAGGGCAGAACCGCAATCGACGGCCTGCCGGGGAGCGGCGGCTGGGTCAAGTGATTGATGCTTTTTTTGACGTCAAGGGCGTCGTCGCGAACCCGGTAGACGCGCACCGGCCGCGCCAGGTTTTTGACTTGCTGGTCTCCGAGATCTTCAAAAGCGAAGTCGAGCCCGTCGCGCACCTGATCGCGAACAACCCGCGAGACGTAGATACAACCCGGCTCGGCAAGGGCCTCGAGCCTCGCGGCGACATTGACGCCGTCGCCGAAGATGTCGCCGCCCTCGGCGATGACGTCGCCGAGATTAATACCGATGCGAAATTTGATGCGCTGCTCGTCGGGCAGTTCGAGCTCGCGGTCGATCATCCCGCGCTGCACCTCGGCGGCGCAACGCACCGCATCGACGACACTCTGGAACTCCACGAGCATTCCGTCGCCGGTTGTATTGACGATGCGCCCGCGGTGCTCCCTGAATTTGGGCTCGACGAGCTCGCGCTGATGCGCCTTCACCCGGTCGTGCGTACCCTCCTCATCGGCACCCATTAACCGCGAATACCCGGCCACGTCCAAGGCAAGGATCGCGGCGAGACGGCGGGTCGAGGACGCGGCGCTGAGTGCGGAGCGCAAGCCTGGCGGTCGCTCTTCTGTGCCGGGGTCCGTTTGCGGATAGGGCGGGAGAATCTCGGCGTTCGGGTGCGCTACCGGCGCGATGAAGCGATAACCGCGCCCGGACACCGTCTGGATGCAGCTCCCATTCGATCGCCCTCGATCGAGCACCCGGCGCAGCGCCGATATCTGAACGGTCAGGTTACTGTTGTCGACCACGGTCTCGGGCCACACGGCGGCGAGGAGGTCGTCTTTCGAGACGATCTCACCGGCCCGCTCGATCAGCACACCGAGAATGTCGAGCGCGCGCGAGCCGATCGCGACCGGGACAAACGCGCCATTATCATCGCGCCGAAACAGACCGCCTCGCCGGTCGAGGCGGAAGTCCTCGAACAGGAAAATATCCGACGGAGCGAGCCCCTGCATGCCCGTCCTCCCCGCGGCTGCGGGCGAGCCATCCGCCGAAGGCGGTCGCCGCGCCATGGGTCAAGCTCTTCATCACGGATTTTGCAACATTTCCGAAAATTTCGGAAGATTTTATCGCCGATTCCTTGCTTCTCGCTTAACGCTGGTCATGCTGGCCGAGCCGAGGTGGGGAATCGCTCGAAGCAAGAGAGGATCGACAGATGAACCTGAGGGTGCGGGCGAAGCTGTTCAAACTATCAGGTGCGGCGACGTGTTGGATAAGCGGTGAAAAGTAAATCGAGAGAGGGAGGACTTATGCTTGCCCAAAAACTAGCTCTCCGCTTGGGTTTGAGCCTTTCAGTTGTTCTTTTTAACTTACCCGCGTTCGCAACATCAATCGTTGTCGATGTTCACACTTCGCCGATCACGAATATCTCATCGGAAATACTGGCCTTTGATTTTATTTCCGGTCTCGGACCTCATCTCCCAAATACCGTAACAATTTCTGATTTTACAACCGACGGCCAACTGGGCACTCCTGGTCCGAATACAGGAAATGTTACTGGATCCCTGCCCGGTCCTGTCACTCTGTCTACCACTGGTTTTTCCTTCTTTAACGAATACCTGAACGGCATCACGCTCAAAACCGATTTTTCCTTTCAGCTAGACGCCACGACCTTTGGCCCCGGTCCATTAGCGTTCCCGGATAGCTTTTCCCTGTTCGTTCTGGACCCCCTTACCAATCAGTCAGTTTTTTCCACATCCGATCCTACTGGATCTGATGCTTTGATGGTGTTCAGCATCGACGGGAGTTCGGCGGGAGCATTGAACATCTACTCGGGAGCCGGGTTTACGGTTACGGCGCTCGTTCCAGAGCCTAGTACTGTTCTTCTAACCGGCAGTGGCATCCTGTTATTCTTCCTTATGCTGAAAATCGATCGAGCCCAACCGGCGCTGTGGCCCCGTCCGGCGATGCCTTCATCCGTTGACCCCGCCCTGTTCGGCGACTGACCCCGCCCTGTTCGGCGACGCATTCGGGGTGGCCTTATCGTTACCGTCCTGCAAAAAAACCTGCGTCAAACCAGCTCACTCAGCGAGGAACTAACCAATGAAGCCCGTGTGCTTCGAGGTATTGATCGCCTACCGCGGCGGATTAACCAGCAAGTTAGCCTGTATGATCGTGATTTCGCTTTCGGCTTTGCTATGCGCGGTTCCCGCACAGGCGCAGGGCTTTCCGTCGCTTGCTATCAACCCCGATAGTGTCGTAGCTGATGACAACCCCAACGACGTTCCCTTAGCGCCGGGTGAACCGTGCTCGAGCCGGTCCGATTTCAAATTCAATCCGGCATTGCCCACTGGCTTTCTAACCTATGACTACCACGTGGCGCCGCTCGCAACGAGATTGGGTTTTGACCTGCTCGACACATCGGATGCGGGGGTGTCCCTTTCGAGTAGAGAGGAGGGGGGCGGCGGGCCAGAGTATAACGGTAGGCTAGTGGATAAAATCTGACGGTTGCTACCCTCCAAAGCTGGCTCAAAACGGCGCAAACCCTCGATGCAGATGGGACCCTTCTGTTAGATTTTCACCACTAGGTGGTTTTCTCAGAACCGAAGCTCAATCGCAAGACCCGCTCCATATGCTATACGATGCGGTGTTGATGTATCTTGGCCGCTATCCTGTCCCGATTGGCGGTGGAACTGCCCCCGCAGATACGGAATTGGCTGGCTACATCGCGCAGCTCGCCGGGCCGGCACGCATTCGAGAAATTTCAAAACCTACAGTACAACGACATCACCTCGTCTTTTAACATCACGAGGTCCGGCCTCGTCCTGAACCGTTCCACCCAGACCTACAACAGTATCATCACGCTGACCAACACCGGCGCGCCGACTCCCGCCAGCAGCCCGATAATCTTAGTAGTTGGGGTCACCACGGACGGCCTAGTCAATAGATCAGGCCCGAAAACGTTTGGTCCCTCTCCTTACATAGTTCTAGGTGTAAATGGGTTAGGTCAAGGCGAGACTATCACCCAGCTCCTGGAGTTTACGCCGTCAGCAATCCCTGAGGCAGTCCTCCTCGCTGGCGGCGTCGGCCTGGCGGTAGGACTCATAACGAACCCTCCCCAGGATGCGAGCCTCGTGAACTATATCTCCTCAATCGATCCTGCTACCTATCAATTTTGCGTTTCACCGAGCGGGAGCGGGACCTGCCAGCTCGCGATCCGAAGTGTTCTCGACAACGCCTACAATGCATTATGGGCAATTCGTGCAAACGATGCGAGTTGGCGGGCCTTTCGGAGTCAGCTCCATTGGATCGCGGTGTCTGGTGAGGATGACACCCCACACCGGCCGGTGAATGTACCAACGGCTCCCTATCCCCAATATGACATAACCTTCGACGTCCCACAAGCTTACGGATTGCCGCTGCACATGACGACGCGTTATGTAATTTCGCGCGATGACCGATATCTGGGCGCCACTCCATTTCTACCGAGCATCCTCAATCAACCAACGATCCAGCCGGTTGGAACTCCTGCACCGCGCTGGCTTCCCTTCGATGTCCCGGCGATACCACCGAATGACAAAATCGTAATATACATCCATGGTGGCGGCGCCCGAGCAGAGGAAGCCGACAATGTAGCAAGTTATCTTCATTACGAAGGATCAGCACAGGTTGGACAATTTTATACGATCATTTCGTTTGACTTACCCAATAGTGCGTACGGTGAGCCATTTGATTACACACAAATTGCTTACCCGTATGTTTACGATCCGAAGAAGTTGGACGTCCTTAATTTCGAGCAGCAATACATTATCAATTTTATCGAAGCGCTCGATCGGCAACTTGGTAACGTCAAGAACCGGATCGTTGCCGTCATTGGTGGAAGCCTGGGCGGGGACATGGGCTTGCTCTTATCTTCGCGGAACGATTCGGCTCATCCCTATCTGAATACGATCGTGGCGTGGTCTGTTACCAGCTTGGCGCCATCGACTACCAGCATCTTCGGTGTGTCCACCAATAACGGAGACGAAGCATGGGGTACCGGGGGGTATCAGACTCGCCTCACAGCCGCAGGGACACTTTCAACCCGCCACGATTATTTTCACAATTTATATTTTGAGGATATAGCTGACTTCGGAAAGCTCATCGGCATTTCCTTTGCTCCTGAGTATGTCCCCCCGCAGCCGGTCATGTGGTATAGAAATTCCGATTGGCAGCCGTGCAAGACGTCGAGTATAGCCCAGTCGAGATTCGATAGGTACGAGATTTATTCCGAATCCATGAGACGGTGGGCGTCAGCGCTTGATTTGGAGTTGGTGTATTTAAGCTTTTCCGATACATTCGGTCAAGGAGCGATTTCCCCATACGGTGGCGATCTCAATTTTACTTTTCCGTCCCCTTTGCCCTCCTCCAGGCTGCTTCTCTTGGCTGGAGATAAGGACAACTACGTTCCCGCCAACATTTATTACAGCACGCAAGTGATCGGTGCCGCGCTCACGGGAAGCCTAGGGCTTGTGCTTCCGGGAAGCAGTGCAAGCCAGCAAGCATATGGAAAGGTCGAGTTCTGGCAGAACACAGGTCATAGCTTTCACGCCGAAAGGCCTCAAGCCTTGGCACGGGAGATAGTCTACTTCATCAATAACTTGGACGCTGGTAATGCGTACCTCAGTCAAGGCGAGAGCCGTTCCGGGCCGCCGGCATGGACCGTTCAGGGGATTGTCCCCCAGATTTTGTTGATAAATTCTCTCCCGGGCTTGGCGGGTGTTGGCTACAGCTCCTCGCTGATAGTAGCTGAGGAGCAGACGCAATGCAGCAACTGTATCCTAAATGGAGGAGTATGGGCGATCACCGGACCTGTCGCACCCGATTCTGGCTTTGCCGATATCTTCGGCGGGACGGCGTGCGTTTTTCCACCGGTCATAAACCCTTTTTCAGTATGGCAGGATGGGGGGTTCGGCGAGTGCCTATATTTCACGCAATAGAGTTTCAGCGGACGCGTAGCGCCAGTCCATTTTGCGGACGGCGGCAGCGGCAGCTTGCCAGCGCACCGCTCATGGTATGGCGCGAAGGTAGCGACGCCGAGCGGCGCCATTAGCTCCACGTGGCGTTATTGCTGCTGGGAGTTTGGCGAGCAGCAGTGATTCTTTGCAATGCTCGGTCAATTCCGTGAAATGGTCCTTTATGCAGGCCTGAATACGACCGGCGCCGGGTTGAATATCCGGGCATTTTTCCTGAGCGTCGCTCTTGCAGGATTTGGTTATCTTGACGTTGCTTAACAGCGCGGTCTGGCAGGGTGCCGAGAGCTGGCCAAAATGTTCCTTAATACACGCCTTGAGCCGGCCCTCGCCGAGGTCGAGCGCCTTTGGGACGCCAAAAGCGGTACTCGGGAGGACGACCACCTCGACGTGCTGGCGACACTGATCGACCCCTACGAGACCGAGCACTATCCGATGGATCCGCCCGATCCCGTCGAGGCAATCAAGTTCCGCATGGAGCAGCAGGGGCTCTCGCGAAAGGACCTCGAATCCTTGATTCGCTCGCGGACGCGAGTTGCCGAGGTGTTGAACCGCAAGCGCAGCCTTTCGATCGGCATGACCCGGCGCCTGCGAGACCGGCTCTGAATTTCCGCGGACGTGCTGAATCGCCCATCGCGCAAAGAGAAAGCTACTAAATTAATGCTCGACTCGTCCGCGCCTCGATGATCCAGTCTTGCCAGTCAAAGACCGCGCACACGGGCGAATTCCGACACGTTGGCGGTGATCAGCGTCGCTCCGCTTCGCAGAGCCTGCGCGGCGATCAGGAGGTCATAGGGGCCAATCGGCGTTCCTGCCGTTTCCAGCGCAGCGCGCCGATCGCCGGCAGCCACGGCATCTTCTTCGTCGAATGGGCAACATCGATGTTGCCCGACAGGAACACACGCAATCGCTCGGCGTTCTCACGACGGCGTTGGCTACGCGCCACACAGTACGAGAGCTCGTACAGCACGACCGTAGAGACGACAATCGAAACGCCGCGTGACGCGATACGCCGCAAACGGCTCCGCACACCGCGCGGCTGGTTCTTGAGCAGCGCGATTACCGCATTGGTATCGAGAAGTTAGTTCATCCGAACGGGCTCTCGGCCGCAGGCATCGGTGGCTGCTGGCGTCCCCCTTCCATGAACGGCACGTCGGCAAAGCGGTCGAGCTCAGCGAACCACGCATCTATATCGGTAACCATCGGCTCGAGCAGGATGCCGCTTTCGACGCGGCGCACGCGTACCCTATCCCCAGGCAGACGGAACGCCAATGGCAAGCGCACGGGCTGGCTGCGGCCGTGCATGAAGATCTTTGCGATACCAGTGTCGGATCAGAGGTCGCCTCATACCCCCTTGACATGGGTCTGAAACTTGCGTCACTGCGTCCTGCGAGAGGCTGATTCGCGATTAATCTCGTGATTAAATCGAGGTTATTCGTCATTCCGTGAACGCGGAAATCCAAGCGGGCAATGTCGCAGCGGTTGCTCCTGGACCCCAACCTCCGCAGGTGATGTGTCGCGATCTCGCTGGTGAGCTGTGCCTTGCTTAGCGTCTTCGGGACACCGATGCACTGAACTCAAGAGCCAAAATATCAGGGCCATCCCCATCCATAATCGGCAACGGACCATCCACTGGCATCGGGGATGATGTTCGTCCAGGTACGACAATCCGTAAGCTGGGCACCCGGAAAAGACGGTGCTACCTCCCATGTCGGAACAGTGGGACATTCGCCAGTGAGATCACGCGACGGGGGAGAGGTTGACCAATATTCCCACCGTAACTTGCCCCATCCTTGAGCAAAATAAAAGCGCTCCAATTGAGTGGATTCGGCAATAGCAGAACCGTTATAGTGATCAGAAATTACCGTAGGAATGACTATACTAGTCTGAACATTATGCGCCAAAAATGGCATACTTACATTTTCGAGCCGATATCTTGTAAATGCGGGGCTCATATTCTTGGCGTCACAATTGGTACCCGGCGCATTCGACTGGCCTATTTCCGCTACGGACGAACCCCATCCCTGACCATACATAGGGAGGTTCTGTGGAAAGAGCACCCAGCTAGTATAACCGCATGTATATCCGACGAAATAAATCGGCGTTAAACTACCGGTCTGAGTCTTAACTGCAATGGCCGCATCGCCTATGCTGTGGACATTTGTTACATTCAAATAAACATCACCGCCATCATTGGGTGGATTGAAATGGCCATCAAACGGAGCCGTTTTGAAAGTCGATATCACCGCCCCGGTACTGAGGTCTAGGACATTATCGCTGACAACACCACTATACGCCCCAGGCCAATCAAGCCGACGAAAAGTCAAGGGAGTAGTGATCAGGTCTTTAGCCTGGTTAGCATATGCGCAATTGTTCGGAGTCAGCCCACCCGAGCATGTTGCCTGGACTAGATAAGAGTTCATATCGCTGATCTCGTCTGCAATACTGGAAGACTCTATATCGAAATAAGATATAATCGCCACGAGACTGAGTAGAGATAGTAACTTACGCATTATCGGCTCCCCCGACCGCTCGCACAGCTTTCAGGCGACCTGCCCCTTTCTACTCGGCTGGTGTCTACCTCGTCTCAATCGTGGAAGGGCGCAGGGGTTTGGCGCACGATGATCGACAGCGGCCTGTGCAATGCATCACGCTCAACCCACACCTCAATGCGCAATCGCTCGCGCCACGCACGTTCGGCCAATTCCTCGATCTCTTTCTCGCGGCTGAAAAACTTGCGTTCGCCATCTTCGGTGTCGAGGCAGAAGCCCTCAAAATCACCGAAGCGGTCAAAAAGCAGACCGGACACTTTGCCTTCGTAGCAGATCCGTTCTGGGCCAGGGGTCGGACCTGGTGGTTTTCCGCCCAAAGCTTTTATGCGGCCGCCGAGCTGCGATATATAGCGCTCGAAAACCGGATACCACCGGTTTTCGAGCGGAATCTTAGCGGCTACGCGCTCGAGCGCGGTGAGGTTGCGCTGATCTCCCGGCAATATCTCACTGGCCGTCTTCACTTGGACTGCAAACTCGAATGCTCCAAGGATATGACGCGAAGGTGTGGGTCTGCGCTCCACTACCGCCTCAGCGAGGCGATTGCTTCTCGCGGTTGTCTCAGTCACGCCGGGCTGCTGTGTCGTCGATTGCGGGGCCGGCGTATCCATGACTTGCCTGAGCACAATCTGGAAGGTTTGCCCCCTGCGGACGCTGGCGGACAAATCGAGCGTGATCAGACCGGCCAAATCGAGCACACCACCTGCCGGGATCGGCACGTAGGTCACCCCGCCCGTCTTGCAACTAAGCGTGTGGTCGTCCACTCGTTCCAGGGTCTGCAGGTTGAAGTTGCGCGCCGCCAAATCGAGCACCTCGGACGCACGAACACCGGGCAGGTACACCGTAGCCAGAGATCCCACGGGTGTATTGCCCCAAGCGATCATCAGTTCGTCGGGACCCTGCTTTGGCAAAGGAGTTGAGGTGGTTGGATGGATAGCAAAAGTATGCTGGACGCGGTGAGTCTCCGGGCTCCCTGGATTTTCCGAGTTGTCGATGGCCAGGTTACGCTGGGAGAGTTTGTCGGAGGAAGCAGTCGATATCCCTTGCGGTGTGATCGCCTCGAGGTCGAAGTTGATCTCGGCGACCATGCACTGATGCGTTCCGCGAATCAGATCTGCAATCGACAGCAAGGTTCCGGTGAACGGTCCCCCGTTCGGCGGCGACGGCTGAATGGGAAAACGCAGGTCGTTCGGCTGATTGATATCCAGCCAGCACCCGTAGTACATGTATGCTTCTCTGCCGCTGATGCCGGATCGATGTTCTGGATGTTGTTAACATCGGTCTGCTGGTTGAGATCTACGTTTGCCGCTTCGCGAGCTTCCGCGAAGAATGGAATCGTGACCAGCTCTCCACCCTGAATACCGAGCACCGGGATTTTTACTCCTGGCTGTCCCCCCACGCGGTAGGTAGTTCCAGAGTTATACTCCGTCCCAGTGGCAGCAGTTGGAACAAACGGAAAAAGACCCGCACATTCATTGCCGTCGTCACCGTGGCACGATAGCGAACGCGGCAAAGGGCAAAGTTGAAGACCGGCTGATTATTTAGTTCAGGAAGCCATTCCAGTTGATCGACGGCATCCTCTCCCGCCGGGAGGTTCTCAAACGCTTGATAAGCCTGGGCAGGGGTCAACACACTGCGCAGTTGCTTCAGCACGCCCTGGATGAAGCCGAGCGGGTCGGTTCCCAACGCTGGCGCGCCAACGACCGTCCCTCCCGGCTGCAGTTTGAAGACGCGGGTATCACTACTCAAATAGGAAATCGGGCCGTGATCCATGTAGGGGGCATCCACCTGCGTCAGGTCAATCGTCGCGATGGAAGAGAGCCCCTGGGTGCTGGCAGTGACCTGAATCGGGACCACATCCGAAGTGAAGTCGTTCGTGCCGGTAAAGGAGATGTTGTAGCCAAAGGTGATACGCTGAACTTGGTTGAGGGCGCTGTTGTCCTCCAAGAGCATGTCGTTCACCTGCTGGCTCATCTGGCCGGGCACCGGGTTGAAGGTGATTTGCGGCGCCCATGCCTGAAGTTGCATTGGGCTTGGGTTGGCCGTGGTGATGCCGAGATCCGATGGAGAGAAGCCCTCGACCACAACATAGAAGGCGTCGATGATAGCCTGGTTGGCCTCAATGAGCGCCTGCGCTTCCTCTTTGCCAATTTCATCGCGCTCGGTGATGATGAAACAGTCCTTGCACACGACCGTCCGCTCTGTCTCAACCGCCAGGCCGTCCCCCGGGTCCACGATGAAGCCGAGCCGAAACCAGTTATCCACCATGTCCTGTGGCGAGGAGACGATACCGCGCGTCCAAGGCGCGGGAGTTGTAGATCCTTGCGGATAGATGGAATCCGGTCGCGCGCTTCATCGGAGCCCCCACTCGAGCAGGCGTTGAAGTCAGCCTGCCACGGGCGGGCCATGCCCTTGGTCACGTCACCCGGATTGAGGCCGATCTGGTCCAGGCGGAAAGCTTCGGTGTATGTGAGGGAGCCGTCGTTGACAGTCACGGTGGCTTCGATGCCCGGATAGAGCGGCGCACCAACGCAGTTTTCCAAGACCGCCCGAGTCAGGCCATCCGGTGTGACCGTCGCGGGGGCGACGGGCGGCCAATCGTTGACGAAGCTGCCCGCGCTCCATGCCTCCATTTGCGCATACTGGAAGGGCCTCAACGTAGGCGGGATGTCCGCCGGGTCACTCCCGAGTGGGCCGCCTGAATTCAGAAGGGGCATGTTGAAGAGCACGTTAGGCTGACCCACGTTGTCCGTACCGCCGGGATTCGCCAAATTACTCAGGATAGCCGCGCGCGCCGCATCCTGACCCGGGCCCGGTGGAATGACAGTCGCCAGCGAGCCGTGATCGCCCGGGCCGAATGTATCGGCTTCCACACGCAGCATGCCGATTCCGCGAGTGAGAATGGGCCAGATATCGCCGACGAATGACGGCGTCGCTGCGGGCTGAGGTGTCCCCGGCAGATTTTGAGTAATCGCCACCTGGCGCATGGAATCATACAAGGTGATCGGCGAGTACGTGCTGGGAGCGAAGCGCGGAGGCGGGCAAATGACCCAAGCGCCGACGGCTGTGAACATCTGACCGCCAACCGTAATGGTGGCATTGACGGGGCCGTCGGAGATGTCGTCGTACCACCCCGAGTTCTGCCAGAATTGGGAGATGCCATTGCCCGTGGGAGAACCACTGGCTCCGAAGCCGCCCAGCACGATCAAGCGCCCGTCCCCATCGGTGTTCGCATCGCCCAAGGGGACTTCGACGGTTTGGCCGGAGAAGGTGTACGTGCCGTTGGCAAAGGTCGCGGTATCATTGGGGCCATTGAGGGTGCGGAGCCCGGGATCGATCAGGCCGCCGGCCTCCCCTTGAAAAACGGCCTTGGCATTGGCCAGGTGAACTGTCCATTGGATGGTTCCATCCGTCGCGGTGAGCTCGCGATTGGAGCCATCGTCGAAGTAACCCCACAGACGAAAGCGTTGCGCTTGCCGCCGGATGCGGCACTGATCGTCTTTATAGTTGCCGTCACTGGGCACCGGAGGGGGCGCAGGAAAAGGCAGTTCCGGTCCCAAATACCATTCCGGGCTGTTGCCGATGCGTGCGATCCCGATGGGGGGAAAGATTTTAACTTGGGTCAGGTTCGGCATGGTGTCCCCTACGTGTTTGCATTGGATCGACGTTTCCAAAAAGGGGCTGAAGCCCAGCGCCGCTCATACGAGTAGTGCCGGCCAAGTCCGGTGAGATAGCGCTCGAACTGGTCCTGGCAGTGACGCCGATACTCTTCGAGGAGCAAGGTGTCTTCCATCGTTAGGTGCCGGCTGATCGCATCAGCAGCCAGAATGCCGTTGGTCATGGCCCTGTGAACGCCCCACCCGCAAAGCGGATCATGCGCAGCGCAAGCATCGCCAACCGGCAGCCAGGCTCGGCCGCTCTGCGCTTGGGTGAAGGTGCTGTTTGCCGGGACTGTCGTCATGGACCGCGCCAGATCCCTCGGCGCGAGATCAGCGTCGGTAAAGAAGGCCAGAACGTGACCCTGCGGCACGGGCGCGGCGTACCACCAGCCGTGCGCAGTGGATTCTACCACCATCGTGTGGTCGAACTCGGGATTTCGGTTGCGCGGAATGAGCGCGGTAAGAGCGATCAAGCGGTCGTAAATGCGCGGCCTCAGACCTAGTCTTCGGGCAATCGCGCGAGCCCGGCCTGTCGCGTCGACAAGAAATCTCGAAGAGATTTCGATGCCTTTGTCGAGCCCTATGCGCCACTCCCTGCCCTCCCGCTGGAGTTCTTCGAGGTTTCGATAGTCGCGGATAACGATCCCGCGCCTTCGGACGGCCTCCCGCAAGTCGGCATCGAAGCGGGCGCGGTCCACGTGCCACCGGTTGCCGTGGACGTGATAAATGCTGTCCTGTATCCACGGCTCGCCGCCCCAGGCGCTTCGCTGCGCGTAGCCAGCAACATGTCCGGCACCGCGGAACTCTTCCCACAGCCCGAGGGCGCTGAGCGGCTGCCGAATAACCCCGGTGAGAGATTCCCCCCGCCACGCCTTTCTCCCAGGCGGGCGGTCCAGCACGATAGAGGCGATGCCCAAATCGGCAAGCCTCGCGGCGAGGGCGGTCCCGGCGGGTCCACCACCAAACACGCAGACGTCGTAAATTTGTCTCATCGTTCCGATATTTCCCATCCTATATCATCCTGCGCCGCTCGGGCTGCGAAACGATCACCGCCCATCCGAGGACGGCCCCAATCGGGCGAGGCTTGAGCAGGGGATCGTCGACTCTCAGCCTGTGGACTTCGGTGAGCTCGGCGGCGGCGCGTTCGGTGTCGCCTATGAGGCCACAGACAGACGCATGGTAGGCGTGCTGAAACACATGTTCTGGCATGGCGCTGCGCGCGCCTTCTCAAGCCAGAGCATCGCCTCGTCGGTGCGCGACTGCAGCAAGCGCCACCGCCCGATGTAGAAATACGAAACGCCAATCAGCGGATCGCCGGGGCCGGGGCGATGCTTGCTCGAAAAGCGCGATCCCATCATTCAAATACCTGGCGTAGCTCTTGCAAATACCCGGCGTAGCTCTTGCAAATGGCGAGACTGCCTAGTACTTCCACCCAGTTGCGATTGAACGCAAGCGCCCTTTCGTATTCGGGGATAGCACGGCTTGGCTGCGGCCGTGCATGAAGATTTTCGCGATGCCGATGTCGGACATCAAGTCGCCGCGCCGGCCCCACGATCACGCGCGGCGACACGGTAAATGCGATCCTCGATCCTCTTGCAGAGCTGTCCGGCCCGTTCGACACCAAATCCGAACACGAGGACGGTATCGCGATCATTCGTGCCGAGTGAGGCTATTCCTTCTGGAGCTTGGCGAGCAATAGCGCTTCCTTGCAGGGCTCGGTCAATTCTGTGAAGTGGTCCTTCATACAGGTCTGGATGCGCCCGCCGCCGGGTTGAATGCCGGGACATCTTCGGTCGGCGTCGGCCTTGCAGGACTTGGTTATCGTCACGTTACTTAACAGTGCGGTCTGGCAAGATGCGGAGAGCTGGCCGAAATGTTCCTTGATGCAGGTCTTGAGCCGGTTCTCGCCCGGCTTAACTTCGGCGCACAGCTGCTTGATGTCCGCTGCGCAGGCCTGCCGGGCCGCACCCGGCTGAGCCATCGCCGGGGCAGGCACCAGCAGAAGGAATGAAAGCGCCAGTCCCGTGTAGAGACCCCTCACCTCGACCCTCTCCCCGCAGACGAGGCGAGGGGAAAAATGCGGTGGCTATGATCCAGCCTCATACCTCGGGCAGCCCGGCCTTGCGTAATCCGAGGAAATAGGTCGCTTCGGCTAGCGCGCGGATTTTGGGATTGTCGAACCAGTTCGATTTCTTGACGGTCGCGAGGCTCGAATACATTTTGCTCAATCCCTGGGCTTCTGCGAGCTCCGCTCGAGCACGGTCGGTCTCGTCCTTCAGAGCGTAACCGGCCGCGAGATAGGCGTGAACAAAGGCCAACCGCTCATTCTCGCTGCTCGCCTTTTCCAATGAGGCGATCGCCTCGTCGATGTGCGACTGCAGCAGGTAAATGACCCCCATTCGTCCGTACCATGGAGCAATGGTCGGCTCGTGCGGGCTGAGATGCATAGCTTGCTCGAAATACGGGATCGCCTCGTCGGCCGAACCGGTCAGGAACTTGCACCAGCCGAGGCGGGCATAAGCCGGAGCGCGGCTGTGATCAAGCGAGATCGCTCTCTCGTATTCGGGAATGGCGTCACCGCAGCGCGACTGCGCGAACAGAACCTGCCCCTTTACGTAATGCGCGAGCGCGCTGTCCGGCGATGCCGCCAGGGCCTGCGCCACCAGCCCTTCAGCGCGGTGCAGGTCCTTGTCCGGGTCATCGCTGAAATCGTCGGTTACGCGGAAAGCGAGAGTAGCCGCCAACCAGGTTGCCGCATCCGCCGATTGCGGGTCGAGGGCCAACGCCTTCTCGAACAAGGCCGCCGCCTCGTTGCTGTTTCCCTTCGAGATTGGCCTCGTCAATACGGCGCGGCCGCGCAATATGTAATCCAGCGCATCGGGGTTGTTGGTCGGGCGGCGAGCTTCGGCAATGGCGAGCTGCGCCTGCAACGCGCGGGCAATCCGCGCGGTGATCTCATTTTGCAGCGCAAACAGATCGCCGGCGTTGCGGTCGAAGCGCTCGGCCCAAAGTTGTGCACCGGTTTCGGCATCGACCAGCTGGGTGTTGATTCGGACCTGATTGCCAATCCGCTGCACGCTGCCTTCGAGGACATAGCGCACGCCCAGCTCGCGGCCAATCTGCTTGGCGTCGACCGGCTTTCCCTTGTAGGTGAAGGCGGTGTTGCGCGCGATCACCACGCTTCCCTGGATGTGGGCGAGATCGGTCGTCAAATCTTCGGTGATGCCGTCGACGAAATATTCCTGCTCGGGGTCGTTGCTGAGATTGGCGAACGGCAGCACAACCATCGACAGACGGGGTGCCGAGAAAGGTTGTGTCGGGAAGTGAACCGCCGATGGCTCTGGTCCGACATGCCGGCCGGACCACAGCAACCACCCACCGCCTGCCGCAGCAATCAGGATCGCCGCCACGGCGGCAATGAGGCGAGTACGGACCGAGACCCCTCCAGGGCGCGAGGCTGCCACGGCCAGACGACCGCCGGTAGTTCCCCCGACCATAAAAGCCCGCACCGGCATGGCGATGTTCTTCACCCGTTGCTCGCCGAGCGGGACGAACGCCACCGGCAACCTCGTTCCGATCTGGTCGCGCACCGCACCGGAGAGGCAAATCCCGCCGGGCTCGGCCAGCGTCTGCAGCCGGGCGGCGATGTTGACCCCGTCGCCAAAGAGATTCGCCCCTTCGACGATGACGTCCCCGAGATGGACGCCGATGCGGAAGCGCATCTGCTCGCCCTCGGCTCGGTTGGAGTTCTCCTTGGCGATCGCCTCCTGGACCGCGACGGCACACTCGACCGCATCCACCGGGCTGGCGAAGTCCGCCATCACGCTGTCGCCGGCGGTATTGAAGATTCGACCGTGATGATCGGCGATCAGTCGGTCGAGGATCGCTCGGTAGGCTTGCAGCCTGCGCAAGGTGCCGACTTCGTCCAGCCCCATCAGGCGGCTGTACTCGGCAACATCGGCCGCAAAGATTACCGCGAGCTTTCGTTCGACGACCTGGTCGTCCGCCACAGGGCCCTCCTCAAGGGGGCTCATACCGAAGCCAAGACATTTGACAACCTAGATATAGCATTTATTTCCGGGCCGATGACCCGCGATCTACACGGTTATATGACCGACATCCCGTATCTGCGCGACTTCAAACCACCGCTGGCTCCGGCCTGGCTCGATCATGTGGCCCTGGCGGGTGCGATCAAGCCGCCGGCGCGAGAGGCCGGATTTGCCTGGTGCGACCTAGGCTGCGGCCAAGGGGTCACCGCCAACATTCTCGCGGCAACCCATCCGCGCGGCACCTTCCACGCCATCGACGCGATGCCTGCGCATATCGACCATGCGCGGCGCCTTGCTGCCGAGGCGGGGGTCAGGAATGTCGGTTTTCACTGTGTCGATTTTGCGGCTGGGGTCGATCTCGATCTGCCGCTCTTCGATTACATCGTCGCACATGGCGTCTATAGCTGGGTGGACGCCGCCAACCAGCGCGCGCTGCGCCGGTTCTTCGATCGACGGCTCAAACCCGGCGGGCTCGTCTATGTCAGCTACAACGCGATGCCGGGTTGGGCGCGCGACCTGCCCTTTCAGCATCTCGTGCGCGAGCTGGCCCGCGGCTCTTCCGGCGACAGCGCCGCACGAGTTGACGCCGCCCTCGAAATCATCCGCGCTCTAGCCGCCGCTGAGGCGCCGGCGCTGACGTCGAGCTTTATTGTCGGCGAACTCGAGCAACGGCCGGAAAACTACACCCCGGCCTATCTCGTCCACGAGTTCCTGCCAGGCGCATGGCAGCCGCTCTACGTGACCGAGGTACGGGCGGCGATGCGGACGATCGGGCTGGCGCCGGTCGGCTCGGCGACGCTGATCGAAAATCTCGATCCTCTGGTGCTCGGCGAGAGCGCCCGCGAGATCCTGGGTGCCATCCCCGACGCCGACCTGCGCGAGCTGGTCCGTGACTTTTACCTGGATCAGCGCTTCCGCTGCGACGTATTCGCCCGCGGCAGCCGGCGATTGGACGGCGAGCAGCGCTGCGACGCGCTCTTGGCGAGCACCTTTGCGCTCGCCCGTCCCGCCGCGGCGATACGCTATTCGGCCGCCACCCCGGCGGGCTGCCACCCCTACAACAACCCAACGGCTCGGGCGATCGTCGGCGCGCTTGCCGACGGCCCTCGGTCGCTCGTGGGGGCCGCTCCGGTCCTGGCACCTCCGCACCATCTGGCAACCAACCTCCTCCTGCTGTGCGCGGTCGGGGACGTCATGCCGGTCGAGCCCGGACGCGCTCCCGTCGAAACCCTCAATCGGGCCATTTTTCGCCGGCTCGACGGACCCGAGGAGATCCACTGGCTCACCCTGCCCTGCGGTACCGCCCTCGACGTCGATCCTGGTCTGATGCGCCGGCTGCGCGACGGCGAGAAAATCAACGAAGATGAGTTTCCCGGCTGGCGCGGATTTCTCGCCTCCCATGGTCTTTAGACCGCCGTTACGCCGAGGTGCGGGGGTCGAGCGCGTCGCGCAATCCGTCGCCGATAAAATTGATCGAGAGCACCGCGAGAAAAATCGCCCCGCCCGCAAAGAGCGCCCAATGCGGTGCGATGTCGAGATAGTCCTTGGCATCGAACAGGATGCGGCCCCAAGTCGGAATGTCGGGCGGAAAGCCGAGACCGAGAAAAGACAGGGTCGATTCGGCAATGATGGCGGCAGCGACGTCGATCGTGCCGGCGACAATGATGGGTCCCAGCGAGTTCGGTAGAATGTGCCGCACCACCAAGCGTGAGCTCGACATACCCAGAGCACGCGCCGCCTCGACGAACTCCTTTTCGCGCAACGAGAGAAACTGTGCGCGCACGAGCCGCGCCACCTGCATCCACCGGAAGCCGCCGATCACCGCGACGATCAGAATGAAGGTGCCGAGCTCGGGTCCGACCAGCTGCTTCAGGGATTCGCGAAACAGGTAAATCACCAGCAACAGCAGCGGCAATGGCGGCAGAGACAGGAACAAGTCGGTGAGCCACATCAGCGCCGCATCGATACTGCCGCGAGCCATACCGGCGATCGCCCCAATGGCCGTGCCGACAATGATCGCCACTAGCGCCGCCGCCAGTCCGACCGCGAGCGAAATGCGCCCGCCATAGAGCATGCGGGCGAGCAGATCCTGGCCGAGATCGTCTGTGCCAAGAGGATGAGCCCACGACGGGCCCTCGAGATGTGCGCCGAAATCGATGTCGTTGATCGGCACCTGCCACAATAGCGGCCCGAATGCGACAGCGAGCAACATCGCCGCCAAAATGGCCGTGCTCGCGACCGCCAGCCGGTGCCGGCAAAAGCGTCGCAAAGTCTCGATGCCTGGCGAGGCGCCCTCCGCGGCGCCGCCGTGCAGCTGCCCGGTGCTAGCGGTAGGCGATGCGAGGGTCGAGCCAGCCATAGAGAATGTCGGCGGTTAGGTTGAATAGGATCACCAGGCAGGCGAATACAAACGTCACCGCCATAATCACCGGCGTGTCGTTGGCGAGGATGGAACTGATCAGCAAGGAGCCGATGCCGGGGATGCGAAAGATCTGCTCGGTGACGATGGCGCCCCCGAACAGCGCCGGCATTTGCAATGCAACCAGAGTCACGACCGGGATCAGCGCATTGCGCACGATGTGTTTGACCACAACCGTGCGCTCGGGGAGGCCCTTTGCGCGGGCGGTGGTGACATAGTCGAGCCGAATGACTTCGAGCACCGAGGAACGCACATAACGGGTCCAGGACGCCGCCTGCAACAGCGCGAGCACCGCCACCGGCATCACCGCCTGCTTGAACTCCTCCCAATACCACTGCCCGCCGGTGGCGCTAATGTCGGCCTGGAATACGAATGGCAGCCAATCGAGATAGATGCTGAACAGCAGGATGAGCAGAAGACCGGTGAAGAAGGTCGGCAACGAAAAGCCTATGAACGCCAGCAGGTTGGCTATCTGGTCGAATATCGAATAGGGCCGCAACGCCGAATACACGCCGACCGGCAACGCAATCAGCAATGCCACAACCTGCGACGAGCCGATCACCAACAAGGTGGCCGGCAGGCGCTGCCGAATCAGGGTGTCGACATCCATCCGACTGACGAACGAAAAACCCCAGTCGCCGTGCAGCATCGCTGAAAGCCAGCGCAAGTAGCGCAGCGCGATCGGATCATCGAGCCCGAACTTCGCGCGCAGCCCGGCCGCCACCTCGGGTGGGACGTTCGGATTGCTTGCGAGTTCTCCAAACGGGTCGCCGGGGGCGAGCGCCAGCACGGTAAACAGCACGATGCTGATCCCAAGCAGGCTTGGGATTGCGATCAGCAAGCGTCGAAGGAGATAGCGACCCACGACCTAGTGCTCAGACAAAAACGCAAGATTCACTCTTCCATCGTGGCCGGGCTTGACCCGGCCATCCACGGGCCGTCAGCTCAGGCCGCGCCCCGGCAGCGTAGATGCCCGGCTCAAGACCGGGCATAACGAGACGGGTGGCTAGAGCACTGCCGTACGGTCATGTCTCGCGGTACCAGTCTTTCAGGTTCCAGAAGTCGTTGTCCCACGCGCTCTGCGTTGCCCGCAGCCTGTGGGACATTGCCGCCACCTGACCGCGGCGGGTGACCGGAATGACCACCTGATCCTGTACCACCTTGTCGTTCATCGTGATGAACAGCGCCGCGCGCTTAACCGGGTCGAGCTCCCGTTCGGCCGCACGAAAGGCCTTGTCGTATTCGTCGTTGCGCCAGCGCACGATATTGCGACCTGACCACTTGTTGTCCTTCGAAGCTATTTCCCAGGAGACGAACTGTCGCATCAGCGCCTCAGGATCGGGTTGGGTCACGGTGTTCGTGAGCATCTCGACATCTGAGTAAAATTTCGAGGCTGTATCCGGATTTGCAGCGTCTGAGGAAAAATAGACCGATGCCGTCACCGACTTCAGCTCCATATCGATGCCTGCCTTCTGGCAGGCCTGCTTGACAATCGCTTGGGTCTTCTGGCGCGGCGCGTTGATCGAGGTTTGGAACACGAGCTTCAGTTGCTTGCCGTCCTTCCCCCGGATCCCATTTGACCCACGCATCCAGCCGGCCTGCTCCAGCAGCTGGTTTGCTTTTTCGATATTGAATTCCCAGCTCGTGTTCTTCGAAACAAACCGCTCGGGGGCATTGATGAAATTTCCCGTGGCGCTTCCGGTGCGGCCGTAGATGTGCGCCTGCACCGAGGCGCGGTCGACGAGCAGGCTGAGCGCCCGACGGACGGCGGGATCGCCGAGCAGCGGATGCATTGTCTTCGCACTCGAGCGCTCGCCATCGACCTCGGTCCAGGGATCGGTGCTGTTGAGTTTTATATGTTCGATCCAGCCACCTGACACGATGTCGACGCGACCCTTAGCGCCGCCGCTTTTTTCGAGCTTCAGGAGGATCTCGTCCTCGACCTGCATGTTCCAGGCGTAGTCGTATTCGCCGGTCTGAATTACCGCGCGCGCAGCCGACACGGCATCGCCGCCGCCCTTCATTTCGATCGTGTCAAAATACGGCCGGTTGGAGAAATGGTACGACGGATTGCGCTCGCCCTTGATCAAATCGCCGGGCTTGAAGTCGACAAACCGATACGGGCCGGTTCCAACCGGCTTAAGATTCGCCGGTGCTTCGCGCGAATTGGCCCCTCTGTAGAGTTCGAATAAATGTTTCGGGATGATCATGCCCCGAGCGCTGACGAAGGAATCCGCCCAGAACGGCGTCGGCTTGTTGAACCGGACGCGCACAGTCAGCGGATCGATCTTTTCGACCTTGGCGTCCTGATAGGTCCCGATCGTCGTCGCTGCTGTCGCCGGGTCGGCGGCGTAGTCCCCTGTAAATACGACATCGTCGGCGGTGAAGGGCTGGCCGTCGTGCCACTGCACGTCCTTTTTGAGCTTCCAGGTGACGGACATGCCGTCGGCTGCGACCCCGCCATTTTCGATATCGGGGATCTCGGCCGCGAGCACCGGCGCGAGATTACCCTCGGGATCCCATGCCGCAAGCGGCTCGTAGAAGATACGCGCCCCCTCCTGATCCTTCGTGCCTAAGGCGATATGCGGATTGAGCAAGGTCGCGGCCTGCCAGAACAACGTTTTGAGCGCTCCGCCGCCGCCGGCTTTTGTCGGCTGGTAGTCGGTTTGGGGTGCTGTCTGCGCCAAGCCGGCGTGGGCCAGCAGCTGGCTCGCAAGAGGTGCGGTCAGGCCAAAGCCGACCATCTTGCGCACAAAGGCGCGGCGCGACAGTCCACCTGCCTTGACTGACGCTATCAGCTTCCGCAGCTCTTGCTCAGTCATCAGAACCTCCCGGGCGCGGGTCACGTTTCGCGATACCAGTTTTTCAGGTCCCATAAGACGTTGTCCCAACCACTCAGAGTGGCCCGAAGTTGACGGGACATCGCCGAGACGCCGGGGCGATACACGACCGGGATGACCACCGGAATTCCCACAACCATGTCGTTCATCGCGATAAACAGCGCCGCACGCTTGACCGGGTCGAGTTCCCCTTCCGCCGCGCGAAAAGTTTTGTCGTAGTCTTCATTCAGCCAGCGCGTAATATTGCGCCCCTGCCATTTGTTGTCTTTCGACGCAACTTCCGAGGAGAGAAACTGGCGCATAAAGAAGCCGGGGTCGGGCGCCGTCAAGTTCGTCGTGAACATCTGCATATCGGCATAAAACTTGCTGTAAGTATCGGGGTTTGCGGCGTCTGACGAAAAGTACACTGACGCCGTCACCGACTTCAGCTCGATGTCGATGCCCGCCTTCTGGCACGCCTGCTTGACAATTGCCTGGGTTTTCTGGCGCGGGGCGTTGATCGACGTCTGAAACACCAGCTTTAGCTTCTTGCCGTCCTTGGCGCGGATGCCGTCCGGCCCGCGCTGCCACCCGGCCTCGTCCAATACCTGGTTCGCCTTCTCGATATTGAACTCCCACCGTGTATTCTTCGAAACAAAGCGTTGTGGGTTGTTTATGAAATTGCCTGTCGCGAGCCCGGTGCGTCCGTAAATATGAGCCTCTACCGAGGCGCGGTCGATGAGCAGCGCGAGGGCCTGCCGGACAGCCCGATCGCTGAACAGCGGGTGCTTTGTCTTGGCGCTCGAGCGCTCGCCGTCGACCTCGGTCCAGGGGTCGGTGCTGTTGAGCTCAATGTGCTCGATGCTCCCCCCCGGCACGATCTCGACCCGGCCCCTGGCATTGCCGGCGTTCTCCAGTTTGACAAGGATCTCGTCCTCGACCTGCATGTTCCAGGCGTAATCGTACTCGCCGGTCTGGATTACCGCGCGCGCCGCCGACACGGCGTCGCCGCCGCCCTTCATTTCGATCGTGTCGAAATACGGGCGGTTCGGCAGATGATAGGAAGGATTGCGCTCGCCCCTGACCAGGTCACCCGGCTTGAAATCGACGAACCGATAAGGGCCGGTTCCGACCGGCTTCAGGTCCGCCGGGGCGGCCCGCGAGTTGGCGCCCTTATAAGGCTCGAACAAATGTTTGGGGATGATCATGCCGAATTGGCCGACGAAAGCATCGGCCCAGAACGGCGTCGGCTTGGTAAAGCGCACCCGCACGGTCAACGGGTCGATCTTTTCGGCCGTCACATTCTGGTAGCTGCCGATCGTCGTGGCGGCTGTGGCCGGGTCGGTGGCGTATTCCCAGTTAAATACCACGTCGTCCGCCGTGAACGGTCGGCCGTCGTGCCACGCAACGTCCCCCTTGAGCTTCCAAGTCACCGACATGCCGTCGGGTGCCACCCCGCCATTTTCGATCTCTGGAATCTCGGCGGCGAGCACCGGCACCAAATTGCCGTCGCGATCCCACGCCGCGAGCGGCTCGTAAAAAATTCGCGAGCCCTCCTGGTCCTTTGTGCCGACGGCGAAATGCGGATTGAGTAACGTCGGGGCCTGCCAGAACAGCAGCTTGAGCGCCCCGCCGCCGCCGGCCTTAGTCGGCTCGTACTCGGCTGGAGTTGCCGCGTGCGCCACGCCGAAATGGCTTAAGAGCTGGCTTGCAAAGGGCGCGGTTAGGCCAAGGCCCACCATCCTATACACAAAGGCCCGGCGCGACACGCGGCCCGCTCCCACAGCCGCGATCAGGTTCCGCAACTCTCGTTCGTTCATGGAAGTCTCCCTACGCGGCGTTGCCGGTTCTGGATCTTTTCGAAATCGCGGGAACCGCGGCTCGATTAGTGCCACACGTTAGCACCAAACGGACGCCTGAGCCATTCGCAGGGTGTTCTCTTTTTGCAGTCGTTGTACACGACTCCGGGTCACTTGCACTTGCCGTGCGCGGCGAATCGGCCGATGATCGCATTGTGCCTGTAGCGCGTCGGTCGCGCGCCGGGGGCTGCACCGACCGTTTCAAAAAAAGGAGCGCACCTATGCTGACACGCGAAGACAACGAACTGGTGACGAGGACCGGGCCTGGAACTCCGATGGGTGACGTGTTGCGGCGATACTGGATCCCGGCGTTTCTCGCACGCGAATTGCCCGAGCCCGAGTGCCCGCCGGTGCGTGTCCGGCTGCTCGGCGAGCGCCTCGTTGGTTTTCGCGACAGCCAGGGCCGCATCGGCCTCGTCGATGAATTCTGCCCGCATCGGCGCGCCTCGCTGTGGTTCGGGCGCAACGAAGAGTCGGGCCTACGCTGCGTCTATCATGGCTGGAAGTTCGACGTCGACGGCAACTGCGTCGATCAGATGAACGAGCCCGAGCAGTTCTGCCACAAGATCCACCTGACGGCCTATCCGACGACCGAGATGGGCGGGGTGATCTGGGCCTATATGGGACCGCGCGAGCGGATGCCGGCGCCGCCGGCTTTCGAATGGACGCAGGTGCCGGAAAGCCACCGTCATTGCTCGAAGGTATGGGAGGAGTGCAACTGGCTACAGGCGCTCGAAGGGGGCATCGACACCTCGCACGCGCCGATTCTGCATCGCACGATCACGCCGAACACATCGCGCCCAGGCGTTCCAGTGCAGGGACCGTTTGTTCGCGGAAAGGCGCCGATCCTGGAGGTCGACGTCACCGATTACGGCTACCGGTATGTCGGGATACGCCCGCTCGACGAAGACAAGACCTATGTGCGCTCCTATCATTTCGTCATGCCGTTCACGCAGATCCGGCCGCAGCAGATCGGGCGCGGCAGCGGGGGCGACCGGACGAACATCGCTGGGCACATCTGGGTCCCGATCGACGACGAGAACTGCATGGTGTGGAACTGGATGTACAGCTTTGGGGAGCAGGGGCTGAACGACGAAGACCGCATGGAGCGCGGCAACGGTAACGGCCCCGATTATGTCGAGCAGTCCGGCGAGTTCCGCTCGTTCCGCAACAAGCGGAACGACTGGATGATCGATCGTCAAGTCCAGAAGACCGAGACCTTTACCGGCATCGACGGCGTCAATACCCAGGATCGCGCGGTACAAGAGGGCATGGGACCGATCGTCGATCGGTCGCAGGAGCATCTCGGCCCGGCCGATCGAGCGATCATTGCAGCACGGCGCCTGCTGCTCGACGCCGTCACGACGGTGCAGGCGGGCGGCAACCCGCCGGGTGTGGATACCAGCTACTACTCCGCCCGGGCGATCGAGAAGATCTTCCCCCGCAACGACACCTGGCGCCAGACCGTGCTCCCCGAGATGTATGCGGAGAAGCTCCCGGTCGCGGCGAAATAACGCAGAGCCGCTTAAGCCCGCCGATCCGCCCTAGCCTCCCTCCGCTCGCAGGGGAGGCAACGGGTGCGGGCGCCGCTGGCGCTCCGCGTGCGTCATAGCCAAAAGGCGAGCGACACCAGCACGAAGACGACAGCGAGAAACAGGGTCGCCAGTGCGGGGACAGCGCATAGGATTGGAACATCATATAGACTGGCCGTGCATAAGGCGGCAGTGCGGTAACCTCGACGCCGTCGATCAAATATGGCCGTGTTCGGGGTCTCGGACCCGGCAATCATCCGCAACAATGTCGTCTTGCCGCAGCCCGACGGCCCAAGCAGCGCAAACCGCGTGCCGCGCTCGACGGTCAACGACACGTCGTCAACCGCGATGACCGCACCGAAACTCTTGCGCACCTCCACAATTTCGAGCAGCGCTATCCCCGCGGTCAGCAGCCCGACTTGAGCCATGTCCAGGCGCGTGCCCGCTCGTGGTCCGGCGGTGCCGGAAGTTCGACATAAAACCGGCGGCGTACATCCTCCGGCGGATAGACCGCGGGACCGTCGCGGCTCGGATCTGACCAGCGCCGTGGCCGTCAAATTCGGGTTCGGTAGGAGACCGCGTTAGTGATGTCGGCGATCACCGCGGGACGCAACAGGTAGTCGAGAAAACGGATCGCAATTCTCCGGGTGCGGAGCATCGACGGGTATCCCGAGCATGTCGACCGACATCATCGCCCCTTCCTTCGGGACGCGGAAGCCGATCGCCACTTCGTTGCGGGCCTCGTGCGCCCGGTTGCGCGCCTGCACGACGTCACCCGAATAGCCGAGGGCAACGCACAAATCGCCGTGGGCAAGATCGTTGACGTATTGCGACGAGTGGAACTTGCGGATGTAGGAGCGGATCTTTTCGAGCGCCGCGAAGGCCTTGTCGAGGTGACCGAGGTCGCGGCTCTTCGGGTCGAGCCCGGGATAGGCAAGTGCTGCCGGAAAGACCTCCTGCGGGGTGTCGATAAGCAAGATCCCGCATGAGGCGAGCTTCGTCGCGACTGCCGGATCAAAGATCAGCGCCAGACGCTCCACCGGTGCGGCGTCATCCAATGCAGCACGCAGCTGCGCCTCATTGTAGCCGATCCCGGTGTCGCTTCACAGATAGGGCACGCCAGGGCATTCCCCGGGTCGGCCGCGGCGACCAATTCGAGGATGCGCGGATCGCGGTTCTTCCAATTCGGCACTTTGGCCTTGTCGAGTGTTCCATAGACCCCGGCCGAGATCTGCCGCGCCATGAACGGGCTCGCCGATGGGACGACAATGTCATAGCCCGATCGGCCAGCGAGCAGCTTCGCCTCCAGCACCTCGTTCGCGTCATATACATCGTAGGTGACCTTGATACCGGTCTCGTTCTCGAATATCGGGATCGTGCCCGGTGCAATGTAATCCGACCAGTTGTAGACGTTGAGGGGAGGTTCCTCGGCGGCTGCTGCGCCGGCGCTTGGCACGCAGCAAGAACCAGGACCCTGACCGATAGCAACTCCATATGGCCAGCCATACAACAGCCGCGCCACACCTTGTCAACGGCTGCCTTCCCGGCATGCACAGGCCCGTACGGTCGCGAAAAAATCCTGTCGAGGGGCGTAAGGCTGCTATCGTGAAGAGACAACAAGCCACGACCGAGATCGACCGCATGCCCGGTTCTCACGACGCCCCGCCCGTGACCCTCGATCGTGCTCTCGACGTCGGCCCCGACGACTGGCAGGGCCCGGCATTTTATCAGCTGCTGACGGCGTTGGTGGTGCCGCGGCCGATCGGCTGGATCTCGACCATTTCGCAGAGCGGGGTGCGCAACCTGGCGCCCTATTCGTACTTCAATCTGATGGGAAGCGATCCCGCCTATGTCGCGTTCGGCTCGACCGGCGTCAAGGACAGCCTGACAAACCTCCGTGAGGTGCCGGAGTTCGTCGCGAACATCGTCACCATGCACGTGCTGGAGAGGATGAACTTCACCTCGGGGGACTTCCCGCGCGACGAGGACGAGTTCGGCTGGGCCGGACTGACGCCGGTACGGGCGGCGAAGGTGCGGCCGTTCCGTGTCGGTGAGGCCAAGGCACACCTCGAATGCGAGGTCGCGCACATCGTGACCGACCGCAACACCAACATCGTGCTCGGCCGCGTCGTGCACGCGCATGTTGATAGGTCGGTGTGGAGGAACGGGCGCGTCGATCCGCAGTTGCTCGATCCGGTGTGCCGGCTGTCGGGCTCCGGTTATGCGACGCTCGGCGCACTCGTCAACGTACAGCGTCCGCAGTGGGTGAACATCGAGGGCACACGCGGGCAGGAGGCGATGCCGCGCACCGAGAAACGCGGATCGCGCGCGTAGCGAAGTGACAGTCTTTCATCTGCTGCGGCATGGCGAGCCGACGGTCTTCGGCAGGATCAACGGGCGATTGCCCGGGGTCGGACTTTCCGCCAAAGGCCGCGTCGAAATCGCCGCGGTGGCGAGCCGTCTCGCCGGGGAAAAGATCGACGCAATCTATGCGAGCCCGCTGCAGCGCACGCGCGAGACCGCCGAGATCCTCTCCGACCGGCTGGCCCTGCCGGTGCAATACCGTGACGATGTGATCGAGCTAGATTTCGGCGAATGGACGGGATTGACGGCCGACCAGATCCGCAAGGACGAACGCTGGCAGATGTGGAGCAACTGTCGCAGCATCGCCGCCATTCCCGGTGGCGAGAGCTGGCGGCAAGTCCAGGACCGGGTGGTCCATGCCCTGTTCGACCTGCGGCGGCTCCATCCCGAGGACAGCGTCGTCGTCGTAAGTCATGGCGATGTCATTCGTGCCGGGCTGCTTTTCGCGCTCGGCATGCCGCTCGATTTTCACTCCAGGCTCGAGATCGGGCTGGCCTCGCTGAGCACGATACGCCTCGACGGTTCGGGGATTCGCGTGCTCGCCTTCAACGATCGGCCGCGGCAGACCTGAGGCTCGCGAGTGCCGTTTCGGCCGAAGCGATGCCGCTTAGCCAAGCGCCATGCGCGGTCGAGAAGAAGTTCGGCGAGCAGGCTTCGCCGGCAAAAAACAAACGGTCGTCGACTGGCGCGGCGAGCGCTGCGCGGTCATCGGCATGGCCCGGCAGCGCGTAGGAATAGGAGCCGCGCGACCACGGATCCTGCTGCCAGGCGGTCGAAGCGAGCGGCGCCATCCGTTTGCGGACCTCGCCGCCGAGGAGCCGGGTGAGCTCGCCCGCAGCGAAATCAAACATCGCCGCCTGCCCTTCCCGCTCGAGCGCCGCCGCAAAACGCCCGCCGCAAAAGCAATAGATGGCTGGCCGGTCGAGCGGCCGCACCTGGTAGCTCATTGTCTCGCGCGAGGTCGTCGAGCCGACCAAATAGATGTCGTGCTCGATCCCAGCTAGCGGACCATCGAGAGAAATAAAGAGCTTGTCGTCGACGCCGAGCGGCAGCCCGGCCGCCGCAGCGAGCTTGTCGAGGAGCGGCGGGTCGAAGCGAATGACTTCTTGGGTGATAATCGAGGTTGGGACCGTGACGATCACCTGCGCCGCGGTCACGGTGCCGCGCGCGGTTTCGAGGCGAATTGCCCGGCCGCGATGATCGACCCGCGACACCGCCGCCTCGCACGCCACCGGCAGCCCGGTGGCGAGTGCTTTAAAGAGGCTCCCGTACCCCTCGCCCAGCCGCCAGTTGGTCTCGCTGTCCTCGTAGCGGACATAATCCTTGATCGAGACCCGGTCGAGCTCGGCGCCGTTCGCCCAGCTGCTGGTGGCTTCGAGCAACTCGTTCCACCGCCCGCCCGGCTCAAGGACCACGGCGAGCGAACCGTCCTCTGCCTCCGTCGCGGCGCGGCGGCGCGCCAGTCTTTGCGCCTTGCGGAGCGCGATCCATTCCTCCTCGGCCTCGATTGTCTCGCCGCTGCGGCTCAGCCGTGTCGTCCACTCCGGCGGCCGGCGATGGACCGAGAAGCCGAGGCTCTGGGCGATCGGCGCGAGCGGGTTGCGATCGGCCGAGTGCAGCCACTCGGCGCCGCGATCGAGCGGAAACCCGGCGGGCGCGATTGTGTGGACGCGCCCGCCGACCCGGTCGCGCGCCTCGAGCACCACCAGCGAGGCCATGCCCGCTTGGCGCAGGCACCGAGCGGCGCCGATCCCGGCGGCGCCGGCGCCGATCACCGCGACATCGACCTCGGATGGAAGACCCGTCATCTCCGCCCTCGCCGCCGTTCATAACCCGGGCTACGATAACGCATCTGCCGTTTGCCGAGGCTCGCCATGCACCTCACCGATTTCAAGGTTCTCACCTTCGATTGCTATGGCACTCTGATCGACTGGGAAACCGGCATCCTCGAGGCGCTGCGGCCGCTCCTTCGAAAAGACCCTGTCGAGCGCTCGCGAGACGATGTGCTGGCGAGCTTTGCCCGGCACGAGACCGCGCAGGAAGCCGAGACGCCGGACATGATCTATTCGGAGCTTCTCGGCCAAGTCCACCGCCGGCTCGCCGAGGAATGGGGGGTTCCGGCGAGCGCGGCGGACCACCGCGCCTTCGGCGGCTCGGTTGGCGATTGGCCGGCTTTCTCTGATGCGGCGGCGTCGCTCTCCTATCTCAAAAAGTTCCACAAACTGGTCATCCTGTCGAATGTCGACCGCAAGAGTTTCGCGGAGAGCCGCAAGCGGCTCGGCGTCGCCTTCGACGCGGTGTACACCGCCGAGGGCATCGGCTCATACAAGCCCGACCTCGGGAACTTCCGCTACTTGATCGGTGTGGTAAAGCGGTCGGGGTATGCCGAGCGCGACATCCTACACATAGCGCAGAGCCTTTTTCACGATCACTCACCGGCCAATGCCGTTGGCCTGCGCTCCGCCTGGATCGATCGGCGGAGGGACGCAGCCGGATCCGGCGCGACACCGCCGCCGCCCGAAGGCGTTCGCTATGATTTCCGTTTTCCCGGCATGGCCGAATTGGTCGAAGCCCACCGCGACGAGCGGCGCAGCTGACACTCCCGATCACCGGAAAACGGTGTGACGTTCCTCCGGCGTGAGAGCGGCGATCTCACTGACGAGCTTGTTGGTCATCGCATCGGCGAAGGACCGGAAATCCTCGACGATGCGAAGAAAGGCTCCCGGACCGCCGATCACATTCTGGCGGTACCACTCGGGCAGACCGCCCGGCGGCTGGGTGTGGAAGGCGTAGCCCGGGTTCGGCTTGTCGTTGACGATCGCGAGCCCGTTGATCGTCACCCCTTCGGCCAGCGCCTGATCGCGCGCTTCGGTCACCGGTCGGCCCGAATTGTTGGTGCCGTCACCGGAGATATCGATGATGCGGCGGTTGCTGTGCTGCGGCGCAGCGCCAAAGCGCGCCATCGCGAAGTCGATAGCGCCGCTGATCGAGGTCCGGCCGATGAATGAGCGCGGCGCGGCGAGAATTGCCGCCGAGAGTCCACCCGCATCCTCGTCGTCGTGGATCACCGTCCAGTCGGCGACGACCATCTGCTCCCCCGCCCCGGACCATTCGACAAAGCAAACAGCAATCGTGCCATTGGTGCCGCCGCGGATCGCCGCGAGGACGCGCGGATCGGACAATGCCGCAGCGTAGCCCTTGCGCTGCAGCTCGAACTCGCCGTCGTCGATGCTGCGCGAGACGTCGGCGGCGAGAATGAGCAGGAGATCGGTATTCTGAGCGCGCGCCCCTCCGCTGACCGCCAACAGAGCAGAAAACATCAACGCGACGAAGGCGCATCTCATCGGGTTTCCCCTGTCAGGCATAGGGCCGAGGATAGGCCGATGCTCGCCACCGCGGAAGGGTGTCGCGAAGCGTCGATCGCACGCCCATATCTTCGGCAGAGAGAGATCGCCAATGCGCATCGCCCAGACCCGATTGTCGATCGCGACTGCACCCCGCGAGATCAAGGAGATCACCGCCGAGGTCGCGCGCTGGGTCGAGCATCAGCCCATCGCGATCGGCCTTCTTACGGTCTACCTCCCGCACACTTCGGCTTCGCTGTTGATCCAGGAAAACGCGTCACCCGATGTGTTGCGCGATCTCGACACGTTTTTGCGCCGCCTCGTGCCGGAGGATGTCGCCCTCTATCGGCACAACGACGAGGGACCCGACGACATGCCGGCCCACATCAAGAGTGCCTTGACCCAGACACAGCTGACCATCCCGGTGACCGACGGGCGCATCCAGCTCGGCGTTTGGCAAGGGATCCTTCTGCTCGAGCATCGCGCCTCGCCGCACACCCGCTCGCTCGTCCTAACGCTCGTCGGCGAGGACCACGACCACCCACCCGCCGACGCGCGTTTGCGGCACGCCTGACGGTCCCGGCGCCGCGCCCTTTCCCGGTTCTTGCGGGAAAAACCGGGTAAAAAAACCGATTCCCCCTGCCATATCGCTCGCGTAATCGCCAAAAACCAATTTTTCCATAGAGTTAAGAGACACTTCCTGGTTCTCCGGAACCGGGAATTCATCGCCGCCGAACCGGGAACCGAATCGGCTAACCGGGAAATAACCGGGAATTGACGCCACGATCCCCGGTACCCTCTGATTTATGCTGCCGCTGATGATACGCTGCGATTTCGATGCCAATATGGCGGAGTACATGGCGGGAACGGGCACCGTGAAAGGCCGGCGGGTCGAGCGCAGACTGGCGGCGATCCTTGCGGCCGATGTCGTGGGCTACAGCCGGCTGATGGGCGCGGACGAGGAAGGCACCCTCGCGCGGCTCAAGGCCCATCGCCAGGAGCTGATCGACACAAAGATCGCCGAGCACCATGGCCGGATCGTCAAGACCACCGGCGACGGCCTCTTGATCGAGTTCCCGAGCGTGGTCGAGGCGGTCTCCTGCGCGCTCGCCGTGCAGCGGGCGATGTTCAAGCGCAATGCCGCGACACCGGAAGAGAAGCGGATCATCCTTCGGGTTGGCGTCAACCTCGGTGACATCATCGTCGAGGACGGCGACATCCACGGCGACGGCGTGAATATCGCGGCACGGCTCGAAAGCATCGCCGAGCCCGGCGGCATCTGCATCTCGGAAGATGCTTTCCGCCAAGTGAGCGGCAAAGTCGACGCCGAGTTTGCCGATACCGGTGAGCAGAGCCTCAAAAACATCGCCCGGCCAGTACGCGTCTACCGCGTCCTTCTGCGACGACCGGCGGAGCCGGCGCTCGCGGCCCTGCCGCTGCCCGACAAGCCGTCGATCGCGGTGCTGCCGTTCCAAAACATGAGCGGCGACCCGGAACAGGAGTTTTTCTCGGACGGCATGACCGAGGACATCATCACCGCGCTGTCGAAGGTCCGGTGGTTCTTTGTCATCGCGCGCAACAGCAGCTTCACCTACAAGGGCCGTGCGG
>Ga0306924_10000536_pt1 | contig 31895 bp, 33 predicted proteins | sample sta12Can44000111_FD_203756 | JGI IMG/M metagenome (GOLD analysis project Ga0306924, IMG submission 203756) | Lab enrichment of tropical soil microbial communities from Luquillo Experimental Forest, Puerto Rico - statanox.12C.anox.44.000.111 (v2)... | ecosystem: Environmental > Terrestrial >... | reverse complement strand
GATGCACCGGTTCCTGCGCGGTTCCCGCATCCGCGGATGCGCGGTCCCGCCGCGATTCTCTGAAGCGACGACCGCCCTTGCCTTTTCGCTCGGCAATACTCAATCATTGTTCGCCTGACGAGAAATGGCATGCAAATCGATACACTCTACGAACGGGAGGAACCAAACGAGCAGCTCCTCACTTCCGAGCTTGCGCGGCTCTATGGCGGCGGACTTTCTTTTCCCGCACCACCTCTCGGCCGTCCTTAAGTCATTGCCAACTTCGTCGAGACAATTGATGGCGTTGTGACCTACGGCGTTCCAGGCCGCTCCGGTGGTGGGCCGATCAGCGGCGGCAGCGATGAGGATCGCTTCGTGATGGGACTGCTGCGCAGCGTCGCCGATGCTGTGCTCGTGGGCGCCCGCACATTGCATCACGATTCCGGTCATGTCCGCGTTCCCGCATTCATTTATCCGCAAGCGGGGGAGCTTTACACGGAGCTTCGCAGGCGACTGGGTAAGCCGCCGCTGCCACTCAACGTTGTCGTCACTGGAACCGGCAGGATAGATCTGGACGAGCCCACCTTCCATACCGATGGCCTGCCAACCGCAATCATGACAACAAATGCAGGAGCGGCCAGGCTCGCCGCGGACTATGGCGATATATCTCCTATCGCCGTGCGCACGACCGGCGAGGCGGGCTCGCCGTCTCCTGCGGCGGTCCTGAAAATTCTCGCCAATGAATTCGCGGTACGCCTCCTGCTGCATGAAGGAGGGCCGCTTGTCTTCGGCCAATCGCTTGCCGCAAATCTGATCGATGAGCTCTTCTTGACAGTCGCGCCGCAAATTGCCGGCCGCTTGAGCCTTGCGCAGCGACCGAGCATGGCGGGAGAAACAGCGTTTCTTCCCGAGACGGCACCGTGGTTTGAATTGCTCAACATCAAACGAGCAGGCGACCATCTGCTCCTTCGATACGCTCGACACCAACGATATTCGAAGGCATAACCGTTGTTTCGCACTGAGCGGATAGCCCGCAATTTGCCGGCGTGCGGATCGCACCAAAGCGGCCAAAGAAATCGGCCAATACGCCAGCTAGACCGGGATGAATTGAGCTGCATACAGTTCTTGCGTCATGGCCGGGCTTGACCCGGCCATCCACGCCTTGGACCGCGCTCGCGATTAAGACGTGGATGCCCGCGACAAGCGCGGGCATGACAATTCAATCTAATGTCATCCCGCGCTAGCCCCATGCTTAAATTGGCGCGCTTGCCCAGCCAGCACCCGAGACCCGGATCGCAATTAAGAACGGAGGATAATCCAGGGATGCCGCGGTGTTCGGCCTCCTCAAAACATCCGCGGCTCTGGCCTGCATTTCAGCGAGTAGCGATTGATGCGGCGCGTTTTTGAGTCCCCCATCACTGTGGAAGTGGCGTCCGTGTCGCCCGTCTTACGATCTATGCTGCCGGTAAGGGTCCGGCTGCCGTTGGAACCGCGGAAGGCGACGGTCTTCTCGTCGAGCCTGGTTATTTTGAGCGGAGAGTCGCTAGAGTCTGCCCAGGTGACAGTCCCAGCTGTAAAATTGACGATGATGCCAATGGAGACCGGCTCCGGCTTGGGACCGGAAGGCTGGGTGAGCTTGCCCTCGCACGCAAGTACAACCGCCCGTTCAGCCGCCTGTGCGGTCGAGATCGATAGACCGGCGAGCGCGAGCCAGATGGGTGCTTTCACGCGCCGCCCCCTCGACACGCCCATCATCCTGCGTCGACACTGATCGGGCTTCAAGAGGCATCGTTAGACGGCGGCCTGCTCGCGACGCGCCCGTCTTCACCACCAGCGCATTGGCCGGTAAGCGTTGCGCCCGGGCGTATTGTTGAAACCCCAGCCACCCCAGCCGAAGCCGAACTCGTCACGGCGCGCGACGCGCATATTAGGCGAGTGCGGGCGGTTCATGATGCCGCCTTGCGGCTGGTTGTTCAGCGCAACGACAAACTCCGTGCGATAGTTGGTCTCGCGATGCAGAGGCTCGTCCGAAATGACGATCGAGGACCGCGGCAATGCGGTTGCCGCGATGCGATCGAGCACATCGTGCGGCAGGGTGATGCGGTCAAGCGCGGTCTTGGCGTCGTCCCCGCTGTCGATCGTGACCGCGGTCCAGCGCAGGCCGCCGCTGGTGCGCGGCGCCATGGCCGTAAACACATGCGTGCCGATCGGCTTGTCGGGGTCGCGGATCGTGACCGGAATCTCAATGGTCGCGTCGAACAGCTCGCCCCCGTCCGGAAGCCGCTTGTGCGTGTTGCGCCGCACGTAAAGCTTCTGCGTCGCGCGGCTGATGAAGATCGAGACCGGCTCGAGTGCCAGCTTTGCCTCGCTTGCCGCCTTGGCGGCGTCGGCCTGCCTGGTCTCGGCCGCCTTAACGGCGGCCTGCGCCGCCGCGGCAGCGTCGAGCTTGGACTTCCCGTTGGCCCTGGCGGCGTCGAGCTGCTTCTGCAGCTCCTCGACTTTCGCCGCGGCCTTCTGCTTCTGGTCCTCGGCTCGTGCCTTGGCCTGTTCGGTCTTGGCGGCGGCGAGCGCCAGTTCAAGCTTGCGCAGCGCTGCCGCGAACGGGGCCGCCTCCTTCACCGCCAGCGCGGCAGCGTTCTTCGTCTGTTGAGCGAGCCTGGTGGCCTCGTCCGCCTCGCGCGCGAGCGTTTCGGCGCGCGCCGGCGCCGCAGCGATGGCCGCAGGTTTCGGGACGAACAGCGCCGGATGGGAGAGCTCGACCGGCTCCGCGTCAGTCGGCGAGATGATTACACGCGTGCCGATGCGGACCTTGTCGAACAGCTTCCCCGCAAAGCCAAAGGGCATCCGCACGCAGCCGTGCGAGGCCGCATATCCGGGCAAGGGCCCGCCGTGCAGCGCGAGGCCATTCCAGGTGATGCGCAGCATGTGCGGCATCCAGGCATCGTCATAGAGGCTCGAGCGATGGTCCTTGTCCTTCTGCACAACGCTGAAGACGCCCGGCGGCGTCTCGCGTCCCGTGGTTCCGGTCGAGACCGGCGCACGCAGGATCCAGCCCTCGGCGTCGTAGATGGTCACCTTCTGGCTCTTGATCGATACGATCGCCATGACCGGCTCGCCCGCGCCGCGCGGGGCCACCGCCTCGGCGGTCTGCTCGGGACGGGCCTCGCGGGGCGCGGCATCAGCGGGCGGAGCCGCAGTCAGCGCGGTGAGGGCGGCCGTGGCCGCGAGCGTCACAATCGCGGGAGGCGCCCATCGCCGGACCATGTCGGTGGATTGGACCGTCGTGCATCGATTTGTCATGCCATGCCCCGAGTCGTCACAGAGGAATCGCGTCCAAACAATTACTGAGAAAGATAGGAACTTCGTGAATGCCCCGGGCGCGGAAGCCCGGGGCTCTTTTTTCTTGCATCAGGACGGCAGCCCCCTGTCCGGGCCTGGCCGCTCCGGACCCCGAATTAGCGGTATTTCACCCGCGAATACGAAACCCGAGCCGTATTCCAGGGATACCTCACGGCAGTGACCCTGTTCGGGGAAAAGGTGCGCCACGTATGGCCATACCTGTAAGGAGCCACAGTGCGAGTTCGATGCCATACGTTGGCGCTCCCATAATGGGGGGCGACGACAACGCGAGCTCGATGCAACGTTGCGTTGGCACTCCCCGAAGTGCCAATGGCAAGGGCAACCAGGCCCGACGCGAGAGCGGCTGTGATGGTAATCTTTTTCATATTGTCCCCTTGTGATGGCCGCCGAGCTTTGTCAGCGGCACTGCCACATTAGTCGCGCCAACCCCGCGATAGGTTCGCTCCCAAAACGACCAGGCGGCCTCGTCACGGGCGCCTCCCCTCGAACCGCATCCGCTCTCTCGCATAGTCGCATCGACGGCCGTCCGCAGCAGGTGGAAGCTGACATAAGAGCCCAGAAGGCTCGTTTTGACCCTCGGACATGCCTACGATCCCTGAGGTTTTACCCAATTCACGCTATGCCCGCTGCGAACGCGTTCGGCAGAACGACGCTTGTTGGGGCGGCCCGCCGCATGCGCCGCAAGCGTTTCTGCCAGGCTATGCTATCCTTGCGGCGTCCCATCATTGGTTGAGGGAGACAGATGTCTGAGATCGACATGCGGACGTTTGCCCGTCAGGCTGGGGTGAACATCGCTTACCCGGCCGGAAGTACGGTGTTCAAACAGGGCGATCCCGGGGATTGCATGTACATCGTTCAATCCGGCGTCGTCGAAATGGTGATCGGCGACAAGGTGGTCGAGATCTGCGGACCGAACGAAGCAATTGGTTTCATGTCGATGATCGATCGGGCGCCGCGCAGCTCCACGGCGCGGGTGAAGGAGGGTGTGGAGCTTTCCATCCTGGATCAACGCAAGTTTCGCTTCATGATCGATGAAGTCCCGAATTTCGCACTTTACATTATGAGCGCAATGGCACGTCGCATCCGGGGAATGAGCCAGGCGATGTAAAGCTGCGGAGCAGCACATTTTGGAGGGACATCGGATGGCGCCTCATGTGTACTCGACAGTCGGCCCTTGCTGTGGGCTTTGTGACTGCAATCGGAGGTAATGCGGACGTAACCGACCCACCGGCTGTAACTGCTGACTGATCCTCCGATAGCCTGCGCACTGGCCCCCTGCAACCGATCAAACAATTAACGGCGCGAGTTCGTTGCGCTGCTCAGCCTGTCTCCATGAGCTGCAACGATCAATGCCACTTCACGAAAGGCCCCGATTGATGCAAGGCTGTTTTCTAGCAATTGTAGGGCTCACTCTTGGAGCCGTATTGGGAGCGGCCGTCGGTGTTGGCCTTGGCCTTGCCTACACTAAAATCTTCAACGTCAGCGATTTTGAAGGTTACAGTGGGATGCTGGTGTTTTTCACCTTCATGCCGTTGGGTGCAATTGTCGGGGGTATTGGCGGAGCAATCCTCCTGGGCATAGTCGGCTCCAGAAAATAAGCACGAGTGCAAATGGCAGTTGCATTTCAGCGGCAGCGAACGCGACGGCATGTTCGCAGCCGGGCGCAAGCTGGCACAAGCGCGAAAAGGGAGGATTCCGTATGAGTCGAAGCGGTCTCCGCTAAGCTGCCGCGAATCGTTTCCTGGGAGCGACCCCTTTTCCAATGAGTTGACTACGGAGTGCCTCCTCAATCTGTACAAAGGCTTTCTCAGCCTCCTCGGCCCGCGCCGCAGAAGCTCTCGCATGCTGCTCCGCTTGCCACAGGCGTTTTCCCGCAGCTTCCATCCGGGAGTCCGCCTCTTAGAGTGCACTCTGCATCTCCTCGACTTTGAGCTCGGCTTCGCGGATGCGAGTCGTGAAAGTATTTCGCTCGCTTTCCAGGAAGTTAATGCGCTCTTCTGTCGCCGTTAGCTTTTCGATTGCGTCGGCGAGCAATGCCTCGCAGCGCGCTTGTAGAGCGGTAGCGCCCTCTTCTATGTCGCTGATAACGAGAGCAGCGTCCGTAATAAGGGATAATGCGCGTTGCTTATGTTCAGCTATCGAGCTGCGCGAAATGGGCAATCGTACGACTTTTTCGCTGACCTCCCCTGGGGGGCAGTCGGCCGTTTGCATGCGGTTGCGAATCCATGCCATCTCATCCGCCACAAGTCTCTCCAGGCAACCTGGATGTTGCCGAACCATAAATCTTGTCGAAATATATTTACCGATGGTTAATAGAGCGTGAATGCCGTTCGAGCCAGCTCCGGTCGGGCTGGGAGAGGTAAATTCGATATGCTGCGATCCAGCATTGGCTGGCAGGGATCGATTGCCTGCGCTTAGAGCCGATCTGGTCAGCCGCAAGGTGGCCGTGATTGCCGCCGCGGGTGGTGGCAGCGCGCAACGCGCCGCATCGACGCTGAGCTAATAGAATGTCGCTAAGTATCAAAACTCCTCTCGTCGAGAGTCTGCCCCTGAGCCGGCTGAACGAGACCAAGGTGCTCATGAAAATGGAAGCCGCGCAGCCGCCCGGCTCGTTCAAAATCCGCGGCATCGGTTACGCATGCGAGCAGCACGTGGCTCGCGGCGCACGGCGCTTCATTTCCTCCTCAGGCGGAAACGCCGGACTGGCAGTCGCCTATGCGGGCCGCAGGCTAAACATGCCAGTCGTGGTGGTCGTGCCTGAAACCACGTCCGAGCGAGCAAAGCACTTGCTGGGTCTTGAAGGCGCAGAAGTGATTGTGCATGGCACGTCATGGGACGAAGCCAACAAACTGGCGCTGTCATTGATAACCGAGCAAGACGCCTTTCTGCATCCCTTTGATGATCCGCTTCTCTGGCACGGCCATGGCTCTATGATTGATGAGGTGGTCGCTGAGGGCGTGTGTCCCGACGCCGTTATTCTATCGGTCGGCGGCGGCGGTCTGTTGGCAGGCGTGGATCAAGGACTTCGACGCAATGGCCTCGGGACCATACCGATCTATGCGGCGGAAACGGAAGGCATGGCCTCGTTTCATGCGTCGCTGATTGCGGGCAGGTTGGTCGAATTGCCAGTGTTGACAGGAGTAGCCACCTCATTGGGGGCTCGGCAGGTTTGCCAGCGCGCCTTTGAGGTGGCAAAGGCAAGGCCGGTCATTTCCGTCCTCGTCAGTGATCGGGAGGCCGTAGAGAGCTGCAAGGCATTCCTCGATGATCATCGCACGCTCGTCGAGCCTGCGTGCGGGGCTTCACTTGCCCTGCTCTATGGCCGGAAGATACCCGTCAGCGACCTGCAAAATGTGCTGGTCATCGTCTGTGGCGGCTCAACCGTGACAGTCGCTTCCCTGAACAGCCTTTGCGGTTGAAAATTATCGAGCGGGCAGATTTGCTGCCTACGCGACGCCAAGCCCCCAATCGCAACACTTGCGCAAGCTGCTTGCGCCAAGGAGCCGTGTCAGAAGGCCAGCTCTAACGTCCGCACCTGTAGGAACTGCGCACGCGCTGGATGGTTAGAATTCCAGCAAATCGAGCGATGCACAGGCGACCAGAATGGACCGGACAATGTGGATTTTTCTGATCAGCATGGCGTTGCTGTTAGGTGGAATGTATGGGGTGCGGAGGAACATGGAGAGGAGAGGTATCGGATTGTTTGGCGCGGTTTGTCCCCGATGCGCACAACCTCTTCCGACAATTCGCAAAGCCGCATCGTTCCGCGAGATCTTGTGGGGCGGGTGGACGTGCCCAAGCTGCGGTTGCAAAGTCGACAAATATGGCAAAGAACGCGTTTGGAACTGACGCTACGCAATATCTGCTTTCGACGTGCGAGCTAATGCAGGTGAGGATGTTCGACCGCGTGGCGAGAATCGAGTTTTCAATCGCGGCTGATGGGGTGATTAAGTGAGGAAGAGTGGGAAATGCACGAAGTGCGCGTCCGCGGACATCATTCGGATTCCGGGGAAGGTCGGCGCATACGGAAGCGGCAACGTCATTCCGGTAGGCAGAACAATTTTCTCCTCGGTGACAGTTACGCGATACTTGTGCGGTCGCTGTGGGTACTCCGAGGAGTGGGTCGAGTCGGATACGGACATTGAAAAATTGCGGGAGAGATATCGATCGTAAAACCCGCGCAAGCATCGAGCTTCAACTGATATTGGGAGCCTCGCCATCAGCGGTCGCAATCAGCCCTTTTGGCACAAGAAGGAGCGTCGGCAGAATCAACGTGTAAACGACTGCAATTGCGGCCACGCAGGCGCTAAAGCCGCCATAGTAATCGTAAAGACGCGTCCCCAGCACATCGCCAAATCGCGACACGACGAAGAAAAGGCTGCTGGACATCATCAGCATCGTTCCTTGCAGCCCGCGTGGGCATGAGCGAATGATGAGATCCCAATAGGCCGCAGTCGCGAAACCACCCATGAGACCGGCTGCGGCCGCCCCGAGCAGAGCTTGCCGCACGGTATCGATGAAAAGCAGCGGGACGAACTGTGGGATGGCGGCGACGGTTCCGCACCAGAGCAGCCAGTTCAGGGCGAAGCGGCGGCAGAGGATACCGTAAAGCGCAAGCGTTGGAATGAATGACGCGGAGAAAATCGCGTTCCATTGGCCCCATTGCGCGTTGGTCGCGTTCAGCGTGTTCTGAAGATGATATTGAAGCGGCGTAGCGGATCCCGGGGCGAAATTCCACAGCAGCCAGATCAGCAGCGCCGGATAAATGGGCCGATGCCGCGCAAGCCGTTTCAGCCCCGCAAGGGCCTGCGTTGCGGGCTCCCGTTCGGAGCGAACATTGGCGAACACGCTTTCCGGCTTCCACGCACCGTAGGCGGCGATCGCCGTCATGATGGCCGCGCCGACGAGAAACAGGATGCGGACGGCATGGTCGGCGTCGGTGTGCTCAAGCCGCTCGCTCAACGTGCCGCCGAGCAGGAGGGCGGCGACCGTGGGAACCGATATGAAGATATTCCATACCGCGCTGACCTGACCGGTCATCACGTTCTGCTGGCCGATGGTCGATGCCAATCCGTTCTGCGCGCTGGCGACGAAAAGGGATGATGCGGTCAGCAGCACGACCCCAATGAGGAGTGTCCAATAGCTGACGGGTATGAAAGCAAACAAGATGTAGAGAGCGGCGGTGACGAGGCCGAATAAAAACAGGTAGCCCCGGTCTCCCATGCCAAATGGATCCCAGCTGTCGCGGATGAACCCGAATACGAAGGACAGATAAAGGGGGACGGCGGCGAGGAGGCGAAAGTCGGCGAGCTCGTGCGCCTTCAGGCTGAGCTTGTTTTTAAGAAAGAAAGTAATGGGAATATCGATCAGCCCTCCCGAAGGAGCGCCAAAGGCGAGGAGAATGATCAAAAGCCCGAGATAGAAGAAAATCCTATGCCGTACCGGCGCAGCCAGCAGAACCGGCGCGCTGGCGGCATCCACCGCTATGGCTGCTGGCTGCTGCTCGGGCACGATTTGAATTGTAGCCCGGATCGATGTGAAGCGGCAGCGGGGCGCAAAGCGGCTTCTCCTCCCCGGCAAATGCATGCGGGGAAGGCAGAACCATCGTGGTTGGCACCTGGGCCTTTAACATGTCCGCACAGCGTCCGGCTTGCCCATAAGCCTCGCGAGGCCAAATCGCCCTCCAATCATTTTGGGACCCCCCGCATATGTGACCTGGGTCACGGTTATTTTCACCGCCTCGCATCAGCTTTGTCGTGCCTGAAACGAGGAGAGTTCCCTCATGCGCCTTCTCATGCACCTGTTTGCGATCATCGGTCTGCTCGGCATGACTGCGAATGTTGTGAGCAAGGTTGTACGGTCGGAGCAATCCCCTCCGTACGCATCCCAGAGTGCACCGCACCAGCGCTGAAATGCGACGCCCGTCTTTCATCGCGGGGGCGCTCAGACATTTAGAAAGTCAATAACGACTTTATTGAACTGCCTAGGGTCCTGCAGCATGGCAAAGTGACTGACCCCATGCTGTATCAGCAATTGCGCTCCGGGGATTTCGCTCGCAAGCCTTTTGGTATGCTCAAGCTTTATAATTTCGTCATGGTCGCCGTCGGAAATAGCGGCAGCTACTTTCAAGGATTGTAGACTCTGCTTGCCAAAGTTTGGTTGCGTACGCCACATGCCACGCAGACCGCCAACGAGTTGTGGCCATTTCTGCGGCGCGGGAGACAATTGTCGATATTCGCGTTTGCACCGATCTACGTAAGATGCAAATACCCCGGTTTCATCCCTTTTCAATCCGTCCATTGAACTGTTTGCGCCAAATGCAAACAGTTTGGATACTCGATCCGGATGCGTCAGCGCGAATTGAAGCCCGGTGATCGCTCCATCGCTCCAGCCAACGATCGAAACAACAGAGATTTGCAAAGCGTCCAGCAATGCTGCGACGTCCTCGGAAAATTTCTTGTAGCTGAATTCCCCTGACATCACTGGGCTTCGTCCGTGACCGCGTGTATCCATGACGGTTACCGAAAAGCTCTTCGCAAGCTCACGCACCTGAAGTCCCCAATAATTCGAGTTTGCCAACCCTCCGTGCAATAGAAGTACCTGGGGCCCCTCGCCGCCAAATTGCGCAAAGAAGATGCGCGCTCCGTTTAAAGCAAGCCAACCGGCCCGGCTTGCATCAGGCAAATCAGGAGTTGTTGGCAGGGTCAGCCAAACGGGAACTTTATTTTCAGTTGCTCCGGAACGGCTTTTGTTTGGAGCTACCGCCGGCTCGGCTTCAGACCACCTCGCTGAAAACGAAACGACTGGAACAGTCCCGATCAGGAGGGCTTTAGCCGCTCGTCTTCTGGTCCAGTCATGCATGATCACGAAGCGCAGCGTGCCAAGCGCAGGGCGTTTTGGCCCCCAGGCCGCTCACAAGGGAACAGATGCGAGTTCATCAGCCTGCTTGGCGGCGCGGCGGCGGCATGACCTATGGCTGCACGCGCTCGCTCAACCATTGCACCGCGGCCTGGATGCCGCCCTCGCTGTGCGGAATGCGCATTGCACCTAATGCCATCTCCACGACTGCGAGCGTGCCCAGCACCATCGGAGCATTGACGTGCCCCATATGGGCGATGCGGAACGCCTTGCCGGACATTGGGCCGATTCCGTGGCCGAGCACGACACCGCATTTGGCGTCGCAATACCTTCGCAACGGCCTGGGATCGCAGCCATCGGCCATCAGCAAGGTCGTCACCGTATCGGCACGCTCGCCGCCTTCGACGACATTGAAATCGATCACATTGCCTTTCTTCCACACCTCGACGGCGCGGCGGACGGCTTCAGCGAGCAGGCGATGGCGAACGAACACGTTGTCAAGACCTTCCTCGAACAGCATGTCGAGGGCGCGGCGCAATGCGAACATCAAATGCATGGGCGGCGTTCCAGCGTATTTCTGATAATGGGACGCGCCTTCGCGCACGCTCCAGTCCCAGTACGGCGTGCGCAGGCCGGCGGTGCGGTGCGCCTCGCGGGCGCGCTCGTTGGCGGCGACGAAGCTCAAGCCTGGGGGCGTCATCAATCCCTTCTGCGATCCCGCAATCGCGACGTCCACTCCCCAGGCGTCCATCGCGAACGGCACGCAGCCCAGCGATGCAACGGTATCGACCATGAACAGACTGTCGTGCCCTGCCGCCCGGATGGCTTTACCGATGGCCGCGATGTCGCTGCACACGCTGGTGCTGGTATCGATCTGCACGGCAAGAATGGCCTTGATCGCGCCACCCTTGTCGGAGCGCAGGCGCGCTTCTACCTCGCCGGGGCGCACCGTGCGCCGCCAATCGCCATTGAGGAATTCGACTTCGATGCCCAGGCTGGCCGCAGCCTCGCCCCAGTCGCGGCCGAACTTGCCATTTTCCAGAGCCAGGATCCTGTCGCCCCTCGACAGGACGTTGGTGAGGGCTGCTTCCCAGGCGCCATGTCCATTGGCGATATAGATGTAACTGCGCCCCCTGGTTTCGAAAAGCTTGCTCATGTCCTGGAGCAGGCTGTCGGTGAGCGCGATCAATGGCTCCGAGTAGATTTCGACCGCCGGCCGATGCATGGCCTGCAGCACTTCGTCGGGGATATTGGTGGGCCCCGGCACCGCTAAAAACTCGCGACCGGCTCGCACGGTCATCGGACTCTCCTGACTTGCGGTTGCAGCCAAGTGGCGCGCCCGGTACGCCGATTATATGTCAGATACTGCAAATGCGCGGCACTTTCGGCGCAAGGGTTAATCGCGCAGCATCGGGCAGCAAATATTGAGATCACGCGTGCGGCACGCGCACGATCGCTCCCAGGCATGAGGCGCCGTAAGGTCTTGCGAGCGGGGCCACACCTGAAGCAGCCGCTGGTCGTTCAACTTTGACACCGGGTTTCAAGGCACGAGCCAGGAGACCAAGCGATATTGCGTGACGATGTACTATCCGGGCCGGTGATTGGATGATCGTGCTTGCGCGGCACACGGTTCGCGGCTTTATGCCTATTCGAACCGGAACAGCTTGCCCGGGTTCCGAGTTTTGAAACCCAGGAACTCAGGATAAAATGCGGGCGCAAGGCAGGTTCACGAATATGCGCAGCAGCCTTGCCGGAACTGCACTCTCCTTGGCCTTGGGTTCGCTGGTCGGTGCTGTCGGCCTGCCACAGCAGGCGAGTGCGGCGGAACCCGACGAAATCGGTGCGGGCGCCGGCAGCACGGGGCCGCAACAGGTTGTATCGACCGATTCTATCTGCGCTGCGCTTGTGTCGGCCGCCACGCAAAACGACCTGCCGACCAATTTCTTCGCTCGGCTGATCTGGCAGGAGAGCCGGTTCGATCCGGCCGCTGTAAGTCGGGCCGGGGCGCAAGGCGTGGCGCAGTTCATGCCTGCCACCGCGAACTGGCGCGGTCTCTCCAATGCCTTTGACCCCCTCGAAGCAATCGCCCAGTCCGCAAAGCTCTTGCGCGATATGCGTCGCGAGTTCGGAAATCTCGGACTGGCCGCCGCCGCCTACAATGCGGGCTCCGGGCGAGTACGCGACTGGCTCGCCGGCCGGCGCGCGCTCCCTCGGGAGACAAGCGCTTATGTGCGCATCGTCACCGGCTACCCGCCGGAGCAATGGGCCGGCGCGCGGGCAGACCTCGGTGAGATGCAGTCGGAGATGCCCGTCCCGTGTCGCGAGATTGCCGGGCTGGCCGCGCATATATCTGCGCCTGCAAGCAAGCCGATACCTGTCTGGGGCGTGGAATTGGTGGGAGGCCCAACTGACGAGACTGCCCTTGCCGCCTATCGGCGACTGGAGCAAAAATACGCTTCCATGCTGGGCGGTCGCCAAACCTCCGTCGTTCACCATGGACTGGGGCGCGGCACCATGGGTTGGGCGCACGTCCGCGTCGGTGCCGAGAACCGTGAAAGCGCCCGGAAACTATGTTCCGACCTGCTTGGCGCTGGCGTAAGCTACTGCGAGGTTCAACGCACTCGAACAACTCGTTGAGAATGCGGGCGCCCCTAGCTACCTGTCTCCTTGGATACAATGCTTGCCGGGAGAGCTTGCCGACCTGCCGGGGGGACGCGGTGGGATGCTGAAGGTGCGAAAGACTTACAAGTCTGGTGCGTCCATGCAGGCAGGATCCGCAAAATCCGCCTGAGCGGCATCCGCCTTGCCGATTGCAGCGAGCGCTGCACGTAGCTGACCGCCCGCACCGTCGAGCAGGTTCACTGCCTCTCGCAAATCACAGCCATGCAGAAGCAGTACGGCCAGCTTGACGCTGCCGTTTGCCTTCTGCAATGCCTCGCGCGCCTCCTCGCCGCTGCGACCGGTAAGTCGCGTGAGTATGCTTTCGCTGCGCCGCACGAGCTTGTGGTTGACGGCTTGGACATCCACCATGAGACCGTCATAGACCCGACCCAGCAAGATCATGACGAGAGATGAGAAGACATTCAGCGTGATTCGCTGCGCAGTCCCGGCCTTCATTCTCGTTGATCCCGCAATCGGTTCTGCGCCGGTGTCGAGCCAGATGGGATAATCGGCTTCCTCGAGTATCGGCGTGCCGCGATTGTTTGCGATCCCGATCGTCAGAGCGCTCCGCCGTTTTGCTTCTCTCAGACATGACAGGGTGAACGGCGTGGTCCCACTTGCTGCGACGGCAATGAGTACGTCGCTGCCCCCGATTTCGTGCTGTTGAACAACCCGGATGGCTTGATCAACCGCATCCTCGGCACCTTCCACGGAGCGCAACAAGGCGTCCTTGCCGCCAGCCATAAGCAGCAGCAGCCGATCCTGTGGCCAACTGAAAGTCGGAATCAGCTCGGCACCATCCTGCACGGCCAGTCGCCCGGAGGTTCCGGCGCCGACATAGACAAGACGGCCGCCATTTCGCAATCGCGCTTCAGCCGCCAGCGCCGCCCTCACCAGGGCGAAACGGGCCGCCCGTACCGCGGCCACGGCCGTGAATTGACCCTCGATCATTGCCTCGACGATGTCTGCGGGCTCCCAGACGTCAATATCCGAGTATCGCGGGCTTGGGCGCTCTGTACTCATGGGGCAAAAGCAGGTTCCTGCCATATTGATGTCCGCGCCGGGTCTAAGTAATACACCCAGGCGCTCCGCCCGCATTGCATTTTGGTTCCCTATTCAAATCTGCTAGAGCTAGAAAATGCTCTAGGTGATTCATATTCCATATTAAACCGGTTGTAACGTTGAGGATCACCGGAAATGAACGCCTTTGGACGTACGGACCGGCTTCTACTGGGCATCGATGGTGGAGGTAGCAAGTGCCGCGCCCGCCTTTGCACTCTGTCAGGCGCCAGGCTCGGCGAAGGGACCGGGGGCCCGGCCAATATTCGCCTAGGGCTGGATCAAAGTTTCGCTTCGATTTTCCAGGCCACAACCCAGTGCATGAGTCAGGCCGGATTGTCGCCAAGCGACTTTGGAAGAATTGTCGCCTGCCTCGCGCTGGCGGGAGCCAGCGAGCCGAGCGAACTGGACGCTGCGAGAAGGCGCAAACTTCCTTTTGGTAAGGCAATTTTCGCCACCGATGCGCAGGCGGCCTGCGTCGGCGCCCATGGCGGACACAACGGCGGGATTATCGTGGTCGGCACCGGCAGCATCGGATGGGGCGAACTAGATGGACAGGTGCACCGAATCGGCGGCTGGGGATGGCCGATTTCAGACGAAGGAAGCGGCGCCTGGCTTGGCTGCGAAGCATTGCGCCGTTCGTTGTGGGCTCATGACGGACGCATTCCGTGGACGCCACTGCTTTCGTCTTTGTTTGAGAAATTCCGGTCGGACCCCCACGCGATCGTGCGTTGGATGAGCGGCGCGATGCCAAGGGATTTCGCAACATTCGCACCGGCAATCGTCGAGCATGCTTCGGCCAATGACCCCGTGGCGGTCGAGCTCATGCGGCTGGCCGCCGGGCACATCGATGCGCTCGCCCGGCGGCTGGTTGCGTTCGGGGTGGATCGGCTGTGCCTTGCCGGCAGCCTTGCCGCAGCCATTGAGCCTTGGCTGGAGGAAACGACGCAGCATCATCTTGTTGCACCCCTCGGCGACCCGGTCGACGGCGCACTGCAATTGGCGCGCGACGCCGCGGGATCGGACAGCGACAGCATTGTATCAAGCCGGCCGTGGGCACCGTCGGCTTGAAGATCGAAGCGGAATGGCAGGAGAGCCCCGATGCCGTGCGGCGGCAGGGCCAGGCACTCCAAGCTCCATTGACCGAACTATTGCGGCGTCTCAGGAGGCATCCGCCGAACCTTGTCATCACATGCGCGCGCGGAAGCTCGGCCCATGCCTCGACCTTCGGAAAGCATCTTGTCGAGCGACATCTCGGCATACCGGTGGGCGCCTTCGCCCCGAATATAGCGACCATCTATAAGCAGCGATTGAAGCTCAACGGCCAACTCTTCGTCACGGTCTCGCAATCCGGAAGAAGCGATGATCTGATCGAGTCGGCTGCGATGGCCAAGGCCGGCGGTGCACTCACCGCGACCATTGTCAACGACACCGATAGTCCGCTGGCGAGATCGTCCGACATTGTGCTCCCGACGGCTGCGGGACCCGAGCTCAGCGTGGCAGCAACGAAAAGCTTTGTGACCAGCCTTTCGGCATGGCTGCATGTCGTTGCCGAATGGGCCGCGCACGATGAATTGCGAGTAGCGACCGAACGTCTGCCCGATCGTCTTTCAGCTGCCATGCGACTCGATTGGGGTACAGCCTTGAAGATTTTGGGTAAGGCGAGGAGCCTGGTGAGCATTGGAAGAGGACCGACGCTCGCAATCGCGCGAGAGGCTGCCTTAAAGTTGAAGGAGACGTGCAACCTCCATGCCGAGGCATTCAGCGGCGCTGAGTTCCTGCACGGTCCGATCGCCCTCGTCGAATCATCCTATCCTATTCTCCTGTTCATCCCGGCCGACCCAGCGGGCGGGGGGCTGCGCCTGCTCGCTGCCGATCTCCGCCGCAAGAATGCCAACGTACTGACAATGGATTATGAACAGCATTCGCACGGCTTGCCTGTGCTCGCTCCGGATCATCCGGACACGGATGCGGTATGCCTGATCCAGACGTTCTACGGATTGGTCATTCGCCTGGCCGCATGTCGGGGCACCAACGTCGACGTGCCTCGACATTTGCAGAAAGTAACGCGAACCAGATGACCGAGCCGGCGCCGCACGCCGTTGTGGCCGATCATGTTTTTGACGGCAACAGCGTGCACGAGAGGGCGGCCGTGATCATGCAGGGTGCTCGGATCGCGCAGGTCGTGCCGCGCGCCGACGTGCCGCGGACAATCTCTGTCCGCACCCTGCCCGAGGGTGCATGGCTTGCCCCTGGATTTATTGATCTGCAGGTGAACGGCGGCGGCGACGTATTGTTCAACGATCAGCCGACGTCGGAGGGCATTTGCACAATAGCGGCAGCCCATCGAAAATTTGGCACAACAGGATTGCTGCCGACCCTCATAACAGACACCCAGGAAAAAGTGAGACTTGCATTGCACGCGGTCAGCGCCGTCGTCGATCGGGAGCCGGGGGTGCTCGGCCTCCACCTCGAGGGGCCTTACCTGTCTCCGGAAAAACCTGGTGTCCACGATATTGGGTGCCTCAGGCGCCCGGCAGCAGATGACCTTTCGATGCTGATCGCGCCGCGCAAGGGCGTGCTGCTGGTAACATTGGCGCCCGAAATGGTGCCTCCAGGTTTCATAGCACAGTTGGCGGCAGTCGGCGTGCGCGTGTCGCTTGGTCATTCGATGGCTTCTTACCTGCAGACTCGCGCCGCAATGGCGGAAGGTCTGAGGGGCTTTACGCACCTGTTCAATGCCATGCGGCCGTTAGGAAGCCGGGAGCCGGGGCCGATCGCACAGGCATTGGAGTCAACCGATGCCTGGTACGGGCTGATCGTGGACGGTGTCCACGTCGATCCCGCCATGCTCCGCCTTGCGCTACGCGGTCTCGGTCACCCTCTGCTGGTCACCGATGCGATGCCGCCCGTCGGCGGGAGCCGGTCGAGTTTCACCCTGCATGGCAAAAACATTGCTGTCCGGGATAGTTGCTGCTTCACGAACGACGGGACGCTGGCCGGAACCGCTCTCGACATGGCGACTGCCGTCAAGAACTGCATTCGCCTGCTCGGGCTCTCCTTGCCGGAGGCGCTGCGTCTTGCATCGGTAAATCCGGCAACCTTTATCGGCCTCGAACATATGCTTGGGAGGCTCGTTCCCGGATATCGCGCCGATCTCGTGGCATTCGATCCCGACGATATGACGATACTTGCGACCTGGGTTGCTGGCAGCAGCGAGTATCGAACTTTGCAGTGAGGGGTTTCACCCCAAGGAAAATCGGGCCGGGGGCACCGATGGGGCGGGGAACATTTTCTAGACAGTCCCGGGTAGGGGTTTCCATCCAGAACCTCAGCGATTTTCCAGGAAATTTTTTTCCACATCCACGCTTTTCTCGGTAGGCGCCCTGTCCGCGTCTCCTCGTCTCGCCATCAGGCAGTATCGCCTCGCCGATTCCTGCCTGTCTGGAGGCGGATCGATGACCAATGCAATCTCATCATCGGATGCTCGCTCGGTGCGTACGCGAGGCGAGGCGTCGAACGTTTTGCGCTGGTTCGTCGCTGGAATATTGCTGCTGACCGTGCTTGCCGGATTCTTCGATCGAATCAGCGTCGCCGTGCTGTTTTCGCTCAAGAGCTTTCAGGACGCGATGGGGACAGGTTTCAACCCGACCCTGCTCGGCCTGCTGATGACGGGGTTCCTGGTCGCGTATGGCATTTCCGGCGTCGCCCTGGGCTGGCTGGTCGATTTCTATGGCCCCCGCCGCATGCTCGGCATTGGCCTTGTCTGCTGGGGCGGCTTCATGGCGCTCATGGGCACGGCCGGCGGGTTCGTGTCCATGCTCATCTACCGCGTCCTGCTGGGCCTCGCCGAGGGACCTCAGTTCGGCATCAACAACAAGGTCGTCCAGCGCTGGTTCAAGAAGTCCGAGCGTGCAACAGCCAATGCCGTCTGGACGATTGGCAGCCCGCTCGGATCCGCCATCGGCTTTCCGCTCACGCTATGGCTGGTGACGAATTATGGCTGGCGCGCCTCATTCTTCGCGCTGGCGGCATTCAATATTCTCATTATTCTTCCGCTTGCATTTCTTTTTGTTCGCGATTTTCCGCCGGGGCCCGCCGACAATCCTGAACTCTCGGCTGCTGTGACGACGCAATCCTATCGCGAGAGTCTCTCCGTTCTCGTGCGCGACCCAAAGTTCTGGATGATCACCGTCTTCGGCTGCGGTGTCCTCATCTATCTGTGGGGCGTCAACAGCTGGCTTCCCTCTTATCTGATCCGGGAAAAGCACATGGATCCCGGCGAGACGAGCCTGTTTGCGTCCCTGCCTTTCATTCTGACCATCATCGGTCAGTTCGGGGGAGCGTACTTGTCCGATCGGCTCGGGCGCCGAGCCCCGGTCGCCGGCATCGGCCTCATGCTGGCGGGAGTTTGCATTTTTCTGATCGCCTACATGCCCAGCGCAGAGGCTGCGGCGCTGATGATCGCGCTCGGCGGCTTTTTCTGGGGCGGCGCTACGCCCACGAAATACGCCATGCTGGCCGACATCATGCCGCCGGCGGTGCTCGCAACCGCCGTTGGCATCGCGAACGGTACCGGCAATGTCGTGGGGGCGCTCGCGCCCGTGGCAGTCGGTTGGGTGATCGGCATGACCGGCAGCTACGATGCCGGCTTTATGGTGCTTGTGGCCGCCGCGATTCTCGGCGGCGCGGTACTGGTGCCGCTGATGAAACGTTATTGAGAGGCTGGATAATGGCGAGCGAGGACAGCGTGATTGTCGCCGGCGGTGGGCCGGTTGGCGTGGTCGCTGCGCTCGCTGCGGCTCGAGCGGGCTTTCGCGTCACCCTGCTCGAGGCCGCCGCTGAAGTCGATCGCAATCCACGTGCCGCAACCACGCACCCCTCGACCCTGGAAATGATCGACCGCGTGGGACTCCTCGACCGCTTCATCGCGGAGGGTCTGATCGCACGTTACTTTCAGTTCTGGGATCGGGAAACCGGCGAGAAGATCGCAGAGTTTGACCATGAGCTCCTGCGCAACGACACACGCTTTCCCTTCGTCGTGCAGACGGAACAGCACAAGCTGGTCATCATGGGAATGGACGCCCTGCGGTGCATGCCGAATGTCGAGGTCCGGCAGAACGCGTGCGTTAGCGGTCTCGTCCAGGATGCCGACGGCGTAACCGTCGAGGTCGGGGAAGAGGCCGGCGATGGCCGCCTGCGCGCCCACTGGCTGATTGGGGCCGATGGCGGCAGAAGCACTGTGCGCAAGACACTCGGTATCGAGTTCGAAGGCTACACCTGGCCCGAGCGCTTTCTTGTGCTCACCGTGCTCGACGACATGGACGCGCTCATCGGATGCACCTTGCGCACCTATTTCGCCGGCCGCAGCGGCGAATGGACCAACTTGTTCAAGGTGGCGGGCGATGATGGACGGGGCCGCTGGCGCGCTGTCTTCCCGGCCCGCGTCGACGAGCCGGAAGAGGAGGCTATGTCGGATGCTGCCGTCAACGAGCGCCTGCAGGGGCTACACCCCAACCCGGCCGGCTATAACGTGGTACACCGCAACATCTACAACGTGCACCAGCGTGTGGCCACGCGTTTTCGGGAGAATCGGGTTTTTCTCGCCGGCGATTCGAGCCATCTGAACAACCCGATCGGCGGACTTGGACTGAATTTCGGGATCCATGACGCGATGGACCTCGTGCATACGCTGTGCGTCCACGTCTTGCACGACGCGCCGCAGGCGGCGCTCGATGGGTATGAGCGCCGCCGACGCCGGCTGAATATCGAATTCGTTCAGCGCCAGACGGTGGAAAACAAGAAGCGCCTGGAAGAGACCGACCCGCAGATCCGCCGGGCGCGGCTTGATGAGCTCCGCGCCGTCGCGGCCGATCCGGCAAAAGCGCGCGCCTTTCTCTTGCGCACCTCGCTGATCGAGAGCGTCCGCCTCGCTTCGGCCATGGATTGACTGCTGACTCCGGGTGCCGTTCAGCCGAAAGAGGTCTTCCGAGCCGGGCCCGCTGTGGCGTCGCTCAGCAGCGCGCTCACTGCCCGCATATCCGCCAACGTCTCGAGCCGTTCGATCATGTCGACGAGCGTCCTCGCACAGGAGCCAGGCAACGCGCGCCCAATGCAGTCCTCGAACTTTTCACGCAGCCGCTCCGTCGGCAGTGGGTTGGCGCTGGTGCGTCCCGCGGCCTCGTCGATCCTGCCGGAAAGGACCTTGCCGTCGACGGTCGTCACCTTCACCTCGGCGCCGAGGTGATTGTCGGCCGGAAACTGGGTGGTGTATGCGGCAGCATGAACGCGCGGCAGGATCGCCCGTATCGCAGGATCGCGGAAGGCATCACCCTCGAAGTGCTCGATGCGGATCGCACGGTTGGTGAGCGCGCGCGCCAGGCAGTATTGCACGCTGAACTTCGCCTCTAGCCCGCTCTGTGGGTCGGGCCTGTTGGTATGCTCGAGGCGCCGCGCGTGCGTCCAACATTCGATGCGCGCGACAGTATCCTCCTGCAGGTCATGGCGGCGTACCAGATCGAGCATGACGTCGAGCGCCGGATGGGTGCTGCCGCAACAGGGATATTGCTTGATGGCGATGCCGGGCTCGACGACGTCGAACGGCGCACCCCAGTGCGCGAGGATGCGCGCCGTGTCGTAGGTTCCCGGTCCGTTGAAGACTTCCAGAAAACCCTGGTTGTGCTCGAACTCGCCGGCATTGGCAGTGAAATCCCGCTCGGCGAGCAACGCCGCAAAGAGGCCGTTGCGCGCGCAATGACCCACATGCAGTGGCTTCGTCATCGTCCCGAAGTTCGCCTTGATGCCGGAGGCGAGCGAGGAGGCGATGGCGAGCGCGGTCGCGCTGCGCCGCGTGTCGAGCCGCAGGAGATGACCCGCCGCCGCGGCGGCGCCGTGGACACCGAGCGTCGCGGTCGCGTGCCAGCCCTTTGTGTAGTGATGGAAGTTGACTCCAAGTCCAAGCTTGCACTCGGTCTCAAAGCCCGCGACATAGGCCGTAATGAAGGCTCGTCCATTTACCGGCCGCTCGTCGGCGAGTGCAAAAAGAGCTGGAAGGATCGGTGCCGACGGATGCCCGCCCAGGGTGTTGTTGCAGTCGTCGAAGTCGAGTGCATGCGCCGCGGTGCCATTGATCAGCGCCGCGTCGAGCGCGCTCGTGCGGTCGGCGGTCCCAAACACGAGGCTGGCGCCGCCGGTAGGCGGAATGACCCGGCCCAGAATTTGCGCGCACGGCTCGACGCTGCCGGCGACCGTGACGCCGACAATATCGAGGATGCCGAGCTTGGCCCAATGCACCGCTTGCGGGGGCAAATCCTCAAAGCGCAGTGCGGCGGAGCGGCGGGAAAGTTCGTATGCGAGCTGCATGCTGCACCTGCGGCGGCGAGCGAGACGAAGACAGGACCGGCCATGAGGCCGATAGCGCCCGGATTTCCCTCAAGTAGAACAGCTCGCCGAGGATTTCGCCAGCCGGATCCGCCCTATTCGGCCTTGATGCCGGCGATGCGGATCACCTTGCCCCATCGCTCGGTCTCGTCGGCGATGAGCTTGCCGAAGTCAGCAGGCGAGCCCGGCATGGCGCTGGCATCGAGCGCCTCGAGCCGCGCCTTGATCGTGGGATCGGCGAGCCCGGCGTTGACCTCCCGGTTGAGCCTGTCGACGATCTCGGCCGGCGTGTTTCTTGGCGCGCCAAGGCCTGTCCAGTAGCTGGCTTCATAGCCTGGCACGAACTCCGCCACCGCCGGGAGATCGGGAAGCTGCGGCGATCGGGTCGCCGTCATCACGGCCAGGGCACGGAGCTGCCCGGCCCTGATGTGCTCGACCGAAATCGAGGCCGGGGCGAACATGACCTGCGTCTTGCCACCGAGCAGATCAACTAACGCAGGCGCTGCACCGCGATAGGGCACGTGGACGAGGTCCACGCCGATCATGCTCTTGAACAGTTCGCCGAAGACGTGGTTGCCCGAGCCGATGCCGGCCGATGCCATATTGATCCTGCCGGGATTGGCACGCGCGTAAGCAATGAACTCGGGGAGCGCCTGGGCGGGCACCGCGGGATTCACCACGACGAGGAACGTGTCGCGTGCAATGCTGGCGACCGGCGCAATGTCGCGGACGAAATTGAACTTGAGATTGTTGTAGAGCGTCGCGTTAAACGCATTCGGCAGGCAGGCGAGCAATAACGTATAGCCGTCGGCAGGCGCGCGCACGACCGCCTCGGTGGCGATATTGGTACCGGCGCCGGGCCGGTTCTCAACGAGGACCTGCTGGCCGAGCCGGTCCGACAGCCAGCTTCCGATCAGGCGCGCCATGATGTCGGTCCCTCCGCCTGGCGCAAAACCCACGATGATGTGCACGGGCCGCGATGGATAGGCTTGCGCCTTTGCCATACGCAGCAGAACCGGCAGAGCGCCCGCGCCTGCGGCCAGCTGCAGAAATTCACGACGGAGAAGTTTCATCCCAGTCCTCCGCGGCGTGTCATGCGATGCGGACGGGTGCGAATAGCCTATTCCCGTTCCCGCTACCGCGGAAGGGGCGATGTCGCCCCGAAAATTTCCTGGAGCGCAGCAAGCGCCTGACTTGCTACTCGCCAATGCGCTATGCTCTCGTTCCGGCCAGGGGGTAGCAGATGCAATTCAGTCACCTGCAACGGCGCGATTTCATCACCCTACTCGGGGGTGCGGCGGCGTCGTGGCCACTCGCAGCGCACGCGCAACAGCCGGCGAAGCCTGTGATTGGCTTTATCAGCAGCCGTTCGCCCGATGAATCTGCGCCCGACGTTGCTGGCTTCCAGCAGGGTTTGGCGCAGACTGGATATGTCGAGCATCAGAACGTTGCCATTGAGTGGCGCTGGGCCGAAAATCGCTACGAGCGGTTGCCGGCCTTGGCTGCCGATCTGATAGCGCAGCCTGTGGCTGTCATTGCTGCGGTGGGCGGTCCCGTGACCGCGCTGGCAGTCAAGGCGGCGACAAAATCGATTCCGTTCGTGTTCATCAGCGGCGTGGACCCGGTCAAACTGGGTCTGGTTGCAAACTTTGCCAAGCCGGGCGGCAACGCGACCGGGGTGAATATGTTTACCACCGCAGTGGAAGCAAAACGGCTGGGGCTCCTGCACGAACTGGTGCCAGCTGCCAATCAAATCGCGGTCATCGTCAATCCGAACAGCCCGGAGCTCGACAGCCAGTTGATGGATGTGCAGACCGCCGCCCGTGCAATCGGAGGAAAGCTGAGTATCTTGCGGGTTGGCACCGAAAGCGAGTTCGACACGGCATTTGCAACGCTTGCTCAGGCCGCAGCGCAAGCGCTTCTCGTAACTGCTGACCCGTTCTTCAACAGTCAACGCGAGCGCATCGTAACTTTGGCCGCGCGCCACAAGATACCTGCGATCTACGAAGCGCGCGGCTATGCCGTAGCCGGCGGCCTGATGAGCTACGGTCCTAATGTGCCCGATATGTATCGGCAGGTCGGCGTGTATGCCGGACAAATCCTCAAGGGCGTCAAGCCTGCCGATCTACCCGTCGTCCAACCGACTGCGCTGGAGCTGGTCATCAATCTCAAGGAGGCCAAGGCAATCGGCCTTGACGTGCCAGCACAACTGCTCGCCCGCGCCGACGAGGCGATCGAATGAGGGCTGCCTTGCTGCCATTGCTCACAGGCGGGGAGCGGCGGCAACTTATTCAGTCGACGAGCCGCGCAGGCAAAGCAGTGCTCCCAAGGCAGCGAGGCAAAGACCAGCAGAGACAAATATGACCGATGTACCCATGGCGTCGAGCAAGAGCCCAAAGATTACGGGGGCGAAAGCCTGGGCGGTTCGAGCCGGCGCACCGAGCATGCCGGTACGCTCGCCATACGCATGCGAGCCAAAAATCGCCAGTGGCACGGTCCCGCGTGCGATGGTCAGGAGCCCGTTTCCGGCGCCATAGAGCAGCGCGAATACGGCTGCCCCGGCGGGCCCTGCAAGTGCGAGCACAGCTGCGCCGATCGGATGTAAAACAGCAGCAATACGGGCCGAGACCAGCGGATGGATACGCCGCAGGAACAGATATTCCAACAGGCGCGCCGCCACCTGGGCTGGTCCTACCAGAGCAGCCGCGGCGATCGCTTCCAGGGGGGTCGCGCCCCAACTTTCGAGCAATCGGGGCAGATGCGCTGCCATGGACCCCGTGACAAACCAGGCTGATGCGAAAACGAACGCCAGCAGAAACATCTCCTTGTATGGCTTCCAGCCGAGCGAACGACTTGCCACGCGAGGCACATGCGCGCGCTGCACAGGGATCGGCAAAAGAAACCGGTTCAGTGGAAAACCGACGACGAGATTAAGCGCCGCCCAGACGAGGCAGGTCCAGCGCCAGCCGACCGCATCATTCAGGAATGTGGATAACGGCCAACTTACGGTCGAAGCGAAGCCCGCAAGAAGAGTGATCCCGGTGATGGGACCTCGTGCGTTCTGCTGGTACAATGCCGTGAGCGTCGCGAACGCAGCGTCGTAGAGCCCGATTGCCATCCCTACGCCGAGAACGACCCAGGCAGCAAAGAGGCTCAACGCGCCGTTTGCCCCCGCCAGAGCGGCCAGCCCACCAGCGAAAACCAGGTTCGAAAGCACCAACACGCCTCGCCCGCCGTATCGATCTATGATGCGCCCCACCGCAGGACCGGCGAATGCAGCGATCAACAAGGAGGCCGAGAACGATGCGAACACCCAGAAGCGAGGGATACCGAGGCCCGTACTGATCGGACCGGCCAGGGTGGCGGGGAGATAATAGCTGGAAGCCCATGCGAGCGTCTGCGAGGTTCCCAGCGCAGTGACGACGACTCTTCGCGATGCGGGGCGCCCCGCAATGAAATTAGCGCAGCGTAATACTATGGCCGGTCCTCCGATCGAACCGGCGCGATCGCGATCATCAGAGCGCCATTACACCTGCCGCTCCACCAGCATGCGCTTGACCGCGGCAATGGCCTTGGCCGGATTGAGATGCTTGGGGCAGGCCTTGGCGCAGTTCATGATGGTGTGACAGCGGTAGAGGCGGAACGGATCCTCGAGCTGGTCGAGACGCTCGCCGGCCGCTTCGTCGCGGCTGTCCTGCAGCCAACGATCCGCCTGCAGGAGGGCGGCAGGCCCGAGAAAGCGCTCGCTGTTCCACCAGTAGCTCGGGCAGGCCGTGGAGCAGCACGCGCACAGAATGCACTCATAGAGCCCGTCGAGCTTCTGCCGATCCTCGTGACTCTGCTTCCATTCCTTGGGCGGGGTCGGCGACGTCGTCTTCAGCCACGGCTCGATGGCCGCGTGCTGTGCGTAAAAGTTGCTCAGATCCGGCACCAGGTCCTTCACTACCGGCTGATGCGGCAGCGGGTAGATCTTCACCGGACCGTTGATCTCGGCCATGTCCTTGGTACAGGCGAGCGTGTTGGTGCCGTCGATGTTCATGGAGCATGAGCCGCAGACCCCTTCGCGGCAGGAGCGGCGAAAGGTGAGCGTTGGGTCAATGTTGTTCTTGATCCAGATGAGCGCGTCGAGAACCATCGGGCCGCAATCGCCGGTGTCGACGTAATAGGTGTCGAGGCGGGGGTTCCTTCCATCGTCGGGGTTCCAGCGATAGATGCGGTATTCGCGCACGTCCTGCGCGCCCGTCGGATAGGCCCAGGTCTTGCCCTGGGTGACCCTGGAATTCTTCGGCAGAGTGAATTGCGCCATTGATCAGTAAACCCTGGCTTTCGGCTCGATGTAGGAGACCTCGTTGGTGAGCGTGTAGGCGTGCACCGGCCGGTAATCGATCCTCACCTTGCCGCGGCCGTCGATCCACGCCAGCGTATGCTTCATCCAGTTCTTGTCGTCGCGGTTGGGAAAATCCTCGCGCGCGTGGGCGCCGCGGCTTTCGGTGCGGTTCACGGCGGAGTCGATTGTAACGACGGCCTGCACGATGAGATTGTCGAACTCGAGGGTCTCGATCAGATCCGAGTTCCAGATCAGCGAGCGGTCGGTCACCTGGATGTCCGCAACCGCCCCGAGCACGTCCTCGATGAGCTTGTGACCTTCCGCCAGCACCTCGCCGGTGCGAAAAACGGCGCAGTTGTTCTGCATCACCTTCTGCATTCGCAACCGCAGTTGCGCCGTCGGCGTGCCGCCCGCGGCATGACGGAAGCGGTCGAGGCGGGAGAGCGCAGGCTCGGCGGAATTGGCCGGCAGGTCGGGATGGCTGCCGCCCGGCTCCAGGATTTCCGCGCAACGCGTGGCAGCGGCGCGGCCGAACACCACGAGATCGATGAGCGAGTTGGAGCCGAGCCGGTTGGCCCCGTGCACGGAGACGCAGGCCGCCTCGCCCAGCGCCATGAGGCCAGGCACCGGCTGATCATCCACGCCATTCTTTTTGGTCAGCGCCTCACCATGATAATTCGTGGGGATGCCGCCCATGTTGTAGTGCACGGTGGGCACGATCGGAATCGGCTCGCGCGTCACATCAACCCCGGCAAAGATGCGGGCGGATTCGGAGATGCCGGGAAGGCGCTCGCGCAGCACCTCCGGATCGAGATGATCGAGGTGCAGATAGATGTGGTCCTTGAGCTTGCCGACGCCGCGGCCCTCGCGGATCTCGATGGTCATGGCGCGCGAGACGACATCGCGCGATGCGAGATCCTTGGCGGAAGGCGCGTAGCGCTCCATGAAGCGCTCGCCCTGCGAATTCACGAGATAGGCACCCTCCCCGCGCGCGCCCTCGGTGATCAGGCAGCCGGCGCCGTAGATCCCGGTCGGATGGAACTGGACGAACTCCATGTCCTGCAGCGGCAGCCCGGCGCGCAGGACCATGGCGTTGCCGTCACCCGTGCAGGTATGCGCGGACGTGCAGGCGAAATAGGCGCGACCATAGCCGCCGGTGGCAAGGATGGTCATTTGCGCGACAAAGCGATGGATCGACCCGTCGTCGAGCCGGATCGCCACCACGCCGCGGCAGCGGCCCTCGTCATCCATGATCAGGTCGATGGCGAAATATTCAACAAAGAACTCGGCAGAATGGCGCAGCGCCTGACCGTACATGGTATGCAGCATGGCGTGGCCTGTGCGATCGGCCGCCGCGCAGGTGCGCTGCGCGGTGCCCTTGCCGTAATGGGTGGTCATGCCGCCGAACGGGCGCTGGTAGATCTTGCCATCATCGCGCCGGGAGAACGGCAGCCCCCAGTGCTCGAGCTCATACACCGCCGCAGGCGCGTTGCGGCAGAGATATTCGATCGCATCCTGATCGCCCAGCCAATCGGCGCCTTTGACCGTGTCGTACATGTGCCAGCGCCAGTCGTCCTCGCCCATATTGCCGAGCGCCGCGGCGATGCCGCCTTGCGCCGCCACGGTGTGCGAGCGGGTCGGGAACACCTTGCTTATGCAGGCGGTCCGCAGCCCTGCCTCGCTGCAGCCGACGACCGCGCGCAAACCCGAGCCGCCCGCACCCACGACCACGACGTCGTAACGGTGATCCTCGATGGGATAGGCACGCCCGTTGACCGCCGGTGCCGACGTCCTGCCTGTCCTGTCGCTGGAAACTCCGGAACCGTTGCCGGCCATGACACTAGACCTTGAAGCTGAGCATCAGCAGCGCGAATGCGCACGCAAACGCCACCGCAATTGCAAAGAAAGTATTGGCCATGATCAGTACGACCTTGGCTCGCTCATCATGCACATAATCCTCGATGATCACCTGCATTCCGATGCGCATATGCGTCGTGATCGAGACAATGAACAGCATGAGGATGACGGCAACGAGCGGCGAGCCGAGAATCTGCACCACCGCGGCGTGGTTGCGGCCGAGCAGCGAGATCACGATGAAGACAAAAGCGATCGTGAGCGGGATGTTGGCAACGGCGGTCAGGCGCTGACGCCAGAACGCCTCGGTGCCCGACCTGGCGGCGCCGAGCCCGCGGACGCGCGCCAGCGGAGTGCTCATGCTTCCCGCCGCCATCAGCGTGCTCCTCCTGCGAACAGATAGCCGAGCAGCCAGACGACGAGCGTGAGGCCGATGGAACCGACGAGGCTCGCAATGGCAAGCCACTCCCGCTCCTGGGCGCCGAACCCGCGCCCGTTATCCCAGATCAGATGGCGAATGCCGCCGAGCATGTGGTGCATGAGCGCCCAGGTATACCCAAACAGCAGCACGCGGCCGACAAACGAGCTCATGAACGCGCCAATCCCGGCATAGGCGCTGGGGCCGGTCGCCGCCGCAAGCAGCCACCAAGCCAGGAGCAGCGTTCCGAAATAGAGGCCAAGACCGGTGATGCGATGCGCAATCGACATCAGCATCGTCAGCATCGGCTTGTATATGAAGAGGTGGGGCGAGAGCGGCCGCTCGACCGGCGCCTTGACGTCCGTCATTTGATCCTCCCCCTGCCTCCTGCCCCGCCGCAGCCTAGACTGCTGCACCCCGCAAAGGGAACCGACCCTGGAGCGCAGGAGCGCCGTTGTTTCGTTGCTTACGAATATGGCTGCCGGAATTCTGGCCTACAATAGGTTTTTCGCGTAGCTTTCCTTCGCCGAATTAGAAGGATCCCATGCGTTTCGATCTGACCGATCTCGGGCTGTTTCGCCATGTCGTGGAAGCGGGCAGCATCACCGGGGGGGCCGAGCGCGCGCACCTTGCGCTCGCGGCCGCCTCGACCCGCATTCGCAACATGGAGGAGGCCCTGGGCGCAGCATTGCTGCTGCGGGGCCGCCAAGGCGTCACACCGACACAGGCAGGTCGCACCCTTCTTGCGCATGCACGCGTGATCCTGCGCCAGGCAGAGCGGCTGCGCGAGGATCTGGGCGCCTATGCCGGCGGTCTCGCCGGGCAGATCCGGGTTCTGTCCAACACCAATGCGCTCACCGAGTTTCTTCCCGAGGCGCTGAGCTCGTTCCTCGCCGCCCATCCCAGCGTCAGCGTCGATCTCGAGGAGCGGCTCAGCGACGAGATTGTCGGCCTGCTTGCGGAAGGGGTTGCCGACCTGGGCATTGTCGCCGCCACCGTCGATGCCAGCGCGCTTGCGACCTACCCGTTCCGCAAGGATCGTTTCGTGCTGGTGGTGGCGCACGGTCATCCGCTTGCCAGCCGCCCGAGCATCGCCTTCGCCGAGGTGCTGGGCTACGACTTCGTCGGCCTCGACCGGGCCAGCGCGCTGCAGCGCTTTCTCGCCGGCAAGGCCGCTCCGACCGGCCGGCCGTTGCGGCTGCGGGTGCAACTGCGAAGCTTCGATGCGGTCTGCCGGATGGTCGAGTGCAATGTCGGCATCGGCATCGTTCCGGAGACTACCGCGCGCCGCGTGGCGCGGACCATGGCGATTTCGGCCGTGGACTTGACCGACCCCTGGGCGTTGCGCGAGCTCACGATCTGTGTGCGCAGCCTTGAGGAGCTGCCGCCCTATGCCCGCCAGCTCGTCGAACATCTGCGCGCACCAGCCGATTAAAGCGGCTCGAATTGAACCTCGATCGTCATCGAGGGGGTTTACCCAGCTCGATCCCGCAATCCATCCTCACTCGCAAGAACAATCCATCCTCATTCGCAAGAAGATGCATACGCGGGCCCAACAAGCGCCGGCCTGGGCAAAATAAAGAGAGCCGCCGATGGGTGACGTCGGGAGCAGCCCTCACAAGATGGGTTTGCCCCCGGTTACCGCAATCGTAGCGCCCGACGTATAGCTTGAAAGCGGATCGGCCAGCATGACATAGGCCGTTGCCAGCTCGGCCGGCTGCCCCGGGCGCTTCATCGGCACCTGCTTGCCGAAGTTTGCAACGGAATCCTTCGGCATGGTGGAGGGGATGAGCGGGGTCCAGATCGGCCCCGGGGCCACTGCATTGGCGCGAATTCCTTTCTCCGCAAGCAGCTGCGCCAGCCCGGCTGTAAAGTTCTGAATTGCGCCCTTGGTCGTCGCATACGGCAGCAGGCTGGGATTGGGGACGTCTGCATTTATCGACGCTGTATTGATGATGGCGCTGCCTGGGCGCATGTGCGGGACGGCTGCCTTGGTCAGATAAAACATCGCATGAATGTTCACTCTGAAAGTCAGCTCCCACTCCTCGTCCGTTATGTCCTCGATCGACGCGAAGCTTGCCTGATGCGCGGCATTGTTGACCAGGATGTCGATGCCGCGCAGCTCGGACAGCGCCTTGTCGACGACGCGGCGGCAATGGTCCGCATTCTGTATGTCGCCGGCAACGACAACGGCCTTTCTCCCGGCCTCGTTCACAAGCCGCTCGGTCTCCTTGGCATCCTCGTGCTCGCACAGGTAGGAAATGAGGACGTCCGCCCCTTCCCGTGCAAAAGCAAGCGCGACCGCTCGACCGATCCCGCTGTCGGCGCCGGTGATGATCGCCTTCTTGTCCACGAGCCGGCCAGATCCGCGATAAGTCCTTTCGCCATGATCCGGCACAGGCTTCATCGCCGGCGTTGTTCCGGGCATGGTCTGCTGTTGCCGGGAAAAAGGCGGGGCCGGATGGTCCACCCTCCGGGCCCGTTGGATGGTCTGTTTCAGCGGCATTTCATTATCCTGCAAGGTTCCAGTGCGGCTGGTCGCCCCCGCGCGCTCAGCCGCCAATACAAATCATCGGAGCCGCAAGTCAGAGAGCCCCGAGGGGGTCACCCTCGGGACTCTTTCTGTTCTGGCCAATTGGTCAGAATTCCCGCCAGCGGTCGCCCCGCCAATAACCGCGGCCCTCGTGCTCGCGCCACCTGAAATGCTCGCGCGGGCCCCACCGCCAGTTGTCACGATGCACGACCACGCCGGCATCCGGCGGATAGCTGTACCTCTCCTGGGCATGCCAGCACACGTTGTCATTACAGATGATCGCAGCCGGCGCACTCACCGCGGAGAAGGCCAGCACGCCGGCCCCCATCATGAGGCTGAGAGTAGTTTTCCTCAGAGATGTCATCTCCAGACTCCAGTAGTCCTCGTGCTGAGGAGTCAACGAGGCACCCAAAACGCGGTTCCCGCAGATGCCCGGTTCCAATGAACGAGACATTCGGAACCAAATCGCGTACCGGAGCGGCGAGCCTGGATCGAGTCGAATTCGGCGCCCTGAGGAAAAATCGGTGTTCAAGTTCGGCGGCTCTGCCGTTGTCGTGTTGAACGAGCCGGATACCCGGCGCCCATCAAACGATATAATCGTCCACACGCGGGCGCCATCGGCAAATTTCAGAAAGTGCTTGCGGCCTGCGCCGAGCACAGCGTGGCGGTCGAGATCAACGCCAATCCCTGGCGCCTCGACCTCGACTGGCGCTGGGCCGCTTATCTGCGGAACCGCCACCGGAAATCTTTTCGTCGGGGCCTCGTCTCGCGGAACTGCACGGATTTAACCGACGTTGGTTTGCGAGTGACACCCGGACAGAGGAGGTCCCATGGACCGCGAACACATCAAAGGCGCCAGCGACAAGGCGAAAGGCGCTGTCAAGGACACTGCCGGTAAGGTAACCGGCGACAAGAAAATGCAATCCGAGGGCAAGCTTGACAAGGCGAAGGGGGCTGCCCACGAGGCCGCAGGCGACGTGAAGGAGGCTTTTCGCAAAGCCTCGAAGTAAGGGGGATTGCATCCCGCTCTTCAAAGAGCCGCCTGATGAAGCGGCTCTTCCTTTCTGACCATGCGCAAGTGCCATTGAATCGTTTGCCCAAGAGCTCGCGGTGGTCGTCCGGCGATTTTTGAAGCTTAGAAACTGGAAAGAAGCCGAACGGATTATCGTAGGCGGTGGTTTCATCAACAGCCGGGTTGGAGAGTTGGCTATCGGACGTACTTCAACAAAAGCCGACATTTTAGATCAACGTTGGCTGGATTCGTCAGCGGAACTTTCCTTGGTGCGACCGGTTGTCCGCATGCAATTTGGAGCAGCATCGGAGCGCAATCACCGAACTGAGGAGGAAACGCAATGAATGGCCTGATTTATCTTGTCGGCTTGATCGTCATTATTCTGTTCATTTTATCCTTTCTCGGCCTGCGGTGACCGCGCGGAGAAATAGACAATGACCATTGCGGATCCGGT
>Ga0306924_10000535_pt1 | contig 31989 bp, 30 predicted proteins | sample sta12Can44000111_FD_203756 | JGI IMG/M metagenome (GOLD analysis project Ga0306924, IMG submission 203756) | Lab enrichment of tropical soil microbial communities from Luquillo Experimental Forest, Puerto Rico - statanox.12C.anox.44.000.111 (v2)... | ecosystem: Environmental > Terrestrial >... | reverse complement strand
CGGCCGACGATTCCCTGCTGAAGGCTCGCTTGACGGAGCTTCGGACGCGCGGTTTCCTGCGCCTCTACCAGAACGGGGCGGTCATTGATCTCTCCGCGCCGGAAGCCGTGCTGGAAGTGAATTTTGCCGAGCCGGTTTACGTGGTCATCGATCGAATTGTGATCGCGCCTGACATTCGTTCGCGTTTGGTGGATGCCGTCGAGCAGGGCTATCGCGAGGCGGGCGAAGTGATCTTCGAAACCTCGCCCCGCGATGAAGAACCAGTGCAGCGCTTCCGCTTTTCGCAGCGCTTTGAGTGCAAGAACGACGGCACGCGATATGACGAACCGGAGCCGCGGCTGTTTTCGTTCAACAATCCGTATGGCGCGTGTCCCAAGTGCCAGGGATTCGGCAACACGATTGATTTCGATCTCAACCTGGTGATCCCCAACAAGACTCTTACGCTGTCAGAGGGCGTCATTGAACCGTGGACGAAACCGAAGTACAAGTCGCTAGCCACGGAGATGAAGCGTTACGCTCGGGCAGCAGGCATTCCTCTGGATGTGCCTTGGCAGGATCTCACCTGCGAACAGCAGAATTACATCCTGAAAGGCGATGGGAAATGGTGGGGCGTGCGCGGCTTCTTCGATTACCTGGAGCGCAAGAAGTACAAGCTGCACGTCCGAGTCTTTCTGAGCCGGTATCGCGGGTATTCGGAATGTCCGGATTGCGGCGGCCTGCGCCTGCGGTTGGAAGCACGCCAGGTGAAAGTAGGTGGCAAAGACATCTGTCAGGTGTCGTCGATGACGGTGGAGGACGCAACCAAATTCTTCGCCCAGTTACAACTTACGCGCGAAGAGGCCGACATCGCCGAACGGCTGTTGGTTGAGATTCGAGATCGACTGCGCTTCATGAACGAAGTTGGGCTCGAGTACCTGTCGCTGGACCGGCTGGCTTCCACGCTGTCCGGTGGCGAGGCCCAGCGGATTCAACTGGCGACGTCGCTCGGTTCTCGGCTGGTGGGCACGCTCTATGTGCTCGATGAGCCTTCGATCGGGCTGCACAGCCGTGACACCAACCGGCTGATCAAAATCCTGCAAAACCTGCGCGACCTCGGCAATACCGTGCTTGTGGTCGAGCACGATGCGGAAATCATGCGCCATGCCGATCACGTTGTGGACCTAGGCCCGGGAGCGGGCGAGAACGGCGGCAAGGTCATCGCCAGTGGCTCCTACGATGAGATCTTGAATAATCCGGCGTCCCTGACAGGCCGCTATCTCAAGAACGAACTTCGCATCCCGATGCCTCCCACCCGTCGTAGCGGAAACGGACGGACGATTCGGCTATGGGGAGCGCGTGCGCACAATCTTAAGAAGGTTGATGTAACGATTCCACTAGGCATGCTGGTGGCGATAACCGGCGTTTCGGGCTCGGGCAAATCGACCCTGGTGCACGATGTGCTTTACAACGCGCTGGCGGCGGAAAAAGGTCAGGTTAGCGGCACTCCTCGGGCCGAGGTCGATTTGGTGGAAGGCGGCGAATGGATCGATGAGGTGGTGCTGGTGGACCAATCGCCGATTGGACGGACACCGCGCTCGAATCCGGTGACGTATATCAAGGCGTTCGATGCCATCCGCGAGCTATTCGCGTCCCAGCCCGAGGCGCAAAAGCGCGGGTACACCGCCGGGCATTTCTCGTTCAACATTCCCGGCGGCCGTTGCGATGTTTGCCAGGGCGATGGCACGGTAACCGTCGAAATGCAGTTCCTCGCCAATGTGGAACTGATTTGCGAGGAGTGCAAGGGTGAGCGCTACAAGCCCGAAGTGCTGGAGATTCGCTATCACGGCAAAAACATTCACGAAGTGCTGGAGCTGACGATAAAGAGCGCCCTGCACTTCTTCTCCGGGGTGCCGAAGATCGTGGAGAAGCTGCGTGTACTCGATGAAGTGGGTCTTGGCTATTTGCGGCTGGGGCAATCGGCAACAACGCTTTCCGGCGGCGAGGCGCAGCGCATGAAACTGGCCGCGCACCTGCAACCAAAGCAGCGCGACTTCGCCAGCACACAGGCCGAACGCAATCGGCGGCATCCGCGCATTCTCTATATCTTCGACGAGCCCACGACAGGGTTGCACTTCGATGACGTGAGCAAGTTGCTGGCGGCGTTTCGCCGCTTGATTGAGGCGGGCGGAACCATTCTCGTCATCGAACACAATCTTGACGTGGTCAAGACCGCCGACTGGGTGATCGACCTCGGTCCCGAAGGGGGCTGGCAGGGCGGGCAGGTGGTGGCGACGGGAACGCCTGAGGAGATTGCCAAAGTCCTGCAATCGCACACCGGGCAATGGCTGTCGTGCATCTTATCTGACGGAAATCCAAGGCCGCATGAGTAGTGAATCAAAAACTGAGTTCGCGCTGATTCTGATGTTCATGCTGGCCTCTGTACGGCTGGGCATCAGCCAACAGAGCGGGACGACAGTTCGCCATCACCAGGTCGCTGTCGACGAAGATGCAGTTTCTCCCGAACTGCGGCAGGCGGAGGTGGCGCTCCAGAAACAGGACTACCGCAGCGCCGAAGTCCTGCTGCAAAAAGCGGTCGCGGCACGTCCGAACGATTACCGGGCTTGGTTTGACCTGGGTTGGGTGTGCGACGCTACAAAAAACCCGGAAGGGGCAATGGCAGCTTATCGCAACTCGATAACCGCCAAGCCGGATGTGTTCGAGTCGAACCTGAACCTCGGAATTGTTCTCGCCAAGCAGGGCAACAAGCAAGAGGCCGCAAAGTACCTAAAGGCGGCAACGCAACTCACGCCCACCGCACACGTGGACGAGGGACGCGCCCGCGCTTGGCAGTCTCTGGGGTTGGTAGAGGAATCGATGGATCCGCAGCAGGCCTTGACGGCCTATGCACAAGCGGCGAAGCTCAATCCCAAAGACCCAGAACCGCACCTCTCGGCGGGAGCCCTCCTAGAACGCCAGGGCAAGCTGGAAGAAGCAGCGCGGGAATATCAGGCTGCGGCGGCGCTCGATGCCAAAGACAAAGATGCGATCGCCGGTCTGGCGAACGTATATTCGAAGCAGCGCAAACTTCCCGAGGCCGAAACACAGCTAAAAAAGCTCCTGGAGCTTGATCCAAACAACCCCAATGCGCGTACCCAATTGGGCCGCGTGCTGGCAGCGGAAGGCAAACAGGAGGAGGCGGAAACGGCGCTGGGCGCCGGGAAGTCCGGCTCGAACCGGGACCCAAAAGCCGCCTTGGAGCTCGGCACGATCTATGTGAGAGCCGGCAATTACACCGTCGCCGAAGAGCAACTGCGTCTCGCCGTGAAAGGTATGCCGCTGGACGCCGAAGCACACTTCGCCCTAGGCTCGCTATTGATGGCGCAGAAACGCTATCCAGAGTCGCAGGATGAGTTGTTGACCGCGATCAAACTGAAGCCCGATATGGCGGACGTGTACGGTAACCTCGCCATCGTTGCATCGGAAAACAAGAATTATGCGCTGGCCATTAGTTCGCTTGACGAGCGGGCGAAGTACATCCCGGACAGCCCGGCAACCTACTTTCTGCGCGCCACCTCATATGACAACTTGAAGAACAGGCCAAAAGCGATAGAAAATTACAAGCAATTTCTGGCTGTGGATGGCGGCAAATTGCCCGATCAGGAATGGCAAGCCCGGCATCGACTGATCGCGATCGATCCGGGAAACGCCAGCCAATACGGCGAGAAAAAGTAGCCATGCGCTGCGTAAACTTGGGCTTCGCGCTCCTGACTCTCTTTACTATGAGCTTGTGCGCACAGGCGACGCCGCAAGCTGCCTCGAATCTGAAGGAACGCGCAGATGCGGCCCAGGGCGGGGATCGGGTTACGCTCTCACTGGAATACGCTCACCAGCAACTTGAGGAGGCCAATCGGCTCTATACCGATGGCGATGTCGAGAAGGCGGAGGCGTCGATCCGCGAAGTTTTCACCTACGCTCAACGCGCCACGACAGCAGCCACTACGATGAACAAGAAGCTGAAGCAGACGGAGATTGACCTGCGCAAGCTGCAGCACCGGATGCACGACATCGGGCAATCGTTGAATGTCGACGATCGTCCGCCGGTGGAGAAGACCGTACAGCAACTGGAAGAATTGCGCGCTCATTTGCTGGCCAGGATGTTCGGCGAAAAAGCTGAGCCCGGCCAAAAGACCGAGCCGAAGGACAAATCGCAATGACGTTTGTAACCCGATTGCTTGCAGCCTGTCTGGTTCTGGGAAGCCTTGCGCCTCCCTCGACGGCACAGCGCCGCGACCGCGACCCCCTCACTGACGCCGAAGTGGACCAGATGCGGGAGGCGGCCGATTATCCCAGCAAGCGGCTGGAGCTGCTCGTCAAGTTCAACCGTGAGCGGATGTTTAATATCGAGTCCGCGGCTGCCGAAGGCCCGAGCAAGACAAAGGAAGTCCACGACATCCTGCAGGACTTTATCGCCATCATGGACGAGATCGACGACAACATCGAGATGTACGGCTCCCACGCGGCCGACATGCGCAAGGGCCTGAAGCTGGTTATCGAGGCTGATAGCGAATGGCAGTTAAAGCTGCGTCAGCTGAAAGAAAAAACCCCGCCGGAACAGTTGGAGCAATTCTCCTTCATTCTTGCCAATGCGAATGACACCGTGGTGGACAACGGCAAGAGCGCGCGCGAGGCCCTAGATGAGCAGAACAAGCTGGCGGCCGAAAAGAAGCTGACCAAGGTTTACTCGGAGCGCAAGGATTAATCGGTTTCCACACAGCAGCGTGATACGTTAGTCCTACCTTGCGGGCCAAACTCACAGAAATCTTTCACTGCAGTTACCGGGAACTCCGGCCTGGGATTCCTGTGCCTGAGATGCGAGTGGAGTTCTATCCCTTCGCCAACGTCAACAATACCATCCGCATGCGCCAGGGCAAGCTGCACATACGTCTCTCCGACCTGCTGGAAGGAGCGCCGGAGCGGGTGCTGGAGTCCATCGCCCACATCCTGCTCGCCAAAATCTTCCGCAAGCCGATTGAGAAGAAGCATGTCGCACAGTATCGGCGCTACGTCGCAAGCCATGAGGTCAGCGCCAAAGCGCATCTCGTGCGGCAGGTGCGCGGGCGCAAGCGCATCACTTCTCCCAACGGTTCCGTGTATCACCTGGAGGAGATTTTCGAGGACCTGAACCGCCGATTTTTCCACGGACTGTTGGCGCGTCCGCAGATGACATGGAGCCAGATCAAGTCGCGCTGGAGTCTGGCGCATTACGATCCGTCCCACAACGCCATTGTAGTCAGCCGCGTGTTTGATCATCCGCGGGTGCCGAAATATGCGTTGGAGTACATCGTTTATCACGAGATGCTGCACCTCAAACACCCGGTAAAGCTTCGAGGCAGCAGGCGCTGCGTGCATGGAAAGGACTTTCAGGCAGAAGAAAAGTTATTTCCGGAATTGGAAAGAGCTAAGGCTTTCCTCAAGACGCTTTGATCAACCGCCCTGCACTGCAGTCGCAATCCCGTAAAATTGAGACATCCTCAGAGAAGTTTGGTCAGGTTCGATGGAACAGTGGTTGCCTAAGTCTGTGCTCTGCCTGAGGAACTACATGCTTCAGGATTTTTTGGCGGACCTCGCGGCCGGCATCACCGTCGGCCTGGTGGCAAAGTGCTGGAAGATCTCGCCGAGAAGCTTCACGATTCCGGCCGTACCCTGCTCTTCTGCGAAGCCCCGCCTCAGCCGCGCCAGCTCATGAAGCAGGCGGCATTCGATCGCCACGTCGGCGCAGAGAATCTCTGCTCCAGCATCGAAGCAGCGCTCCGCCGAGCCGCCGAGTGTATGAAGGAAATACAGGTGGAGCAAGCTAGAAGCCAAACGGAAGGGAGTTAAGCCTCTTCCTCTGAATCTCGTATGCCGTTTGTTCTCAGCTCAATACAGCCTAAAATTAACCTCTACGTTGATCTGTACGGCAACCGGCCGGCCGTCCTTCATGGCAGGCTCAAAACGCCACCGCTGCACCGCTTCGATGGCTTTCTGATCGAGGCCCATGCCCAAGGGACGGCTCACTCGGATGTCGCGCGGTTTGCCGTCCGGACCGACGATCAACCAGAGAACGACCACTCCCTGATACTTGGCTTTCCGGGCTTCTTCCGAGTACTCCGGGTCTGGGGTCTCTAATGCTCGCGGCGCAGAAACGCCGTTACCTACGCGGAACGCACCACCACCGTATCCACCGCCGTGTCCGGGACCAACGCCTGGGCCACTACCTGACCCGACTCCGCCGCCGCTGCCCGAACCAATTCCTCCGCCACTACCGGTGCCGTTCGATGCTGGACCCAGAGGAATGCGCGAGAGAGGATCGCCGAGATTCGGCATGTTGGCGGCCAGCTTGATCTCGGGAGGCAAAACCACCGTAGGCTCTACCGGCAACTTCGGATTGTCGTTACGAATTACGACCGCAGGCGGCGCCAACTGCTCCATAGAAGCTTTGGGCAGCTTGCCTTTGGGAGCCTCGATCTTGTCGCGATCGCCACCGCCACCCCCTCCGCCCATCGACTGACCTTTCTTGGTCGTCATTGGCAGCTCGGGCGGAACATCGGCATCGGTTAACGTCATCATGCTCTGGGCCTGGTTGTTCAGCTTGACGGTGCGGCTGGTCAGAATCGACAGGCCGATAAGGCCCCCGATCAGCACAACGTGCACAACCAGCGATACGCCTGCGCCTTCCTGCTTGTAATCGTAGGCGCCCCAGATGCTCTTTACGCGAATCGGCTTGGAGCTGACTTGGAGCGGAGGCAGTTTCTCAGGAAAGAAGGCAAACTTAATGTTTTCGCGAAGCGAGCTGAACAGCGAACGCTCGGCGTCCGTGCGCCGCAGAATTCGGTTGTCTTCGATCGGCTTTGAGGTGAGTTGCAAAGGCGGCAGGTTCTCAGGCGACAGAGTCTCGCGCAGATTGCGTTTAAGCGACTGCCACAGCGACTCGTCTGGCAGCATCAGGCCGGGGTCCTCGACCGGTTTGGAAGTCAGCTGCAACGGCGGAAGCTTTTCCGGCTTCCAAAAGGAACGAAGATTTTCCGACAACGACTGCCAGACGGATTGGCCCAGTTCCGGGGGCGGCAAGAAATTAAGGTCCTGCGCCGGCGCCTCGCGAACTGGAGGAAGGGTGCTTTGTTCAGCCATATCTTCGATCGAATCCTCAGGGTCGAATCGGAAATTCGGTTGAGCCAACGGAACCGGCTGCCCAGCCCGGGCAGGGAGACACTGCCCTCTCAAACCCGACTGGAAACACAAGGTTGCGAATGCTGGGAGATGGCACTGCCGCTGCTACAACAACTCCTCCAGCTTAGATGCGGGGGAAGTTGGATGCTCCTCAATGTTTTGAGATTAACCGAGGTGAACCTCGGGAGTAAAGCCCTGCAACTACGCAAGCTGCTGTTGGACGGCGGTTTGTGCGCTCCCTATAATGAAAGGATTAGGATGCGTTTTTAGCAAATTTGTGACCCATCGGAAGGGGAGATACCCGGAGTGCCGCTCGACCTGAAGTCCACGCTGAACCTGCCCAAAACTGATTTCCCCATGAAGGCGAACCTGCCGCAGCGCGAGCCCAAGCGGCTGGAACAGTGGGAGGCGATGCGCATTTACGAGCGGTTGCGAGCGACGCATAAGGGCAAGCCGATTTATGTCCTGCATGATGGCCCGCCGTACGCCAACGGCCCGATTCACCTGGGTACTGCACTGAACAAAACACTGAAGGACTTCGTTGTCAAGGTGCGGACCATGGCGGGTTTTGATTCTCCTTATGTGCCGGGCTGGGACTGCCACGGACTGCCTATCGAGATCAAGGTGGACAACGACCTGGGGCGCAAAAAGCTTGAGATGGATCCGATCCAGGTGCGCGCCGCCTGCCGCGCCTACGCCGAGAAATATCTCGAGCTGCAGCGCCAGCAGTTCAAGCGTTTAGGTGTTTTCGGGCGTTGGGATGATCCGTACTCGACCATGACGCCGCAGTACGAAAGCGTCGTGGTCGAAACATTCTTCTCGTTTTACGAGCAAGGCTTGGTTTACAAGGGTCTGAAGTCGGTGTACTGGTGCATCCACGACAAGACGGCGCTGGCCGAGGCCGAAGTCGAGTACGAGAACCACACCAGCCCGAGCGTCTGGGTTCGTTATCCCCTGACCAGCGACCCTGGAAAGCTCAGTCCTGCGCTGGCGGGCATGAAGACCGTCGCCACCATTATCTGGACCACGACTCCCTGGACGCTGCCTGCGTCGATGGCGGTGACCTTCTCGCCCGATGCGGAATACGTAGCGCTCGATACCGGCGAGTGGATCTACATCGTGGCCAAGGCCCTGGCGCAGCAGACTATCGAGAAGTGCGGGCTTGGTACGGCCCAACAGATCGCCAGCTTTCCTGGCAAGACGCTGGAGTATGCGACCTTCGCACATCCATTCTTGGACCGCACCGTGCTGGGCGTACTTGGCGACTACGTCACTCTCGACACCGGCACCGGAGCCGTTCACACCGCGCCTGCACACGGCGCCGACGACTTCTTCACCGGCGTGAAGTACGGCATCGACCTGACCTGCAACGTTGACGACGCAGGTATCCTGCGCAACGGATTGCCCGAATACGACGGCCAGCAGGTATTCAAGGCGAACCCGCTCATCGTCGAGCTGCTTAAAAAGCGCGGCGTGTTGCTAGGCTTCGAGAAGATCGAGCACTCCTATCCACACTGTTGGCGTTGCCACAACCCCATCATCTTCCGCGCCACCGAGCAGTGGTTCATCTCGATGGAAGGCAAGCTGCCGGGCGGCACGCTGCGCAGCCGCTCTCTCCAAGAGATTAAGAAGGTGAAGTGGGATCCAGCCTGGGGCGAAGACCGCATCTCCAACATGATTGCCACGCGTCCGGACTGGTGCATCTCGCGTCAGCGACTGTGGGGTGTGCCCATTGCGGTCTTCCAATGTGAGGGCTGCAAAGAATTCTTGAACGACAAGGCCATCAACCGCGCTGTCGTTGAGTTGTTTGCGCGCGAAGGCGCCGATGCCTGGTACAAGCGCCCTGCTGAGGAGATTGTCCCAGCAGGCATAAAGTGCGCACAGTGCGGGGGCTCCAAGTTCCGCAAGGAGATGGACATTCTCGACGTGTGGTTCGAATCGGGCTGCAGCCAGGCTGCGGTGCTCGGACACGAACCGGGACTGCCGTGGCCGGCAGATTATTACCTTGAGGGTGGCGACCAGCATCGCGGATGGTTCCACTCTTCCCTGCTGTGCGCGGTTGGAGCCAAGGGAGGAACTCCTTATCGCGGCTGTGGCACCGTCGGTTGGACGCTCGATCCGCAAGGACGTGCAATGTCAAAGTCCCTGGGAAACGGCGTAGATCCTGTCGAAGTGGCGGAGAAGCTCGGTGCCGAGATTGTCCGCCTCTGGGTAAACTCGGTCGACTTCCGCGAAGATGTGATCGCCTCGGACGAGATCATGCTGCGCATCGCCGAGAGCTATCGCAAGATTCGCAATACGTTTCGTTACATTCTCGGCAACCTGGATGACTTCGACCCGGGCCGCGATAGCGTCGCATTCGGCGAAATGCAGCCTCTCGACCAGTACATCTTGCTGGGCGCAGCAAAAGTCACCGCCGACGTGCGGGAGCACTACGACTCATTCACATTCCACAAGGCGTATCAGCGGTTGAAGGACTTCTGCATTGTCGACCTGAGCGCCATTTACTTCGATGTGTTGAAGGACCGGCTGTACACCTCGGCCCCGAAGTCTCACGCCCGGCGCGCGGCGCAGACAGCACTGTGGCGGCTGGGCGATGGGTTGGTACGGCTGTTGGCCCCCACGATGAGCTTCACTGCCGAGGAAATCTGGGAGTATCTGCCCAAGTTTTCCGGCAAGGCCGAGAGTGTGCATCTGACGCTGTTTCCCGCCGCGGGCGATCTGACCGGGACGGTGCCCGCCGCCTTCGACACCGCTGGGCTGATCGCGGACTGGTCTTCCCTGTTGCGCGTCCGCGACGAAGCCTTGAAGGCGCTGGAAGTAGCGCGCACCGAGAAGCGCATCGGCGGCAGCCTGGAAGCGCAACTGCATATACTGGCGCCGGAGTCGCTTTATCCGCTGCTGGAACGCCATCTCGACCAACTGCGGTACTTATTTATCGTTTCAGATGCCGTGCTCGAGAAGAACAGCGCCGGGAATGGCGACACAGGTTTACAGATTGAGGTGCGGAAAGCTCCGGGCGCGAAATGTGAACGCTGCTGGAACTATTCGATTCATGTGGGCAAAGACGAGACGTACCCGACGGTTTGCGAACGCTGCCGTCCGGTGCTGGCGGAACTGGAGGCCACCGAGGTGCGATAGAACTGGGACAGTCGGCAGATTCCCCAGGCGGCTGGCATGCGTCTAACCTATGCATGAGGGCTCAGCGACGCTTCAAGGTCTTCGATTTCACCGTGAACGGTTCGGTGTTAAACAACGATTCCATGCGTAAGTACTTCTTCCTGATTGCGGTATCGGTCATTCTGCTCGACCGGCTAACCAAGTGGGCCGTGGCCCGCTACATTCCGTTGCACCAAAGCCTCACGGTGATTCCCGGTCTGTTTCACCTTACGCATGTGGAGAACCGTGGCGCAGCCTTCGGACTGTTCGCCGACTCGTCTTTCCCTTGGAAGATTGCCGCCTTGGTGGGCTTTTCGCTGATCGCGCTGATCATCGTGTCCGTGTTGCTGTGGAAGAACAGTCACACCATCAATACCACGACGATCGGCCTGTCGCTGATTCTCGGCGGAGCTGCGGGAAATCTCTGGGACCGCGTCATGGACGGGCGTGTCGTGGACTTCCTGCACTTCTATCTCGGCAGCTATAGCTGGCCGGACTTCAACGTCGCCGACAGCGCCATTGTTATCGGAGCGCTGTTGCTGGTCTCGGAGATTCTCTTCGCGAAGTCGCAACCTGAGACGGTAAAAAGCGGATCGCAAGAAGCCAGCTCGTAGGCTTGGGACCTTTTCAAAGGCCTGGCGCTTCGTTTCTGCCTGGCGACGCGTACACTGTTCTGCTACATCCTCGACCATTTTCAAAAACCGATGATCGCCCATCGCGTTGCCGCTCTTTGTGGTTGTGTGCTAATCCTGGCTGCTTCGCTATGCGGGCAGACACCCGTCAAGTCTGATTCCATTCTGAGCTACTTGCGGACCGCCGAGGGCATTGACTTTCAAACACGCCGTGGCGTGCTGAGCGTACACTTTTGCGGCGAAGCGATGGTCCATGTGGTCTTTTGGCTGGCCGAGGCGGTGCAATATCCGAGGCCATGGATTGCAGAGACCGACTGGCCGCCCGTTTCCTTCACCGTCACAGAAGACACTCCGAAGTACATCACTATTGCCACGAAGCGCCTGCGGATAACCGCTGAGGTCGATTCAGCAGCCCTCATTTATGACGACGCTAGTGGAAAGCGGCTGCTGCACGAATCCCCTTCCCCGACACCCCGCTACCTGACATCTACCTCTGTGGATGGCGAGGAGACCTTTCACGCCGACGCCTACTTCGACCTGAACCAGGACGAAGCCATCTACGGTCTTGGCCAGCACCAGAGCGGCGTGCTTAACCAACGGGGAACGGACCTGCCGCTGATGCAGGACAACACCAACATCAGCATTCCATTTCTGCTTTCGAGTCGCGGTTATGGTTTGCTGTGGAACTACGCTTCCCTGGGTCGGTATGAAAATCATTTTCAGCCGAAACTGGCACTGCGGGCCGAAGTCGCAGACGCCGTCGATTATTACTTCATCTACGGCCCCGAATTCGACCGGATCATTGCACAGTACCGCAGTCTGACGGGCTCCGCCCCGCTGTTACCTCAATTCGCATTCGGCTTGTGGCAGTCGCGGTGGAAGTATGAAGATCAGCAGGAATTTCTGGACGCGGCGGCTAGGTATCGAAGCCTACACATTCCTCTCGACGTGCTGGTTCTCGACGCCAACTGGATGACCCGCATGGGGGCAAACGAATTCACCAAGGAATTTCCCGATCCGGCCGACATGCTCGGCCAACTGCGCGAACAGCACGTCCATTCCGTTCTTTCCGAGTGGCCGCTGTACACGCCGCCAGGCGTGAATTTCGATTTCATGCTGGCTAACCACTATTTCGTCACCGGAGGACGTACGCATGCCACCATGTTCGACCGTGGAAGCCGCCTGTTCGATGCCTTCAACCCGGATGCCCGCGCGGCCTTCTGGCAGCAGATGAAAGCCAACCTATGGGACAAAGGCGTTGATGGCTGGTGGCTCGATGCATCGGAACCTCTCGATCCCTGGGGCGAGGAGCAGGGCGCAATGCTCGATGGCGCGCACACGGCGCTGGGCAGCGGCTCCCGCTACGCCAACATGTATCCGCTGTTCGAGACGAAGGCTGTGTACGAGGGACAGCGCGCGACCACGGACAAGCAGCGTGTGGTGATTCTGACGCGCTCAGCATTTCTGGGGCAGCAGCGAAACTCAGCCATCGCCTGGTCGGGGGACATCTATCCGAGCTTTCAGACGCTGCGCCGGCAAATCCCTGCCGGGCTTAATTACTCCATGTCCGGTATGCCCTACTGGACAACAGATATCGGCGGCTTTCTTGGCGGGAATCCTGATGATCCGTCCTACCAGGAGCTGTATGTCCGCTGGTTCGAGTACGGCACCTTCTGCCCGATTTTTCGCACGCACGGCGCACGCAAGGCGAATGAGTTGTGGTCGTACGGACAAAAGGCACAGGAAATCCTGACGCGATACGACAATCTGCGTTATCACTTGCTGCCGTACATTTACTCCATGGCTTGGCGCACGACCTCAGAGGGATACACCCCGATGAGAGCGTTGGTGATGGACTTCCCCTCTGACAGGAATGCCCTAGACATTTCCGATCAATTCTTCTTTGGACCGGCAATGCTGGTGAATCCTGTAACAAAGCCCCGGGCGAGTTCGCGGACCGTTTATCTACCCGACGGTACAGTCTGGTACGACTTCTGGACTGGCGCCAAACAGAACGGCGGAAGGACAGTCACGGCAGTTGCGCCGCTGGAAACAATCCCGCTCTATGTGCCAGCAGGTTCGATCATTCCCATAGGCCCCGAGCTGCAATGGACGAACCAGAAGCCTGCTGACCCGATCGAGTTGCGAATTTATCCGGGTCGCGACGCTGAATTCACGCTGTACGAAGACGACGGCATGAGCTATCAATTCGAAAAGGGAGAGCGCTCAACCATAACGTTCCGATGGAATGACAAGACACAAACTCTCTCGATCGGCCCCCGGATGGGCGGTTTTCCCCAAATGCTGCAGCAAAGAAGCTTCGCGATCGTAAAAGTTCGGCGAAACCGGGCCGTAGGTGAAAACGTAGTCGCTGCTCCGGACCGATTGGTTCACTACGACGGTACCGCACAAACCATCGTTTTAAGGCCAACCGCGAGTAAGGCTACGAATGGCCGAGGACGACCGTAATTTGCGAATGTTCGTCCGGAGTACGATAGACATTTAAGCAAGTGCCACCTCCCTGGCCGATTAAGGTGTTTTGTACACCCGCTTGTACACTTCGGCGTTGCGTACGATGGCCTGCACGTAGTCGCGAGTCTCCGTAAACGGGATGGACTCAACGAACTCCTCGATATCGCGATAGCTGCCTGCTGCGCGCCAATCCTCTACGCGAGAGTCACCCGCGTTGTAGGCTGCGAGAGCGTACTCCACCTGCCCTCCAAAGTGGTCTACCATCTCGCGGAAATATTTCGTGCCTAGCTCAATGTTGATTGTGGGGTCGAGTAGCGACTCGGTCTTGTAATTGTGCAGTCCGACCTGCTTGGCGGTTGCTTTTCCTGTTTTCGGGAGAAGCTGCATCAGTCCGTAAGCATTAGCACGCGAAACGGCTCCGGGGTTGAACTCCGATTCCTGGCGGATCAACGACGCGACGAGATATGGGTCGAGGCCGTTCTCATCGGAATAGCGCCTCAGAGCATCCCAGTAAGGACGGGGAAACAGACCTTCCCAGTAAAGTTGCGGAAGCGCCGCCTGGTCCATGGCGAAGTAACCATTGATGGTCCTCTTTAGCGCCTGCAGAGCCTTGTAGTAATCGCCCGCCGCTGTGTACATGCGGGCCACTTCCACCATCTCCCACGAAGGACCTAATGCACTCCCCGCCTGCAATTCGCGCACAGCTAAATCAACTGCACCGGCGTTCTCCAGCAACCGGGAGCGGTTGTAGTGCAGGTCATCGGGAGGAGGCGTGGTCTGCAACGCTTCGGGCTCGATCTTCGTTAGATCGGGAATGCGCTGAAGACTGGCCACCGAAACGGGCTGCGCGTCTGGGAGGGTTGCCAGCCGTTTACGGGCTGCGACTCCGTAGTAATAGTTGCGATAACGTTCCGTCAGCTTGGAATAATACGAGCGTGCGAGACCGAAGTCCTTGTCGTTCTCGGCCATTCGTCCGCGCCAGTAGATGGCGTTAGGCACTTCATTCGACCCCGAATAGAACTCGATTTGCTGGTCGAAGTACTTTTTCGCTTCTTCGGGCCGGTTCTGCCGATAGGTTAGCCAGGCACATTTCCAGTGTGCATAAGCAGCCTTGCTGCTGGCGGGAAAGCGGTCGTGAATTTCCTTGTAGTAGTCGATCGCCTTGTCGTAATCCTGGCGAAGCAAGTACATATTGCCCGCAGTGAACAGCGCTGATTCCAGCCACGGCGAATCTGGGCTGGTGGCGCGCATGTGCTCCAGAATGTTGGTTAACTCGGCGTCGTTGTTGGTGTTGCGAGCGATCTCAGCGCTCTCATACCACTTCTCTGAACTGCCTTCGCTGCCATCGTCAGGAATGCGGGCCAACACCTCTTTGGCCTGCTGGTTCTGGCCTAGCTTAGCCAGCGAGTTTGCCAGCTTGATGTTGATGGCCGACTGCTGCCCCGCCGGAGCCATCGGCAGCATTGCCCTATATTCCACGATGGCCGCATCCCAGCGACGTGCTTTGTAGAGTCCCTCCGCGCGGTGCTCACGTTCCTCATAGCTCACCGGCGGAAGCATGTCCGCTTCAGGAATCTTATTCAGGTCGAGCTGTGCCCAATCTGCCTGCTGGCTGGTCGGGTAGTTGTAGAAGACCCGCCGCAGAGCTTCTGCTCCGCTGCGTCCCTGTCCGTTCTGCACGTAAGCCTTGCCCAGAAGATATTGCGCGTCGGCGCCACCTCCCTCAAGGCGTGCCAGCACCTGCACCGCTTGTGCTGAGCGCTTGGTGGCCAGCAGCGCTTTAGCGTAAGCGATCGTGGCGTCGTTGGAGAAAACGGAATCCGGGAAACGGGCTTCAAAATCGCGCAGGTACGTCAGCGACTCTTCGGGACTGTTATTCAGCAGGTACGAGTTCCCCAGGTAGTAAGCCGTGTAGTCCTTCAATTCTCCGATATACGGCTGCGCCTTCTGCAGCGCCGCAATCGCCGCGGGAAATTGCGTGTCCAAGTAATGCGCGTAGCCGATGGCAAACCACGCCAAAGCTCCGGGCTCAGTACCTGCGTGCTTATCTGCATAGGCCTCAACACCGGTGTAAGCTGCGGGCGTCCGATACTCGATGAGCTGTCGCGCCATTGGGCGCAGCTCGCTTGACGCCACGAAGCTCTTGTGCAACTTGATGGTCCGCGCGGCGGTCGATTTCTTCCTTGGAGCGTGCTTCTTCGCCTTCGAAGAAGAGGACTTGCCGTTGTGAGGAGTGCCGGTTTTCTTTTTCGATGCCGAGGAACTGCTGCTCTTTTTCGGCTGTCCCGATGCCGATGAGGTCTGCGCAGGCGCGACGCTCACCTGCAACAATAAGGCGGATATGACGGGGGCAATAAAACGGGCTACTAACATCGTTGGAGACAAGTGTAACCCGACTTCGTCTGCGGTCGCAGAAGGTAGTTAAGTTGTAATTTCAGTTACCTACTGGGAGGTGTGATTTGCGCCCGTCCCACACGCGATTCCCGCCTTTCCTCTGTATAATGACCAAGAGCCGACGTCGAAAGTGGCGTCAAATTCTTGAATCTGCGGAGAGATGGCAACCATCCAACAAAAAGTGGGAGAACCGGCGAGCGATGAGCTCAAGCTGGTTCATGCGGCCAAAGCCGGCGACATCAGCGCCTTTGAAGAGCTGGTGAAGCGGTATGACCGCAACGTCTTTCGCATCGCTCAGCACATCACGCAGAACCGCGAAGACGCGGAAGATGTGGTGCAGGACGCGTTTTTAAAGGCGTACCAGAACCTGGGAAATTTCCAGGAGCAGTCGAAGTTTTATACTTGGCTGGTACGCATCGCGGTGAACGAAGCGCTCATGCGCCTTCGCCGCCGTCGTCCAGAGCGGATGGTCTCGCTCGACGAAGACATTAAGACGGAAGAGGACTCCATGCCGCGCGAAGTAGCGGACTGGGCGCCGAATCCGGAGCAACTGTACAGTCAGGGCGAGTTAAAAGAGATTCTAGGTAAGACGATCCAAGGGTTGCCCCCGAGTTTTCGCACGGTTTTTGTGCTACGGGACGTGGAAGGTCTCTCTACCGAAGAGACAGCCGATGCCCTGGACTTGAGTATTCCGGCCGTGAAGTCACGTTTGCTTCGCGCCCGGTTGCAACTGCGCGAGCGGCTGAGCAAGTACTTCAAAAATCGTGTTGGTGGAGATGGCAAATCGTGAAGTGCTCTGAATTCCTGAAGGAGCTAACTGACTATCTAGACGGGGCGATGGACGCCCAGACCAAAGCTGAACTCGAGGACCATCTCCAGTGGTGCCACAACTGTTACGTGGTGTGTAACACTACTAAGATGACCATCGAGATCTACCGGGGGGAATCTCAAGCCTACGAGCTGCCCGAAGACCTTCGCGGACGTCTTCGAAAAGCCATCATCTCCAAGTGCAAAACCTCGGGCACGTCGTAGCAACGCTCCTCCTAAGTCTTTGATTCCACAAAGCTAGCTGATTTGTCTCATTTCGGCTCAGATTTGCGCTCCCCTTTTCCGTCTCCCGGTCGAACCTTTTCTTCGTAACTCGAATCTAAGTAAGCAGTTTGGGGTTACCATCGGAGGGAGTGATCCCTTGATGGTTGACTCTGACGCCGCTGACGTCCACCTTCGTTAATGACTTTGAGCCGGCATGGAGGCGATCCTATGACGTTCCTCGATGTACTTTTCGGTTGTTCCCACAAGAACCTGAGCTTCCCGATTACCGTCCGCGGAGCGCGCCGACGCCCGCAGGCCGCCTCTGTCACCAGGACTTACGTTGTCTGCCTGGATTGCGGACACGAATTTCCCTATGACTGGGAAGAGATGAGGGTGGTTCGGGAAGACACCTCGCGCCCAGTTCCCGCTGTCGCGGCAGCGCCGCGCCGCATCGCTTAGTCTCACCTGCCAGTAGTATTAGTACGGCGCCTGATGTTGGGGCAAATGCCCCGACGCGCCTAGCTATGCCACATTCTATCGGAGGGCTGATGAGCACCCCGGGTCACAAACCGAGGTGCGATTTGGTCCTCGAACTCAGCATTGGGTTCAGCGGACCCTCTTGGCCAACAAAGAGGAGGGTAAAAGACGAAAAACGGCGCGAGTCTACTCTCGGCGCACCAGATTCAATCATCGTCCCGTTTCGACAACGTCGGCCGATCATCACCTGGTTGCTGGGTGGTTGCATTGGGATTGTTGTCCGCCGTGGTACGCCGCAGTGTTGGTTTGTTGGAATCGGCTGTCAACGTCACTTTCTTGCGGTTCTGCAGAGACGCCAATCGCGCCTTCACCGAGTCGAACTCCGAAGTGCTGACAATATATTGCGGCTGGGTAGGCAGGATACGCTTGATCTCCTGCTGCGTATGTTCAATGCGGTCAGGCGTCGGAGGATGCGAAGCGAACGCCTTGGCCAGCGTACCGGGCTTCTTCTTGTCCTTGGCTTCTATCTTCTCGAAGAACGAGATGAACGCCTGCGGATCGTAACCCGCCTTGTACATGTACTGCACGCCGAGGTAATCGGCTTCCGTCTCGAAGCCGCGCGAGAACTTCATGAAGGTAATAGGAAGCGCCAGGTTCATGGCCAGACTGGCTGCCTGGTACACGCCCCAGCTTCCGACAAAAATCAGCGGAATCGTCGCCATGTTCGCGTATTGCAGCCGGGTCATCTGTTGCATCTGGTGGCGCGCTGCGACATGGGCAATTTCGTGGGCCATCACGCCAGCAAGCTCCGCCTCCTCATCGGCTGCCAAAATCAATCCGCTGTTGACGTAGAAAAACCCGCCGGGCAAAGCGAATGCATTGATTTCGTCGGAATCGATGACTTTAATCGTGAACGGCACCTTCGCGTCCGAGTTGCGAACCAGGTTCTGTCCGATTCGGTTCACATATTCGTTAATGACCGGATCCGGGATGAGGCGGGCAGTCTGCTCGACCATCATGGCGTACTGCTTGCCCATCTTCATCTCGGTCTCGGTTGAGTACCAGTCGCCGAGACCGCGTCCACCTACGTTGCGGTTGCCGATGGCATCGACATCATCTTTTCGGCCCTTGTGGACGTTGGGTGAACTCGAACCCGAATCTGACGGATCGCTGGAACTCGCTGAGTTATTGTTCGAAGACGGCTGGGTGTCAGGGTTCCCAGCATTATCGGTGCTGTTCCCCGATGTACCCGGGTCAGAGGAAGCGGCAGGCGGTGTCTTTTGCGGGTTCTGTGCGCCCGATTGTGCAGCCACTGGCAGCACTAGGCAGAAACTCAATAACCAGGCCGTGAATACTGAACCAGCGCGTGCGTTCATGGGTAACCTCATTCCCGAGCGCGTCTTCACCCGCACTCTCCCTGTCCGCTGCCATTCGCCCTTGCGCCGGAAGAAGCGAACCGCGGACCCCCTTATCTGAGCACATTATATGCCCGTTCCGGACAACCGTTGCAATGGTGGATGCAAAGAAACCGCCCCGATATGCCTAACAACCCCGTTCCCGGCGGAAGTTTTCCTGGTGACCCCGGTCTGCCTCGCCCCACCGCTCGCCGCTTTACTTCAAAACCTTACGTGTGACATCATCCGCGAGGCCATCTTTACGGGCTTATTTCTGATGTGCCAAGGAATGTCATGAGCCAGGCTTCAGTACAAGGCACAGTCACCAAGGTCCCGATCGACAGCTTTGTCAAAGAATTGCAAAAACTGAAAGCGCCGGATTTCGAATGCGTGGAAACCCCGCTTGCCTTCCTCCACGCGCACCCCGTGGACGCCAATTCGCTAGCCCCATATCTCTTCTGGGACTCCCGGCATTACACCCGCAATCTGATCGATAAGACCGATCTGTATGAGCTGATGGCCATTTGCTGGGAGATCGGCATGCGTTCCTCCATCCACAACCACAAGGACCAGAACTGCTGGATGGCGGCCCCGGTGGGTCGATTGGCAGTGCAGAATTATCGCGTGCTTGAGGAAGACTTGGTAACGCAGCACTGCAGTATCGAGGAAACAGACCGCGTGGAGATCACCCCGCTCAGTCCTGTAGCCGTGGATCCGCTGAATCCGGTGCACGACGTGCGCAATCCGCGCGAATTTGCTCAGCGTGCCGTCAGTCTGCACCTCTACTCGCGGCCGTTCGACTCCTGCGTGGTGTACTCGGTGGAGCAGCACACCTGCGGCGAGATTGCCCTGCACTACACGTCCCGGTACGGCAAGCTGGTATAACACCCGGCTGCTGTTTGCAAGGGCACGGCTTCAGAGCTTGTCCTGCGCGAAGCCGAGGCCGCCTATGGTCGTTTAATTTGGTGTCATCCTGAGCGGAGCGATCGCTCATAACATTCCGACTCTTTTTTTTTTGCGAGTGGGGCAAGTGCGTAGTCGAAGGGACCCTGCTGTTGAACTTGCCTCCGCGATTCGCCGCCCGACATCATGAACGCCTACCGGCACCCTATGAAAATGAGACGCCAGACTACAGGGCTCTGCGCTCAACCCGCTTCTTTTACCGCGGCGAAATGCGGCGGATAAAAATACTCTCTACACTGCGCGCATAAATCGTGGGCGACATTGGGTCCAGGTTGAGCTACGAAGCGCGCCACCCAATCCCAAGTTTTCGGATTGTCCTGCCGCTTCGACCGGCGGCAATGGGCACACATCGTGACTCTACCATCCGCCATGCGATAGCTGGTGTCTTTCGCCGATCGATCGTGTGCCGGAAGCGGAGAAACGCGCTCCCGGAGCTGCGAGTTCACCACCAGCAACCGTGAGTCGTTGAACGCGTGCAGCGCCATGTGAAATAAACGATACTTCTCGGCACTCGAGCAATCGTAGTCAAACCCTATCCACTGGCCGCGCAGGCGCCACGCCTCGGCGTATTTGAACTCATAAAACCTTCGCAGCACCTGCGGTGTGAAGTCCAGGATCGACTTCTCCCTTACTTCCTCGCCCGAAACCCCGATGCCTCCGTTTTCAGAGGCGAACTTGTCCCAGCCGTGATTGCACTCCACGATACGAAGGTTGCTGTCGAGCAGGCATATCACTTCACCTTCCGTGGTGAGGATGTGATCGACCCAACTTGGTACTCTGCTCACCACGGATGTATGGTACCGCCCCTATAACGGTGAGCTTACTTCCCTCCGGCAACCGCTTTCAAGTAGCGATAATAAAAATCGACGCCGCCATAATAGGAATCTACTGGAAGCCGCTCATCACGGCCGTGGGAGCGGTCATCGTCGATATCAATCGCCAAGCCGCAAACCCCATAGGTCGGGATTCCGGCTGGGTTCGTGTACACGCCATCTGTCGCCCCGGTCCCCATGGTCGGAACCACTGGAGCCCCAGGCCACATCTCCGCAGATATCTGCTTCAAAGGATCCATGACATCCGGATTCAGCGGCACCGGCGACAGAGCGATTCTTTCGCGGTCTCCCATGATTACCTTCATGCCGTTGTTGACATAAGTAACCGACACCTTGGGATCGTTCACAACCTTCACTAGCTCATTCAGGATCTCGGCTCGCGAGTGTCCCGGAAGAATGCGGCAGTTCACGTTGGCAGTTGCCCGTTGCGGTAAGGCGTTGTTGGCGTGCCCAGCCTGGAGGCGCGTGGCAACGCAAGTGGTGTGCATCGTGGAGTTGTAATAGGCGTCGCGGGAGAGGCGTTCAATGCCGGCCTGATCAGCTGGGGTCTTGGTGACCGCAAGCATATCGGCCGCTTCCTGACCTGTCTTTACTCTCGCTGTCTGCTCAAAGAACGCCCGGGTCACAGCGTTGAGCTCAAACGGAAACTTGTAGTTCTGCAAACGCACGAGCGCGTCCGCCAGTCGAGAAATTGCGTTCTCTGGAGTCGGTATGGAGCTATGACCGCCCGGATTCGTCACCTCCAGCTCGTAATCTGCGTACAGCTTTTCGCTCGCGCCCATCTCGACGATGAAGGGCCTTCCCTTCTCCGTAGTGACGCCACCGCCGTCAGCATTCAGCGCGAACTCCGCATCTACCAGTTCGCGATGGTTCTTCAGCAGCCAGTCGATACCGTTGGCTTTCCCACCCTCCTCATCGGCGGTTAGCGCAAGGATGATGTCTCGATCGGGTTTATACCCCTCCCGTTTCAACTGGATCAGGTTGACGACGAAGATCGCGTCCGAGGCCTTCATGTCCTCCACGCCGCGCGCGTAGAAATATCCATCTTTCTCAACCAACTGAAAAGGATTGGTCGTCCAGTCTTCGCGGTTGGCTTCGACCACGTCGAGATGTCCCATCAGCAGCACTGGCTTCTTAGCGCCCGTGCTGCGCAGCCGAACCACCAGGTTTTCCTTGCGATCATTCGGACCGCCAATAAAGATGTCGCTCTCCGCAAATCCAGCGTCCCGAAAACGCTTCGCCATAGCTTCCGAGGCGGTAGTCACGTTGCCCACAGAGTCTGTGGTGTTGATTTCGATGAGTTCCTTCAGGACTTGGTGGGAAAATTGACGGTCTGCTGAGGTGACTTGCGGGAAGGAGGGCAGAACGCAAAGCAGCCACGATGCGCAGAAACACAGCGCCTTAATTTTCAAATCAAATGTCTCCAGCTCACTAAGAGGTGATGTGTTGAAGGCTTGTAAATGAGAGTATCAAACCTGCAATCCGATTGTCAGAGGAACCAATTGACGGGCATACTCTTGCCATAACCGGCGTGCATCGGATTCGCTTTCATCGCTTCATCTTTGCCGCCGCTATCCTTGTGTTGTTCGCAGCGGCGCTCAACGCGCAGGAGGCCCTGAAGCCAAAGATGAATGGATGAACAGGCTTTGGTATCTCGACGCGCACCAACAACGCCGCCGAAACCGGACCGAACGGCGAGATCCCCAAGCTCTGGGAGCGGCTCTTCGTGCAAGGCATCTTAACCAACATTCCGGACCGAACAGACGACGCCATTGTGGTGGTGTACGCCAACTACGACAGCGACTGCAACGGCGACTACGCCTACATCCTGGGTGCGAAGGTGAAGCCCGGCACCCAGGCTCCGAATGGAATGGTCGCCGTGACGGTTGCGCCGGGAAAGTACGCAGAGTTCGTCACCGGCAAAGGCCCGGGGGCCGAAGTCGTGCTCGCAGCCTGAAGACAGATCTACGGTTATTTCCAGCAACCCGGCATTTCGCCCCGGGCCTACAAGACCGACTTCGAGCGCTATACGGAAATGTCGGATCCGAACCAAGTGCAGGGGCACATCTACATCGGGGTGAAGCCGTAGGGCGAAGCGCGTCTGGGCTGAGACCAAGGCTAAAGCCTAAGTGGATTTGCCCCCCGTTTAACCGAACTGAAGTCCGCTGCTTCCGCCTATCGCTGGTTGATGTACTGAATCACCTGTAACACCACGTCGCCCGCGATTTCGAGGGACTTCGGGCTGAGTTTGTCCATCGTGTCCTGGGTGGTGTGATGGTACGCGTTGCCGTAGCCATAGTCGATGTCGATGATGTCCACCACCGGCACGCCGATCCTGGCAAAGGGCATGTGATCGTCATCGATGGCAGTTTCCGTCTTGAAGAAGTGCGACTGATATCCGAGTGCGGTTGCGGCCTGCAAGACCAGAGCACTCAACCAAGGGGTGGAGTTGTCGTCCTTCTGAATATCAAGGTCGGCGTCGCCGATCATGTCGAGCAAGATGAAGGCCTTGATCTTCGCGGCCGTGCCATCTTTTTGCCAACGCGCTGCGAGATGCTTGGTGCCGTAGAGACTGTCGGCGTCGCTCCACTTCACGAAGGCCTCTTCTCCGTCGGTCCACAGCAGCCAGACGCTGTAGCCGTCCAGCCGCTTGCCGCGAAACTGGTTTGCCAGCTCCAGAAGCAGTCCTGTAGTCGAGCCGCCATCGTTGGCGCCAACGAATTCATTGGGTAAGGGGTAGTTCGTTTCGTAATGCCCGGCAATGACGATGATGCCGTCCTTCTTGCCGGGAAATTTGGCGATGATGTTGTGGATGGGAAACTTGCCGGCCGGCGTGTCGGCGGTGAAGTTGTCGAGCTCGACGCTATCGCCCTTGAGTTTCGACAGGATGTATTGCTCGGCCTTGGCGTGTCCCGGGCTTCCCGGCTTGCGGGAGCCGATGGCAACGAACTCCTTCACATGCTGAAAGGCGCGGGTGGAGTTGATCTTGGGAGCAGGCTCGGTCTGAGTCGGCCCGGCTGCTGCGGGTGCCGATGCGGAGGTCTCGGCAGAGGCGGAGGGCCCGGCCTCATTAGTGCTTGCGGCTTGCTTCTCGGCTTTCGGCTTGGTGCAGGCAACCGAGGTGAGCAGGCATAGGAGACAGGAGAGAACGGTTCGCCGGGCGATCATGCGGAACTAATTGTAAATGTGCCCGAACATGGAAAACGGCGATTGGCAAATGAGAGGTGCTCTCTCGTCAAAACCTGTTATCTGCCGGTCAGAGCCTAGGGCGAATACCTTGTCGCGAGCCATTCACCCCACCTAGGTTGAATGATGCTCATTTGAGCTGCTGCTATAGTCCAGCGCCAATGGCTTGGGGGCGCACGCGGGGCGGCTGTTACTCCTGAAATTTCACTGCTCACTGCGACGGAAATCGATGGGGAGACGTTTGCCTTGCTGACTGCCTGCGTAAGACACTCCGACCAAAAATCGAGCCGGCGGAAGGTCATGCGTAGCTATGGTAAACGCGGTATTGTGGTGAACCGGAGAAATGGTCCGTGGCAATCGACTCGAATCAGCTTCTACCCCGATTTCGCAGGCGAATCTCTGACCCTGAAATGCTTGACCTTAGCAAGAAGTTGATCGCAATCCCGTCGGAGAACCCTCCGGGCAACCGCTATGAGGACTGCATCCAGATTCTGCTCGAAGAGTTGCGGCGGCTCGGGTTTGACGGCGTGAGGTGTGAAGGTCTGTGTGTGCTCGGCTCGGTGGGTAGAGGCCCGCGAACACTGTATTTCAGCGGCCACTACGACGTGGTTCCGGCGCAAAGCCTCGATCAATTTCAGCCGCGCGTTGAAGGCGCCAATCTCTTCGGCCGCGGATCATCGGACATGAAAAGCGGCCTTGCGGCAATGATTCATGCAGCCGCCGCTGCCCGTGACGAAGGCACCCTAGAGTGCGGGCGCGTGGGAATCGTGCTCGTGCCTGATGAAGAAACCGCTGGCCCTTACGGGTCTCGCGATCTCGATGCGCGCGGACTCTTGGGGCAAGACGCTATCGGAATGTTGACACCGGAACCGACGGGCGGAGTGATCTGGAATGCCAACCGGGGCGCGATTTCGCTGCGAGCCTCCTTGCGCGGCAAGGCTGCCCACGTTGGACGGCAGTTTGAAGGCGTGAACGCCTTTGAGCGTGCGCTGCCTGCTGTCATCCGTCTCGCCGAGATCAAGCAGGAGGTCGAGACTCGCGAAACGCAGCACAATATCGCTCCCCGCGCGGCGCGAAAATCGATCCTGTTACTGGGTGGCCGTGTGGAGGCCGGAACAAACTTTAACGTCACACCCGACTCTTTTTCGTTCACCATCGACCGCCGCATTAACCCCGAAGAAGACTTACGGGAGGAGATGCGTCGCTTGCTCGACGCACTTGACGACGGGTTCGAGGTTGAGACGCTGCAAGAGGAGTCATCGGCAGCAACTCCCGCGACCGACCCCCTGGGCGCAGTGCTGTCGCGACACATCACAAGCGTGACCGGCAAAGAAGCCGCGTTCGAAATGTGTCCGGGACTACTGGAAACGCGATTCTATGCCGCGAAGGGGATTCCGGCGTTTTCCTACGGGCCCGGCCTCCTATCCGTCTCGCACGGACCAAATGAGTTCGTCCCGATTCGCAACATCGTTGATACGGCTGTCATTTACGCACTGACGGCAGCCGAAGTGCTGGGCTGACATCTTCACAGCGCCCCAGGTTCCTCTCCGTTCGCCAGATGTTTTGTTCGTGTCGTATCGTGAGGGGGAAAGCAACGACCGCCAAAGCTCCGGCATCGTAGCTTCTGGAGTCGCAACCTGGAAACAAATGTGGAATGCAGAAGCATTTGAATTCGTAGAACGTCTACAGGGCGTGCTTAATGGCGCAGAAGAGCGGAGATCCCGCTCTGTGTCTTTCACTCACGCAGCAAAGCATTGGCGTTTGGCTCTTGTCCGGGCTGGTGGCGGGCTTTTGGCTTTGAGTACTTGGCACTGTCGGCTGGCCGCTCAGGAGAGCGCATCGCCCGTGCATTCGGATAACGCCCAGCCTGACGAGAGGATCTTGCTACCCGCCGGCACGGAAATCTCGGTGCGCATCGCTGACAGAGTAGACACCAACCATCTTCACTCCGGCGACCTGCTGACCGGTATTGTCGATCCATCGCTGATGTACAACGAGCGCGTTGTGATCCCGCGCGGCACAGAGGCACACTGGGGTTGGTGGAGAAGAAGAAGGGTGGTCATGTGTATGGAAAGGCTGAGGTGCAGATCGAACTGACGGGCCTAGTGATGAACGGTCAAGAGCTAGAAGTCGTGAGCGATACCTACCAAAAGGACCAAGGGGTAATCGCCGCCAAGGTTAAGGGCGCTGGCCCAGCCAGCGCCGGAGCGGGAGCAAACGTGGCAACCGGCAGCGGCCCAGGTGCAGGCGTGAGTCCGGTAGTCGCCATATTTCATGCGGCGAAGGTGGACCTGCCTCCAGAAACCCGGGTTAAGTTTACCCTTACAGCTCCGCTTACGTTTATTAAGCCGCCGGCGGACGCTGGGAAGTGAGTCGGGAGTTCGGGTAAGCACATCAGCCGCCCTTGCGAGCAGCCGGTCGGAACCAACACTCATTGCTAACTGCCAATGGCTGCTTTATCCCGCCACCTCTTCCAACTGCTTCTGGTCGATGTCGAAGTTGGAGTAGACGTGTTGAACGTCGTCGTGGTCTTCTAAAGCCTCGAGCAGGCGGATCATGGTGTTGGCCTGCTGGCCTTCGAGCTTGGTGTAGGTTTGGGGGATCATGCCGATCTCGGCGACTTCAGGAGTGATGCCGGCCTTCTTCACCGCTTCGAGCACCGCTTCATACGCGGAGGGATCGGTCAAGACTTCCCAGCTCTCGCCATCGTCTTTCAGGTCATCAGCACCCGCGTCGAGAACGATGTTCATCAGGTCGTCTTCCTTGGCAGCCGACTTGGGAATCACAATGTCGCCCTTCTTGTGAAACATGTAGGCGACCGATCCGGCTGCACCCAGGTTCCCGCCGTTCTTGGTGAAGGCGTGACGGATCTCGCTGACTGTACGGTTGCGGTTGTCTGTGGAAACTTCGACCAGGATGGCCACACCGCCGGGACCGTACCCCTCGAAGGTGATCTCTTCGTAGGTAACACCGGGCAGCTCGCCGGTACCGCGCTGAATGGCGCGCTTGATGTTGTCGGCGGGCATGTTCTCAGCCTTGGCGGCGGCTACCGCAGTTCGCAAACGCGGGTTCTTGTCGGGATCCCCGCCGCTCTTGGCCGCCATTGTGATCTCCTTGATCAGGCGGGTAAAAATCTTGCCGCGCTTGGCGTCGAGTGCGCCCTTTTTGTGCTTAATTGTGGCCCATTTGGAATGGCCGGACATAGGAAGACCTCGTGTACTCGGTGGCTATTTGGATACCCAAAATCTGCCGCGTGAGCATGATAAAAAGGCTTGCGTCGGAGAGCGCAAACCCTTCTGGGCAAACAACGATTATAGCACCCGCGTTAAGTGGGAATTGTCGGCAATGCATTGGTTCTGAAGTTCAAACAGGCCGGGCATACTCGTGATTGGCGAACCAGAACTCAAGGATGTTGCCGCGTTTGGCTCGAACTCGAACCGACCGCTTGGGTGCGTCGACCGCATAGGAATGTAAGCAAGGTAAAAAGTACGAGGGCACTGCGATCGGGCGAGGCTGGCGGCGCAGAATTGCGGGAAGCCCCGGACGTCACTACGCACGGCCCTCAGCTTGGCGCCAGCCATTCGTGCATCCCGTTTGCAGCTTATCGCACTCCTTTTTTTTTGGCAGTGACCCTTCGCACCGGCTTGCCAGACACCTTGGAGGACTGGCTCTTGGATGCAGGCCGCAATCTTGTGTTGGCCGCCAGGGCCGCCCACTGGGCGTTCTGGCGGGCCGCCTCGAGCGCGCGCTGGACAATGGCCTTTCTTGCCTTGCGAAGATCGAGGCTGGTGGCCCCCTGCTCTCCCCATTTTCCGGCGCATGGCGAGAAGACCTCGGGATGGTCATGCATGAATTCCGCCTGTTGCTCGGGCGTGAGCCTGACCATAGCATGTGTCGCGTCGGGATAGCCCATGGTGGCGAAGATCTTGCCGCACAAGCGGAAGTCGGGATGATGGTGGTGCTCGTGTTCCTCGGCAGCGGGGAGAAGCATCACCAGGCGGCGGAATTGTTCGGCGGTCATAGCGTCGTCGGTTAATGGGCCATCGCTTTCATGCGACGCTCCATCTCTTCCTGTGAGACGTCTTCAACGTGGGTTCCTATCCACCACTTGTTGCCTTGTGAATCTTCCACACCGCCCATTCGGTCTCCGTAGAACTGGTTCGCAGGCTCTTGAAGAGTCTTTGCGCCGGCAGCAAGAGCGCTGCGGTAAAGGGCGTCACAATCGGGAACGTACAGATAAAAGTTCGTGGGCATCGGCTGCCAGGGGCCGCCCGCCTGACCGATCATGAGCATTGAGTCTCCCACTTGCACTTCGGCATGGCGAATTTCGCCACCTTCGTTCTCCATTTTGAATTTGACCCGGGCGTTGAAGGCCTTCTCCAGAAACTCGATTTGTCTGGCGGCATCGGTGACGGTGAGGTACGGAGTGACGGTGTGAAAGCCCTCGGGAATCGGCTTTGCGGACATGAGGTCTCCTCCTTCCGGAGAGTTGGGCGGGAAGAATCTTATCGCAAAATCGGCGAACGGTGGTTTTCGGCTGAAGGGCTTGTTTGAAAATTCGGTTACTTGAGGATGTGGAATGCCTGCAGGGTCGGCAGTGTGTTGGGAAGCAGGTCACCGGCAGCATGAATCATTACCAGAAGCAGGAAGTTGCGGGTGCGGGCCCAGAGCACTCCGAGGAAGAACCCGGCGACAGATGTGATTACGATGGAGTAGCCGATTGCCATCCACAGTGATGGATGAGAAGACAGGCCCTCTTGAGTAAGGTTAGTGCGAAGGTAGAGTCCGGGGGCGTGAACGAGGCCAAATAACAAAGCCATGAGCACAATCCCACCGAGTTCGGAGTCAAGAGCGGCGGAAAGCCGCGATTGCAACAGGGCGCGGAAGAAGAATTCTTCGACCACGCCCACCTCGAGCATAAGCCAGACAAAAACAAAGGGCATCCCAAGCAAGAGCTTTTCGGAGGGAACGCTGGCTGCTGCCATGTCGCGAAGCCCTCTGCCGAGCAGGGCCTGAAAGACCAAGAGCGCGATGGCCATCCCAAGAAAAACGAGGAGGTGGCTGGTTGGGAGAGCAACCGGAGCAAGTTGCGAAACTCTGTAGCTGAAGCGAGAAGCGATGACCCATCCGGGGATGACCACAAAGATAGCTAATTTGATGGCCAGGATCGCGAGTGAAGCTGCTGGTTGAGTCGCAACCAAGCGATGAACTGCGTCGAAACCGTATGCGACAACCGCGGCCAGCGGGAGCAGGTAAAGCAAAAGATAAGCAAGTTCTGTGGAAGGTTCGTGAACGTTGTACGCCAGAGGCTTTACACCCAGAGTGAGAAGCCAGGCAAGCAGCGAGAAGCCGACACCCAGAACGGCCAGCACGCCCAAAGCCTCTCCGGCCTCGAAATGCCCAAAGCGAATCATGGCAAAGAGCGTTAGGGCATACAACACTGCATAGCCCGCGAGCAGCGCCATTCCTGTAAGCCGACTGGAGCGCTGTGTCATGGAACCTTGTAAGGCCAAGCTCGTCATGTTGAGAGCAGGTACGCTGGCGAGTGTGGATTTGTTCCCAAGAGACGAGAGGCCCTCACCATGGAGGCACTCTTCTGCTGGGTTCAGGGCAGACTCGGGACACGGAGGACAGCAATTAGGAAGAAAATCCGTGATCTGGGCCGGATCTAAAGCCACGCCTTTGCACAGTGGATTTGTCAGCTAGCTTCTATGAATTACATTGCTGGCATGAAGTTATTCATCAACGGAGAGGAAAAGCCGTTTGCCGAGAACTTGACGCTCGCGGGACTTATCGAGCAACTGGGAATGAAGTCAGATCGCGTGGCGGTTGAACTCAACCGCAACATTGTTCCCCGAACTGACTGGGAAGCTACGGTGCTGCGAAACGGCGATCGGCTGGAGGTTGTGCATTTCGTCGGCGGGGGCTAAGTCCGGAAATGTTTTGGCAGGCGCCATCTCGTACATGCCAGTGTCTGGAAATGCGAAGTCCCACAGGGCTAACGCCCCTTAACTATTACCGCCGGAGCGGCACGGCTGAAGCCGCGCCTTTCAAGACTGATTTACGACGTGGCACCGAGATATTTCCGGCTGCGCCACGGTGCGCGGCGAACTTGGCGCAACCGCATGAAAGCCGCATGAAATCTAGGCGTCGCTTGGTTGACATGAACATTAACGGCAAATAGACTCAAGAAGTTACCTGCCTTCGTAGCACGGCGAATCTTAAGTGTTAGCACAACCATGCCGGACTTATATTTCGCTCGATATCTGCCGTTGCTGATTCACGTCCTTGTGGCCGGGGGCATCGCCACGGCTATCGTTGTGCTCTCGTGGTTCATCGGACAGCACAAATTCAATAAGGTAAAGATGTCGCAGTATGAGTGCGGTATGCAACCGGTTGGTGACGCCCGCCAGCGCTTCTCGGTGAAGTTCTATCTGGTGGCGATGCTGTTCATTCTTTTCGACGTGGAAACCCTTTTTCTGTATCCCTGGGCGATCATTTTGAAGGACCTGAAGATGTTCGGGTTCTGGGAAATGCTGGTGTACCTTGGCATTGTGCTGGCCGGGCTTTGGTACATATGGAAAAAAGGCGTGATTGACTGGAATAAGCAAGGCAAGGCGGAGAGGATTTAGTCATGGCACTCACGCCGGCCGTTACCGATCTGGAACAGCTGAAGGAACATCCGGAGGTAGCGTGTCTGCTGGCATGGAAGGCAGCGGCGGTCGAGGGAGCGAAATTCGATCGAAACGAGCTGTCGCTTTACATCGAGCGCACGGCGCTGCGAGAGGCCTGCACCACCTTGAAGAATGATTCCGCGCTGCAATACGACGCGCTTTCCGATATCACCTGCGTGGATTGGCAGCCGCTCACGCCCCGCTTTGAAGTGGTTTACCAGCTTTTCTCCACGGTGACGAAAAGGCAGGTGCGTTTGAAGGTGCGACTGCCGGAAGCAGATGCCTCGGTGGACTCGCTTACTCCGATCTGGCAAGGGGCAAATTTTTTCGAGCGAGAAGTTTTCGATTTGTTCGGAGTGCGTTTCGACCAGCATCCAAATCTGAAGCGGATCATGATGCCCGATGACTGGGAAGGTCATCCGCTGCGCAAAGACTACCCCGTCGAGGGTTACCGGTAAGCCATGGCTGAAATGACTCACACCCCAGTCCTGGATGTGGCAGTCGATCAGCCGCTGGTCGTCAACATGGGGCCGCAGCATCCGTCCACCCATGGAGTGCTGCGCCTGCTGCTGGAGATCGACGGCGAAACCGTCGTGCGCATGGCACCGGACATTGGCTATCTGCATACCGGCATCGAAAAGACCTGCGAGGCCAAGTTCTATCAGCAGGTCGTGCCCATGACCGACCGCATCGACTATCTCTGCCCCATGACCAACAATTTGGCTTACTGTTTGGCGGTTGAAAAGTTGTTGGGGCTGGAGATTCCTCCACGAGGTCAGTGGCTGCGCGTAATGCTCAACGAATTGACGCGCATCAACTCACACCTGGTCTGGCTGGGGACACATGCCATGGACATCGGCGCCATGACGGTGTTCCTGTATTGCTTCCGCGAGCGTGAGCAGTTGCTGCGATTGTTCGAAGCGGTGTCGGGCCAGCGGATGATGACGTCGTACTTTCGGATTGGTGGAGTGGCGGTCGAGCCACCACTGGACTTCTTCAATCGGGTGAAGGCCTTTAACGACGCATTTCCGGAGAAGGTCGACGAATACGAAGGGCTGCTGACAAAGAACCCGATTTTCGTAAATCGGCTGAAGGGTGTGGCGTTGCTCTCCCGCGAGGACGCATTGGCACTTTGTGCAACCGGGCCCACGCTGCGGGCCAGCGGTGTTGATGTCGACTTGCGGCGCGACGTTCCCTATTCCGGGTACGAGAATTTCAAGTTCAATGTGCCAACATCGACCGTGGGCGATGTCTACGCTCGCTATCTGGTGCGCGTTGCTGAATTGCGCGAGTCGCAGAAGATCGTACAGCAGGCGCTGGAAGGCATCCCAGAAGGTTCAGTAAAAGCCGACGCGCCGAAGGTCGTGCTTCCCGATCGCGAGAAGATGAAGACACAGATGGAGGCCCTCATCTATCACTTTAAGATCGTGACAGAGGGCTTCACGGTTCCGGCGGGCGAGGTTTACCAGGCAGTGGAATCGCCGCGCGGCGAGATGGGGTACTACGTGGTAAGCGATGGCACGGCAAAGCCCTATCGGGTACATATGCGCTCGCCCTCGTTTGCCAACCTACAAACGCTCTCGCA
>Ga0306924_10000527_pt1 | contig 32104 bp, 30 predicted proteins | sample sta12Can44000111_FD_203756 | JGI IMG/M metagenome (GOLD analysis project Ga0306924, IMG submission 203756) | Lab enrichment of tropical soil microbial communities from Luquillo Experimental Forest, Puerto Rico - statanox.12C.anox.44.000.111 (v2)... | ecosystem: Environmental > Terrestrial >... | reverse complement strand
CAGTATAAAGCCAATGCAACGGTCTTCTAATGCAGACGTGGGCGGGCCGTTCCTTTGGCACTGGGCGGCAGTTCTCTGCCTTGCCGCGCTGTGGGCTGCCACCGCGAGAGCGGCGGCCGCCGAGCATTATCCCGACCGGCCGGTGAAAATCATATCGGATTCCGCACCCGGCAGCGCGGTGGACGTCACGCTTCGGATCATTGCCGACCGGCTCGGCCGCTTGCTGGGCCAGCAGGTGATCGCGGTCAATCATCCGGGAGCGGGCGGCGCCATTTCCGCTCGCGTCGCGGCGGATGCCGAGCCTGACGGGTATACGTTGTACATGCCCACTCTTTCGGCGTTCCTGTCGACGCCGGGAAGGGCGGCAAATCTTCCGCTCGAGCTGCCGCGCGACTTCACGCCGATCGGCTCGATGGTGCAGCAGCCAATGTTCGTTGCGGTCGCCCCCGGGCTCGGAGTCGGGACGCTGCCGCAGCTGATCGCGCTTGCCCGCAAGCGGCCAGGCGAGATTTCCTACGCCGCGACCGGCATCGGCAGGCTGACCCACCTCACCGGAGAGCTGTTGCAGGAGCGAGCCGGGATCAAGCTGCTTCTAGTGCCTTATTCCGGCGGGCCGAGCCAGGCGATGAACGACATCATCGGCGGCCGGGTGGGCATGATCATCGAAGGTTATCCGGGAGTCGCAGGCGCGATCCAGGCGGGCACGATCAAGGCGATTGCCGTCGGCTCCGTGCAGCGCGTGCCCGACTTCCCGGATCTGCCGGCGATTGCGGAGACTCTCCCCGGCTTCGAGGCGGTGGGATGGCAGGGGCTGGTGGCACCGGTGGGCACGCCGGAGGCCATTGTCCGCAGGGTCGGCGAGGACCTGCGCAAGGTGCTCGACGAACAGGAGGTGAAGAAGCAGTTTGCCACGCGCGGCGGATACGCACGTCCGATGACGCCCGCCGAGGTCATCGACTTTGTTCGAGCCCAGCAGCAGATATGGAATCCCATCCTGGAACGGCTCGCCCAGAACCCGAGATGATGTGTGCCCTGCTCGCCACTTTCATGTGAGCGGCCACGCGAAACTGAGCTGATGTCCATCGGGATCGGTGAGATGGAAGAATCGCTCACCCCATTCGGCGTCGCGCGGCGCGGTATCGGGGCGGTAGCCGGCTGCAATCACGGTGGCATGCAGCGCATCAACGTTGGAATGATAGAAGATGACGCGCCCCCACCAGGTCCAGGTCCGCGCGAGGGGCTGCGCGATCAGATTGAGAAAACCCCGCCCGGCCCGGAAGCTGGTGAATGCTGTGTCCTCTCCGCCATGCACGACCGCAAACCCCAGAATGCGATAAAAGCGCACCGCGCGCGCCATGTCATGGGTCGCAAGCGTCACCGCGCTGATGCCATCGATCATATCGGAATGCTCCTGGGGACAATGAGGTGAGCCGTCTGCGATTGAGCTTTGCCTGCGGCAACTACGATCGCATGGCGGCGTTGCGGACGGGGGATGTGGCCGTCGAAGGCATCGATCTCAACTATGTTGCAATCGACTCGCCGCGCGAGATCTTCGATCGCATGGGGAATGGGCTCGAATTCGATGTTGCCGAGTTCTCCGCCTCCGAGTTCATCAGCCGCTTCGCGCGCGGCGACTGTCCGCTGGTCGCAATTCCGGTGTTTCCATCGCGCGTATTTCGCCACAGCCACATCTACATCAACCGGCACTCGGGGATCAAAACTCCGAAGGACCTGGAGCACAAGCGCGTGGGCGTCGCGCTCTATACGCAGACAGCGGCGGTATGGATTCGCGGCCACCTCGCGCATCAATACGGCGTCGATCTCTCGACCATCCGCTGGGTGGAGGGCGCGGTGGAGAAAAGCGGCCGTCACGGTAACCCGAGCGCACCACCGCTGCTCGTGTCTGCGGCAATCGAGCGCAACGACGGCGGCGCCTCGATCGGCGAGCTGCTCGCGGCAGGCAAAATCGACGCCCTCGCCGGCGGGCGGCATCTGCGTGCGCATCCCGACGTGATCCCACTGTTTCGGGACGCGGGTGCTGTCGAGCGCGCCTTCTACCGGCAGACCCGCGTCTTTCCCATCATGCATCTGGTGGCGATCAGGCGCGATCGGTACGAGCACAATCCCTGGATCGCATGCAGTCTGTATAACGCCTTCGTCGAGGCCAAGAACCGCGCGCTCGTCGGGCTGCATCGGAGCGGCGCGCACCCCTCCATGCTGCCGTGGGTCCACGAGGCGGTGCAGGAGATCGACGAGCTGTTTGCAGGCGACCCCTGGCCCTATGGCATCGCCGCCAATCGTCCCACGCTCGAGGCGCTGGTGCAGTACATGGCGGAGCAACACCTCATTGCGCAGGCTCTGCCCATCGAGGAGCTGTTCATTGCAATTGCAAGCTCATAGCTCGCCGGCAGAAAAGAAATCGCGCAGCTCGCGACAGGTCTCCTCCGGCGCTTCGTCCGCGAGATAGTGGCCGCAGGGGAGCGCCTTGCCGGCCACGATGTTGGAGGCGTAACGCGGCCAGATCTCCATGGACTTGTGATTGCGGCCGACGCCACCGGTTGCGCCCCACAGCAGCAGCAGCGGGCAGTCGATCCTGCGCCCGGCCGCAAAATCCTCCTCGTCCATGGCGAGGTCGACACCATGGGTGGCGCGATAATCCTCGCACATGGCGTGGACGGTTGCAGGATTGCGGAAATAGCGCTTGTACTCGGCCAGCGTCGCGGGGTCGAAAAAGGAGAGTCCCTTCTCAGTCTTGGACAGCTTCTTCTCGATGAAATAGTCGGGATCGGCGCCCATCAGCCGCTCCGGAAAATCGTAGGGCTGAATCATGAAGAACCAATGCCAAGAGAAGGTGCCCCAAACCCGAGTCACATGATTAAGGAGGTGATGCTGCGGAATGATGTCGAGAATGGCAGCGCGCGCGACCTTGCTCGGATGATCGAGGCACATGCGATGAAGCACGCGCGCGCCACGATCATGACCCGCAGCATGGAAACGCTCGTGGCCGAGCGCCGCCATGACCTCGACCTGGTCCTGCGCCATGGCGCGGAACGAGTAGCCGCTATGGTCCGCGCCGCCGGGCGGTTTTTCCGAGTCGCCGTAGCCGCGCAAATCGGTGGCCACGACCGTGAACTGGGAAGCGAGGCGCGGAGCGATTTTGTGCCAGGACAGATGCGAGAAGGGGTTGCCGTGCATGAGCAGGAGCGGCGGACCGGTGCCGCCATGCACCGTGACGATGCGGGCGCCGCTCGTCTTTATCTCACAACGGATGAAGCCTTCGAACATCGGCCAGCATTGCGAGCCGAGGGCTGCGCCGATGTCAAGCCGCGATGATGGCGAGCTCCCGTCCGCCTCAGTGCGTGAGAACGATGAACTCGGTCATCCGGCCGGTCTCGCGTCCAAGCCCATCATCCGAGATCACCAGCGAGGAGCCGGGCATGAGGAGCTCGCCGATGCGATCCACGGCCTCCTTCGGCATCTCGATGCGCTCGAGCGCCTGCGCCGCGGTCGAAGGCGACTTGGCGGGAATGGCGGGCATGGCGACTGGCTCGCGTCCCCTTCGCCGACTCATTCGGCGCCAATCCTCGTAAATGGTCCCGTCGGTCGGAACGGTCATCAGGTTCCAGCGCATGCCGGAGCCGTCCTCCGTCGGGCCGAGCGCGGTGAAAACATGCAGGCCGAGAGGACGGTCGAGTTCATCAATTGTGACCGGCATGTCGAAGATCGGAACCATGCCCTGACGGACAAAAATCCTCTTCTCCTTGCGGCTCACGAATACGGCCACCTGGCCCGTGTGCTTGAGCGGCTGATCGACCGATTTCCTGCGCGAGGGAGCTGCGGCAGGTTTGGCTTTATCGTCCGTGGGCGCGGGCTTCACAATTTCATCCACTGCACCCGGTGCGGGAGTTGCCTCGCCTGGGGCCGGCACCTCGACGGACTTGCGCAGATCGGCAGGAACAGTCGGAGCATCGACCGGATGCTCCGGTAAGGTCTCGGCAACCTTCACCGGCCGCTCGGCGCGGCCCTCCGTCGCATTATTGTTCATCGCGACGCTGGGCTCGGACGGCTTCTCCCTGGGCACGAACAGCTTCGGGTGCTCGAACGCGACGGGCTCGATCTCATGACGCGAGACGACGAAACGCACCCCAAGCTGCGTAATGGGCCAGAGCTTGCGGGCGAAATCATGCGAGGTGCGGATGCAGCCGTGTGAGGCGGGATGACCGGGCAGCACCCCCTCGTGCAGCGCCACGCCCGACCAGGTGATTCGCTGCATGAACGGCATGGGCGCGCCGCTATAGAGGTTGGAATGGTGGTAGCGGTCCTTCTCGATGATGCTGAACACGCCCATGGGCGTCGGATGGCCGGGCATGCCCGTGGAGACGGGGCCCTGCGCGACCCGCACGCCGTTGCTGTAGAGCGTGACCTTCTGGGTCGTGATGTTGACGGCAATCTGCAGCGGGCCCTTTGGCAGTTCGCCAAAGCCCTCATCCTTCGGCGCGGGGGCGCGCTCTCGATAGCCATAGGATGGGGTCCGCACCCGACGGGAGGGGTAGCTGCCATACCATCCCCCCTGGAAAGGCGAATACCCGAGCCGGCGGTAATACGCATCAGATGGACTTGTCAGTCCGGCAAGGAAAGCCACCGCCACGCTCGAAACCAATGCCATCCGCACGGCAAGAGCTCCGGCACGATCAGGCACAACTCCCACGATATTCGCCAAAGCCCCCTCCAATTTTTGCCCCAATCAACGTGTGCTCGGGGCAGCACCAGTCCACAATGCACAATCTCCGCTCTGCACGCGCAGATGGGACGGACTGATTCTATCCCCGCACAATATGCGCCGCGCGCGCATCATGTCGATGATTTACGCACGGCGTCATCCGCCCATGCTGACGCGATTCGGTAAATGAATCCCCGCACCCGAGCCGCATGGCGGCATCGGTCCATCTCATTGAGACGCAAAGGCAATTTGGCAGTACCGGAGGCGCCGATCAGTCACGTCGAAACGCCCTCCACCGCGCAACGCGACGCTTCCCAGTTGTCGTTTTTTCGCCCGATGCGACTTTGCGGCAACGCTCTTCCCATCTGAGCGGCCGCTGGGGGATCGCTACCCAGTCCCGATCAGCCGCCGCGTCCGCCGCCAGCGGAAAGAATGGCTCGCGTCGCGTGATCCGGGCCGAAATCGTCAGCCCCATGGATGGAGAGCAGATCTGAAAGTCGGGTCCGCGCGCGATTGACCCTGCTCTTGATGGTCCCTACCGCGCAATCGCAGATCGCGGCGGCCTCCTCATAGGAGAATCCCGAGGCGCCTACGAGAATCAGGGCTTCGCGCTGATCGGGCGGCAGCTTCGCGAGCGCCACACGAAACTCCTCGAACTCGACCCGGCTCTGCTGCTCGGGATGCGATTTGAGGGACTCGGCATAGCTTCCATCGGTATCCTCGACCTCCCGCCGGCGCTTGCGGTATTCCGACCGAAACAGGTTGCGCAGGATGGTAAAGAGCCACGCGGACATGTTGGTGCCGGGCTGGAACGAATGGATGTTCGCCATGGCACGCAACAGCGTCTCCTGCACGAGATCGTCCGCACGGTCGACGTTCCCGCATAGCGATATGGCGAACGCGCGCAGGCTCGGAACGGCCGCGAGCATTGCATCACGTACCGAAGGTCGCATCGTCATCGAAGCGGCCCTTTTTCCGAGCTTTCGTCCGCTCGATCGACCCCGACGAGCGAACCTGACCCTGAGCTGGTCTCTCCCGCGTCTTTCCGCTCGGTGACAGCGTTGGCCCCCGGGCCAGCGCCGTCGAGCTCGTTCAACAACTCTCGGAAGCGATCGGGCACGCCTTGCTTGACGACGTCGTCATAAACGCGTTGGAGGATATCGCCCAAACGTCGCTGATCCTCGCGGCTGAGGCGGCCTGCTGGTTTGGTTGAACGGACGTCCGTCTGCATTTCGACCCTTGTATCCCGGGGGCGGTCTGGGCCGGCGCCAGAAGGTCCGACCTGCGACCTGACCAGCTCGACCTAAGTTGCTTCAATCCCTTCTTTTTTTCGTCCCGCAGCAGCTCCAGCGGGCGGGCTGCGGGCCCCGTCTCTGCCTGATCAGGGCATAACGTGATGCAAAACCGTTCGTTCCGCCCGCTGGAACTTTATTGTGGCATGGTTGTTTCCGCTGTTATCCTTCAGGAAGTCAAGGGAGGGTCCGGTGCCGAATTCATCCGCCGTAGCACAATACCTGCCTTTTTTGCGCCGCTATGCGCGGGCCCTGACCGGCAGCCAAGCCTCGGGCGATGCCTACGTCGCGGCCACGCTGGAGGCCCTGATCACGGACCGTTCCGTCATCGACGATGCGCGCGGACCCCGCGTCGCCCTTTATCGCCTGTTCACGAAGATCTGGAGCTCGGTCCCCGTGAACGGGGTGGCAGGACCGGCGCAGGATCTGCTGCCGGGCGAGCAAAAGCTTGCCCACGTGACCCCCCTTCCCCGGCAGGCCTTTCTTCTTGTCGCGCTCGAAGGGTTCTCGGAGCCTGATGCCGCGCGCATCCTCGACGTCGATGTCGTGAAGCTGCGAGCGCTGGTCGAGGAATCCGGGCGCGAGCTCGCCGCCGAAATTGCCACCGATGTGCTCATTATCGAGGACGACACTTTCATCGCCATGGAGCTCGAGACGCTGGTCGAAGGGCTTGGCCATCGCATTTTGGGCGTCGCCCGTACCCACACGGAGGCGCTGGCGCTTACCAGGAAAAAACGGCCGGGGCTCATCCTCGCGGATATCCAGTTGGCTGACGGCAGCTCCGGGCTTGACGCCGTCAACGAGCTGCTGACCTCGTTTGAGGCGCCGGTGATCTTCATCACCGCCTACCCCGAGCGCTTCCTCACCGGAGAACGACCGGAGCCGGCGTTCCTGATCGCCAAACCGTTCCAGCCGGCAACGGTTTCCGCCGTCGCAAGCCAGGCGCTGTTTTTCGAACGCAGCGCCAAAAGCCGCAAGCGTCGCGTCGCGGTCTGAGGCGCGCCGCGCGCGATTGCTTGGCGTATCTTTCGTCCGCAGGCAGGGCGTGCGCTGAGGCTGCCGTGGCGCTCACGAATGGCGCTGGAGCGAGAAGCCGATCAGGAGGCCCACGGCGGCAGCGACGCCCAGCATGACTAAAGGCCTGTTCTCGACCTCGGCGGACAGGCGTCGCACGGCATCAGTGCCGGCCCTTGCTGCTTCGTTGCCGACATAGGTCGCGTTGCCGCGAAACCGTTCGGCAAGGCTGCTCAATGCCGACGCAACGGCCTCACCGATACCGTCGGCAGCGAGAGCAGCGTTCACGGACGTGCGGTTGCCGATCCGCTGCAGATGGCTTTCGAGACTTCGCAGGCGCCGGTCGAGATCGCGGAGATTCGAAGAAAGCGCGGCAGATGGATGGCGGAGCATTTTTGGGTCCCGTTTTCGATGATCAATTGAACCGTCCCGGCGCGCGAAAGTTCCCCCTATGGCGCCACAAACACACGGGCGCAGCCGACTGTGTCGACTGCGCCCGAGACACCGGCCGAGCACGGGGAGGGGGAAATGGGCGGCCGGCTGCCATGACAATGCAGAGGCCATTCGGTTGGTTCCGGAGAAAAATCGATCCGCCAGGGCACGGATCCTGAGCGCTCCCCATCCCTTTGAGTCTGCGCCTGCGTCTTCGGGGTCCCTCCCGGACGGCGAATTTGCCGGCGCGGCGGGTGAACCTACCAGACGGTTAATGCGACTAACGGGCACAGGGATCGTGGGAGCAACACATGTTGCGTCAATCTCGATATTTCGTTGCCTGCTGTGGCGCCGTTTTCGCCGTTGTATCCTTTGGGATCGGGCTCGAGGTTTCCTCCACCACAGCGGCAACATCGGCCCAAGGCCCCGTCGCGATCAACCGCGCGCTTAAGGCCGATCGGCTGCCGCTGCTTCCTGCGACAACCCATAATGCAGTCACCGATCCGGTTGCCATCAAGGCTCCGCCCGCTCCGGCGCCCAGGCCGGTTCTGCTGGAGGGATGCGAGCCGATCATGAGCACCATTGGCCAGCCGCCACTCTCCCGCGTCGCCGGGCGCTGCCTTTCCTGACAAGCCCGATCGGCTTCCCGGATTCATTATTGCAGGCGAGCGCGGGCATCGCCGTGCTTGCCCCGACAGCCGTGCGACGCCTCAATGGCCGGGCTGCTCCTGCCGCTGCAATCGGTTGCGGACCGCAAGCCGCAATCTGGCGGCAATCGAGTTGCTTCGGCTGCGTCGGGAAGCGAGGCGACACACGGCTCCTCCGGAACTTTGACATAACATGACGATTAAAGGAGCTAAGCGCCGCGGTGCCCGCAGCGGGAATGCCGGCTGATTTCTTTTACAGCCCCCTTTGAAGTCCCACTCCCGCTCCGACAAAATCATTGGGCGGCTACTGAGCTGGATTGGCTCGTGGAGCGGCCGACCCACCAGCCCGAGAAAAGAACGTGTCCCACTCGCAAGGCAGAGAGTTCTCCGGCGCCGCCAACGAAGCCCAAGACACGCCGCCGGCCCTGCAGTCGTTTCTCACCGCGCTCGACATAGGTCCGCTGGGCACGTGGTGCTGGGACCTGCGCTCGCACCACCTGACGTGGTCGAGCAACTTGGCGGATTTTCATGGCGTACCCGACGGCCATGCCGGCGGCACCTTCAGCATGGCGCCAGGCGATCTACCGGCGGCCAATGCCGCCGGCCCGCTCGCCGCCATCCACAAGGCACTCGAGAGCAGGGAGCCCTGTCGACTGGAATACCGTGTTGCGGCCCCCGATGGGCGGGGGGAACGCTGGTTCGAGGCTTCGGCGACGGTCGTGATGGAGGGCGGCGCGGCCGTGCAGTTGCTGGGCATGTGTCGCGACATTACCGAACGCCTGCACATCCATCGCGAGGTGCGGGTGCGGGCACGCCAGCAGGAAATGCTGGCCCGGCTCGGCGAGCGGGCGCTCACCGAAAGCGATCTGCAGAAATTCTTCAACGAGGTGGTGGCCACCCTGGGCGATATCCTGGACGTCGAGATGGTCAAAATCCTCGAGCTGATGCCCGGGGATGCCGAACTCCTGCTCCGCGCGGGGATTGGTTGGGCGCCTGGACGCGTGGGCAGCGCGACCGTCCCGACCGCGCGCGATTCACAAGCAGGCTACACGCTTGCCTCCGGCCGTGCCGTAGTGGTGGAAAACCTCAAGGCCGAGACCCGATTCTCCGGCGAGCCCCTGCTGAACGATCATAGCGTCGCAAGCGGAATCACGGCGCCGATCGCCGGCCACGACGGTCGCGCCTATGGCGTGCTCGGCGCGCACACCGCCAAGCGGCGCCGATTCCACGATTACGACGTTGCGTTCATGGCGGCGGTCGCAAATGTGGTCGCCGGCGCGATCCAACGTCGCCAGCTGGACCAGCGCCACGAGCTGATGATCCGCGAGCTGCGCCACCGCTCCGGAAACCTGTTCTCGCAGCTCTTGGCCTTGTTCTCGCAGACGGCCAAGAGCTCGCGCAGCCTCGGCGATCTGGTCACCAAGTACGAGGCGCGGGTGCTTGCGTTGGCCAATGCGCACCGCCTGATCACCGAAGGCGGCTGGAAGTCGACCTCGCTGCACGAGCTGCTCAACACGCTGCTCGCTCCCTACCTTGACCGCATCTCTTTCAGCGGCCCCAACGTCTTTCTCGAGCCCGATCCCACCTTCGGCCTGAGCATGGCGGTGCATGAGCTCGTCACCAATGCCGGCAAGCATGGCAGCCTGAGCGAGGCCGCCGGGCGAGTTGGCCTCGCGTGGTCGGTGACGCGCACGCAGCAGGGCCTCACGCTGGTGCTCACGTGGCAGGAACGCGGAGGTCCCGCGCCCAAGCGCATCCGGCGTCCGGGGTTTGGCTCCCGCCTGATCAATATGGTGATCGAGCGTCAGCTCAACGGCAAGGTCGTGCAATCGTTCAGCTCGCAAGGTCTTGATGCAACGCTCACCGTTCCGCTCACGCACGAGCGCTGGCCAGGGGCGGCGCGCGCACCAGCGTGACCACCCATCTGCATTGAGGGGGTCAGGGGTTGGGTCAGGGGTGAGGCACCTCACCCTATCGTCGCTTATGGTGCTGGGCCGCTTCCAGCACGGCGGCTACGATGCCGGCATAACCGGTGCAGCGGCACAGGTGACCGCTGAGCACATCCACTACCTGCCCTTCGGTAGGCTGCGGATTGCGCTCAAGATAATCCGTAAACGACATGAGAATACCGGGGGTGCAGAACCCGCATTGCAGGGCGTGGTTGCTCTGAAATGCCTGTTGCAGCGGGTTGAGCGCCCCGTCCGGACCGGCAAGCGATTCGACCGTGCTCACGGTTCTGCCTTCCGCCTGCACGGCAAGCATCAGGCACGAGCGCACCGCGCGTCCATCGAGCAGAACCGTGCAGCACCCGCATACTCCGTGCTCGCATCCGACATGGGTTCCGGTCGCGCCCAGCACATGGCGGATGAAATCAGAAAGCAGCATGCGGGGCTCCACCTCGCCCGCGAGCTTGCGCCCATTGAGCGTGAGGCTCACGCGCGCGCGCTCGTTCCGGCTCACGCGGCGCATTGCAGAGCCTCCCGAACGACCAGCGGGCCAATGCGCCGCAGGAGGTCGCGGCGCATATGCGCCGTCGCATGAATGTCGTCGTGGCCTCGGAGCTCCCAGGCTAGCCGCTCGATCGCATCCCGAACGGCGGAGGCGTCGCTCGCACGGATTCGACGGACGGCGGGGCGGTCGGCCGCGCCGCCAACCCCGATGCGGACGTGATCGGTATCTTCCGCGATCGCTGCAACGGCAATGATGGCAAAATCGCCGTGACGGCGGCTGACTTCGCGGAACGCCGCCGCACCGGCCCGCACGGGAAAGCGCACCGCCGTGATCAGCTCGTCGCCTTCGCGCGCCGTCATCAGCATGCCTTTCTGGAACTCATTCGCCGCCACCACCCGCGTGCCCCTGCGCGAGCGCAACACGACCTCGCCAGCAAGCACCGCGAGCGCCAGCGGAATCTCGGAGGCGGGATCAGCGTGCGCGATCGAGCCGCAGACGGTGCCTCTATTGCGCGTCTGGAAGTGGCCCACGAACGGAAGGACGGCAGAGAGGAGCGGAAGCTTGTGCGCAAGCGGCGGCCAGGCCAGTAACGCATTCTGGGTTACCGCGGCGCCCACTTCGATGCTGCCCTCCAACTCGCGTATGCAATCGAGCTCGGGAACCCGGGTGATGTCGACAAGGACCGCGGCGTCGACTACGCGCAGATTGAGCATGGCCATGAGCGTCTGGCCCCCGGCCAGAATGCGCGCATCCTCGCCATGCTCGGCGAGCACATCGAGCGCCTCTTCGACCGTGTCCGGGCGCACATAATCGAACGGACGCGGCTTCACACGCGGTCTCCGTGCGCCTCCAAGCCGAGGTCAGTGGGCGCGGCAGGCTCGGCGCCCGCGATCAGCGCGTGAATGCGGCGCGGGGTCGCCGGGAGCACGACATCCCTGACCTCGAGCGCGTCCGCAATGGCATTGGCAATGCAGGCCGGCACGCTCATGCAATTGCCTTCCGCCAGCCCCTTGGCTCCCAGCGGCGTAAACGGCGACGGCGTCTCCTGGTGGAGTATCTCCACCGGCGGGATCTCGCCGACCGTCGGAACGAGATAGTCCGCGAACGTGCCGGTGAGAAACTGGCCGCTCTCGTCATAGACGAACTCCTCATAGAGCGCTGCGGCGATGCCCTGAACGTAGGCGCCGCGCATCTGCCCCTGCGCGATCATCGGATTGAGCATAGAGCCGGCATCATGCATAGAGATGTAGCGGTCGACGCGCGCATGATAGGTCAAGGGATCAATCTCGACGCCGCACATGTCGAAGACGAACCCGTAGGTCAGCGACGTGTTGATGCGGTCGTCGCCCGACGGCGGCTCGAGCTCGGGCGGCGACCACACCGCTGTCTCGCGCAGAGCCGGCGCCATACCGTCGGGCAACATCACGGGCGACCAGTGCGCGGTGCCGGCGACGCGGGCGAAGGGGATCGCATTGTCGGGGTTGCTGCGGCTGCGCGCCTTGCCGGCAACGAGCTCGACGTCCTGCGCAAGGACGTTGAGCTGCTTCGCCGCAATGGCCTTCAGCTTCTCCGCCACCTGCCCGGCCGCAAGATGCGCTGCCACCGCGGTGCCAGGGGTGAAGCGGCAGGAATAGGTGCCCGCAGCGATCGACCACTGGTCCTTGGCGGTGTCCATCTCGAGCACAACACTGACGTCGTCGGAGGCAAGCCCGAGCCGCTCGGCGACGATCTGCGAGAGCACGGTCGCATGGCCCTGTCCCTGTACGGTGACATCGGCGGTGACCGAGACTGCGCCGAGCGGGTCGACATTGACGGTCACCATCGACGCGGCGCCGTTCTTGGCACCGGCCCGCTCGCGGGCTGCGGGCGAGAGCAGCGTCGAAAGGTAGCCCATGTTGGACATGCCGGGCTCGACGACCGCGGCAAACCCGATGCCGTACTGCCGGCCGGCGGCACGCGCAGCGTCGCGCTTGCGCTTGAGTGCGTCGAAACGCCCGCCCCCGGTTGCGGTCTCGACCGCGCCCAGATAGTCACCGGAATCGTATAGCGCGCCCGCCGCCGCACGATAGGGAAACTTGTCCTTCGGGATCAGATTGCGCTTGATGACGTCGAGATGATCGAGCCTGAGCTCGACGGCAATGCGCGAGACAAGCCGCTCCAGCGCGAGATAAAGCTGCGGGCCGCCGAAGCCGCGGATCAGACTCGCGGGCATCTTGTTGGTGAGCACCACGCGGTTGGTGACCTCGACATCGGCGATGTCGTAGGCACCGGTGATGGCGCCATGCATGCGGTAAAGCGGGCCCGGCATGGGCGCGCGCAGGTACGCGCCGTAGTCCTCGAGCTGATCGAGCCGCAGCGCGAGGATGCGCCCATCGCTTGTGACCGCAGCCTCGATCTCCGTAATCCGGTTCGGACCGGAGCTTGCCGCGACGAGATGCTCGAGCCGGTCCTCGACCCACTTCACCGGACGGCCGGTGATGCGGGCGGCCATCGCCATGAGCACGATATAGGGAAAGACCGAGAGCTTGATGCCGAAGCTGCCGCCGCTGTCCGGGGGGATGCGCAGGCGCAGCTTCGAGCCTGGCACCCGCAGCGCCCGCGCCATCACGGGATGGGTGCTGAACGGGCCCTGAAAATTTGCCAGCACGTCGTAGCTGTTGTCGGAGGGCCGATGCTCGGCGACGACCACGTAGCATTCCATCGGAGTGAATGAGCTGCGCGGATACTCGCAGGTCAGGGCGATGCGGGCATCGGCGCGCGCGAATGCGCCCGCCACGTCGCCATAGGAGAATTTCCGCACCGATAGCTCGTTGCTTGCCGCCTGCGGGTGCAGCAGCGGCGCCGACGGGGAACGCGCCAGGCGCGGATCGAGCACCGCCTCGAATGGCTCGTAATCGACGACAACGAGCTCAGCCGCGTCTTCCGCGGCATAGCGGCTCTCCGCGACGACGAGCGCGACCGCCTCCCCGACATAACGCACGCGCTCGACTGCCAGCGACCACTGGTCGACCGGCGCCTTCAGCGCGATCAAGAACGGGTCGGAGAGCCGGCGCACCTCCTCTCCGGTTACGACCGCCCACACTCCCTCGCGCGCCAGCGCTTCGGCGGTGTCGATGCGCATGATCCTGGCGTGGGCGTGCGGCGAGCGCACGACGTGAGCGTGCAACGTGCCGGCCGCAACCGGCAGGTCATCAGCGAACCGTCCGCGGCCCGCGAGGAGGGCGGGATCCTCCTTACGAGCGATCGCTGCTCCCAACACTTGCGCCACCAGTCGCTCCTACGAAAGCCATCGTGAGCCGCAACCAGGACCGGGACTGCGACATCGGTCATACAATCAGCTAGCTTTGCGCCGGGCAACTCCCCGGCGGATCGATCGATGTTCGTGCTCGCGCATATCTCGGACCCGCATCTTGCACCGCTGCCGCGACCGCACTGGTCCGAACTCATCGGCAAGCGCGCAACCGGCTTCGTCAACTGGAACCGGAAGCGACGCCTTATCCATCGCGCCGACGTGCTTGCACGCGTAACAGCGCATCTACGGGCAAGCGACCCCGATCACATCGCGGTCACCGGCGACCTCGTCAACATCTCGGGCATCGACGAGTATGCGCCGGCGCGTGCCTGGCTGGAATCCTTGGGCAAGCGCGCCCGGATAACGCTGGTTCCCGGCAATCATGATGCCTATGTGCGAGGCGCTGATGCCCATTTCCGCTCGCACTGGGGCCAATTCATGCGCGACGATGACATCAGCAAGTTCGGCTTTCCATTCGTGCGGCGGCGCGGCCCGGTGGCGCTGATCGGGCTATCGAGCGCGGTGCCGACGGCTCCCTTCCTGGCGACCGGACGGCTCGGCCGCGAGCAGATCGGGCGCCTTGCCGAGCTGCTCGATGAGTGCGGCCGCCAGGAATATTTTCGTGTGGTCCTCGTCCACCATCCGCCGAGATCGAGCCTGCGGCGGCACTTCAAGCGGCTCCTCGATGCACCGAGATTTCGCGCCGTGCTGGCGCGGCATGGAGCCGAGCTTGTCCTGCATGGCCACGACCACGTGCATTCGCTGACGCATCTGCAGGGACCGGTTGCTCCCATTCCGGCGGTCGGCGTGCCTTCGGCCTCGCAGGCGCCGCGGCCCGGTCATGATGCGCCCGGCTACAACCTCTGCCACATCGAAGGCCGACCCGGCAGCTGGCGTTGTGAGATCGTTGCGCGCGGGCTCGGCGCGGATGGAGAGAGCATGACCGAGATCAGGCGCACGTCGCTCGCACTGGAATAGCAATCTGTAGGCGTGGTGAGGTGCTGGAGCGCTCAGTCTTTCGGCCCCAACAGCAGCGCAGCGGCGATCAGGGCGGCACAGCCGACAAAGATCCCGAGCAGGAATGCCCCCAGCACCCGCCAGCGCGCCCGCCGACCCTGAAGGTGGACAGCGCGGCGTGCGCCGCCACCGAGGAGAAACGAGCTGTCGGCAAGCGCACGCTCGCGCTCGACCATGCGCTGCGCCACATATCTCGTGACTGCATCGACAGCCTCGACGGCATTGCCGGTTTCCGCGAGCACCTTGCGCCCATGACGGGTGTCCTGCAGGAAGCGGTAGACGCGCTTGTCGCGCCCCATATCCACATGGGTGACAGCGTCGATCCACAGCCGCGGCGTCTCCCCGCGGCTGATGCCGCGATCAAAAAGATCGATGCTGGCAGGGATCTCCTCGAACAACGGGTCGAGCGCCTCATTGAGAAGCTCAAGCCGGGCGAGCTCGGCATCCTGCAGATCGACGACGGTACCGACGCGCTCAGCCTGGTCGACCCGCGCCTTGCGCAATGCTTCGCGCAACCGCTGCGGCGGCTCGTCGGGACTGGTCTCGTCGATGGTCTTGCGCTGGCGCCAGCCCCACATGGGGAGAACCTACCAGCCGGTCAGGACAAGGCAAGGCGCGGCGTCAATCCGGCTGGGGATGAACCCTAATGAGAGCCGCTCAATGCCCGCGCGGGACAACCCCGTAAGGCCGCGCCCAGGCGAGGCTGTCCTCGGTTCGCGCCCGCGGCCGGTACTCGCAACCGATCCATCCGCCGTAACCCAAGCGATCGAGCACCGCGAAGATTGCCGGGTAGCTCACCTCCCCGTCGTCGGGCTCGCCGCGCGAGGGGACGCCCGCGATCTGCACATGCCCGACAACGGCGAAATATTTCTCAAGCCGCCGAATCAGATCGCCGCCCACGATCTGGGCATGATAGAAGTCGAGCTGCATGCGCACATTCGGCCGCCCGACCTGGTCGATGATGTCGGCCGCCTGCTCGACGCGACTCAGAAAGTAGTCCGGCCGATCGCGCGGGTTCAGCGGCTCAATCAGTAGCGTGATGTCGCGCTCGCGCGCCGCATCGGCCGCTCCCATCAGATTGCGTATGAAGGTGCGCTCGGCCGCCGGCCGCTGCTCGGGCGGCACGGCGCCGGCAAGACAATGAATCTGGCAGCCACCAATGGCGGTGACATATTCCAGCGCCTGCCGAAACTGGGCGGCAAACTCCTGCTCCCGACCGGGGATCGCGGCCACGCCGGATCCGCCCGATGCGTGCTGTCCGTGCGCGGTGTTGATGCCCAACATGGTCAGGCCATGGCGGGCAAGCTCCGCCTTCACCGCCGAGGGCGCGTGATCATAGGGCGATTGCAGCTCCACTGCCGTGAAGCCCGCCGCCGAGGCCGCTGCAAAACGATCGAGCAGCCCCCGTTCGGTAAAGAGATAGGCGAGATTGGCGGCAAAGCGCGGCATGCGAGAGACAATAATACTCTGGGTGTCGAATGCTGCACCAGTCCAGCGGCAATGAAAGCGCCGCACGGGTTTGCGGTTGACGGCACCCGCCATCCTTGGTTCGCTGCTGCCCTGCTGCTGCGGAAGCCTAACCGGGCAGAGGCGGCCGAACGAGGCTCGTGAATCATGAGCGAGCGTGCAGCCAAATCGCGGGATCCGACCAGCCCCGGACGGGCGGTGCTCTCTCCCGCTGCTGCCGGCCTCCAGCCGGGCCAGGCAGCGGCCGACCCCCAGCGCAATTTCCGCTTCTTCGATAACCGGCAGAAATATCTGCTGTTCGTGCATACCTGCAGCGAGAAGTGGGTGGTGGCGAGCCGGGTGGCGCTGGAGCTCGCCAACATCCATCCACGTCCGCCGGCGCTGCGCCTGTTCGATGCCGGGGTGGGCGACGGCACCGTGCTGCTGCGAGTCCTGCGTGCCACCCACGATCGCTTTCCGCATACGCCGTTCTACGTCGTCGGCAAGGAGATCAGCCTCGAGGACGTCCGGCTCGCGCTGCAGAAAATGTCCGACCGCTTTTTCGAGCACCCGGCCACGGTGCTGGTGCTGACCAATCTCGCCTACGCCGACGCGCCCTGGCTCGCGGTCAAATCGCTGTCCGCGGCATCGAGCCTGGTGTGGCACGAAGTACCGCTCGCCGGCGATTCCGCCTATCAGTTCGAGCAGCAGATCACAGAGCTGGTGCCGTTCCTCTCGCAAAACTGGAAGGCGGGGGTCAGTCCCAAGACCGGCAACCCGATGTACGAGCGCCCGGTCGTGCTGGTGCTCTATCGCGACGACCACAAGTTTCTGCTCGATCCCATCATCCCGCGCCCGGGCGGCACCATGGCCAATTACGATCTCGTCATCGCCTCGCAGCCCTATCGCGCGCGCGCCTCGCTTGAGTTCAAGGCGAAACGCGTGATCGCGCCGCTGGCAAAAGCCATCGGACCCGGAGGGCGCCTCATCGGCATCCACTCGCATGGCCACGACCCCGGCATGGAGATCATCCACAAGGTCTGGCCAGGCGATCATCCGTTCATGCACGACCGCCATCAGATCATGAAGGCCACCAAGCAGGAGCTCGGTCCCGCCGGTCGCGACCTCAATTTCACCGCCTACGCCGACAGCCGCTCGCTGTTCCGCTACGAGATGCACACGCTGCCGACCGAAATCTCGGAGCAGTCGATCGGCACCTCGACTTTGTTTGCCGCCTGGAACGCGGCCACCTACGTGGCGCAGATTGAGGACGACCGGCTGGCCGCGGTGGTGGCCAACGGCCGCTACCTCGAGCCCACGCGCGAGGTGCTGCGCCAGCACGGGGGATTATGGTTCTACGATGAATCCTACGTGATCTCGCGCCGCCGGCATTGAAATCATGTCTTCCGGCTGCAAGCGCGGTCAACTCACATCCGCAACCTCGGCGTGAATGCGCAGCAGCGCGGGGATGGTTTCGGGATCTCGCCGGCCGAAACCGCACTCGGTGGCGATGGAGAATCCGCGCGCATATTTCTTGGCAGCCGCAAGCCGCTGCTTTGTGCCTTCCACGCCATCGGTGTAGTGCACAAGTCCCAGGCAGACTTTGGTTTCCGGCCGCAGCGCGAGCCGCCGGAGCGGCTCGAAATAGCCGTCATCGTGCCGATTGCGCGGCACCGGCATGTGGAAGAGCTGTACCGGCCGCTTGATCTGTCGACAGACGCGGTTGGCAAGCTCGACCATGTCGCTCATGTCGGTCGGCTCGACCACGTGCCGGTGGTTCGAATCGCCGTAACACAAGTGATAGAGCAGATCGATACGCGCGGGCACATGATTTCCGAGATCGACCAGAATGCCGCTGAACGTCTCCTGCATCTGCGCCTTGCTGCTGCCATAGCTGTTCGGCTCATTGCGCTCGAGCCGCGCGAATACCGCCGACGCCACATCAAACTGAATTGCCAGCTCATGATGCGGGATGGCAGCAGCGATCTTGTCGATCTCGCGTTTGAGAGCCTCGTTGTAGACCGGATCGATCGGCGCGTGCAGCGCATCAATCAGGAACAGCCAGAGCACGGAATGGGCCGGCACTAGATCGACCTGAAACTTCATGGCTGAGGGTATCGTCCCAGAGTCCTTCAGCCGTTTGAAAACGGCGTAGGACTCGCGTGCGATCTCGCCATAGAACAGGTTGTCGAAACGCACGTCCTGCGGCAGCACGCCCGGCGCGAGTGTGTAGCGCTCGCGCCCGGTGCCGCTTGCGTGTACGCGGAAGAACTCGCCCGACTTTCGAAACGCCGGGTTATGCGCGAATACCGGCTCGAGCCAGGTGATCCAGTCCCTGCGCGCGCCGGTCTCGCCGTCCGGCAGGCGTGTGACCCGGTTGCCGAGAGTTGCGGTGACGGCTCGGAACACCTCCTCGGCATCGGCCATCGGCACGCTGCCGACGAGGTGAACACCGCGAGCCATGGCCTCCGGTCAATGCAGGCGCTTATCCTCGCGCCAGATGCCGAGCGCCTCCTGCGACGGGCGGTCGGAGATCGAGAACAGCACCGATTCCTTGCGGGCCGCGTGCGCATAGGTCTTCCACGGTGGCACCACGAACACGTCGTTTTTGCCCCATTCCAGCGTCTTGCCGTCGACGACAGTCGCGCCCTTTCCTTCGGCACAGACGAAGATGGTGCCGTCGGTTGAGCGGTAGGGCTCGCCTTTGAAGCCTTCCGGGAACAGCGCCAGGTACGCGCCCATAGTGGGCAGAACCGGCCCGCCGGTGATCGGGTTGGCATAGCGCACGCGGGCGCCATGCCGCTTGTCGACATCGCCAGCCTTGAGCATGCGCTCGATGATCGGCCGCGTGCGGGCATAGGTATAATTGATCACCGGGCTGCGATTCATGTGCGCGGGCGCGCCGTCCGGCAGCACGCCGGATGCATAAAAGGCAAGCGAATCGCCATCGGCGCGGTTGGTCGGTTGCGTCGCTTCGCCATACTGCTCTGCAAACGAAGTCTCGAAGAAATTGATCTGGGGGAAGTCGAGCACGTCGAGCCACAGCATGGGCTCTTTCGATGTATTGCCGTGGTCATGCGGCGCCCAGTTGGCGGTAATGACGAAATCGCCGGGGGACATGTAGGCCTTCTCGCCCTCGACTGCGGTATAGGCGCCCTCCCCGTCGAGCACGAAACGAATCGCCGATGATACGTGCCGGTGGGCCGGGGCAACCTCTCCCGGCAGGATCATCTGCACGCCGGCAAACAGCGTGTTGGTGGCACGCGATTCGCCCGGCATGGCGGGATTCTCCAGGATCAGCACCCGGCGCTCAGCCTCCTCGGCGGTAATCAGGCCGCCCGATTCCATGACCAGGCGCTTGATGTCGTCGAAGTGCCAGATCACCGGCGCGCAGCGCGTCACCGGCTCCTTGGTGACGACGTTCTTCATCACTTTCCAGAGCGGCGTCATGCTGTGCTTGGCGATGCGATCGTAATATTCCTGCCGTACCGCCTCGATGTTGTGCTTGGGGGAAACCTGCTTGGGAGCCTTGCTCTCGGCCCGCCTGCTCGCCGTCGCGCTTGTCATGCCGCTCTCCTGCCAACGATTGGTGCCGCTGGAAACCCTGGGGGAAATCCGGAAAGGCAATTAGTATATAGTGAAACTATCTCCTCCGGGAAGAACCGAGGACCTCAGGTATTCACGTTTCCGCCGTCGACCGCGATGGTCTGGCCGGTGACGAAATCGCTGTCCGCGGATGCGAGAAAAACGAGCGCGCCGAGCAGGTCGGCCGGCGTCTCATCGCGCTTGAGCGAGCGTGAGGCCACGGCGCGCTCGCGGGCGCTCGTCACGTGCTTGGGGTTCTGGGCAACCACCGTGTCGCTGAGTGTAAATCCCGGCGCCAGCGTGTTGACGCGGATGCCGTGCTCGCCGAGCTCGCGCGCAAGGGCGCGGGTGAAAGCCATGATGCCGCCCTTGCTGGTGACGTAGTGCAGCATCCAGGGAATGCCGCGATAGGCGGTGCCGGAGCCGATATTGATGATCTTCCCATAGCCCTGCGCCCGCATGTGCGGCGCCACATGCTTCACCATCAGGAACGGCCCGCGCAGGTTGACGGCCATCACCTGATCCCAGGTCGCGACATCGATCTCGGTGCACTTCTGCTCGGCCAATGGCGCAAAAAGCGCGGCATTGTTCACCAGGATGTCGATCCTGCCGAAACGCTCGATCGCGGCGGCGACGAGCCTGCTGACCGCCCCTTCGTCGCTCACGTCGGCAATTGCGCTGGCGACGGAGTTGGCGCCGTGCGCGGCCGCGATCTCGCGCGCAACCTCCTCGCCGTCAGCAATGTCGGCGATCATCACCCGCGCGCCCTCGGCGGCAAGGGCAAACGAATAGTGTCGGCCGATACCCTTCGCCCCGCCGGTGACAATCGCGGTGCGACCGGCAAGCCGGACCATTGCTACTCTACCTTGGCCAGGCGCCGCACGAACATCTCAAAGCCCGCAAGCTGCTGCCTGATCAGGTCGAGGGCAGTCGCGTCCTTGAGCGTGAGTGTCTTCTCATCGAATTTCTGCGGGGCGAAGGTCACGATCACTTCCGGGCGGCCGAACAGGATGGCATCAATCGAGGTCAGGCACTGCCGCAGGTGGTATTGCGCGCGCGAGCCGCCGAGAATGCCGCCGGCCGCGGATTGCAACGCCACCGGCTTGTCCTTGAACGGCTGATCCTTCATGCGCGATACCCAGTCGATGGCGTTCTTCAGGCCGCCGGGAATCGACCAGTTGTACTCGGGCGAGACGATGATCAGCCCATCCGCGCTGCGGATGGCATCCGCCCAGGCGGTCACCTGCGCGGGGAAGCCGCTGCCGGTCTGGATATCCGCATCATAGATCGGAAAATCGGCAAACGGCGCTGCAAAGCGCAGCGCCATTCCCCCGGGCGCCAGCGCCGGCAGCGTGCGCGCGATCGCCGCATTATAGGAGCCCTTGCGCAGCGAGCCGCAGATCACGAGCACGTCGAGCTGGCGTCCTGGCATCGTTCACCTCCAAACTACGGTCGACTGTGGTCCTGCTCAGCTCTTGCCACCCACCCGCGCAATCAGCGCCGCAAGCGCTACAAGCTGCTGCTTGATGAAACCGCGCGTAGCCTCGTCCTTGAGCTCGCCCGTCTTCTCGTCGAACTTGGAGGCGCAGTTGCCGATGAAAATCTCCGGCTTGTTGAGCGTGAATGCATCCAGGAACACCATCGCCCGGCGCATGTCGTACTGGACGCGCCCGCCGCCCAGCGGGCCGGGTGAGACCGACAGCAGCGCAATCGGCTTGCCGGCGAACGGCTGATTGGGCAGCCGCGACACCCAGTCGATCGCATTCTTCAGCCCGCCGGGAATACCGAAATTGTATTCGGGCGTGCAGAAGATGACGCCGTCGGCGGCGCGGATGGCGTCCGCCAAAGTGTTCACCGGCGCGGGAAAGCCAGTCGAGTTCTGGATATCGGCATTGTAGAGTGGAAACTCGGCAAAGGATGGCGCTCCCTTGAGCGTCATGCCTTCGGGCGCCAGCGCGGGGAGCGCGCGCTGCACCATGGCGTTGAAGGAGCCCTTGCGCAGCGAGCCGCAGAGGGTGAGAACGTTCAGGTTTGCCATGAGGTCTCCGGTGCCTATTGCTCGGCTGCGATCGGGTTGACGAGAACGCCGATGCGCTCGATCTCGATCTCACAGGTATCTCCGGGCTTCATCCAGACCGGGTTGGGCTTGCGCGCATGGCCGACGCCCGAGGGAGTGCCAGTGAAAACGATGTCGCCGGGCTCCAGCGTGAGGCCCTGCGTGACGTAGGCGATGGTCTCGGCAATAGGAAACATCATGTTGCCCGTATTGTCCGACTGCATGACCTGCCCGTTGAGCCGACTCTGAATTTTCAGGCCCTTGGCCCCGGGCGGAAGCTCGTCCGCCGTCACCATCCATGGTCCAAAGCCGCCGGTGCGATCGAAATTCTTGCCCATGTCCCATTGCGAGGTCTTGCGCTGATACTCGCGCACCGATCCTTCGTTCCCGCAGGAGTACCCGGCAACGCAGGTATAGGCGTTGTCGACGGTAAGGTGCTTGGCGCGCCTGCCGACGATGAAGATGAGCTCGGCCTCGTAGTCGAGCGTCTCCGACACCTTCGGCCGGATGATCGGCTCCCCATGCGGCACCAGCGAGGTGCTGCCGCGCATGAAGATGGTCGGAAATTTCGGGACGTTGTCGCGCTGCGAGCCTTCTTTGACGTGCTCGAGGTAGTTGAGCCCGAGGCAGATGATCTTGCCCGGTCGCGCGACCGGCAGCGCGAACTTCAGTCCCTTGAGGGGGCGCCGCGCAGCCGCTCCCGCGCGTCTCGCCGCTTCGCGCAACGGGGAGAGATCACCGTTCCCCCGCCGCATAAACTCGCCGAGGTCGCCCGGAATGGCCGGATCGACCGCCTGCAGGTCGATCACGGCATCGCCCTCGACCACTCCAAGATGCAGCGCGCCACCGGCTTCGAAACCGACGATTCTCATGATCACTCCATGCTGATATTGCACCACGCAGGAAATCGGGGGACGACGTCGTAGATCATTTCAGCGCATCATGCCACGCGGCCAAGCAGATGGGTGCCCAGCAGATCGCGCGCGGCAAGCCCGGCATCGAGGCTCCACGCGTTCACAATGGCAAGACGAAAGCCGCCAGGCGGCATGGCGTGGCGCGCCGGACTCTTGTTCTCGTGAAACGTGATCTGCACGCTCGAAACCCCGGGCAGCTCGCGCGCTTGCCTGACCGCTGCGGCGGGCGGGTGGCGATAGGCTGCCCCATGCGGGCCAAACAGCACGACGCTGTAGCCATCGCGCCGGTCGCGGTCGGCAAAGTCCCAGATGTGCTCGTGATAGAGCCGGACCACCGCCTCGATCCAGCCTGCGCCGTAGAGATCCGGCCACTGGTCGCTCATGCGCAGATGCGCCTCGATCATCTGCCCGCCAATGGTCTCCACATTGAGGATGCCGGTGTAGCCTTTGAGCTGCGTCCGGATCCATTTGGCGCAATACTCCTCGAGGGCGGGATCCGGCGCCGCATGCACGGTCCAATAATCGAAGGTGCCGTCCACGCCGGGTGTTCCGGTGACATGACGCCACCAGCGCGGCTCGCCGGAAACGACGGCAACGTCCGAGCTCACGTGCGGTCCGCTCAGCCGCGTCATCCACATGTGACCCGCGGTGAGATTTTCCGCATATTCGCGCGCGGAATGCAGGACGCGGCTCGCAACGCCCATACCGCGCAGGTTGGTGATCGGCTTCGAGAACACGGGAAATTGCGGCGGGTCCACCCCGTGCGGCGCCGCATCGAGCCCCTGCGAGCGTGCGATGGCAATCTTGTCGTACACCCAGCGATGCGCCGGATTCCAGAGCCACGCATCGCAGTCCTCGGTGGGGATGTTCACGCCTGGCGGGCAGACCACATGCTCGAAATATTGCAACCGCCAGGGATCGGCTTCACAGATCGGCATTGCCGTCAGGCAGACCGCGCGGCCGCAGTGGCCATGCTGCGGGAGGCAAATACTTTTGTCATGAGGCCAGCGATGCTATGGGCTCAAGGAGATAATATCAATCGAGGCGCGGCATGAAAGCGGTCGCCCGGCGCGACGTACTGATTGGCGGCAGCGCCGCGAGCTTTTGTGGTTTCATCGCGCGCTCCTCGCGCGCCGCTCCGGTAACGCTGCGCATCGGCTACGGCGGAGCGGCGCAGGAGCCGCTCTGGCTGCTGATCGCGAGGCCCGAGCTCGGCAGAGGCCAAGGCACAAATTACACGCTCGAGGCGATCCGATTCCAAGGCTCGGACAAGCGCGCCCAGGCGTTCGAGGCGGATGCGATCGACCTCGCCGCGGGAGGCGCCAATGGCGTGATCTTCGCGGCGGCTGAGGGAGTACCGGCCAGGATCATCGCCTCGATCAGCCGCGAGAGCTCGCGCGGTTTCAGCACCGGTTACTATGCGAAGGCACAGTCATCCATCAGATCGGTCCCCGACCTGAAGGGAAGAACCGTCGGCATCAACGGCTTTTCGACTTCCGGTCATCTGTGGCTCTACGCCGCGCTCGGCAAGCACGGGCTCTCCGACAGCGATGTGAGAATCGCTCCCATCCCGTTTTCGGCGATGCAGGAGGCGCTGGCGGCCGGCAAGATCGATGTCGGCGAATTCCCCCAACCTTTTGCCGCGCTCTTGGAGAGCGAACTGCCGGTAACCAGGATCTTCGACGCCAAATACGGCATGCCCTTCGACGAGGAGCTCGATGTGCTCATCGGCAAGGAGGCGTTCCTCAAGCGCAATGCCGGGGCGGTTCGGGCGCTGCTCGATGACCTGCGCGAGGCGATGCGCTTCTACCTCGAGAAGCCGCGTGAGGCGCGCCAGCTGCTGATCGATGCCCGGATGGTACAAGTGAGCCCCGCCGTCTATCTCGGCATGCGGGACTATTACCGCGATCCCACATTGCGCCCCGACGTCGATGCCCTGATGAAGATGCAGGAATTCCAGGTGAAGGCCGGCTTTCAGAAGAACAGCATCGATGTCAGGGCGCTCGTCGATGTGAGCTATCTGCCGGCTACGCCATGAACGCCGAGGCTGCCCGGCACCGGCCGACTCCTGCACAACGCCTGCAAGGAAAAGGGCAGCTACGGGCGCGCCGCGGCCAGCCTGCCGCCTCAATCCTTCTCGAAGCGCAGGGCATGCACTGAAAAGTTTGCGCCGGCATCCGTCCATGCGGCAAGCGGCGACCAACCCGAGCCGCGCGCCAGCGCGGAGAAGGAATCGAGCGTGTATTTGTAGCTGTTCTCGGTGTGGATGGTCTCGCCAGAGCGGAACTCGATCACCCGGCCCGCCACCTTCACCTTCTGGCGCTTCTTGCTCGCGAGGTGCATCTCGATGCGATGCCGCTCGGAGTTGTAGAACGCATGGTGGCTGAAGCTTGCCAGCTCGAAGCTGCCGTTGAGCTCGCGGTTGATGCGCGTGAGCAGGTTGAGATTGAAGCGGGCCGTGATGCCGGCAGCATCGTTGTAGGCGGCGTTGAGTATGCCGCTATCCTTTACCAGATCGACCCCGACGATGAGGGTAGCGCCACCTCCCAGGATGCGCCCGGCCTGGCGCAGGAAGGCGCAGGCCTGGTGCGGCTCGAAATTGCCGATGGTCGAACCCGGAAAGAACCCCGTGCGGGGAAGCGCCATCACTTCCGGCGGCAGTGAGAACGGCTGGGTAAAATCCGCATCCAGCGGCAGCACGGTGAGGCTCGGGCGATCGCGGCGCAACTCCTGCGCCTCGCGCAGCAACAGCTGCGAGGAGATATCGACCGGGACATAGGCGGCAATGGTGGGTGCGGCCTCGATCAGCAGGCGCGCCTTGCGGCTGGAGCCGCTGCCGAATTCGACCACGGCCGCCCCCTCAGGGATAAACCGCGCCACTTCGTGCGCGCGCTCACGCAGAATCGCGATCTCGCAGCGCGTCGGATAATATTCCGGCGTCTCCGTAATCGCTTCGAAGAGCTGAGCTCCCTTCTCGTCATAAAAATATTTTGGCGGAATTTGCTTGGGCTTTGCCGTCAGCCCGGCGACGATCTCCTGCGCCAGCGCCGAGACTGGCACCTCGGCCGTTTTGTGTACGGCAGCTTGGCTGCGCGCGGCCATCTCAAGACTCCAAACCTAATGTGCGCGCGACGGCGCGTGCTTGTCACAATTGATGAGCCGGACGCCGCTGAATTGCCAGCGCACGTGCGGAAAGAAGAAGTTTCGGTAGGTCGTGCGCGCATGCCCGTCGGGTGTGGCATGCGAGCTGCCGCGCAGCACCATCTGGTTGATCATGAACTTGCCGTTGTACTCGCCGAGCGCATCCTCCGCGGCACGATAGCCGGGATAGGGCAGATAGGCGCTTCGCGTCCATTGCCACACGACGCCGAAGGCATCGTCGAGCAACCCCGCGCGCGCGGCGATTTCCCATTCCTCCTCGCTCGCAAGGTGCTTGCCTGCCCAGCGCGCGAACGCATCCGCCTCATAGTAGCTTACATGCATCACCGGAGAGTGCGGAGCGATTGGCTTCTCGCCCGCCAGCGTCATGCAAAGCCAGCCGCTCTCGGCCTTGCGCCAGTAGCCGGGCGCCTGCCAGCCGTGCGCTTCGACCATCGCCCAGCCATCGGAGAGCCACAGCGAAGGAGTGGCATAACCGCCGTCCTCCATGAACTCAAGCCATTGTGCATTGGTCGCCAGCGAGCGCGAGATGCGCGCGGGCTCCAGAAACACCCGATGCGCCGGCTGCTCGTTATCAAAACGATATCCTTCCCCGATAAAGCCCACGCTATGAATGCCGGATGGCAACGCAACGAATGCCTCCGATTCCGTACGCGCGCGAGGGGGCAGCCAGGCGGAATCGTAGGCGGGCACGACCGGGTTGCTGGCAAAGGCGTGCAGGATATCCGTAAGCAGAAGCTCCTGGTGCTGCTGCTCATGGTGCAGCCCTATCTCGAGAATTCGCAACACCTCCGGCAACTCACTGCTGGCGGCGCCGAAGAGCAGGCGCTCGATCCCCGCATCGACATGCGCGCGGTAGGCGGCGATCTCCTCGCACGAAGGCCGCGTGAGCAAGCCCCGGCTCGGCCGCGCATGACGCGGACCGGCCGCCACGTAATAGGAGTTGAATAGATAAGCGAACTGTTCGTTGAAGACCCGATATTCGGGCAGATGGGCGATCAGCAGAAACTGCTCGAAGAACCATGTCGTATGCGCGCGATGCCACTTCGCCGGACTCGCGTCGGGCATCGACTGCACGGCCTGGTCCTCGGCGCTGAGCGGCGCGGCGCGCCGCTCGGTTTCAGCGCGCACCGCACGAAATGCGTCCCGCCAGCCGATGCGGCCAGCGCTCGTCGCAGGCGATGCGGAGAGCGGGCTTAAATCTTCGTGAATGGGGCGGCGAACAGCGGGAGACGAGGTCGGGGGCGTCATGCCCAATCCCGGGTTGGAGGAGATCGACAAAGTGAACAGGAAAAACCGCTTCGGGCAGGAGTGGTTCCTACACATATGGACGAGAAGGCAGACCGCCATAGCGGCTCGCGAACATTTTATAGCTGGCGAGCGGACTTAGGCCGCTACGCAGAATGATGAGGTTTTCCCGATTGTTAGAAAGCGGGCCGAGCGCCTTGCGGGTATGGCCGACATTATTTTGCGGCGCTGGCGCCGGCCGTCGCCACGGCACCATCCTGATAGGCGAGGCCGCCACTTACCCCGATTGCGCCGATCAGCTTGCCAGAGACGACAATCGGTATGCCGCCTTCGGAGGCCACCGGCCGCTCGGGAAATGACATGAACGCCATGTTGCCGCCGAGCGATTGCTCGTAGAAAATCTTGCTGGGCTGCCGAAACATGACGGCCGTGCGCGCCTTGCCGAGCGAGAGCTCGATCGATGCCATCTGGGTGCCATCCATCTTCTCGAAATAGACGAGCTCGCCGGTGGATGCCACAATCGCAATGGCCATGCGGAAGTTATTCTTCCTGGCCTCGGCCACCGCGGCACCGGCAACCGCCTTGGCCTGCTCAATGGTGATCGGCGGGCCATAATCCGGTCTCGAAATCGCTGCTGCCGGCGGCGCGGGCGCGGATGGCGCCGCTGGTGGCGACGGCGCCGGGGTCTGCTGCGCAACCACCGGCGTTGCAAGTGCCAGCATAGAGCACGTGCCGAGCGCGATCAGGAAACGAGTTCGCATGCTTCTGTCTCCGGCCGGGTTTCCGGGTGCGGCGTCATGAAGTTGTCCAAAAGTCATCGTCACTCGGGGGGTGCCGACAGACCCGTGCTGTTGCGCGGCACCGCAGGCAAGTTTACGCAGCCTGCGTAAACTTGGCTGCGTGCCGCTTGGTCAGGATAGGCGAGTTGTCATTGCACGGGCAAGCAGCGCGAGCCGCGCTCGACGGCAAGAACACAACAGAACGGGCAGCTGAGGACAAGATGGCGATCCGACGGATGCGAGGCGCTTTCGCCGCTGTGGCAGTGATTCTGGCAGGACTCCCGACCACGGCGCTGGCGCAGGCGAACTGCAAAAACACCGGTCATTTCGACGCGTGGCTTGCCGATTTCAAGAAGGAAGCGCTGGCGAAGGGCATCAAGCCGTCCACCATTACGGCAGCTTCGCCCTATCTCGTGCTCGAACAGCGCATCATCGATATCGATCGCAGGCCGGCCTTCTTCACCCAGACCTTTCTCGAGATTTCCGACAAGATGCTGGCCGGGCGCTCGCCCACCGGCGGTCAAGCTCAGATCAAGAAGCACCAGGCGCTGTTTGCGCGCGAGGAGCAGGAGTTCGGCGTCCCCGCCTCCGTCATCACGGCTTTCTGGTCATTGGAAAGCGACTACGGGAGGGAGCAGGGCAAATACAACGCCATCAAATCTCTTGCCACCCTCGCCTATGACTGCCGCCGCTCGGACATGTTTCGCGGCCACCTGTTCGACGCCCTGCGGCTGATCGAGCGCGGCGACCTGCGCGCCGACGAGATGATCGGCTCCTGGGCCGGCGAGCTCGGCCAGACGCAGCTGATGCCCTCCGAATACATGGCACACGCGATCGACTATGACGGCGACGGCCGTCGCAACCTGATCACGAGCGTCCCCGATGTCATCGGCTCGACCGGCAAGTATCTCGTCCACCTCGGCTGGAAGCGGGGCGAGCCGTGGCTCGAGGAGGTGCGGGCACCCGCGAGCCTGCCGTGGAAGGAGGCGGACCTTGCCGTTCAGCACCCGCGCTCGCAATGGGCCAAATGGGGCGTCACCCGCGCCGACGGCAAGCCGATTGTCGCCGACAGCATGCCGGCCTCGCTGGTGATTCCGGTCGGACGGTTTGGCCCGGCCTTTCTCGCCTATGACAATTTCCAGGCCTATCTGAAGTGGAATCAGTCGCTCAACTATTCGCTGACCGCAGCCTATTACTCGACACGCATCGACGGGGCGCCGCTCATGAACAAGGGCGGCGGAAACATTCCACGCATCAGCCAGGAGGAGACGCGCGAGCTGCAGCAGATTCTCGAGAAGCGCGGCTATGATGTCGGGCGCGTGGACGGCGTGCTCGGGCTCAAGAGCCGCGTCGCGGTCAAGGACGTCCAGATCAAGTTTGGGCTGCCGGCCGACGGCTGGCCCACCGCGGATCTGCTCGCGCGCCTGCGGACGGGCGCCACAGGCGCGAGGCAGTAGCGCTTATTGCCCGGATTGAGCGCACGGGAACGCCGCAGGTTGTGGCCGCCCTCTCCCCTTGCGGGCGAGGGCAACTCCGGAAGTGCAACAGAAAGGATGGGTGAGGGGAGCAGGTGCCCCTCACCCTTCCGAGTTCGCTGCAATCTGATCGCAGCCCTCTCCCGCAAGGGGAGAGGGCACAGTAACCACCGTCGGCGTCCGCTGCACCGTTTATGACGCAGTGGAGGTAGCCATCGCCATTAGTGTGCAAGCTGAACTGAGAGTTTCGGCATCGACGTGAACGCCATCCCACGACTGAGACCCTGGCAGGGGCCGGCCGTGCTCTCATACGGCTTCCGGCCGTTCTTCTTCGTGGGTGCTTGCTACGCGGCGCTTGGCATCGCCTTGTGGCTGCCCCTGTTCGAAGGCGAGATCGCCGTCCCCTCCGAGTTCGCGCCGCGCGACTGGCATATTCATGAAATGCTGTTCGGATATATCGCCGCGGTGATCACGGGCTTCTTGCTTACTGCCATTCCGAACTGGACCGGGCGGCTGCCGTTGCAGGGCCTGCCGCTGCTTGGGCTCTTGATTGTCTGGCTGGCCGGGCGCGCGGTCGTTTGCTGGTCGGCTTACACTGGCTGGATATTCGCGGCCATCATCGACTGCGCTTTCCTCGTGCTGGTGGTAGCTGCGGCCGCGCGCGAGATTGTCGCCGGGCGGAACTGGCGGAATCTGCGCGTGCTTGTGCCGCTGGGCGTTCTGGCGCTCGCCAACATCGCCTTTCATCTTGAAGCACACTTCTATGGCTTTGCAGTGTTCGCCACGCGCGCCGGCATTGTGGCAATCCTCATCCTGATCATGCTGATCGGAGGAAGGATCATCCCGAGTTTCACGCACAACTGGCTGGTGCGGGAAAATCCCGGGCGTCTTCCCATTTCATTCGGACAATTCGACGCCATGGCCATCGCGCTGGGGGCGATAGGGCTATTGGCCTGGATCATCATCCCCGACCACCGCATCACCGGCGCGGTACTTGCGCTTGCGGCAGTTCTTCAACTTGTCCGACTTGGCCGCTGGGCCGGAGAGCGCACCCTCGGTAACCGCCTGGTGCTCGTGATGCATGTCGCCTACGCCTTTGTTCCGCTTGGACTCGCACTCGCCTCGCTTGCCGCCTTCGAACTCGTTCCACAGAGTGCAGGGATTCATGCCTGGATGGCCGGGGCAGCAGGAACGATGACCCTCGCGGTCATGACCCGCGCCAGCCTCGGGCACACCGGGCAGGCGCTGGCCGCGGGGGCCGGCACGCAAATCATCTATGCCGCCGTGGTATTCGCGGCGCTGGCGCGCATCGCGGCGGCGCTCTTCCCCACATGGATGCTGGGGCTGATCCACGCCGCTGCGCTGGGATGGATCATCGCGTTTGGCGGGTTTGCCGCTCTCTACGGACCGTCGCTGTTCCGGGCGCGCAGGAGCGGGTAGCCAATAGCTTGACGCAGTACAGCGCCTTCCAACCCATATTTTCCGCAGCCCGGTCAATACGGGCTACGCTCTGCCCCATAGCTGCTTGCTTGCGATGCTTGCCCCCGCCGCGAGCGACTCGAGCTTCGCCCACACGATGCTCGGGTGCACCTCCTTCGAGCCCGCAAAGGTCGCAAATCCGCAATCGGAGCCGGCGATGACGTTCTCCCGTCCGACCACGCGGGCGAACCGACCGATGCGCTCGGCGACCAGCTCGGGATGCTCGACCAGAACCGTCGAATGGCTGATCACTCCGGGGATCAGACACTTGCCGTCGGGCAATTTTACATCCTCCCACACCTTCCACTCATGCTCGTGGCGCGGGTTGGCGGCCTCGAAGGAATAGCCGCCGGCGCGGATCTGCAGAATGAGATCCACGATATCCTTGAGCTCGAGATCGTGGATGCGCGGCCCCATGTTGATGCCGTAGCAGGTATGGTGGCGAATTTTCTCCGGCGCGATATTGCGCAGCGCGTGGTTGAGCGCCTCCACCCGCACTTGAGCCCATTTGCGCCACTGCGGCAGGGTCAGATCGGGATGCTTGGTCCACTGGGTGACGAATTGAGGGTCATCGACCTGCAGCAGAAATCCCGCATGCACGATGGCCTCGTACTCCTCGCGCAGCGCGTCCGCGATCGCGAACAAATACTCCTCCTCGGTCTTGTAATAGCCGTTGCGCTGCCAGTCTGCTGCGCTTGCTGGCGAGATCGCAGGCATGAAAACCTCGATCGGCTTTTTGCCGTCAAGCGCCACCTTGAGATTGTCGATGTCGACCTGCAGCGCCGCCTTGCCGCGATAGCGCACCGGCGCGGTGCAGACTTTGCGGTTTGGCCGCGCGGCAGAGGCCGCCTGGGCGTAGAATTCCGGAAACGATCGCGCCTCGCGCGAGCCCGCCCATGGACCTTGCCGCGGCGGCTCGCGGTCCGCCTCGAATCCGTCAAGCCGCTCGTTGACATAGGATACGAAGCTAGGCTTGCCGAACTCGCCATCATCGATCACGTCGATTCCAAGCTCGATCTGTTTCGTCACGATCTGCTTGACCGCGGCCCGCAGCGTTGCCGCATGCGCCTTCTCGTCTTTCGATTTTCCCGGCTGGGC
>Ga0306924_10000524_pt1 | contig 32244 bp, 32 predicted proteins | sample sta12Can44000111_FD_203756 | JGI IMG/M metagenome (GOLD analysis project Ga0306924, IMG submission 203756) | Lab enrichment of tropical soil microbial communities from Luquillo Experimental Forest, Puerto Rico - statanox.12C.anox.44.000.111 (v2)... | ecosystem: Environmental > Terrestrial >... | reverse complement strand
ACACAAAGGCCGGACATATGACCGCAATCGACCAGAACGTCATTTCGCGCTGCAGGCCTTGCGAGACGGGGGCCGTCCACATATGGCGTCCCGGCCTTGCCGGTGGCCGCAACCCAGAGCGTCCTCAAAGCCTCGGCCGAGGCTTACCGCTATGCCAGCCGCCATCCGGGCATCGCGCCGATGTTGCTGCTGTTCACGATCACGACAATCGGCACCCGCGGTTTTGTCGAGCTGTTTCCCGGCTTTGCCGACAGCGTCTTCGGGCGAGGGCCCGAGGGTCTTGCGACGTTGACTTCGACGGTCGGGCTCGGCGCCATTTGCGGCGCCACGTGGATGCTATTGCGCCCGGCGATCGCCGGTTTGACGGGGCTCGTCCTGGGCAACACCTTGATGATTTCACTGGCGATCCTCGCCTTCACATTGACCGATCGGTTCGTCATTGCCCTTCCTTGTGTCTTTCTCGCTGGAGCCGCGATGACGGTTACCGGGGTGGGCGCTCAGACCCTGATCCAGGCTGCCGTCGACATTCGGATGCGAGGCCGAATCATGGCACTCTACGGTATGATCTTTCGTGCGGGTCCGGCGGTCGGTGCGGTACTGATGGGCTCGCTCAGCGAGCGCTTTGGGTTGCGCCTGCCGCTGGCCGTCGGTGCGATCGTCTCCTGCGGCTTTTGGGCATGGACCCGGTTCAAGCAAAAGCGCATCGCCGAAACTCTCGAAACCGATCCCGCTCTCGCGGCCAAGGTTGTCCCGACGCCCGCCGGTAACCCGTCATGACGTCCCCACATCTCTTCTGCTTCGGCCTCGGCTACACCGCGCTGGCGCTCGGTCGTCGGTTATCCGCCGACGGCTGGACCATCAGCGGCACTTGTCGGACCGAGGAAAGGGCCGCGGCGCTGCGCGAGGAGGGGATCGCCGCCTATCTCTTCGATCGGGACCACCTATTGTCCCGAGAGGTATTGAACGGGGTTACCCACCTGCTACTGTCGATCCCTCCCGACGCTGCCGGCGACCCGGTCCTTGCAACCCATCGCAATGACATCGCAGTGATGTGCGGCCTATCCTGGGCCGGTTATCTTTCGACAACCGGTGTTTACGGCGACCGCGGCGGCGGTTGGGTCGACGAGACCTCCGCGCTCTTGCCGACCGGCGAGCGCGGCCAACGCCGGGTCGCCGCCGAACGCGGTTGGTTAGACCTCTGGGGCAGCCGCAGCATACCGATCCACATCTTCCGGCTCGCCGGCATCTACGGTCCCCGCCGCAGCGCCTTCGAGGCGCTGCGTACCGGCAGAGCGAAGCGTATCGACAAGCCGGGTCAGGTCTTCTCGCGTATTCACATCGAGGATTTGGCCGAGGTGCTAATCGCTTCGATCAGGCGGCCCCGGCCGGGTGCCATCTATAATGTCTGCGATGACGATCCTTCGCCGCCCGAGGCCGTTGTCGCGCACGCTGCGGCATTGCTCGGAATGCCAGCACCGCCATTGGTGCCGCTCGATGCCGCAGGCTTGTCCCCAATGGCACGCAGCTTCTACGCGGACAACAAACGGGTCTCAAACGCGCTGATCAAGACCGAACTTGGTGTGACCTTACGTTACCCGAATTTCCGCGCCGGGCTGGCCGCAATCCTGGCGGACGAGGCTTGACCACAGCGGCTGCGGTTCGGCATCGTCTGCCGACAGGGTAAATTCGCTTTCGGGAGGAAAGCTCAGATGACCACCTACAACGTGCTGATAATGGGAGCTTCCTACGGCTCTCTCTTGGCAACCAAGCTGCTGTTTGGCGGCCACAAGATCACGATGGTGTGCCTCCCGGCTGAGGTCGAAGCGTTCAACAAAGACGGCGCTCGGGTGCGCTTGCCGATCAGGGGCAGAAAGGAGCCGATCGAGCTCGACTCGCGGAAACTGCCGGGCAGCTTGTCCGCGGCCGGTCCCAGCACGGTCAGCCCGTCCGACTACGATCTCGTGGCGTTGGCGATGCAGGAACCGCAATACCGCTCGCCCGGCGTGCGGGAATTGCTGGATGCCGTGGCCAAGTCCAAACGCCCTTGCATGTCGATCATGAACATGCCGCCCTTGCCGTATCTCAAGCGCATCCCCGGCTTGGCGGCCGAAACCCTGAAGTCCTGCTACACCGATGCGAGCGTCTGGGACAATTTCGAGCCGGGCCTGGTGACGTTGTGCAGCCCGGACCCGCAGGCCATTCGTCCGCCGGACGAGAAGATCAACGTGCTGCAGGTCACCCTGCCGACCAACTTCAAGGTGGCCCGCTTTGATTCCGACGCTCACACCGCCATGCTGCGTCAAATGGAGGCAGATATCGAAGCGGTGCGCTACGATCCGGGTGACGGACCCATCCAGCTACCGGTCAAGTTGAAGGTCCACGACTCGATTTTCGTCCCGCTCGCCAAATGGGCGATGCTGCTGACCGGCAATTACCGCTGCGTTCGCAGCGACGCCGCAATAACCATCAAGGAAGCCGTGCATAGCGACATCGAAACCTCGCGCTCCGTCTACAACTGGGTGTGCGGGCTCAGCGAGAGGATGGGGGCCTCCCCGAACGATCTGGTGCCGTTCGAGAAATACGCCGCAGCGGCGCTGGACCTGGTGCGGCCGTCTTCTGCCGCGCGCGCGCTCTTTGCCGGTGCCCCCAATATCGAACGGACCGACCGGCTTGTCCAAGCGATCGGGGCGCAATTCGGCATACGGAACGCTACCGTCGATCAGACAGTCGCGCTCGTCGACGCCCGGCTCGCAGCCAATCGAAAGGCCGCCGCTTGATTTTTTCGACGCTAGAAGGCCGTTTTCCCCACGGCGGCAGAGCAGTGCGCCATCATTCGAGGGAGCCCTGACCGGTCTTTAGCGTTCGCGCGAGCCAGCCGGACACGAGGTCACAGATCGCCGCCTCGCGGCCCAAATAAAAGTGGTCGCAGTTCGGCACGGTCTCGACATCGCAAGGGCCGCCGGCGCGCTCTCGGAAGGCTTCTGCAGGATAGGTATCGGGGTCTTCCTGATCGCCGCGGATGAAAAGCGTCGGGCATCGGATCGTCGATGCGAGTTCGAGCACATCCGGCATCTCGGTCATACGGTCGAGAAAGCTCTCGGCGGTGATGACATACCACCAGCCCGGCACCTGCATCAGCTTCCGACCGCGGCCCGCCGCCACAAGTACGCGGGCGGTGATTTCCTCGAGCCGGTCCCCGGCGAGCAGCCCGGCGCGGCTGGTCCGGCGCAACCCGTCGCGGCCACCGCCATGGGCCGAAAGGAGCACCATCGCCGGTGTTTGCGGATGGTCGGAGACATGTTTAACGGCGAGCATTCCGCCACTGCTGTGGCCCATCACGACCGGGGTCGGAAAACCCCGCTCGGCAAGCTAATCGGCAGCATAGCGGTTGTCGGCGATCCCCTCGCAGGTGAGCTGGACGGCGGCGCCCTCGGCGGCACGGCTGTTCCGTATGCTCAGGACATCGTGACCGCGGCGGTTGACGGCGAGGCAGGCAAACCGTGCCTCGTTAGTACCGGCGGCAGAAACCGCGACGCGCCGACATAAAAATTCATCGTGTTGCCGTGAAACAGCAACACCGCTCCGGCCGTCGCTTCCCCATCCGGGCGATGAAAGGCGCCGTCGAGCGGCAAAGTATCGGTCTCGATCGAAATCAGCTCGGTATGCATCGGTTGATTCACTCCAAATGAACTTCTTGCACCTAAGAATGTTGCACTGCATCATGACTGCACGGGCGTATCTCGCGAAGAAATTTGCATGCATGCTGCATGGGCGAAGGAAAAAAATAGATCGAAGGATCTAGCGCAGGGAGCGCTTTGAAGGCGGTTTTGGGTGTCGGCGGCTCTTCCGGCCGCCGCCAGCAGATGCGTTGAGCAGGAGATGTCTGCATGACCGAAACCACCGATCTGCCCCACGGCGTCGTTATTCGCGGGACGATGAAACCCGGTTACGAAAAGGTGCTGACTTCGGAAGCGGTTGCCTTCGCCGTCGAACTCGAGCGCAAATTCGGCGCGGAGCGGCGCCGGCTTCTAGACCGCCGGGCCGAACTGCAAGAGCGGCTCGATGCCGGGTGGAAGCCCGATTTTCTGTCCGAGACCAGCGCAATTCGTGAGGCCGACTGGCGGGTCGCGCCGCTCCCGCGCGACATTCAGGACCGCCGCATCGAGATCACCGGTCCGACCGACCGCAAGATGGTGATCAACGCCCTCAATTGCGGCGCCAATGTCTTCATGGCCGATTTCGAGGATGCCAATACGCCGACCTGGGACAACCTGATCGAAGGTCAGATGAACCTCAGCGATGCGGTGCGCAGAACAATCACTTTCGACGACCCCGAGACGGGGCGGCATTACTCGCTGAACGATAAGACGGCGATCCTGTTTGTACGCCCGCGCGGTTGGCATCTCCCAGAAAAGCATGTCCTTGTCGATGGCGAACCGATGTCGGGAGCGCTGTTCGACTTTGCTTTGTTCTTCTTCCATAACGCCAAGGAATTGGTGGCACGCGACAGCGGCCCCTATTTTTACCTGCCAAAGATCGAGAGCCACCTCGAAGCGAGGTTATGGAACGACGTCTTCCTGCACGCCCAGGCGAAGCTCGGGCTGCCGAAAGGAACAATCCGCGCAACCGTGCTGATCGAGACGATCATGTCCGCTTTTGAAATGGATGAGATCCTCTACGAGCTGCGCGACCATTCGGCCGGGCTCAATTGCGGCCGCTGGGACTACATCTACAGCTTCATCAAGAAATTCGCCGAAGACCCGAGCTGCGTCATACCGGATCGCGGGCAAGTAACCATGACCGCCCACTTCCTGCGCAGTTACAGTCTGCTATTGATCAAGACCTGTCACCGCCGCGAGGTCCATGCGATGGGCGGCATGGCAGCTCAGATCCCGATCCGAGATGATCCGGCGGCCAACGAAATTGCGATGGAGAAGGTCCGCGCCGACAAGCAGCGCGAAGCCGGCGACGGTCACGATGGTACCTGGGTTGCGCATCCCGGGCTTGTCACGATCGCCAAAGACATCTTCGACCGCGACATGCCGCAGTCGAACCAGATCGCCTGCAAGCGCCAGGACGTACACGTCACCGCATCGGATCTTCTCGCGGTCCCCAAGGGCACCATTACCGAAGCCGGGCTGAGGCAGAACCTCAATGTCGGGATCGGTTATATCGAAGCGTGGCTACGCGGCATCGGCTGCGTTCCGCTCCACAATCTGATGGAGGACGCGGCCACCGCGGAGATCAGCCGCGCACAGGTCTGGCAATGGATCCGCCACGGCGCCAAATTAGAAGACAGCCGCGTCGTCGACTCAGCGCTCTGCCTTAGGATCCTCGACGAGGAACTCGCCAAACTCGGCGAGACGACGGACGGGCGTGGTCGTTACGAGGACGCCGCCAAGCTTTTCCGCGAGCTGATCGAGGCCCCGACTTTCCCCGAATTTCTGACGATGCCGGCTTACGACATGATCACTGGGCAACTCGGCCTAGATCGCTTCACATGAAAATAGAAGCAAAAGAACCTGTCGTTTCGAGAAAGTTGTCATTCCGGGATGCCCCACCGGGGCGGGCCCGGAATGACCTGATGGGCGATAGAGGGCGGGTTAGGCCTGGGGGCGTTCAACAGGAAGTGTTATCGCTGCTCCAGTCGCCGCCGCCGCCCCAATCCTGATCCGAGCTGAAATCCTGGTTCCCCGGGTCGTCGCCCGAGTAATCTCCGCCACCGCCGGCAACACCGGCATCGCTGCTCCAATCACCGCCACCACCCGCGCCGCCTGGATCGCTACTCCAATCACCGCCACCAGCGCCGCCGGCTGCATCGCTGCCGTAGTAATTGTTGACGACGCTCTCGCCGAGACCCGGCGTCATCCCTCCGCTCATTAGGCCGCCGGCATAATGGTTGCCAAACAGCGACGAGATTCCCTGGAACAGAAGCGCGCCGCCGGCGACACCCGCCGCCGTCGCCGCTGCCGAGCGCAGGAACCCGCCGCCGCCACCCATGCCGCCCATCATCCCTCCGGCTCCGCCCATCGGCTGGCCGTAGCCTGGTTGGGCATATCCGGGCTGGCCATAGGGCTGGGCCGGCGGCGCTGCCGCCACCTGGGGCGAACGCGTCCACGGACCGGCAGGAGGAGGGCCGCTGGTGGGCGGCGCTGGCGGCTGATGTCCGAACAAGCCGCCGAGGAAACTTCCCACGGACGGCTTGGCCGCCTGCTGCGCGTCGGCGAGCTGCTTCTCCAGATCGGAGATCCGTTGCTGCGCCTGATGCAGGCTCAAATCCTGTATCAGCACGGTTTGCATGAGGTAGTAGGGCATATCCGGCTGCTCGGCCAACGCCTGGCGGATCAGCGCGTCAGCCTCGGGATCCTTGGGCTGTCCGGCGGTGCTTTTCAGGCGCGCCAGCAGGGTCGTCAGCAGATCTTTTTCCTGGGGGGTCATGAATGCCTTCCAATGCTGGAAAAGCGGTGTCTTCTCGTGAAGAACTTCAGCGCCGCCAAGCTGGTCCTCGACAGGCCAACCCGGCGCGCCGCATTAGATGTGGGAAGTAGTAACAACCCGTCAATGACAACTCGCTTCACAGCCCGCGCCCGCCGATAGCGAGGTATTTCTCACGGCGCTGCACGCGCAATATAATTCCGTCGACCGGGAGCAACAGGCGTAGCGCCTCGTCGAGCGCTTCGCCCAGCTGTTCGACGGCCTCTTTCGGCTCGCGCTGCGCGCCGCCGAGCGGCTCCGGCACGATCCGATCGACTACGCCCAATTTCTGAAGATCCTGGGCGGTAAGCCGCAGCGCTTCGGCTGCCTCCTGAGCCTGCTCGCCGTTGCGCCACAGGATCGAGGCACAGCCTTCGGGAGAGATCACCGAATAGATCGCGTGCTCCAGCATCAGCACGGTATTCCCGGCGGCAAGCGCGATCGCGCCGCCGGAGCCTCCTTCGCCGATAATCGCGGCGACCAGCGGCACCTTGATGTCGAGACAGGCCTCGATGGCGCCGGCGATTGCCTCGGCCTGCCCGCGCGCCTCGGCATCGATACCGGGATATGCGCCGGCAGTGTCGATAAAGGTCATCACCGGCAGCCCGAAACGATCGGCGAGCCTCATCAGCCGCCGCGCCTTGCGGTACCCTTCGGGTCTTGCCATGCCAAAATTCCGTTTGAGCCGGCTTTCCGTATCTGCCCCCTTCTCGGTCCCGAGCACCAGCACGCTGCGCCCGCGGAAGCGGCCGATGCCGCCGATTATTGCGGGATCCTCGGCAAAGGCGCGGTCGCCGGCGAGCGGCACAAAATCGGTGATCAACCCGCCGATGTAATCAAGGCAATGCGGCCGCTCGGGGTGCCGCGCCACCTGCACTTTCTGCCACGGGGTGAGGCGTGAGTAGGTCTGTCGCAACAGGCGGTTGGCGGTGTTTTGGAGCCGGCCTACCTCATCGGCAATATTGAGCTCGCCGGTGGTCGACAAATGGCGCAGCTCTTCGATCTTGCCTTCGAGCTCGGCAATCGGCCGTTCGAAATCGAGGAAATGACGGATCATTTACGGCGGGCCAACGGATGAGCGGTCTCCACCAGTTTGCGCAGCCGGTCGGTCTGGACATGGGTGTAGATCTGCGTCGTCGCGATATCGGCGTGACCCAACATCTGCTGGACGCTGCGCAGATCGGCGCCGTGGTCGAGCAAATGGCTGGCAAATGCATGGCGCAAGACATGCGGCGACAGCCGACCTGGATCAATCCCGGCGACGATCGCGAGCTCCTTCAGCAGCTGACCGCAGCGCTGCCGGGTCAGATGCCCGGCGCGGCCGCGGGATGGAAACAGCCAGCGCGACGGCCGAAAACCCGAGAGGAAGCGCTCGCGGCAACCAAGATATTCACTGAGAGAGCGCCGTCCGGGCTCGCTCAGCGGTACTATACGTTCCTTCCCGCCCTTGCCGGAGATCACCAGAAAACGTGGATCGCGCAGCGCCGCGGCGAGCGCCAAAGTCACGAGTTCGGATACCCTGAGACCGGTCGCATACAAGACCTCTAGCACACAGCGCAGACGGCTTCCTTCCTCCCCCGGCCAGTTACGGGCGGCGTCGATCAGCGCCCTGACCTCGGCTTCCGATAATATCTTCGGCAGCGGCCGGCCGAGCCTCGGCGTATCCAGCTCTGCCGTCGGGTCGTCCTGCCGCACCCCTTCGATCAGGAGAAACTTATAAAACTGTCGTATCGCAGAGATGCGTCGAGCGAGCGAACGCGGAGCCAGCCGAGCGGTCGTCGCGCTCGCCAAGTAAGAATGCAGACTTGCCGGATCTGCTGCCTCGAACGCGACCCCGCGGCCGGCCAAAAACTTCATGAGATCGGACAGATCGCCGTGATAGGCAGCCAGTGTCAACGCCGCAGATCCGCGCTCGGCCGCGAGCATCTCAAGAAACGCTTCGAGGTGTTTGGAGGCCGCAGCTGGCTGCGGGTCAGAGTTCGGGGCCAAGAGCGGCGTCCACAGCCGGCCGGCGCGCATCGGTCTCGAGCCCGACTTGCCTCAGGTTTGAGACTCTGGTGAAAAGCGCGACTGGGTCGACCGTCAGGGTCTCCGCCGGCGCGGCGATCATGGCAGCCATCATGACCGTCTCGCCGATCCGCTTCAGAGCCACAGCGCCGCGCCGCTCATTTTGGAAACCGCGCATCGGGAATTACCTTCTCTACCGGTGCGGAAGGGACCGGCGGATTCCACAAGGCAAGAAATGCCGCGCCACCGAGCAAGAGCAGGGCGATCACGATAATCAACGCGACGGTGACCTTCCCCATGCCCCCGGCTCGTAATTTGCCTTGCATGTATCAGCCGTCGAATCGGTCCGGCACCGATTGACGACCAGGTTGCACGATATGCTAGTACCCTTTCGGCAAGCCGGGAAAAAGAGCGGCGAGAGGCGCGGTGCAGATAGACACGCTATTTGCGAATCGAAGGGCGGCAGAAATCCGCCGATTCGTGCCGCGCCGCGCCATCGTCCTGGTCGGTCTCATGGGAGCCGGAAAGAGCAAGATCGGTCGCCGGCTTGCCGTCCGCCTTGGTCTGCCGTTTTTCGATTCGGATCCGGAAATCGAAGCCGCTGCCGGCGAAACCATCGAGGAGATCTTTACTAATCGGGGGGAGCAGGTGTTCCGCGATGGCGAGCGACGGGTCATCGCGCGGCTGCTGGCGCAGCCGGTTCACGTGCTGGCGACCGGCGGCGGCGCTTTTATGGATCCGGCGACGCGGGCGGTAATCGCACGCCGCGGCATCTCGCTGTGGTTGCGTGCCGATCTCGACATCCTAGTGGCGCGGGTTTCACGCCGCAGCAACCGGCCGCTGTTGAAAAAGGGTAACGCGAGGGTGATCCTGGCCGAGCTGATCGAGCGGCGTTATCCGATCTACGCCGAAGCGGATGTCGTGGTGGATAGCGGCGAGGGATCGCCGGAGGCGACGGTCAACCGGGCAATCGCCGCACTAGCCGTCTGCCCGCTCGCGGCCCTGCCCCCCAACGCCTAGAGCGAGGGACCGATGGACACGATCGAGAAATTGCGGGTCGAGCTCGGCGACCGTGCGTACGAAATCCTGGTCGGACCGCGGCTGCTGGAACGCGCTGGGAAGGAAATCTCGCCGCTGCTGCGACGCCGGCAAGTCGTTATCGTCTCCGACGAAACCGTTGCTGGGCACTACCTGGCGGTACTGCGTGACAGCCTGTCCGATGCCGGGATCGCACATCATGCCGTGCTTCTCCCGCCTGGGGAGGAGACCAAGGACCTCGATCACTTTGGCAAGCTGGTCGAGGACATCCTGGCGATCGGCATCGAGCGTGGGACGATGCTGGCCGCGTTGGGCGGTGGGGTTGTCGGTGACGTCACCGGTTTTGCGGCGGCGACATTGTTGCGCGGGATCGATTTCGTGCAGATTCCGACGACGCTCTTGGCTCAAGTCGACAGCTCGGTCGGCGGCAAGACCGGGATCAATACCCGCACCGGCAAGAACCTATTAGGCGCGTTTTACCAACCTCGCCTCGTTCTTGCAGACACCTCGGTTCTGACCAGTCTAGCGCGCCGCGAGCTACTCGCCGGCTATGCCGAAATCGTCAAATACGGTCTCATCCGCGATGCCGACTTCTACGAATGGCTCGAAGCCGAGGGTCCAGCGGTGTGCGCGCTCGCCCCTGACGCGCTGCGACGCGCGGTCCTGACCAGCTGTACGATGAAGGCCGAAATCGTCGCTGGCGACGAACGCGAAGAGGGCGATCGAGCGCTCCTCAATTTCGGCCACACCTTTGGGCATGCTCTGGAGACCGAGACCGGGTTCAGCTCGCGCTTGCTGCATGGCGAGGCAGTAGCGCTCGGGATGGTTCTGGCCTTCGATTTCGCAGTGCGCCTCGGTCTCGCGTCGGGGCAGGATGCGGTGCGAGTGCGGCGGCATCTGGCTGCCTTGGGCTTGCCGACCGGTCTCGCGACGATCGGGCTGGCAGGCATCGCCGCCGATCGCCTGATCGCTCATATGGGCAAGGACAAGAAGGTCCGCGATGGCCGCATCACCCTGATCCTTCCACGCCGCATCGGCGAGGCCTTCGTCATGAAGGACGCGACGCTCGACCCGCTGCGCGATTTCCTCGCCGAGGCGGCGGCTTAGCCGCAACGCCCGTTCGAGGCAGCGATGCCTCGCGTGCAGCCCCTCACCCTCCCGCTACGCGCGCCCCTCCCTCTCCCCGCTCGCAGGGAGAGGGCCGGGGTGAGGGCCCTCGTCCGGAGCGAGGGTCGTCAGCGCCAGCGCATGCACGCCGCTTGCGAGCTCGACAGCGAGAGTTTGGTAGACGAGCCGCTGCCGCGCCACCCGGCTCTGGCCCGTGAACGCCGCTGACACGATCGTCACGGCAAAATGCGTCTCGCCGCGCGGCCCTGCACCCGCATGCCCTGCGTGACGGTGCGAGTCATCGACGATGTCGAGCAGCATCGGGGCAAAGCGGTCGGTCAGCTTGCAGCGGATCGTGTCGGCGACGGACATCTCAAACACCCAAGGTTTAGCCGGTGCGCGGTAGCGATGCCGCGGCAGCGAGAAAACCGCCGAGGTCGTCGATTACATGGTGGATGTGGTCGCCCTTGGAGCCGGCGGCGGCCCAATCGACCCGATTGCGCACCCAAGCCGTCGTCATTCCGAGCGCAGCGGCCGGGACTAGGTTCTTAGCCATGTCCTCGATCATCAGCGCGGTTGCAGGTGTCACTTCGTGCCGCCGTTGCAATTCCTGGTAGCCGGCGAGCGCGGGCTTAGGCTCGAATCCGGCCGCTGCTATGTCGAAGACGCCACAGAACGAACTGGCGATACCAAGATGATCGAGCAGCCGCTCGGCGTGACGCTCCGAGCCGTTGGTGTGGACGATCTTGCGGCCCGGCAATATTGCCAGAGCCTCAACGAGGACTGGGTCGGGAGGCACGCAAGCGAGATCGATTTCGTGTACATAAGAGAGGAAATCGTTCGGGTCGATCCGGTTGACCGTCATCAACCCGCGCAATGTTGTCCCGTGCTCGCGGAAATAGGTCTTTTGCAGCGCAAGCGCCGCGTCCGGCGATAAATCTAATCGCTCGGCGATGAAGCGCGTCATCCGCGCGTGGATCTGGTCGAACAGCCGGCAGGAGGAGGGGTAGAGTGTGTTGTCGAGATCGAAGATCCAGGTCTCGATCTCGGTCAGTGGTCGGCCTTTGACGGCAAACACGGGAATCGCTCTCTAGCCGGCGCGGATCAGGGTTCCTGCTCCCTCGGTGAACAGCTCGAGCAAGATCGCATGCGGCACCCGCCCGTCGACAATGACCGCCGCCTCGACGCCGCCATCGACGGCCTGAAGGCAGGTCTCGATCTTGGGGATCATCCCGCCATTGATGACGCCTTCCGCGATCAGCCGCCGCGCCGTTGCGGCGGTAAGCTCGGGGATCAGTTTCTTGTCGGCGTCGAGCACCCCCGCGACATCCGTCAGCAGCAACAGCCGCGTCGCCTTTACGGCAGCAGCGACCGCGCCAGCAACCGTATCTGCGTTTATGTTGTAGGTCTCACCATGTGCGCCGACGCCGATCGGCGCGATGACCGGGATGATGTCGGATTTTTTGAAAGTCTCGAGCACACCGGCAGCGATCTGCTGCGGCTCACCGACAAAACCAAGATCGATCTCGGTCCGGACGCCCCCTTCGATCCGTGTGCGGATCAGCTTTCGCGCCTCGATCAGCCGGCCATCTTTGCCGCTCAGCCCGACGGCGCAGCCGCCCTCGGCGTTGATCGCCGAGACGAGCTGCTTGTTGATCGTCCCGGCGAGAACCATCTCGACCACTTCCATCGTCTCGCGGTCGGTGACCCGTAAGCCATCGACGATACTGGTCTTGATGCCGAGCCGCTGCAGCAGATGGGCAATCTGCGGCCCGCCGCCATGAACAACGATCGGGTCGATGCCGACTTGCTTTAAGAGCACCACGTCGCGGGCGAACAAATCGCCAAACGCGGCGCCCCCCATCGCGTGACCACCATACTTCACGACCAGAGTATGGCCGGCATACCGGCGCATATAGGGTAGCGCCTCGGCCAACACCGCGGCCTTGACCACCGGATCCGGGTTGGGGATCGGAGTGAGCGAAGGGGAGTTCGAGGCTGGGCTCATCAATGCGCTTTCCTTATCGGAATTTTTCGACGCGGACGGCGAACTCGCCGAGTGTCTCGTGCAATTCGGTAATGCCGCGGCGATCGACCGCGCTTGTCAGATGGATCTCCGGGTGCGCCGCCACATGAATTGCGAGTTCGGCGGTGATTTCTTCGAGAACCCTTCCGAGTTCCTCGGCGGACGCTTTGTCCGTCTTGGTGAGGACAACTTGATAAGAGACGCCCGAATCATCGAGCATACACATCAAGGGACGGTCGACTTCCTTGATACCGTGTCGCGAATCGATCAACAGGCAAACTCGCCGCAACGCGGCGCGGGTTCGCAGATAGCGCCGCACCAAGTCAGTCCAGCTCTTGATCGCAGCCTTCGGTGCATCGGCATAGCCATAGCCGGGAAGGTCGACGAGGATCAACCGTCCGCCGAGATCGAAAAAGTTGATCTGTCGGGTCCGCCCGGGCGTAATCGAAGTCCGCGCCAGCATGCGGCGGCCGGTCAGCGCGTTGACAAGGCTGGACTTCCCGACGTTGGAACGACCGGCAAAGGCGATCTCGGGTAAGCCTTCCGGCGGAAGCGCCAAAGGTTCGGAAGCGCCGGCAATGAAACGGGCTTCGCGGGCAAAAAGACGCCGCCCCGCTTCGATTAGGTCAGGATCTACCGTACGCTGCGGAAAGATTCCGGACGAAATTCGCCCGGTATTGTCTGTTCTCACCCCCATCAGCGTTTACGCGGCGCCCCGGCGGTGCATGATCGCCCATTGCTGCGCGATGCTGAGCAGGTTGTTCCAAGCCCAGTAGATCACTAGCCCAGCGGGAAAAGCGGCGAGCATGTAGGTAAAGACGATCGGGAGCAGCATGAACATTCGCGCCTGCACCGGATCGACCGGCTGCGGGTTCAATTTCTGCTGCAGGAACATCGTCAAGCCCATGATCAAGGGCCAGGCGCCGATCATCAGGATGGCCGGTGGGGCGAACGGTAACAGGCCAAACAGGTTAGCGAAGGAGGTCGGGTCCGGTGCCGAAAGATCATGGATCCAGCCGAAGAACGGCGCATGGCGCATCTCGATCGTGACGAACAGCACCTTGTAAAGAGCAAAGAAAACCGGGATCTGGATGACGATCGGCAGACAGCCCGCCAGCGGGTTTGCCCCGACACGCTTGTAGAGCGCCATCATCTCCTGCTGCTGACGAGCCTTGTCGTCGGGAAAGCGTTCGCGCAGCTTCTGGATCTCCGGCTGCAGCAGCTTCATCTTGCTCATCGCGTTGTAGGATTTGTTCGCGAGAGGGAAGAAGATCAGCTTCACGCACAATGTCAGCAGCAGGATGGCCAACCCAAAATTTCCCAAGATCTCATAAAAGAACTGAAGAATGAGGAAGATCGGCTTGGTCAAAAAATAGAACCAGCCGAAATCGATGGCGCGGTCGAAAAGTGGGATTCCCGAATCCTTGTAGGCATCGAGGAGGTTGACCTCCTTCGCGCCAGCAAAAAAACGGGCAGACGACGATGCGGTGGCGTCGGGAGCGACCGTGACTTCCGGGCCGAGGTAATCGGCCTGGTAGCGGTCTACACCGTCATCGACGGTATGGGTGAAGCGAGCCCTTATGGCCTCGTCTTGCGGAGGGACCAGCGACGTCAGCCAATATTTGTCGGTAAAGCCGAGCCAGCCGCCATGAGACGTGTAGTCGATCGGCGTTCCCGGGGTCAGCGAGGAATATTTAACCTCCTGCAGCGAGCCGCCGAGATACCCGATTAGACCTTCGTGCAGGATGTAATAACCGGCTACGTGAGGCGTGCCGGTTCGGCTAATCAGCCCATAGGGGAGCAGCTTTACCGGAATGGTGCCGTTATTGCGCACCCCATCATGCAAAGTGAACATGTAATCTTTGTCGACGCTGATCGTCCGGGTGAAGACCAACCCTTGGCCATTGTCCCAAGTCAAAGTCACAGGATGGTCGGGGGTCAGGGGGCCATCAGTTTCCGTCCACCGGGTCTGCCGTCCGGGTACTTTGACGTCCGGGCTGCCGGCAACCCAGCCGAATTCGGCGAGATAGGGGTCTTGCGTCCCGGGTGGCGACAGCAGCACAACTTCGGGGCTCTTGGGATCCACGGTCTCGTGGTAAGTGGCCAAGGTCAGGTCGTCGAGCCTCGCTCCCAGCAGGTCGACAGAGCCGTGCAGGCGCGGCGTCACCATCTTGACACGCGGCTGCTCGGCAAGGGCCGTCTCGCGCGTCTCGACGGCGTGCGCGGGTACGGCCCCCGGAGCTGCCGCGCCCGGGACGTTACCAGATGCTGCGGGAGCAGGAGGCGCCGAGTTCGTCGCCGGACCGGGGGTCGCCGGCGCGGTCACCGGCGTTCCTCCGGTTGGAGCCTGAGGCTGCGGCGGGCGTATACGCTCGAACGCGAACTGAAAGGCGATCAGGATCCCGACCGAGAGCACGATCGCGATCAGAAGGTTGCGTTGTTCCATCTCGTGGTGGTCAGTCAGAAGGATCGGTCGGAGCGGACCTAGCCGGGTCGGCGTTCAACGACGCCGGGCTGCGGAACGGGATCATAGCCGCTGCCGCCCCAAGGGTGGCAGCGCGCCAAGCGATACAGCGCGAGACCAACACCTCGAAGGGCGCCATGCCGTTGGATCGCTTCTGCGGCGTATTCCGAGCAACTCGGCAGAAAACGACAGGAGGGCGGCAACACCGGAGATACGAGCAGCTGATAGAGGCGAACCGCGACCTGCAGCGCCAAACTCAGCACCCCCGCACGATCTTGCCGTTTCATCTACTACTCCCTGCGGACGACCGGCCAACTCTGCGCTGTCGCGACAGCTCCGGAGCGGCGTCGCCCTTGCTATGCCTCACTTGGCGGGTGACTGATGCGGCATAAGGGGCACGCCAAGCCGCAGGTTTTAGCGATTGCGTGTCGGCTTTTACCAACAATTGGGATCGGGGTGAACCCAACCTATATCGGCATTCCGCAGCCCAGAACCAACCAGCCGCGACACAGTCGGCAAACCGCTGGCCGGGCGGCGACAGCAAGAAAATCGGGGCGAATGTCCGGCGTTACAACCCCGGCACCTTAGGAAATCGGGCTGATCACACCCCGGGAAGCCGGTGCTCTGCACGCACGTGCTTCCCCAAAAGGAAGCAAGCCCCTGCCGAAGCACCCGGAACCCGAAGTGGCGCTTGCGATAGGAGTTCTTCCACTATTTAGTACAGCTGCGCCGCTCGGCTGGTCACAGCGGCTCAGATGGATGCTTAGAATATTCGGAATTTTCTCGCATCGCGTTCACCGGGTGAAGGGCAGCATGTCGGAGGCGATTGACCGCACAGAAGCGCCGTTAACGCTGGATCCTGCCAAGGTTCGTGTCGCTGACCGCGCTGCTCGGAGTTGGAACGCCGACGAGGCCGGGCCGATCGCTCTCGGGAGCGAGGAGCACAAGCGGGCTTTCTGCCGGATGCTTCTCGACACCCACAACCCCTACAGACCGTCGGTTGTCGATTGGCCAATCCTTGAGCCCGAGGCGCGCGACCGTCTCGTCAGTCTGCCGATTTGGGATATCGCGATGCAGACCGAGGGCAATGCGACCCTTCGGGTGCTGCGCTATGCCGAAACTATAACCGACCCACTGCTTCGAGAAGCGATCCAGATCGACGGGTTTGAGGAGACACGGCATAAGCAGGTTCTGTCAAATTTGGTACAGGCTTATGGCATCCATCTGTCGCCGGAGCCCGAATACCTGCCTCCACGACATCCAGAGTGGGCATTCCTGCTTGCCGGCTTCTGTGAATGCGTCGACACCTTCTTTGCGTTCGGCCTCTTCGCTCTCGCCAAACAGTCGGGATTTTTTCCGCCCGAACTCGTCGATACTTTCGAACCCGTCGTCCAGGAGGAAGGCCGGCATATTCTCTTCTTTGTGAATTGGGTGGCGTGGCACCGGCGTAATCTGCCGCCGTGGCGGCGTCCGCTCTTTGACGCCAAAATTTTATCGGTTTGGGCCTTTCTAATTTGGGAAAGGATCGGCATTGCTCGCGGCATCGATTGCCCGAGAGCCGGGTCAGAGCCCCAGGACAACAATTTTGTCTTTACCGGCAGTAGAGCTATCGGCGGCAACAAAGACGTCTCCGCCGCGGCAGTGATCGACATCTGCCTAAGCGAACACGAGCGACGTTTTTCCGGCTATGACCCGCGTCTTTTGCGGCCCAGCGTAATGCCGCGCGTCATGCGTTTTGCTCGGCGCTTTATGCGGCGCTGAGGTCCGAACGCTCGCACGCAATCATTCTCAACAGTAGAATTAGAACGCGGACGGGTTCCGCCGTGGTCGATCCGGCGGAGAGCTGTTGCGAGATCGTCAACGAGCGCTGGAAAGGGCCGCTTGGCTGTACCCTCCCTGGCGATCAGGACGTAGTCCGTTCCTGGTCTCCCGCGATCGGGCAAGACTCTGGCAGCCGCTTCTCGCAACCGGCGCTTTGCGCGATTGCGCGCGACGGCGTTACCGATTTTTCGGCTCGCGGTAAACCCGACCCTGATGCTCGAAACGCTCCCTGGGCATAGCGCCGCCTGCAGGACGAGGCCCGGTCGGGCGGCCCTGTGACGGGAGGCTGCCACGCGGACAAAATCGGCCCGGACTTTCAGCCTGTCGAGCTTGGCGGCCACGGCGGCTGGCGCCGAGCTCACAGCGGTTTCAGGCTGATAGGCGCTTACGCCCTTTCGCACGGCGTGATGCCAGAACCCTGCGGCCGGCCACCGTTGCCATCCGCGCCCGGAACCCGTGGCGACGCTTGCGAACGAGTCTGCTGGGCTGGTAAGTGCGCTTCACGGGCGCTCACTCCGATTACGCGATCTCTATCGAACAAAGGAGGCTATATAGTAAAGCCGATTGGGGCGGTCAACGGCGTCATGCAACCAAACGCCCTAAGCCTCGTTGACGCAACCGGCTTGTGCGGTGGCGCAATCTACGCCATGTCGGGGGGTCGGTACAGGGAGGTGATTGCGATGTTGGATGACGCGGCGGTGAGTGCCGCCGACCGCGCAGCCCGGATATGGTCGGCGCCCGGATCCGGGCCTATCGCTCCAGGCAGCGAGGCGCACAAGGCGGCGTTTTGCCGTATGCTGCTCGACACGCACAACCCCTACAAACCTGCGATCATCGAGTGGCCGGTGCTCGATCCCGACGCGCGCGACCGGCTGGTTAGCCTCCCAATCTGGGACATCGCCGTGCAGACCGAAGGCAAGGCGCGCTTGCGCGTGTTGAGCTATGCCGAAACGATCGATGATCCGTTGCTGCGGCGCGCGGTCGAGCTCGATGGCTTCGAGGAGGGCCGCCACAAGGAGGTTCTTTCCAACCTGGTCGCGGCCTACGGCATCCGTCTGGCGCCGGAAGCCGAGTACCGACGCCCTCGGGATTCGGAATGGGCCTTCATGGTGACCGGGTTCAGCGAGTGCATCGACAGCTTCTTCGCCTTCGGCCTCTTTGCGCTGGCAAAGCATTCGGGATTTTTTCCGCCCGCCCTCGTCGAGACCTTCGAACCGGTGATGCAAGAGGAAGGGCGTCATATACTTTTTTTTGTCAATTGGGTGGCTTGGCACAAGCGCAACCTCGCGGTATGGAGGCGCCCGCTTTTCTTTGCCAAGATACTGGCGGTCTGGGTTTTCCTGGTCTGGGAGCGGATCGGTCTCGCACGGGGGACCGGGAGCGCCGGTGACAGCTCGTCTGCAGCGTCAGCAGTGCCCCAGGACAACAACTTCACACTGACCGGCGGCAAGGCCGTTGGCGCCGTCGATCTCTCTGTCAGAGACCTGATCGATGTCTGCCTGGAAGAGAACGAGAGGCGGCTGTCCGGTTACGACCCCCGCTTGCTGCGGCCCAATGTCGTGCCGCGCCTGATGCGCCTTTCCCGCCGCTTTATGCAGCGGCCGAAAGCGGCTACGACAGCATGAAGATCGGATCGGAGCAACATAAGGAGCGCTTCTGCCGGCACTTCATGGCGACCCATTGCCGATTTGACCCCATGACCCTTGCATGGCCGGATCTCGACGAAGCAGCGCTCGGCCGGTTGCGCGGTATCCCGTTCTGGGAGGAGGTGCTCTACACCGAGCGACGCGCAGGCGCGATCGTCGCCGCCTATGCCCGAACGATAGCCGATCCTCTGGTTCGCGAAGCCGTCACGCTCCAGGGGTTCGAAGAGGCCCGCCATGCCGAACTGCTGCGGGTGATGATTCGCCGCTATGGAATCGCTGCAGAAGAACGCCCGCTCGACGAGCCAATGAGTTCGGATCTGCGCCGCGCTTTTGCCGATTTCGGTTACGGCGAGTGCCTCGACTCTTTTCTTGGATTTGGCGTGTTCAAGATCGCGCGCCGGTCCGGTTTCCTGCCGGAGCCTCTGTTCGAGATCTTCGACGTGCTGATGCGTGAGGAAACACGTCATATCGTCTTTTTCATCAACTGGGTGGCCTGGCAGGAGGCAGCCCGGGGACGTGGTGCGCGCTGGCTCCGCGGGCTCACCGCGGCGGGGTATTATTGCCGAGCCATCGGCCGGCTTCTGGGCACGATCCGGCGGGGCCGACGGGCAAATGACGGAAAGGACTTCTCCGCCACCCAAGCGAGCGTTTTTCTCGATGCCTTTAGCCCTCGTAGCTTCGTCCAGGAATGTTACGCCGAACACGAGAGGCGCATGGGGGAGTTCGGCCCTGACCTGCTGCAGCCGCGTTTTCTGCCTACACTAGCCGGCGTCGCGCTCGCAGGGTTGCGTCTAGGCACCGGAATTCGCGGGATGCGGGAAGGACGTGTGTGAAACTTTTTTCCGTACTCGCCGGGCTCGCCGGACTGACGCTCATAGCGGTGTTGATTGCTCATTTCGGGGTGAGCGCCGTCACCCGCTCGCTGATCGCGTTCGGCTGGACCGGCTTTACTACTGTTTGCATGATCCATCTCGCGCTGATCGCGGTCATGGGCATCGCCTGGGCAGCACTGTTGCCCGGTACCAGAACGTGGGTCGCGATTTGGGGACGCCTCGTTCGCGATTCGGGATCCGAAGTACTGCCGCTTTCACAAGTCGGTGGTTATGTGTTGGGAGCGCGCGCCGTCACCTTTGCGGGAGTTTCCGGAACGGACGCGACAGCGAGCACGATTGTCGACGTCACTCTCGAGCTGTTCGCGCAAATCGCTTATACCGCGCTCTCTGTTTCTTGGCTTTCTTATCTCAGCCCCGAGGCGGCGGTCTTGACCCCGGTCGCCATAGGATTGGCCGTTTCGGGCTCGTTGGCGCTGGCATTTCTCGGTGTCCAGCGCCATGGGTTCGACCTACTCGGCCGATTTGCCGAAATGGTGAGCCGAGGCTGGGCCGGCAAGACGGCAGCGGGGGCGGCCGCGCTGCATACTGCTCTGCGCAAGATTTATGGCTGGCGAGCGAGGGTTTGGTGCAGCTTTATTCTTCACCTTGCATGCTGGATCGCCAGCACACTCGAAGCGTGGGCCGCCCTATGGCTCGCCGATGCGCCGCTCGGCTTCTCGACGGTGCTGGTGATCGAGAGCTTTCTCTATGCCGCCCGAAGCGCCGCCTTCACTGTCCCAAACGCGGTCGGCGTGCAGGAGGGGGCCTACATTCTCATCGGTGCAGGCTTTGGGCTGACCCCCGAGATGGCGCTGGCTCTTTCGCTATTGAAGCGGGGGCGCGACCTTATAATCGGCTTGCCTGTACTAGCGGCGTGGCAGCTCCTCGAAAGCGGCAGGTTGTGGCGGCGAGCCGCTGGCACGAACGCACCCGCTCTAAAACGAAGCCCCGGCCGAGACGGCCGGGGCTTCTGCCCTGACAGCTGGCTGCGATGACAGGGCAATGGGCATCGTCTGAGTTTGCAATCGGGACATACGATGCGGGGCGATAATGCGGCGGCCTCGTCTAAGTTGCAATCAAGATCCCTAAAATTAACCACAAATTCTTCGGAACTGGATATCTCCCCCGCTGCATCGCATTGTACAGCCGGTTGCACTTCGCCTTTGCCCAGAAGGCGGTGGCTAAAGGGCTCGCGATCGAGCAACGTTGCGGCCCTCTTGGGAGGCTGATCAGCTCCGACCCGATGCGGGCCCACCCGACAGCAACGCTGTCGTCTCGACGGCGGACACCGCAGCGGTACCGCTCTTCCGGGCGAGCGGCCGACCGCGTCGGCCGGTTTTTCGCAGCGGTCGCTCTGCTGCTGCAGATTGCTTTATCGAACTCCCAAACCCAGCCACTCCCCCGTTCTGGGAACGGCGCGCCCGACCTTGAGCACGCGTTGTGCCTGAGTGCACACAATGGCACCACCGAAGCACCAGCCAACCAAACCCCGAGCACCGACCATCACATCCATGCGGCGTGCTGTTTCTGGCACGGTAGCACCGGTCTGGTCCCCGTCCCCGCCGCAACCTCGGAGCCGATAGCATTCGCTCAATCGGTTATCGCCTTCGCGCGGCCAAAGCAGGTCTTCCCGTGCCGGCCGACCGGCTCTGTTGGCGCTCGGGCCCCGCCGGTAAGAGCTTAGCCTGCCTTCACTTGATCGATGACACGATGACGAGCCCGCGCCGGGCTCGCCATCGGCCGATCGTCTGCTCTTACCGTATATGGGAAATTCGATATGGACAGTACCCTATGGAGGGCCACCGGCCCTGCGGCGGTCATCCTCCTTTCCGCAAATTCCGCAGCGTTGGCGCACGGCTGGGCCGGCCAGCGCTTTTTCCCGGCGACGATCCTCACCGACGACCCCTTTGTCGCCGACGAAATGTCGCTGCCGCAGGTCAGCGTCAACCCGCCCGGAACCGATGGCGCGCGAGAGACCGACATCCAAATCGATCTGGCAAAACGCATCACGCCCGATACCGATGTGACGGTTAGGGATCAATGGCAACGTCTGAAACCGGTGGGCCTGCCGGCCGTCACCGGGCTCGGTGCCCTCCAGACCGGAGCGCAATACCAGCTCTTCGTCAACGGACCGCACGAAGCGCTCGGTCTCGTGGGGCTCAACGTGACTTGGGCGCACACTGGCCGGGTTCAGGCGCTGGGCGCGCCCGATTTTACGACGTTGTCTCCCACCTTCGATTTCGGCAAAGGATTGGGTGACCTGCCGCGGTCACTCCCTTATCTGCGGCCGTTTGCGGTCACTGGCAATCTCGGCTTTGACTTTCCGACCAAGGTCGAGAGCGCCGGCGTGCCGAACCCCAATAATTTCACTTACGGCTTCGCGTTCGAATACAGCCTGCCCTACCTCCAATGCTGTGTGAAGGATATCGGGCTTCGCGAGCCCTTCAATCGACTGATCCCGCTGGTCGAGGTCGCCTTTTCGACCTCACTCAATCGCGGTTTCGGGGGTCAGACAACCGGTACGATCCAGCCCGGGGTCATCTGGGCCGGGCAGTATTTCCAGATCGGCGCGGAGGCAATCTTGCCGGCAACGCGCCTCACTGGGCACGGCTACGGCGGCGTCTTCCAGTTCCATATCTACCTCGATGATCTGTTCCCGCACAGCATCGGCAAACCGATTTCGGAGTGGTGGTGATGCTCAGAATCTTCGTGGCGTTCGTTGCCGGCGCGGTGCCAATCGTGGCCGCGCCATTTGCACGCGCCCACGCCTTCCTCGACCATGCGATCCCGGCTGTCGGCAGCTCCGTGCCAGCGTCGCCAGCTGTGGTTACCCTATGGTTTACGCAGGACCTCGAACCGGCATTCAGCGACGTGACGGTGACGAATGATGCCGGACAGCGGGTCGACCTAGGTAACGCGCATGCGGCTCAAGGCAGTCCCGCCGAGCTCCAAATCGGGCTGAAGCCACTGCCGCCGGGGACGTACACAGTCAGCTGGCATGTCGTCTCGGTCGATACCCACCCAACCGAAGGCACCTTTACCTTCGAGGTCGGAACTGGATGAGCCCAAACCGCGAAACTCGGAGCAGGCGATGGAAGGTGTTCTGATCGCTGCACGCACCCTCCATTTCGCCGCGGCTATAGCGCTGACCGGAGTGTTCGCCTTCGACTGCCTTGTAGCCAGTCCAGCCTTACGACTGTCCGGAGTAGCGGCCGCGAGCGAGGCGGGACTTCGACGGCGCCTCGGGTGGCTGGCTTGGGCCAGTTTGGCGTTGGCGATCGGCTCGGGTACCGCCTGGCTGGTTGCGGTGGCGGCGAATATGAGTGGCAAGCCCGTCGGCATCTCTCTCTGCCGAGACGTCCTGCCGGTGGTGCTAACCCGCACGCGGTTCGGCGAGGATTGGCTGCTGCGCCTCACCTTAGCCGGGCTTCTCGGTTGCTGTCTGCTCGCGCGGCAAGGGCGGCGCCGGGCTGTCGGAGCCATCGGCTGGGTAGCACTCCTCCTCGCCGCATTAATGTTAGTGAGCCTCACCTGGGCCGGCCATGGTGGGGCAACGCCCGGCCCGCCTGGAGATCTGCACCTCCTAGCAGATATTCTCCATCTCCTCGGCGCCGGTTTTTGGCTGGGCACGCTGCTGCCGCTGGCGCTGCTGCTGACAGAGGCGCGGCAGACCGGTGACACGAATTGGGCGGCCGTTGTGGGGACGGCGACCCGGCGCTATTCGATATTAGCGATGGCGAGCGTGACGGTTCTGCTCGCCGGCGGCCTAGTCAACACCTGGTTCCTCACCGGCACCGTCCCGGCGTTAGTGGGGACCGAATATGGCCGCCTGCTCCTCGCCAAGATCGGGCTGTTCATCGCCATGTTGATCGTCGCTGCGGTCAATCTGCTGCGGCTCACACCGCGGCTCGCCTCAGCCGACGGCGGCACCCGCAATGTCGTCAGGCGCACGGTGTTCCAGTTGCGGCGGAATTCCCTGATCGAGGCAAGCCTCGGTTTTTGCGTTCTCGCCATCGTGGGAGCCCTTGGCACTTTGCCGCCGGGATTGCACACGGAGCCCGGATGGCCGCTGCCATTCCGCGTGGATCTCGAGGTATTGACCCTACAATCGGTCGTGTTTTTGGCGATCCTTGGGGTTTTTGCGAGCGGCTGCGCTATCGCGGCTGTGACCGCCGCGGCCGCCGGGCACTACCGGCGGATGACAGCATTCGGCTCCGGCCTCATCGTTTGTGTTGTACTTGGCTGGGTGCCGCTGCGCGCCGCCATCGAGCCAGCCTACCCCACCAGCTTCTATGCGCCCGGCGAGCCCTACGCCGCGCCGTCCGTTGTGCGGGGCGCTGCCCTCTACGCCAAGAACTGCGCCCTGTGCCACGGGACAACCGGGCGTGGCGAGGGCCCCGTTGCCGCTGGCCTACCGGTTCGCCCTGCCGACCTGACAGCACCACATTTGTTCGCGCATACCGAGGGCGACTTGTTCTGGTGGGTAAGCGAGGGCACTGACAATGGGGTGATGCCTGGGTTCGCCGATGTGATGAGCGTGAACGCGCGGTGGGACGTGATCAACTTCATCCGCGCCCGCGCCGCGGCCGTGCTGGCCCGCGGGATCGGGCCGGAGGTCACGACGGCTGCTGCGTTAGAGGTCCCCGATTTCGCATTCGAGAGGGCCGGGAAGCAGCAGACGCTGGAAGATGCGCTGAAGCGCGGGCCGGTGCTGCTCGTCCTGTTCGCGGCACCCACTCCTGTGGCACGCCTCGCACAACTCGCGGCAGAGCAGCGGCGCCTTTCGACAGCTGGTCTGGATGTCCTCGCAGTCGAGATCGGCCCGTCAGCACGGCAACCCACTGAGAGCGGGGCGCCGCTGTCCTTTGTTGTCGATGTGTCGGCCGATGTGACATCAACCCTGGCGTTGTACGGGCCGCCCGAGGATCGCGGAGAGACCGACCTGATGCTTGATCGGGCGGGCAATGTGCGCGCCCGCTGGACCCGCGGCGGCCGAGACGGCCTTCCCGACGCCGATACACTCGTTGCCGTTGCGGATGGTGTCGCCCGCTTCGCCATCGCCCCGCAGAGCCATACCGGCCACGCGCATTGATGGTACAGAGATTACGATACCTACCCAAAAGGGCAAAAGATCATGAGATCGCGCAGCGCGCGTCTCGCGGACGAGCATGATCACGGCGGCGGCCATTGATTCACGCAGAGCCGATCTTGCGGTTGCGCATCGCTCGGTAAATCGCCAACGAGATGAGCCAACTCGCCACAAAGATCCCGATCACAAAGTAGCCGAGCAGGTCGAAATGGCCGGCCGCAAGGTCGGCGGTGTCCCGTATTCCTCCGACAAGACCGAGCCGTTCCACAACCAGCCCCAGCGCCTCGATCGCGCCGACCCCGACGGCGACCGCGGCGGAGACGCCCGTTATCGTCAAATTGTAATAGAGCTTGCGAACCGGGTCTCTGAACGCCCAGCCATAGGCGCCGACCATCAGCACGCCGTCACTGGTGTCGACGAGGGACATTCCGGCGGTGAACAGCGCAGGGAACACCAGGATCGACCAGATCGAGAGCCCGTTGGAGGCCTCCGCGGCCGAGACGCCGAGCAGACCTATCTCCGTTGCGGTATCAAAGCCGAGCCCAAAGAGGAACCCGAGCGGGTACATATGCCAGCTGCGCGAAATCAGGCGAGACAAGGTACGGAGAAGCCGGCCGAGGAGGCCACGTTGGGCAAGAAAGGCGTTGAGTTCTTCATCGGCGTAGCTATGACCGCGCCTCACTCGCTGGAGGATCCGATAGATAGCCGCGAGCACCATGATGTTGATCATCGCGATCGCGAAAAGGAACAGCACAGAGACCAGGGTCCCGATAACCCCACCCACTTCGATCAACCCGGGGAAGCGCTGCTCTAAGCTGCTCGCCGTCAACGCGATGAGCAGCGAGGCGGCAGCGACGATCGTCGAATGGCCGAGCGAGAAAAAGAACCCTACCGTGATCGGCCGCTTGCCTTCTTGCATCAATTTGCGTGTGACATTGTCGATCGCGGCAATGTGATCCGCATCGACCGCGTGCCGTAGCCCGAAGCCGTACGCGATTAGCGCCGTCGCCAACACCAACGGTTGGCCGCCGAACGAACCAAAGGCGCAGGCCCAAGCCAGCAAATTAGCCGTGATCAGGGCAGTATAGAGCCCGATCAATCTAGGTCGAACGTGATTGATTCCGTCGTCGAAAATCTCGAACAGCGGTAAGAAGGGCAGACTGCTTCCCATGCGAAGCGATTGATATAAGCGGAGAGTTGGGTTGGACCACCTCTCCGCCGCGACCGAAATATCGTGCTTCAGATTTCACCGACCTCACACGAAGGTGAAAGCCTCGCTGCCCGTAACGCGATAGCATCCTCTAGATGTCTGACGAACATGTGATTTCGGCGCGGCGACTGGTTCCGCTCGGCCTTCTCGTTGTTGCCGGGATCGCGTTTATCGTAGCCGGCGGGCACAAATATCTGAGCTTCGCCGCCCTTTCCGAGAACCGCGACTGGCTGTGTAGCCTTGTGACGAGTTGGGGGATCGTCGCTGCGTTACTCTATGTCGCGGTCTACGGTCTGCTGGTCGCGCTCTCGGTGCCCGGAGCAGCCGTTCTAACAATCGCCGGTGGCTTCTTGTTCGGCACTTGGCTTGGGGCACTTTGCGCTGTAATCGGCGCGACACTAGGCGCTACCATGATCTTCCTTGCCGCCCGTGCCGGGCTGGGGGGTCTTGCGCAACGCGCCGGACGTTTCGCCGGGAAGGTCGAGGCCGGCTTTCGCGCCGACGCCTTCAACTATCTGCTGGTTCTGCGGCTGGTGCCGATCTTCCCGTTCTGGCTCGTCAACCTCGTCCCGGCACTGGTCGGCGTCAGATTGACGACCTATGTGCTCGCCACCTTTCTTGGCATCATTCCCGGCACATTCGTCTATGCCAGCATCGGCAACGGGCTCGGCGACGTGGTCGAAGAGCCCGATCTGAGGATCCTGTTCAAGCCGAGCGTGCTCGTTCCGATCGTCGGGTTGGCGCTCCTTGCGCTGATCCCGGTGGGATATAAACGCTGGCGCGCCAAGAAAGCTGCATGACCCGACCGCTCACTCCCGATCTCTGCATCATCGGAGCCGGTTCCGGCGGTTTGTCGGTCGCCGCGGGGGCGGCCCAGATGGGTGCCGAGATCGTGCTCATCGAACGTGGATTGATGGGCGGCGATTGCCTGAACTTTGGCTGTGTACCTTCGAAGTCGCTGCTCGCTGCCGCGCGCCTTGCCGAGATCATGCGGCGAAGCACAGCGCTGGGCATCGCCTCTACTCCGCCACATGTCGACTTCGCCGCTGTCATGGACAGCGTTCACAAGGTCATCGCGGCGATCGCGCCGAATGACTCGGTGGAACGGTTCGAAAGGTTCGGCGTCCGGGTATTGCGTGCCGAGGCGCGTTTCACGAACCCGCACACGGTTCGAGCGGGCGACATCGAGATCCGCCCGCGGCGCTTTGTCATCGCGACCGGCTCGCATCCGGCGGTGCCGGCGATCCCCGGGCTCGACCGTACCCCCTATCTGACGAACGAAACCGTCTTCGCCAACCGCGAGCGGCCGGAACATCTGGTGGTCATCGGCGGAGGGCCGATCGGCATCGAAATGGCGCAGGCGCATCGCCGCCTCGGCGCGCGGGTCACCGTTCTCGATATCGGTCCGCTGTTGCCGCGCGACGATCCCGAGCTCGTCGCCTTCCTCGCGCAACGGCTGACAAGCGAAGGCATCGCCGCCCATCCTCGGGTCGAGATCACCAATATCGAACGCGACGGCGAAGCGATCGTCCTCCGCCTCGCCGATGGCGGGCGGATCACGGGGTCACACCTACTCGTCGCCGCCGGCCGCCGCCCGAGCATCGAAGCGCTCGACCTCCCGGCCGCCGGGATCGAGGCGAGCGCAAAGGGAATTGCTGTCGATGCGCGGATGCGCACGACCAACCGACGGGCCTTTGCCGTCGGCGACGTCACGGGCGGCCCGCAATTCACCCACGTCGCGAACTACCACGCCGGGATCGTGATCCGGAACGCCCTGTTCCGGCTGCCTGCGAAGATCGACTACCGCGCGTTGCCGTGGGTCACATATACTGATCCGGAACTCGCTCAGGTTGGGCTGACCGAGGTCGCCGCACGTGCCGCCGGTGTGGTCGTGCGCGTGCTGCAGTGGCCTTTTGTCGAGAACGACCGCGCCCAGACCGAGCGTGACACAGAGGGCCTCGTCAAGGTCGTGCTCCAGCGGAATGGCCGCGTTCTCGGCGCCTCAATCCTCGGCGCTGCAGCAGGGGATCTGATCTTGCCCTGGGCGCTAGCGATTTCGCAAAAGCTCAAGATAGGCGCGCTCGCCAATCTGATCGCGCCGTACCCGACGCGCAGTGAGGCGAGTAAGCGCGCTGCGGGATGTTATTATACGCCGACATTGTTTTCTTCGCGCACTCGCCGGCTCGTGCGTCTCCTCGCACACTTCGGTTGAGGACGTGCGAACAAGTCGTGCAAGTATCGTCATTCCGGGGCGCGGCGCAGCTGCGAGACCGGAACCCGGGAACACGGGCCTGAAGAATCTTGGTGAGCTCCGCATTCATAGTTTCCGGGCCTGTCCCTGCGGGCCATCCCGGAATGACGATAACTGCTCGTTGTAAAGCGATTTACATCGTGCTCTTGAAAAGCCTATCCGCCCGTCTTCTGATCCTGACTGTCTTTTTCGTGATGGTCGGCGAGGTACTGATCTTTGTGCCGTCAGTCGCGCGCTTTCGCATGACCTATTTCGAGAACCGCCTGGCCGCTGGATATCTCGCGACGTTGGCGGTTGAGGCCAGCCCCTCGGGCGGCATCGCCCAGGACCTGATCGACAAGCTTCTCCTACGGGTCGGGGCGCAAGGCGTTGGGCTCTATCGCGCCGACGGGACAGTGGTGAGGCTCGATCGCGCCGCTCCAGCCAAGGCCGATTTCACGATCGACCTGACCCGGCCGAATGTTCTGCTGGCAATCCGGGGCTCATTCCGCACCTTGCTGAGTGAGGGCAATCGCGTCCTGCGGATACTCGGGCCTGCGGGGGCCAATGAGGCGGATACAGCCGAGGTACTGCTCGACGAAGCGCCGCTGCGCGCCGAGTTGTGGGATTTCGGCCTGCGCATCCTCGAGCTTTCGCTGGTGCTTTCGCTGATAACCGCGGCGCTAGTGTATCTCAGCCTGCATTGGCTCCTGGTGCGGCCGATGCGGCGGATCACCGCGAGCATGATGGAGTTCCGCGATGATCCCGAGGACGCCTCGCGGGTCATCGCGGCAAGCAGCAGGCGAGACGAGATCGGCCTCGCCGAGCGCGAGCTCGCCGTGCTGCAGAGGACGGTGTACCAAGCGCTGGGGCAACGCGCGCGCCTTGCCGCGCTCGGCACGGCGGTGACCAAGATCAACCACGATTTGCGCAATATCCTGGCGACTGCGCGTCTTGTGACCGACGGACTGACCGCCAGCGCAGCGCCCGAAGTGCGTCGAGTGGCACCGCGGCTGCTCGACGCGATCGACCGCGCGATCGCATTGTGCACCAAGACTCTCGATTTTTCGCGCGAGGGCACGCCACCGCTCGCGCCGAGCCGTTTTTTGCTGGTGCCGCTGATCGACGAGATCGGCCCGGGCCTCGCGATCTCCGAGGACGATCTGGCAATCGATTGCGCGATCCCGCCCGAGCTCGCCGTCGAGGCCGACCGCGATCAACTCTACAGGGTTTTCATGAACCTCGCGCGCAATGCCGTCGAGGCGGGCGCGCACCGGCTGCGCTTCTCCGCGGCCCGCGAGGACCGGACAATCAGGATCGAGATCGCCGATGACGGCCCCGGACTACCCCCCAAGGCTCGGGAAAACCTGTTCCGTCCGTTCTTCGGCTCGGCCCGCCCCGGCGGCAGCGGTCTCGGCCTATCGATCGCCCGCGAACTCATGCGCGCCCATGGCGGCGAGCTGACGCTGGCGTCCAGCACCGGCGCCGGCACCGTCTTTCGCCTCACCCTGCCCGCCCCAGTCGCCCGTGCAATCAGTCGAGCGCGAGCGTCAACGTTTTGAGATATGCGGTCTCGGGCAATGCGGGATGGATCGGGTGGTCGGCATCGGCACCTGCGACCCTGAGGATCCGGCTGGAGCGCCCGGCATCACCGAGCCCGCGCCGCACCGTCTCGGCAAATTCGGCCTGCCCGACGTTAAAGGAGCAGGAAGCGAGGAACAGGATGCCACCGGGCGCGGTAACGGAAGCGGCAAGGCGAGCGAGCTTGCGATAGCCGCGCAGCGCGGGCGGCACCTCTTTGTGCGATTTCGCGAAGGCGGGGGGATCGGCGATGACGATATCGAAGCGCTCGCAGGCGGCGAGCCTGGCCGCTTCCGTAAAGGCTTCGCCACGGCGGAAAATGCAGGCATCGGCAACACCGTTGAGCTTCGCCGTCTCAGCAGCGAGGGCCAGCGCGGGCTCGGAGCGGTCGATGCCGAGCACCGCGGCGGCGCCCGCACGTGCCGCCTGGACCGCGAAGCCGCCGCTGTAGCAATAGAGGTCGAGCAGACGCGCGCCGTGGGCAAGCGAGGCGACAAACCGCCGGTTGCCGCGCTGATCGAAGAACCAGCCCGTCTTCTGCCCGGCGAGCAAATCGGCGAGGAAGACGGCGCCGTTTTCCTGCACCGAAATCGGTCCTTCGAACCGTCCGCTGGCCACCTTGGTCTCGGATGCCAACCCTTCGAGCGCCCGCACCGGGCTGTCATTGCGCAGCACGATCGCTTCGGGCTTGAGGAGGTGGCCCAACGCATCAAGGATGAGCGGCTCGAGTCGGCTCATCCCGGCCGCATTCGACTGGACAACGAGAACCGTCCCGAACCGGTCGACGACGAGGCCGGGCAGTCCGTCGGCCTCCGCGTGGACGAGCCGATAATACGGCACATCGAACAGCTGCTCGCGCAATTTGAGTGCGTGCTCCAAGCGGCGGGCAAAAAAGCGGCGCCCGATCGGCCGGCCAGCATCACGGTCGAGGAAGCGCGCAGCAAGCAGTGTGTGCGGGTTGAACGTCGCCACCCCGAGCGCACTTTCATCAGCCCGTCTCAGGGTCACTAAAGTGCCGGGTGCAAGCGCCTTTGCCCCGGCGTCCATCCGCACTTCGTTCGAATAGATCCAGGGGTGGCCGCCCTCGGCCCGCCTATGCTTGCCTGGTAGCAGAATGACCGAAGGGCGGCTCGCCGGGTCGTCCGTGCCGGGATCTCTCGCAACTGTTGTATCGAGGCTCATCCCGACCTATGTGGTTTGTTCGCGAGTCACCGGCCACCGCGCCGTCCCACGATCCGCCTTGCCTTGCCGCATCGGGCTGGAGTAGTGGTGGCCCGCCACACCGGCCAATTCGGCGGCACGCGCCCGTAGCTCAACTGGATAGAGCACCAGACTACGGATCTGGGGGTTAGGGGTTCGACTCCTCTCGGGCGCGCCAATCTTGCCAAGATCTTACGCGCCTCTAATGCCGAGGCGCGGCGTGTGTGTAGACGCTATGTAGACACTGCGCGAAAAAATCAGGCCGCAAGACCTGCCGCGCGAAGCGCTTACGGCACCATCGATGGCCGACGCGTCTCGTCGACCCTGATGTGGCCATGCCCTAACACAATGCGACACTATGGCCCCCTTCGCTCGCTGAGGGTAGAGGGGCCGGCGGCACGGCTCGACCGCATTGTCGCCCAGGTGCTCGGTGCAGTGGCTCGCTGACATCTTGGCGACTACGGCGCCGATCCGGCGCGGCTTTATCTATCGGGAAGTTCGGCAGGCGGCCACCTGACCGCGATGACGATGACGCTTCCCGTGGTGCGTGGCGGGCTCGCGATCAGCGGACGGTCGCCCCTCTGTCCGGCCCTCTCACACCCGCGCGCGCGAGGGTTGCTTGCCTAGGTACCAGGTGCGCGCCACATACCCGAGCCGATGGCAGGCTCCCCGCTTAAGCGACAGCGCAAGCTCGGCGTCCGTACCGAGGACGGCAGAGTCATCGCCTTCCCATACATGCCGCGAGTTGCCGAGCTCCCGGCCGGCTGGCGGCATTTCCCGGCGGCGCAAAAGATCGAGCATTTGATCGGCCTCGATCGCTGCTACGAGATTTTGTCGTGGGGGTCTTACGTTGAGCTCGACCCGTTACGCCGCTCGTTTCAGATGCAAGTAATGCGTGTCCTGCTGCCGATCGGCATCAAGGCGGTGCTCGATGGCAGTCTTGACCGCGACCTTGCCCACGAGCGCAACCGCGCCGCGATGCTCGAAGAACTCGGTCGCAAGCTAGGAGCCGCGCCCGAGGCATAGCCTTGTACGGGGAAAACCGAGCCGTACGACAAGGAGGTCAAAAATTGGGAGGCCGCCTCGGAAACCGAGCGCGTTTTTGGAACTTTGGCCGCGCCAATGCGCCGCGATCCGGAGCGGTGATAGCCCAGAGGGGCTTTTGGGCCGTTTGCGCGTAAGTTTAAGGCACCGGCCCGGAGCGCGGGCCGCCAGTCGAGGTCTGCAACGGGTAGATTGTGTTGAAAAACTCTTGGAGTATCGTGGTATAGTCGGCTGACTTTCTCAAGTCACGACGGTTGGGGGGCAGTCGATGATGGGGGAACGGCAAGTCCAACAGGACGCGCTATTCTACGAGTTTCGCTCGAACGGCATGTGCCCGAGAAGCATCTGCTGCGGGCGATCGATCGCTTTGTCGATCTGAGCGGGGTTCGGGGGCATCTGGCGCCCTTTTACAGTGAGACAGGACGACCTTCGATC